>Ga0209607_1000765_pt1 | contig 28138 bp, 22 predicted proteins | sample AD_UKC117_MetaG_FD_184413 | JGI IMG/M metagenome (GOLD analysis project Ga0209607, IMG submission 184413) | Active sludge microbial communities of municipal wastewater-treating anaerobic digesters from Hong Kong - AD_UKC117_MetaG (SPAdes)... | ecosystem: Engineered > Bioreactor > Anaerobic >... | reverse complement strand
TGCTTTGGAAAAGCTAAAAGAATTTCAGGAAAGGGTCAAATCATTTTTTAGGCTCCCTGATACTCAATACGCTAATCCTGAAAAAGCTCCAGCATGATTTTTGTGGGGATAACTATTAGCAAGACAATACGATTTTTTGGAGATGCATATGCGGAATTATAAGCCGACGGTACTATTAATACGGATACCAGAGATAGAGTATAACATCAAGAACAACGATGTAAGAAGCTTCACAGTTAGCGGGCTTGTAGTTCCGTTAGGAGTAACTTATTTGGCTTCGGTAATCAGAGATAAGAGTGATTATGCTGTTAAAATTTTAGATCTGTATGCTGATCACTACGAAGAATATATCTCTAGATTTGCTACAGACCCTCAATATCTGCTGGAATTGTCTTTGCGTAGCATTAGCTGTGAAATCGAAGCTTGTAAGCCGGTAATTATTGGTTTTTCAGCAGTATTTAATTTTCAGCATGAATTAGCTAAGAACCTAATTGAGGGTACCAAAATCAAGCATCCTGGAGTGAAAATCTATCTAGGCGGTTACCCCACAGTATTTCCTGAGATGGTTATAAAAAATATTCCAGCTCTTGATGTGGCTTTTATTGGTGAGGCTGAAAAGACAATTTTAGAAGTATTGGTAGCTGAGAAGTGTGGTCAGTCTTTAAAAAACATTAATGGTATAGCGGCTAGGGAAGGCGGGGCGATCTTCATAAATGATAGGCATAACTTTGAAATTGAACTGGATAAAATTCCTTTTCCAGCATTCGACATGTTGCCGCTGGATAAATATAAAAAGATTCACGGCCATTTAGAATTACCCTTGATGACTTCGCGCAGTTGTCCTTTTTCCTGCAATTACTGCTCGGTTGATCTTTATTCAGGGCATATGTTGCGGCTACGTAGTACTGCTAATCTTATACAGGAGTTAGAACAGTTACATGAGGATTTTAAAATCAGTTCGCTGGCGATTCGTGATGACAACTTTGTTGTCAACAAAAGACATGCTAAGGCATTTTTAGAGGCTGTGCTGGATAAAGGTCTAACCGTTCCTTGGTTAGAATCTAATGGATTCCATGTAAATAGTTTGAATGAGGAATTTTTAGATCTTTGCAAAGCTACTTCTTGCTCGCAGGCAATTATGGCTGTGGAGTCTGGATCGCTGCGCGTACTTAAGGAAGTAATGAACAAAAAAGTGAACCTGGATCATGGCCGAAAGATGGCAGAGTACTGTAGGAAAATTGGGCTACCGCTACAATGTTATTTTGTAATTGGCAATCCTGGCGAAACTACCGATGAAATTCAGCAGACTATTAATTATGCTTTAGAATTGCAGGTAGACCACTGTACCTTTTCTATCGCTACTCCATTTCCCGGTACAAAATATTACGATTTAGCGATTGAGCGTGGCTATTTAGTAAATGATAGTGAATTTATTTTAGGTATGAAATACATGGGAGCAACTATGAGCACTGAGCATTTTAGCGCTGAAAAATTAAAAGGCATTCAGTATGATGCTAATATGAAAGTTAATTTTTTTGGCTGTAAGTTGTTGCGTGAAGGTAAGCCTTCTTGGGAAAAGGCGTTGGATAAGTTTTCCTCCATCGCTAACCAATATAAATTCCATGCTGTGGCGCGGTTGCTGCAAGGTTATTTATATGGACTTCTCGATATGCCCGAAAAACGAAATGAAGTTTACATTCAAGTTAAGGTTATGCTATGCGATGAAGGGATTAATGCAGCTTATATCAAATACTTTTCATGGGAAAATCCGCCAGTTAATGATTATCGCCAGTGGCTAGGTACTCACTAAGAAATTCATATAGGTAGGATAGGTAGATGTGCTGTTAACACTGTTATGTATGCTCATTGTACTTATCAGATGGAGATGTGGATTTGATGATGGTGACGTTCAGAAAAGCTTTGGCAAACATTGAGGCGCTACGATGATCAATATGCTTGCTAAAAAATACCATTACATTTTTAGTATTAGGGAAAAAATTTTAAGAAAAATCTATAACTTTTTTGATATTATTTTTGATTTATTAAATGGTATAAAAACTAATGGTATTATAGATAATAGTAATTTGAACACCTTGTCTCCATACCGAGAAAACGCTACGGCGTTTCAATCAGTATGGTGTCGTAATATTAGAAAACTAATTAAAGAAGCAAAGAAAAATGGATATCGGGATTGTTTATTCGTTGATGTTGGGTGTGGAACTGGGAAAGCGTGTTTTTATGCCTCGAAGTTTAACTTTATAAAAATTATTGGATTTGATTTCGACGAAACACTCATTGATAAAGCAATCGTGAACAAAAGAAATTTTACAGGTCAAAGAGAAAAAATAGAGTTTTTTGTTTCAGATGCAACTAAATATATTTTACCTAAGACTCAATGTTTTGTTTTCATGTTTAATCCATTTGATGAGAAGGTAATGAGTATTTTTATTTCGAATAATTTAGACATTATAAAAAGCCATTGCTGTGTGGTTGCATATGCAAATGACCTGCAGAAATGGATTCTTGAAAGAAATGGAATGAAACTTGTGTTCCGGGAAGAGAACAGAAAAATTTCACTCTGGCGCTTCTAATGTGGTTCTTCGAGAGTTTCTGTGGAACGTGGACCTCTAGGCCAAGACCAGCCTGCCAAGTTGGCGCTGCCTCTTTCAAGATCAACGGGTTGGAGCCACAAGCCGCCCTTGGACCAGATGGCTCCACAAGAATCCTCGAAGAACCTCTAAGGTTTTCAAGATTCTTCGATGACTTTTAGCCTTTTATAGTAGAGATATTGGACAGGCTTATAGCCTTGCCAATGATCATCCCTACATTATCAACGAACTGAGCGTTAATCGAATTGTCTAACTATTATAGAAAACCTCTTTAGATAGTTTAAAGTTTATAGAGGAGGTACTGCAATGAACGCGGAATGGATGTTTGATGCACGTAAAATCCCTAATGAAGTAATGAATTACATCCAGCGAATGGCGGTTCGGGTGGTCGAAGAGAAGCATTATAGCCCAGAACTTGTTGCTGATTTTTTAGGTATCGATCGAACGAGTATTTATGACTGGCTTCGCAACTATCGTTATGAAGGAGAAGAAGTCTTGGATACCCGGAAAGCACCAGGTGCCCCGTTTGTAATAACTCCGGGGTAGTCCTGTAGAAAGTAATGATTAATTTATGGTATGATTTTAGTGGTAACAAATAGAGTCAGTAAAGAGCGATGATTTGTCCTAATTGTCATTCCGTCAATGTTGTAAAAAACGGCAGCATTCACAACGGCAAGCCCAAGTTTTCTTGCAAAGATTGCAGTCGACAATTTGTCGAAAATCCAGAGAATAGAATTTCGCAAGATAAAAAGGATTTAATCGACAAACTGTTATTAGAACGAATTCCTATTGCCGGTATTGCATGGGTCGTTGGGGCTTCAGAACGTTGGCTACAAGGCTATGTCAATCGAAAATATCAAGGAGTCCCTCAGCAAGTCGATGTTAAAAAAAAGCCCAAAGGTCGGCTCGTGATTCAATGTGACGAACTGTGGTCTTTTGTAGGAAATAAGAATAACAAACAATGGGTTTGGTTAGCGATTGATCAAGGCACAAGCGAGATCGTCGGCGTTTTTGTCGGTAATCGAAGCCAAAAAGGCGCTCAAGGACTGTGGGACTCCTTACCGCCGGTTTATCGCCAATGCGCCGTCGCTTATACCGATTTTTGGGAAGCGTATGAGGTGATATTCCCAACCAAACGTCACAAAGCCGTAGGCAAAGAAAGTGGTCGGACTTACAAAATTGAAAGATTCAATGGTACTTTAAGACAAAGAATTTCTCGTCTCGTTAGAAAGACGCTCTCTTTTTCGAAGAAACTGGAAAACCACATTGGAGCTATTTGGTATTTTATCCATCATTATAACAATTCTCTACCGGTCGTGACTGCATGAGGGTTCACTACAATCTGCAGGACTACCCAGTTTTGGTTTGGTAGTGTTGTTGTCAAAGGCATGGCATGGATTGGAGAAGAAAGTGGATATTTTTTACCTTGGTCAAGTGTCAGAAAAATGCTGGGATGATTTTTGTCAAAATCAAGAAAGCGCTTGGTTTTTGCATACCACTGATTGGGTTAAATATTGTGAAAATAGTAGATTTAATGTGAGATCGCAAAATTGCTCCTTTGTGGTTATGAACGACGATAAAACTACTGCGATTGTTCCATTGCTTATTGAAGAGACCAGTAAGGATGGTGTTAAGATAAGAGAGTTTACATTTAGCGGCGGACCAACTCCAAAGTATATTATTGATTCAAAAATAGGTAGAAAACTCTATAATAGAATAGAGGGCGAGATTTGGCATAAAATAAACTCTATTGCAAAAGATCAGGGTGTTGTCAAATTGTGGATGAGGGAAAATGTTCAAAACAGATGTTATCTTTTATCTAGCACTTTAAAAGATGTTTGTGATCTAAATGCGACTGATCTGGCAAAAAGCGGGTTTTTAGATACTTCTATCTATTCTAGTGTTTTATTTTTAGATCAATGTGAAAATTTTTTAATGTCGCAAATGAGAAAAGGGCACCATGCAGCGATAAAAAAAGCCTTAAAGTTTCTTAGCGTCAACTATTATGATTCCGATTCAATATCTCCTGAAAAAATGGAGCAATTTCGGGAAAGATATTTTTATATTGCTGGCAAAGTGACACGCCCATATAAAACTTTTGACATTCTTTATGATTTTATTAAATCAAATAATGGAGTGCTTTTTGAAGCTTGTTTAGGCAATAAAGCAGTAGGATATAGCTATGTAATTATATACAAAGGTTATGCTTACTATGCTATGAGTTGCACTGAAAGCGAATATAAAGAATTTAATGTTTCTCACTATCTGCAATGGAAAATTATCATTAAATTAAAACAAATAGGTGTCATTTTTTATGAGCTTGGCGAGCAGCATTTTGAACCGACCTTTTTTTATAGCGTTTCTGAAAAAATAAAGGGAATTAGTGCTTTTAAAAGGGGATTTGGAGGGAGAATGATTTTACAGATTAGTGGTGAATATTTTTATGATAAAGAATTTTTTAAAAAAACATTTGATGAAAGAATTTTGAGATATATCGAAGAGCGATGGAAATAGATATAAATAACCTTAGAATAGAAATAACGGGAAATAATAGGATTTTAAAATGAAAATTTGTATTGTCAGTCACGATGCTGGTGGTGCAGAAAACGTAGCAAGTTATATCTGTGCTCGAAATGATATCATTGGTTTATTTGTCTTGGCAGGCCCAGCAATTAAAATTTTTGAACGGCGAATGGGTAGCATTAAAATTACGAATCTTGAGGAAGCGATGGCTGCCTGTGATTGGTGCCTGTGTGGCACCGGCTGGCAATCCGATTGGGAATGGAATGCGCTAGCTTTAGCGAAGGCGAGAAGGAAACATGTGGTCGCATTCCTTGATCACTGGATTAATTATCGTGAGCGCTTTACCAAAAGAAGAAAAGAGATATTGCCGGATGAGATATGGGTCGCTGATGAATATGCAAAAAAACTGGCTGAGCAGTATTTTCCCGACTTAGTCATAAGGCAACAACCTAATAGGTACTTAGAAACACTCGTAGCAGAAATTCATTCCCTTGAAGTTAAGCAATTAAGAGACTCTTATCAACATATTTTGTATGTACTCGAACCTATACGGCAATCGTGGGGTTCAGAGGAAGAGCTTGGTGAATTTCAGGCACTGAATTATTTTATAGAGCATAAAAATAATCTTGATCTTTGCGGTCCTCTAACGATTCGCCTTCGTCCACATCCGTCAGACCCAATTGGTAAATATGACCAGTGGGTTAATTCCCAGATGAATGACAAGATTACAGTGGATACTTCATCCACATTGGCGGAACTGATTGCATGGTCTGACATTGTAGTGGGATGCCATACCTATGCGATGGTCATTGCTCTCGGCGCAAAAAAGCGCGTCGTTTCTTCAATTCCCCATTGGGCGCCTCAATGTGTGCTTCCACAACCTGAAATTATTCGGCTAGCTGACTTTGCTTCAAAAAATTTGAAATTTTAATTGCACAAGTTTCGCTATTTCTAATGATGTCTAAAGGCGGATATTACTCACGAGGATTTTAGTGAATACCAAAGTTAGCAAACAAGATCAGTGGTTTCTCCTCGCTTATCAGGCGCATCAAACTGGCAATCTTGATGAAGCAGAACGGCAATACCGGCGTATTCTGCGGAAACAGCCGACAGATGCGGAAACCTTATTCTTGCTTGGTACGCTTTGTTTGCAGCAAGAACGTTACATGGAAGCCATTAAGCTATTTAGTCAAGCCCGCAAATTACGGCCCAGACACGCCGAGACACTGAATAATCTTGGCTTGGCTTTTTACAAAATTAAAAATTTTATCGCAGCACAGGATTGCTTTGAAAAAGCAATCGTGGAAAAATCCGATTATGCTGCCGCATACAGTAATCTGTCGCTGATTTTTGAAGAGCATGGATCAATTGAAGAAGCGATAGCAGGTTATACGCGGGCTATTGAATTGAACCCCAGCTATGTCGATGCCTATAACAACTTGGGTTTGTTGTTGAAGCAGCAGGATCGTTTTACCGAGGCCGAAATAGCATTTTGCCATGCTGTTGAACTGGCGCCGGGCGAGGCACGAATATGGAATGATCTTTGTACGGTGTACAAGATGCTGGGCCAATTAACCCAAGCCGAGCATTGCGCCCGTGAGGCGTTGGCGCGCGACCCTGAACATTTCAAAGCTTGGAACAATCTAGGCGCGATTTTGCAAGAGCGTGGCGCGTTTGCTGAAGCATTAGCAGCTTATCAGCGAGCAGAAAGCCTGAATCCTGAAGATCCCATGCCAGCCTGGAATCAGGCTTATGCCTTGCTGTCCGCCGGTCGGTTGGCGGAGGGCTGGGTGCAGTACGAAACCCGCTGGAAAGTGTACGGTGATGTAGCCCTGCCCTGTCCTGCCTGGGATGGCGAGATACTGACAGATGGCACACTGTTAGTGCTGGATGAGCAGGGATTGGGTGATGAAATTATGTTCGCATCCTGCATACCCGATACCCTGGATCGTGCAAGCCGCGTCATCGTGCGATGCGAGCTACGATTGGCACCGCTGTATGTGCGCTCTTTTCCCCAAGTGTGGGTGGCGGGCATGAGCCGCACCAGTCCATTGAAGATGAGCGGCTTGCCACAGCCCGACCGTGCGATCTGCATTGGCAGCCTGCCGCGCGTATTTCGTCCCAGCCTGGACAGTTTCCCGAAAACCGTTGCTTATCTGCGGGCAGACCCCCAACGGATTGAATACTGGCGGGAACGCTTGGCGACGTTTGGTCAAGGTTTAAACGTAGGCATCTGTTGGCGCAGCGGTTTGGGAACCGGGGAGCGTTACAAACACTATACGACACTAGCTGACTGGGTTCCGTTATTTTCGATCCCCGGCGCACAGTTCATTAATTTACAGTACGACGATTGCGCCGCGGAACTGGCGGAAGCGCGGGACCGGTTGGGCGTTGATATCGTGAATTTCACGGATATCGACCTGCGCAACGACCAGGACGAAGTGGCCGCCCTGATGAGCGCGCTTGATCTGGTGATCAGCGCGGGTACTGCGGTTGCGGCGCTAGCTGGAGCGCTGGGACGTCCAGTTTGGGTATTTTTGTACACTATCGGCTGGACTTCGTTGGGTACGGATTGCTTTCCGTGGATGCCTAGCGTCCGCTTATTTCCCAAGACGCTGCCCGATGATCCATGGACATCGGTATTCGAGCAAATGGCAGAGGAATTACGCAAGTGGGCTGTTAATATTCCACACCAGCCACTGCTGTTAACCGAGACTGTAACAGTTCCCATGACCTCGATCATGGCAGCGAATTACGTCGCGCTGGCTTTGGATGCCCGCACCGCCGGGCGACTGGATAAGGCACAACAGTATTGCCAGATCGTGTTGGATCAATGCCCTGAACAGGCCGATGCCTGGCATCTGCTAGGGGTAGTGCTGCGTGAACGCGGTGAGTGGGAAGGGGCGCTGACTGCGCTAAACCGGGCACATGTCGCCAATCCGCAAGAACCAACAATTTTGGTGAACCGGGGTCGAGTTTTACAAGATCTCGGTCGGGTTGAATCGGCGCTGGCTGCGTTCCGCACTGCCCTGGAACTAGATGAAGATTGTCTCGAAGCCCGCCTGAGCCTGGGTGAACTGCTGGACACTCAAGAGCAATGGGACGAGGCGCTGGCAGTATTACAACCGGCATTGACGCTGGGGCCGCACGATCCGCAACTTACCGCTGAAGTGCAGTATTTAGTGGCTCAGACGTTGCACCATCAGTGCCGACTGGCCGAGGCGGTGCGCCTGTTGCGGGAGGCGATCACGTTGCGGCCGGACTATTTCGAAGCTATCCACAAGCTGGCGAACTGTCTGGAAGAGCAAGGACAACTAGTTGAGGCGCTGACTTATTATCACGCTGCTATCGCATTGCGCCCGGACAATCCCAAGCCGCGCCAGAATGCGGTTTTTGTCGAACTGGCGCTGGGCAATCTGGATGCGGGCTGGGCGGACTATGAGTTGCGCCTAGCCAATTACCAGTTAGGTGGCTCTCAAACCTGCCAATCGCCTTTTCCAACATGGCAAGGCGAGGATTTAACCGGCCGGGCGATTTTAGTTTATGCCGAACAGGGGATTGGTGATCAGATTCTGTTTACGTCCTGCATTCCCGATCTGCTGGCGCGGGCCAGACGGGTGATGATCGTGATTGATCCACGTCTCGGCCCGATTTACGCTCGTAGTTTCCCACACGCTACTATCTATCCGACCTATGCTCCCAATAGCTGTGACTGGACCGGTCAAGTCACCGACTGCGATTACCAGATTGCGGTTGGCAGCCTGCCCCGTTGGTTGCGGACGCGAATTGAGGATTTTCCGAATCGTCCGGCTTTTTTGCAGGCGGACCCGGCGCGAGTGACAGAGTGGCGGGCGCGGCTCGATACGCTGGGCAACAACATATTGAAAGTCGGCATTTGCTGGCGCAGCGGTTTGCGCAGCGGCACTCGTAATCGTTACTACACGCCGATAGAAACGTGGGGGCCGATCCTAACCCAACCGGGTGTTACTTTCGTTAATTTGCAGTATGACGAATGCGCCGAGGAATTGGCCCAGATTCAGACGCAATTTGGCGTCGAAGTAGTGAATTTCGCCGATCTCGACCTTCGCAATGATCAGGATGGCGTCGCGGCGCTGATGAGCGCACTGGATTTGGTGATTTCGGCGCCGACGGCGGTTGCGGCGCTGGCGGCAGCCTTGGGAAGGCCGGTATGGTACTACGGACGAAGCTGGCCTAGTCTCGGCACGAATTACATGCCCTGGTTTCCGACCCTGCGGATCTTTCCCAAGCTGGATGTAGAAGCGCCGTGGGATGGGGTGATCGAGGCGATAGCGGCAGCATTGCAGGAACGGTTGGCAAAAAGCGCATCAACTACCTTGATCGAGTCGTTTGCAAGATCGGTCAGCGCAGTCAGCCAGCCTTTATTAACTCAGAAGACTCAACAGGAAAAGCCAAAGAGCGAACGCAAGCCCACGGGAAAGACCGGCAATCCGTCCGATCTAATGGCGCAGGCCCTAGCCGCCCGCGAGAGTGGGAAACTGCAAGCGGCAGAGCAGTTATGTCGGCAGGTTTTAGCCAGGCATCCGAACCATGCCGACAGTTGGCATCTGCTGGGCGTAGTATTGCGGGAGCACGGCGCACAGGAAGAGGCGCTGGCAGCGCTGGAGCGGGCGCACGCCGCTCATCCACAAGAACCAACCATTTTAGTCAATCGCGGACGGGTGTTGCAGGATTTGCAACAGGTTGAACCGGCGATGGCAGCATTCCGCGCCGCGCTGGAACTGGATGCAGGCTGTCTCGAAGCCCGCCTGAGTCTGGGCGAGCTACTGGACGCGCAGGATCGCTGGGATGATGCGCTAGCCATATTGCAACCTGCACTGGCTCTGGCGTCCGATCATGCTGAATTCGCTGCCCAAGTGCATTACGCTATCGCTCATGCGCTATTCGCTCAGCGCCAGTTGCGTGAGGCCGAGCAGCATCTGCGCGAAGCGGTGCGGCTGGATCCGGCCTATTCCGGCGCTCACAACGGGCTGGGTAATCTGCTCCGCGATCAAAGCCGACTCGAAGAGGCGCTGGTTTGCTATCAAACAGCAGTAATGCTGCGACCCAATCAGCCTGAATTTCATAGTAACCTGGGTAACGTGTTGCGCGAATTGGGCCAGTTGTCCGCTGCCGAAACCGCCTATCGCGAAGCGCTGCGCCTGCAACCTGACTATGCCGATGCCTGGAGTAACCTGGGCAATCTGCTGGTTGACTGCGCCAGGCCTCAAGAGGCGATTGAAGCTTATCGCCGAGCGATTGAGCTGGCGCCGGATGACGCCATAGTGCGCTGGAACATTGCGCCCGCCCTGTTGTACGCCGGGAAGTTGACAGAGGGATGGGAGGCTTATGAATGGCGCTGGCCTAGCGGTACGCAGGGTCAATTGTTGCAGTGGTACCCAGAGTGGAAGGGTGAGGATCTCACCAGATGCAAAATTCTTCTGCTGCCGGAGCAAGGATTAGGCGACGAAATCATGTTCGGTTCCTGTATTCCCGATGTGCTTGCCCGCGCTGGGCAGGTCGTGCTGGTTTGTCAGGAACGCTTGGGCGCGTTGTACGCCCGTTCTTTCCCGGCTGCTCAAGTGGTCGCTCAGCCCGCCGGTCTGGTGCGATTGCCTGCTGATTTGCCAATCTGCGATTTCCAGATTGCGATTGGCAGTTTGCCGCGTTTGCTGCGAACGCGGATTGAGGATTTCCCGAATCGCCTGGCTTATCTCCGCGCCGATCCAGCACAGGTTGAGTTCTGGCGGGCGCGTTTAGCTGAACTGGGGCAGGGATTAAAGGTTGGCATCTGTTGGCGCAGTGGTTTACAAACCGGCGGGCGTCATCGCTTCTACACTGCACTGACCGACTGGAAGCCGATTCTCAAAATCCCAGGCGTGGCGTTTATTAATCTGCAATATGATGATTGTGCCGAAGAACTGGCCGAAGTGCAGATGCGGTTTGGTGTTGAGATCATAAGTTTTGCCGATCTCGATTTACGCAATGATCAGGACCGGATCGCGGCGCTGATAACGGCGTTGGATGGCGTGATGTCAGCGGGGACGGCGGTGGCCAGTCTGGCAGGAGCGTTAGGAGTGCCGACGCTTTTATATGGCATCGGCTGGACCAGCCTCGGTACTTGTTATAACCCCTGGTTTCCAACTATTCGGTTGTTTCCCAGAAACAACCCGGAAGGTCCTTGGGAGGAAGTTACAATAGCCATGGCGGCGGCGCTAAGCGAGTGGGTTGCGCAAGCAGATGCGAAATCCAATACTATCGACGCACCACGTCAGCTAGTTGACACCCGGCATGGGCCAATGCTGATCGCTAGTACGAGTGCAGCAGCGCGGGATTTATTGCGTAGCGGTGAGTACGCGCCGACGGCTCTGACATTGCTGACCTCGCTGCTGCGCCCAGGTGACTGGGTGGTGGAAGCGGGAGCTGATATTGGCGCGTTTACTCTAGCCTTGGCGAGGGCTGTCGGAACTGAAGGGCTGGTCGTGGCCTGCGAACCGCAGCGCGATGCCTTCGGGCTGCTGTGCGCGAATCTGGCGCTGAATGGGACCAGGCAGGCTCATGCTGAATGCTTAGCGCTGGACGGGACGCTACCGGTCGAAACCGGCGGAGCAGGGGTAGCGTGGTTGCGCGCCCGGCGCCCGCATGCTGAGTCGATTGACGCGCTGGCCTTACCGCGATGTGATCTAATTCGCATGGGCATTGGCGCTAATGTATTGGCGGTGCTGGCTGGCGCGCGGGCTACCCTCAACCGATTTAAACCCTTCGTCCACATTGAAGGGTGCGCCAATCTACCGGCGGTCAGTGAACAATTATCGGCATCAGGCTATGCTTGGCAGTTACAAAATCAAGGTAGCACAGTCGTCGATGTGCTCGCCTACCCAAAGCTAACATTACAGGCTTGACGCGATTTCGGGCAGTTCTTCCGGTGCGCAGCCCTGCAATGACGTCGGATATCTTCGATTAAAACTAAACGTCCCCCTAAAGTTCCTTCTGTCGCTGCCGATATATGGTTCAAGGCGGTCTGAAACCCATTTCAGCCCAGCCAACGACTGGAGCCATCGTGCAGGTCCAGCGATCCAAGCTCAAATTTAATAGAGGAAACTATCATGGCCATTGGCATCAACACTAACGTGCCGTCGCTCACCGCGCAACGCAACCTGGGCATGTCCGCGAACTCCATGCAGACTTCCATGCAGCGCCTGTCTTCAGGCCTGCGCATCAACAGCGCCAAGGATGATGCCGCCGGTCAGTCCATCGCCAACCGCTTCACTGCTCAAGTTCGCGGCCTAAATCAAGCGGCCCGCAACGCCAATGATGGTATCTCGCTGGCGCAGACCGCTGAAGGAGCGCTGGGTGAGATCACCAACAACCTGCAACGGCTACGCGAGCTGGCGGTGCAATCGGCCAACGCGACCAACAGTGCTTCCGACCGCGCTTCGCTGCAAAATGAAGCCTCTCAGTTGTTAGCCGAAATTGACCGTGTCTCCACTCAAACCGCCTTCAACGGCAGCAAGCTGCTGGACGGCTCGTTCAAGGCGCAAACCTTCCAGGTGGGCGCCAACGCCAATGAGACGATTGAAATTGACGTCAATGGCGCCACCACCAAGCAGCTCGGCGTCAGCGACGCGGCATCAGTGTCCTCAATGCAATCTGCTAATGCGATAAAGGAGGGAGACTTAGTTATCAACGGCGTGGTCATCGGCGCATCAGTGGCAGCTTATGACACGGCGTCTACGGCGAACCAGTCCGCTAGCGCCATCGCCAAGGCGGCGGCCATCAACCTCAAGTCGGCGGAGACCGGCGTAACAGCTACGGTAGACGCGAACATCGCTGAAGGTGCAGCAATGGCCGCAGGGACGACCAATGGCACCATATCTATTAATGGTATCGCCACTGCAACCATCTCCACTGCTTCAGACACTACTGCTAACCGTGCTGCGACAGTAAAAGCGATTAATGCCATTTCCAGCCAGACCGGCGTCATCGCACGCGATACCGGCAATGATACGACCGGTGTCGAACTGATCGCTGCTGATGGTCGTAATATCATGGTTTCGTATGCCACAGGTTTAACATCCGCTGCGACCGGCGTTCATGCAGGCACCAACTACGGCAGCTTCTCGCTGTCATCCAGCAAGGATATCGAGATCCAGCGCGGCAGCACTACCGGGTTAGAGGCTAACGCGGGCCTACAAGCGGGTACCTACAAAACCCAGGTGGCGTCAATCTCGACCACGACCAACTCAGGCAATGCTTTCGCTGCGGGTGATTTCAAGGTTAACGGTGTGCTGGTCGGCGCTTCGCTAGCCTCTTCGGATACTGCCTCGACCTCAGGCAATGCCACCAGCGCCATTGCCAAGGCAGCGGCGATCAACGCGGGTATCGGCGCAATCCGGGTCACTGCCGTAGCCAATGCCAATGTGGTTAACGGTGCGACGATGACCGCCTCTGCGGCAGCCGGTACGTTCACAATCAATGGCGTGACCACCGCCACGATTGCCGTCTCTGGCACCGACGCATCGGCAGCCCGTCAATCCGTAATCACGGCCATCAACGCGATCTCAGGCCGCACTGGCGTTGTCGCCACAGACGATGGCACCAATGGCGTGAAGCTGACGGCGCAGGATGGCCGCAATATTGTTGTTAACGCGACTGGTTTGACGTCCCTCCAAACGGGCGTTACCGGTTCGGGGGGCGCTAGCTTCCAAGGCACCTTCACCCTAAGCTCGGCCAAGGCGATCACCGTCGAAGCTGGCACTACCGACGTCCAGAGCGCGATCGGCAACACCGACTTGGCAGTGGGTACCTACGGTTCGACCAAGGTCGGCGAGTCGTTGGAAAAACTAGACATCTCCACCTTTGAAGGTGCGACTGCCGCGCTGGCGTCCATTGACAACGCCATCACCTCGGTGGACACCAACCGCTCGGCGCTCGGCGCGGTGCAGAACCGGTTTACGTCGACCATCGCCAGCTTGCAAATCACCTCCGAGAATTTGCAGGCGGCGCGGGGGCGGATTCAGGACGCGGACTTCGCGGCGGAAACCACCAACCTGAGCAAGTCGCAGGTGTTGCAGCAAGCCGGTATCGCCATGCTGTCGCAGGCCAATCAAACCTCGCAGAACGTGCTGTCGCTCTTGCGATAATGCGCTAAACTGGGAGTGAGGGTTATCGAAACAAGGTCCGGATCGGTTCGATGCCGCCGGGCCTTGTTTTCAGTCTCAACTCCGCAAGCCTCTAAGGAGGGACCGTCATGAGCGATATCGGCAGCATTACTCCATTGACCGGCGCCAACCCCGCTTTTGCCAGAGACGGTGGCGTACTTCCTGAGCCTCCTTCCCCGGCTACGGTGCAAAACGCAGTTGGCGGTGCTCCACTCACTAACGCCCAGTCATCTGTTAATCAATCTCCCTATGCTGGCAATGCCGGGCAACGGCGCGATTCTGATCCCAACAGCCAACGATCTACGCCAGCCGATAGTGATTCTACCCACCTAACTCTCAATGAAACCGTAGACCGTTTGAATCGCAGCATGGATGCGCGCAACACCCAGTTGCGATTTGAGGTGGATGATGAGTTTCAAGAGATGGTCATTCGCATTACAGATCGTGAAACTCAGGAAGTGATCGTGCAAATTCCACGTGAAGAGGCTTTGGCGCTTGCCAAGTTTTTTTCAGAATTACTGGAAAATCAGCAAAGCCAAGGCTTGGCGGCTCTGGGCGGACAGCACAGAACGGAAAGCGGGCGTTTGCGGGTAGAAGGTCAATTATTCCAAACCACAGTATAAATGTCGTGCATTTAGTTAAGAAGACCGGTGTTTGAGCGCGGCAGCGCGAGGAGGATTCCATGGCAAGCATTACCGTAGCCGGCGTTGGTTCCGGTCTTGACGTTAACCAAATCGTTTCCGACCTGATTACCGCTGAAAAAGAACCCGCCACTAATCGACTGGATCAGAAAGAGGAGTTGCTTCAGGCAAAATTGTCGGCCCTCGGCACTTTTAAGGGCGCGCTGTCCGATTTTAATAGCTCATTAACCGCTATCAGCAGCGCCTCAAAATTGCAAAACCTGCGCGCCACGGTTAGCAATGAAGATCTGTTCACCGCCAGCGCTACCAGCATCGCCCAGGCTGGCGACTACAACATCGAGGTCCGGCAACGCGCACAGGCCCAGAAACTCGTCACGGACGAAACCCAGCGATTTGTTAATGTCACTGACGTCGTTGGCTCCGGGACGCTCACTTTTCAGGTCGGCAGTTACGATGGCGCCACCTTTACCGCTGATCCTGCCAAAGCGGCCAAAACCATCACGATCGACGCCTCCAACAATACTCTGGACGGTCTGCGCGACGCCATCAACAAGGCCGATGTCGGCGCGCGCGCCAGCATCATTAATGATGGTCAAGGCTTCCGACTCGTGATCAGCGCCAGCGAGTCCGGCGCTGCCAATAGCCTGAAAATCACCGTGAGCGATACCGGTGATAGCGATGATACTGATCTGGCTGGCCTGTCCATGCTGGCCTACGATCCTGAAGCTGCATCTGGATCGGGCAAGAACCTGACGCAAACTCTTGAGGCGCAGGACGCCCTGCTGAGAGTGGACGGTCTGGATATTTCCAGCGCCAGCAACAGTGTCGTGGGTGTGGTGCCCGGCGTTACCCTCAATCTGAAAAGCGCTGAGATCGGAACGATCACCACTTTAAGCGTGACGCAGGATAGCGCCGAGACAGTCAAGTCTGTCGATTCCTTTGTAGCAGCTTACAACTCCCTGATAGAAAATGTTAACTCCCTGACTTTCTATGATCCGGAAACTCGTGAGCAGGGGGTATTGACGGGCGACTCCAGCATACGGTCGATTATCAGTCAGATCCGCAATGTGATGACTGGGGCGGTTGCCGGTGTTACCGGATCGCGGCGCTCCTTGGCCGATATCGGCATCAGTTTCCAGAAAGACGGCTCCCTCGATTTCGATAGCGCCAAGTTACAAACCGCGCTGACCGAAGATCCAGAGAACGTCGCCGCCTTATTTGCCCGGACCGGTAGCACGACCGATCCTCTGGTCGCCTATAAATCGGCTAGCAGCACCAGCATAGCAGGCTCCTATAGCGTCAGCGTCACGCAACTGGCAACTCAGGGCCAGTACATTGGCACATCTATCAATGGCGGCGTCCCGGCGCCTTTCGTCGTTGATGGCAATAACAATAATTTCTCCATTAAAGTCAATGGTATACAAGCCAGTGCATCCATTATTCTGAATAATGGAACTTATAATACCGGCGTTGATATGGCCGCCGAGCTACAGCGCCAGATCAGCGCCAACACCACGCTAATTAACGCCAGCGCCCTGTTAAGCGTCAATTACCAATCCTCCAATAACAGTTTTACATTTACCTCGGATGCTTACGGCAGCACATCCAGCGTCGAATTCACCCAGATCAGCACAAACTTCACAGCAACATTCGGCGTGAGCGTGGCTGCGGGCACGGCTGGCCAGGATGTTGCGGGCAGCATTGGCGCGGAAGAAGGCACAGGTTCCGGACGCACCCTGACCGGCGCCGGAACTGCTGCGGGCATCGCTGTCGATGTTATTGGCGGCGTCACAGGTTCTCGTGGTACAGTTTCGCTGTCCGGCGGCGTCGCTCAGCAGCTGGATACGTTGATCGACAATTTTCTGAGTACCGGCGGTCTGCTCAGCAATCGTACCGACAGCCTTAATCGTCAAATTGATGATGTGAGTGAACAACGTGACGCCCTTAATAAGCGTATGGATGCACTCGAAACCCGCTACCGTGCCCAATTCACGGCAATGGACGCTCTGGTCGGGCAGCTGACGGCTACGAGCAACTATCTGACCCAGCAATTTTTCAACACGAGTAATACGAGTCAGTAGCTCGCTTGGAAAAATCGACACTTGAGAATTCGCAATGGCGATCCCAAATTCCCTTAGCGCCCTACGTCAGTATCAACAAATCGATATTCAGTCGGGCGCTAGCTACGCTAGTCCTCATCGGCTGATCCAAATGCTCATGGAAGGCGCTCTGGAAAGCCTCAGCCGGGCCAAAGGCCACCTTCAACGGGGCGAGACCACTGCCAAGGGCGACCAACTCAGCCGCGCCATTAGCATCATTGGCGGTCTGCGCGAAGGACTTAATCTGGATGTCAGCGATCTCGCTGTCAATCTGGATATGCTCTACGACTATATGCAACGACGCTTGATCGAAGCCAATGTTCATTCCGATGAAACCATTATCGACGAAATAACCGATCGGTTACACACCATCAAGGAAGCCTGGGACGCGATTGGCGACACCCCTGAAGCGCGATCCATGTCAGCGGCTTCAAATACGCCTGCCTGAATTTGCCATGAATGTGTCGGACTCTATCTTCTTCAGCCCCGACTTTCGGAAAATCGAATCCCGACGGGTTTCTCCTCAAACCGAGTCCAGCGCACAACGCACACAGCAAACCGGGTTACAAACGCGGTCATTGTTGCTCATTCACGTTGGCGAAGTGAGCGCGTCGCGAACAGCTCCAGCGGCAGGATTCAAGAGTGATGTTGCTCACGATCTGGAAACAGACAAGTCGGACGAAGCGGATAAAACAAATGCGGAAGAAACCGTAGATAGCGCTTCCGAACGGTTCGATGAACCCGACGATCTCTCCAATGACTACGAGCCAATCGGCGAACGTAGCGATAATGACGACGATCCAGAGGAGGAGACCGATGCGCGGCGCCAGCGCAAAGGGATACATCTTAATGTGCTGGAAGCGCGCTATCGTTCGCATTTTGCCATGCTGGATCATTTGGTTGGGCAACTCGCCGCTACCCATGATTTCTTAACGCAGAGAATACAGGATCCGCCTGGGTGAACTCGCTAACCGACTGGGAAACGCAAATTAAACGGTTTCAGCTACTGAGCACGGAAATGCTCGACTTGGCGCACGCTGGCGAGTGGGCGGCTGTGGCCGAATGGGAAGAAAAACGGCGTGTGCTATTGGACGATTTGTATAAGACTTCGCCTCCGGCCGAAGTTGGTCCGCTACTGAAGGACGCTGCACAATTTACGCTCGTCAGCGACGCGCGAGTACAGGAACTGGCGCATGCTGAAATGGACAAATTGAGCGATAGGTTGCGCACGATAAGACAAGGACGCCGCGCCCTTAATGCCTATCAGAGTTCCTGAATACTCTCTGCCCCCCGGCCCGCTGGTCTTTCATCCCGCCATGTCTACCATTACCGAATTCTCCCGCTCCAACCTGGCTTTCGCTGGCTGCCTGCCGCTGGCTTGGCAGGAACTGCCGGTATGGCCCAAACCTGATGAACTCCAACATCAGGAAAAAACCAATCTGCATATCCTGCATATTTTATTCGCGCTGGACATCCATGCGGGCGATTACGGCGAAGATCCCTCCAGCGTTTCCAGCGCCTCCGAACTCAAGCGTCTCGACTTTAAAGTTGGCTTGCTGCTGGAAATGATTGGCCACTTGTTTGCCTACCAACAGGCTATTCCCCCGGAACGCCCCCTGATCCTGAGCGCCAGCGAACTCCATTGGCGCGCTGATGCCGCGCCAACCGCTAATATCCCGCTTCGGCTGGAACTCTATTGCAACCTCAGCTACCCACGTCCCTTGGTCTTGTACGCCCACGCTCACGAAATCATCTCGGTTGAGAATGCATATCAAATCAAAGCTACGCTCCAGCAACCCGGCGAACCGTTGCAGGAAGCGCTGGAACGCTATATTTTTCTCCAACATCGTCGGGCGATTGCCAATCAAAAAGGCAATAGCCAGCGTTAAAAATTTGACGCTCCTGTCTTTAAGGCTAAAATGTCTCACACTATATAGTGAGATATCCTCGCGTATCTTCCGAAAATGAATATATGGATTGACTCCGAAGGGTTAGCGGGGGGATCGGTTTCGCGCCCTATCTGGTAGAAGGAGTTTTGAAAATGGGCAGATTGGATTCTCATTTGGCGATCAGGAGGGAAGTTGAGCGCCTGCAAGGTTGCGCGAGTTTCATCCCCTCCTGAGGATTTGGCCCCACTGATGAAAATGTCATTGCTCATCATCGACGACGATTCCACAAGAGCGAATGAGCTGGGTCTGTTGCTGCGATTTCTGGAAGAAACCCAGGTTGTTCAAACCGATTCCGCTCATTGGCGAACCTGCGCAGAACAGAGTCCTGATCTGCGTTGCGTATTCCTGGGCCGATACGGAACCAGTGACACGCCCACCGAGGCTGTTCACGCAATCCACGCCGTTGCCCCCCGAGCGGTTGTGGTGTTAATCGAGGACGCTGATCAACCTCATTCTTTATCCACTGTGCTCGAAACTGGTCGTCATATTATCCGCCTGCCGCGCCCCTTTCACTATTCACAACTAAGCCAAATCCTCGTCAAATCCCAACAAAACCCCAACCGCGACACCCGAAACGCCCAATTCCGGCGCAGCGCCGAACTCTTCCGCAGTCTGATTGGCAACAGTCCGACCATTGTTCGGGTGCGTGAACTCATCCAGCGGGTGGCTCCTTCCGAATCAACTGTGATGATTCTGGGTGAATCGGGCACCGGCAAGGAAGTGATCGCGCGCAACATTCACTACCATTCCAATCGCAGCCAGGGGCCGTTCGTGCCGGTCAATTGCGGTGCCATTCCTGATAATTTGCTGGAAAGTGAACTATTTGGCCACGAAAAAGGCGCATTTACCGGCGCTATTTCCACCCGGCGCGGCCGCTTCGAACTGGCGCGGGGCGGCACCCTGTTCCTGGACGAAATCGGCGATATGCCGCTGAACATGCAGGTCAAATTACTACGGGTTCTACAGGAGCGCTGCTTTGAGCGCGTTGGCAGCGATCGCAGTCTGGAAGCCGATGTCCGCATCATTGCCGCCACTCATCGCGATCTGGAAGAGTTGATCAAGAATGGCGGGTTCCGCGAAGATCTGTACTATCGTTTGAATGTGTTCCCGATCGAAACGCCTACCTTGCGTGAGCGGATTGAGGATTTGCCGCTGCTCGTCGATGAGTTGATCGAACGCATGGCCAGTGATCAGGGGGTGCGGATCGGTCTCAGTCCGCTGGTATTGCGCTGCCTGGCGCATTATCCCTGGTCAGGTAATGTGCGTGAACTGGCCAATCTGATGGAGCGACTGGCGATCCTGAAACCGGATGGATGGGTGGATCTGGATGATTTGCCTGCTAAATTCCGCGCATACTATCCATCGGAATTGATGGCGGCGGAGCTGGCTTCGCTCGACAACGCCCCAGCCGGGGATTCCGTAACGCGGCCCGCTAACAACGAAGTGGTCAGCTTGCCGCCCGAGGGGCTTGACCTGCGCCAGTACATCATGGATCTCGAATCCTCATTGATTCAGTCAGCGCTGGAGGATGCCAACGGCGTCGTCGCCCATGCTGCTTCGCTGCTGAAAATGCGTCGCACGACCCTGGTGGAAAAAATGCGTAAATACAGCATTAAACGCGACGACGAATAGCGGGCTATCCGCCGAATTTTTGGCGCTGAACGGACAGCTCTGATGACAGCCCTTCTTCTATAACCTATTGAACTTTAATCTCCTCATTGCAGTTCCATCTCTCCCGTGAACCCGGATAGGTAAACCATTTCAGGGAATTTAATACAAGGCACGGTTCTTGCTCAATCCCTGGTGGATACCCGAAGATGATTGACACCAGCAGGGGACAAGAACCAATGAGCAACGTTGACACCACAAGCGCCTTGACCCAAGGGCTTCGCAACCTGACGCCAGGAACCGATCAGTCATTATCCTCAGCGCATGTTGATATCCAGCATCTGGAATCGGAAGATTTTGCCAGCGTCTTTAAATCCATGCTCGTAGGCGTCAACCAGTCTCAGCAGCATTCGAGGCAATTAACCGAATCTTTTGACATCGGTCAACATGATGATTTAGCAGGAGTCATGATCGCCCAACAGAAAGCCAAACTGGCTTTTCAGAGCACCTTGCAAGTTCGCAATAAACTGGTCACGGCCTATCAAGACATCATGAACATGCCGGTTTGATTCCTCGATGATCAGCCGAACTGATCGTATGCTGAGGAGAAGGCGTCGTGGCTGAAGAAAACAACGGTTCGCCACCGACTCCGCTGGCCAGGGTCGATTGGCGTGCGGAACTTGAAAAATTTCGCCAGCCCGGTCCCGCCCAGATCGGAATCATGGCGGGAGCAGCGTTGCTGTTGGCGTTGCTAGTAGCGCTGGCGCTGTGGTACAGCGCGCCTACCTATCATGTACTATACAGTGGCTTGGCCGAGGAAGACGCTGGCCAGATTATGGAGGCCCTGCAAAAATCCAATATCCCCTTCAAGATTGACCCGCGCAGCGGCGCGCTGATGGTGCCATCCGATCAAGTCCATGAGGCTCGTCTGAAACTGGCCGGCCAAGGTCTACCTAAAGGGACAGTCAATGGTTTGGAGATGCTGGAACAGCAGGATAGTTTCGGCGTCAGCCAGTTCATGGAAACCGCCCGCTACCAGCACGCGTTGGAAGGCGAACTGGCGCGCTCGGTTATGACCATCCAAGCCGTAGAAAGCGCCCGAGTTCACTTGGCGTTTCCCAAGGAAACCGTGTTCGCCCGTCAACAACAGCCACCAACAGCTTCAGTGTTGGTGCAGCTTCATCCGGGGTACAGCCTGACCGATGGCCAAGTTGCGGCTATCGTGCATTTAATTGCCTCTAGCGTCCCCAGGCTCAAGCCTGAACAGGTATCGGTAGTTGATCAGGCCGGCAATCTACTGACCCGGAAGGAACGAGAAAACCCGGATGGAATGAATATTGACCAGCTGGAGTATACCCGGCGTATTGAGGAGCGTTACGCTCGGCGTATTGAGGACTTGCTCTTGCCTGTGTGGGGTGCAGGTCGGGTCCGCGCCCAGGTCTCGCTCGATGTGGATTTCACAGCGAGCGAAGAAACAGCTGAACGCTATGAACCCCGTAGTGAACCGCGCCCGGTCCGCAGCGAGCAATTACTAGAGGAACACAATCCCCGACAGAATAATCCCGTGGGAATTCCTGGCGCATTGTCCAATCAACCTCCTGGCGTGGCTGTAGCGCCGGAAGTTGTCGAACCTACAGCCAATCCTGCAACGCCCAGTACGCCTGAAACTACTCCTTTGCCCACCCGCAAGGAAATCACGCGTAACTACGAATTGGATAAACGGGTCACCTTCATTCGCAACCAGCCGGGGCGAATCACTCGGGTATCTGCGGCGGTAGTAGTTGATGACCGAGTTGTTCTTGAGGATGGACAGCCGGTTCGTAAACCGCTTACACCAGAAGAAACCGAGCAGATCACGACCTTGGTCAAACAAGCGGTTGGTTTTAACGCCGAGCGGGGCGATAGCGTAAATGTTCTGAATGCGGCTTTCGCGCCTGCAGGCATTGCCGAACCCCCCTTGCCGATGTGGCAGCAGGCCTGGTTCCTGGAACTAGTCAAGTGGGCGGTCGTGGCGCTGTTATCCCTGCTCATTCTGCTGTTGGTAGTGCGCCCCATGATGCGGCGCTGGTTGCCAGCGCCGGAACCCGTAGCGGCCCTGGAAGGTGGCCAGGCGGGACAAGCAGCGCTGACGGATCAAAGCGCGGATGAGAATGGTTTGGAGGGACTTCTGGAGGATCAGGTGCAAATCGGCGGCGCTTTGGAAAATGGCCGCAGTGAAGGTGGCGCATTGAGCGCTCCAGCCGAACTGCTCGAAGAACGGATGGACCTGGCCCGCTCCCTGGTGTCCGAAGACCCGAAGCGTGCGGTTCAAGTGATTAAGAATTGGCTAATCAGCGAGGCCTAAGCTGCGATGCCGGAATTAACCCCCACTTCCCTGAAGAGCGTCGAACAGGCAGCCGTGGTGCTTATGGCGCTTGGCGAGAGCCATGCCGCTGAAATTTTGCGCCATCTTGACCCGCGCGAACTGCACAAGATCGGCGTCGCCATGGCGAATATGACTAATGTCAGTCGCGGCCAGATCAGCGAGATCATCCATACGTTTAATGAGGCCGTGCGCAATCAGAGTTCGTTGACGATCGATAGCGAGAACTATATCCGCGGCGTCCTGACGCGCGCCCTGGGTCGTGAAAAAGCCAAGGGCATTCTGGAACATATCTTCGATACCGAGGGCCAGTCTGGCGTCGATTCGCTGAAATGGATGGATGCCAGCGCCATCGCCGGCGGCCTGCGTGAAGAGCATCCGCAAGTGGTTGCGCTGGTGCTATCCTCTCTACAAACCGACCAGGCCGCCGAAGTGGTGGGCTTGTTACCGTCCCCATTGCGTGATGAAGCCCTGTTGCGTGTGGCGATTCTCGACGAAATTCCCTCGGGGGCGCTCGAAGAACTCAACGAACTGATTGAAAAGCAGGTCATGCGTAATATCAGCGCTGCCGCTACTTCCAAGATTGGCGGCCCCAAACGGGCCGCCGAGATTCTTGGTCGTTTGGATGCCGCTATCGAAGGCGAGATTCTCGACAAGATCAAGGAAACCGATGCCGATCTGGGAACGGCTATCGAAGATTTGATGGTGGTCTTCGAGAATCTGCTCAGCCTCAACGACCGCGATGTGCAAACACTGCTGCGCGAGGTTTCCTCCGAAACGCTATTGATCGCCCTGCGCGGCGCCGACGATGCGGTTCGCAACAAGATCCTGAGCAATATGTCCCGGCGCGCCGCCGATTTGTTGCGCGACGATCTGGAGGCCATGCCGCCGGTCAAACTCAGCGATGTGGAAGCGGCTCAGAAGGATATTTTGAGTACCGCCAAGCGACTGGCGGAGGCTGGTGAAATTACTCTGAGCAGTAAGGGAGATCAGCTTGTCTAAAATTATCTCAGGTGATCGTTTGACGGCTTACCAGCGCTGGGAATTGCCCAGCGTCGATCAACCGCCGCCCGAATCAGAGCCGCCACCGACGGCTGCGCCTTCTCCCGTTGTGGTTCCCACCAAAGCGGAAACCCGGCAAAAAGAGTCACGCAGCTCGAAAGCCTCCTCAGCGCCGCCCACGCTGGACGAAATTGAAGCCATCCAAAGCGAGGCGCACGAGGAAGGATTTGCCGCTGGCTATCAGGAAGGCCGGCGTGAAGGCCGCGAGCAGGGCTACAAGAAAGGCCAGCAGGAAGGCCATACCGAAGGTTATCAACGTGGTTACGCTGAGGGACTGGCCGCCGGCCGCGACGAAGTGTTGCTGCGAGTGCAAAAACTGGATCAGATTCTGAGCTATATGCAGCAACCGCTGGAAAACCTCGATGCCACGATTGAAGAGGAACTGACCAAACTGGCCACTGAGATTGCTCGACAACTGGTGCGACGGGAACTGCGCGCCTCGCCGGGCGAAGTCGTGGCGGTTGTGCGCGAGGCGGTCAGCTTGTTGCCCGTAAGCAGCACTGGCATTCAGGTTCGTCTGCATCCGGATGATGCGCGATTGATTCGCGAAGTACTTTCACTGGGTCGGGATGATGAACCGATTTGGAAGATTGTCGAGGATCAGACGCTCAGTCGCGGTGGCTGCATCATTAATGCTGAGCTATCGCGAATCGACGCGACGGTCGAGAAACGACTGGGCACCGTGATTGCTGCGGTCCTTGGCGACGAGCGGGAAAGCCATGTCAGCCATTCTTGAATTGGAGCATATCCCACGCTGGCGCACCCATCTAGCTCAGCGTCGCCAACGAGTTGTGGAGACGCCGGGGTTGGTGGTGGAGGGACAGCTAACCCGAATGGTCGGTCTGACTCTGGAAGCCGCTGGCTGCGTCGCGCCGGTTGGTGCCCGTTGCCTGGTTACCAATCCGAATGGGGCGCAGATTGAAGCCGAGGTCGTCGGTTTTTCTGGTGGCAAGTTGTTTTTGATGCCCAGCGGCGATATTCATGGCCTGATGCCCAATTCCCGGGTGATTCCCACGGGTGGCGTTAGCCAGGCGCGCATTGGTGAAGGCTTGCTTGGACGAGTACTGGATGGTTCCGGACGTTTTCTGGACGGGCTACCGCCGCCAGCGCACACTGATCTGGTTTCATTAGCCGGCAAGTCGATCAATCCCTTGATGCGCAAACCGATTCGTGAGCCGCTGGATGTCGGGGTGCGGGCCATCAACGCGCTACTATCGGTGGGACGCGGTCAACGCATGGGCCTATTCGCGGGTTCTGGCGTTGGCAAAAGCGTGTTGCTGGGCATGATGACCCGCTTTACCGAGGCCGAGGTGGTGGTCGTCGGGCTGATTGGCGAGCGCGGACGCGAAGTTCAGGAATTCATCCAGGAAATTCTGGGTGCTGAAGGCATGGCCCGCGCCGTAGTGGTGGCGGCGCCAGCGGATGCTCCGCCGCTCATGCGCTTGTACGGCGCGGCGTTGGCTACCCGGATTGCCGAATATTTCCGCGATGCGGGCCGACAAGTATTGTTGCTGATGGACTCGCTGACGCGCTACGCCCAGGCGCAGCGCGAGATTGCACTGGCGATTGGCGAGCCGCCCGCCACCAAGGGTTATCCGCCCTCGGTCTTCGCCAAAATTCCCCGCCTCGTGGAACGCGCCGGCAACGATACCATCGGTGGCTCCATCACGGCTTTCTACACCGTATTGACCGAAGGCGACGATCAGCAGGATCCGATTGCCGACGCCGCCCGCGCTATTCTTGATGGCCATGTGGTGTTGTCGCGGCGACTGGCCGAAGCCGGCCAGTATCCAGCCGTCGATATTGAGGCCTCGATCAGCCGGGTGATGCCGCAGATCAGCGGTCCCCGCCATCAGCAATTGGCGCGACGCTTCAAGCATGTTTATTCGACTTATGAGCAGCACCGCGACTTGATCAACGTCGGCGCCTATGTTGCCGGCAGTGATCCAGCGGTGGATGAGGCGCGGGACTATTATCCGCGGCTCAAGCAATTTCTGATGCAGGGTATCGACGAGCGTGTCACCATGGCGGATAGTCTCAAGGCGCTTGAGGTTGTTCTGCAACCCAGGCCCAAGGAAGCGAAGGGTCGATAGAGGGCAAGTTCAATGGCGAATAAATCCCATCCATTGCAAGCAGCGGCTCAGGTTGCGCAGTCCCGGGAACAAGCGGCAGTCAAAGCGTTGGGAGAGTCTCAACAGCGACTTACTGAACAACAGAATCGCTTGCAGCAATTGCTGATGTTTCGGAGCGAATACGCCACCCAGTTTCAAAACGAGGGCAGTCATGGAATTTCTGCGCGCCGGTATCAGGATTACTCGGCGTTTCTGACCAACATGGATCATGGCATTGTGCAGTTGCAGCAGCAATTGGCATGGATGCAGCAGGAACTACAGAGAAAACAGTTGGCCTGGATCCAAAGTCGCTCCAAAACCAAGGCGCTTGAGGAAGTGATCGAGCGCGACCGGAAGACTCAGCTATGGGAAGAGGATCGTCGCGAACAGCGCGATAGTGATGAACACAATCTGCGTGGTCTGACTGCTCGGATGCGATTTATTGATGGCGTTTAATCATGATGTTTAATCATTAGATTGTTATTACTAAACCGCTTTTAAGTAAGGACCGCGCCATGGCCCATCTCGACATCGCCCATTTATTGACATCATCCTGTGGCAAAACCAATAGCGTCGTGGCAGCGGAAAGCGTGGTGGAAACAGGCCAGGAGCCTATGGCTCGATCACCTTCTTTTAGTCAATGGTTGCGAACCAGTATTCTGGGTCATCTGGCAGAAAGTAAGGCAGACTTTGAATTAGAGGGAAGTCCCATTGATCTGGAAGAGTCTCTGGATTTATTAGATGAAGAAGTTGTGGATGCACAAGCGCTGCAAGAACCTCTACAAAAGATTGACTTAGGCAATCCCGATGAGTTTGGCGCTGATGGCCTGCAAGTCACTATTTTACCGCTTGAGTCCAGTGATTTAGGAACGGATGAACCACAACAAGCCACTGTTTTACCGCTTGAGTCCAGTGACTTAGGGACTGATCAACCACAAGTGGCCGTTTCAACGCCAGGTTTGAAGCAACATGCGCCGATTTCGATGTCAGGTTTAGAAGAAACTGGGATTGTATCAACGCCGGATTTGGGCAGGGAGGGGTTGCCTGTTGATGGAAACGAGCTAAAAGAACCAATACTTGCTAATAACAGGAAAGATCAACCGAAAACTCTGGATAAGGAGCCGCTGGATGAAATGCCATGGGCCGGTTTTTCGCTGTTTATGGAATCACGCGCTGCTTTGCAGGATGTGAGCTTTCCCAGAAAGGATTCCACAACAGAAAGCATGATGGACAAGGCCGATGAAGATAAATCCATAGGCATCACTCATCATCCAAAGATTAGCCAGCCCGAGTTCGATCCAGTCGATTCATTAGCGCAGCGGAAGGAGAGTAAGCCGGTGCTTGGCATTATGACTCCTTTAGTCAAAAACATGCGAGGTGAAAGTAATGCGCCAGGATTGAAAACCAAACAATTATCTGATGACGGAAGCTTGGAGCGACCCGAACGAAAGTCATCCTTGAAACTACCCGTAACGCCAATCCGTCGAATCGTCTCCAATACGCCAGCAGCCTCAATAAGGCCAGCGATACCTTCTTATGTTCCAGTAATTCCCGCTGCTACACCAGCAGATTCAATAAGGTCAGCGGTTCCAGCTACGCCAGACGCATCGACAGTTCCCCCGGCTGAGGTTCCTGCGAGTCCAGCGATGCCTGCAACGCCGGCGACCCCGCCCGTTTCGGCAGCCCCAGCGCCGCTGAGCGCTTCAATACCCCCGGCGACCTCACCTGTTTCGACAGCCCCGGCTGAGGTTCCTGCGAGTCCAGCGATGCCCGCGACGCCGGCGACCTCACCTGTTTCGGCAGCTGAGGTTCTTGCGAGTCCAGCGATGCCCACAGCGCCGACGACCCCGCTTGTTTCGGCAGCCCCAGCTGAGGTTCCCGCGAGTCCAGCGATGCCTGCACCGCCGGCGACCTCACCTGTTTCGGCAGTCCCGGCTGAGGTTCCTGCGAGTCCAGCGATGCCTGCACCGCCGGCGACCTCACCTGTTTCGGCAG
>Ga0209607_1000763_pt1 | contig 28150 bp, 27 predicted proteins | sample AD_UKC117_MetaG_FD_184413 | JGI IMG/M metagenome (GOLD analysis project Ga0209607, IMG submission 184413) | Active sludge microbial communities of municipal wastewater-treating anaerobic digesters from Hong Kong - AD_UKC117_MetaG (SPAdes)... | ecosystem: Engineered > Bioreactor > Anaerobic >... | reverse complement strand
GGGCATCGCGGAAGAGGACAGGGCCGCGGTAACGGCCGTCATAATTCACCGGCGTCATCACCTGCCCGTTGCCCAGGTCCAGCTTGATGGGCACGTCCCACAGCACGTCGGCCGTCGACCAGCCGCTGGCCAGCGCCGTGGCATAGGTCACCGGCTTGATGGCGCTGCCCGGCTGGCGCGGCTGCAGCGCCACGTTCACCTGCCCGGCAATGGCGTCATTGAAATAATCCAGGCTGCCCACCAGCGCCAGAATCTCGCCGGTGGACGGTTTAATCACCACCACCGAGCCGTTGCTCACGTCGTGGGCAGCGGCGTTGGCGGCCACGCCCTCCCGCACCGCCTGCTCGGCCAATTTGAACAGGTTCAGGTCCAGGCTAGTGGTGACCTGCCAGCCGCCGCGGGTCAGCGCGTCGGGGCCATAGCGCTGCTCCAGTTCGTTTTGGGCGTAAAGCACAAAATGCGGCGCTTCCAGCACCGCGCTGGCTGCCTGCTGCTGCACCGGGATCAACGAGGCCAGCGTCAGCGGCGCGCCTTTGGCCACTTCGGCGTCGACGTAGTCGATGTACCCCTCTTCCAGCATCAAATCCAGGATAAATTCCTGGCGGGCTTTGGCCCCTTCAAAGTTATTGTAGGGGTCCAATTCATATGGCGACTGGGGCAGTCCGGCCAAAAAGGCCGCTTCGCCCAGGGTCAGTTCCGTGGCCGGCTTGCCAAAATAGGTTTGGGCGGTCGCCTCGATGCCGTAAGCCAGGTTGCCGTAGTAAATTTCGTTGAGGTACATCTGGATGATGGCCTCTTTGCTGCGCTGCTGGGTGAGGATGAAGGCCAGGAACATTTCGCGCAGTTTGCGCTGGTAGCTGACGGCGATGCGCTCTTCATAGGTGAAGGCGATGTGGCGCACAAGCTGCTGGGTGATGGTGCTGGCCCCCACGGGACGGCCGTCCGGGTTGCGATAATTGCGTACCAGAGCAGCCACGTTCGCGGCCACGTCCACGCCAGGGTTGGTCCAGAAGGTATCGTCTTCGGCGGCCACGGTGGCATCGATGATGACGCGCGGGATTTCGTTGTATTGCAGCCAGCGGCGCTTCTCAGTGGTGGTCAGTTCAAACAGCAAATTGCCGTTGCGGTCGTAGAACCGGGGTGTGCCTCCGGCCCCGGAGCCGCGATAGGTGGTCACCTGCTCGATGGCTCCGGCCAACTGCTGGTTGAGGTAAATGTAGCCACCAACACCGGCCACGACGGCCAGCAGCAGTCCCAACAGGCTCAACTGCACCGCCCAGATGAACAACCGGGCGCAGCCGCGTGGCTTTTTTTTGTCTGGTTTCGGGCTTTGGGGGTCTGACGGGGGAGCAGACGGCCGTTGCCCATACTTTTCCAGGTATTCCAACCGGTAGCCGCTGCCTTTACTCATAGCCCGTATGGTAAGCCAATTGGCAAATTGGTCAAGGATCAGGCGGCCCAGATGAGAGGCTGGCGAACATTGGACAGTGAACAAAGGATACTGGATACTACGCGTATGACGAAACATACCCTTTTCACCATCCTCATTCTGGTTTTGCTGCTGGGCGGCGTAGGCTGCCAGCAGCAGGTAGACGCATACGACGCCATCAACAGCCAATTGCAGGCCGCATTTGCCGCGGATGGGCCGGGCGTGGCCCTGTACGTGAAAGCGCCCGGCGTGGGCAAACAACTCTTCTCCGCCGGGCTGGCCGACGTGGAAAGCGGCAAACACATGCGCAGCGACGCCATGTTTCGCATCGGCCCGCTGACGCAGCCGTTTACCAGCACCCTGATCTTGCAGCTTATTGCCGAGGGAACCGTGTCGCTGGATGACACGCTGGATAAGTGGCTGTCGCCGGAGATGTTGGCGCAGTTGGCCAACGGCCGTCAGGCCACCATTCGCCAACTGCTCACCATGAGCAGCGGCATCCCTGATTACAGCCAAAACCCTGACTTCCAGGCGGCTTACGCGGCCAATCCGGCCTATGCCTGGACGCCGGAAGAGGTGGTGGCCTATGCTTACGGCCGTCCAGCCGACTTTGCGCCGGGCGCCGCCCACACCCTCTCCGACACCAACTACGTCCTCTTGCAGCTAGTCGCCGAAGCCGTTACCGGCGAGACGCTGGCTTATAACCTGCGCGAACGCTTCCTCTACCGCCTGGACCTGGACGAAACGTACCTGGAACGCGCCGAAGACCTGCCGGAAGGCCACGTGCCCGGCTACAATGCCGCCGGGCGCGTCTTGAACGAACATGAAGGCAAAGGGCTGGGCGACGATGGCCTGGTCTCCACTACCATCGACCTGGCGCAGTTTGTCCCGGCACTGGCCAATCGCCAGCTCTACGGCATCAACGCCGACTTCACGCAGCAGACGGCGGATATGGGGCAGGGGCTGCGCTATGGGGCCGGGGTGATGCAGCGGGAGACGGAATGGGGCACGCTGTGGGGCTATGAAGGGCAAACTGATGGGTTTTCCGGCAGCATGTGGTTTCTGCCAGATCAAAAAATCACGTTGATCGCCCTGGCTAACAGCGAGGAATACGGTCCGGCGCTAACCGCGCTCGTCGACGACGTTCTGGCGCTGGTCGCCGCGCCGCAGCCTTAGGACCGGGCGGTCAGGTCGGGGGCGCCGGCGCCGCGCAGCCGGGTCACGCCGGCCACCACGGCTTTGAAACCGAAGAGGAACTGGCGGCGCTCTAAATCCAACAGGTCAACCCATTCTGGCGCGGCGTCAGTTTCCATGGTTTCGTTAAGACGAATGGAGGCGGTAAACGGCCGTGCCAGGGCATAATACATGGCCGAAATATGCCAGGGACGGCCGTCCAGCCAACGATACTGGTCCTCCAGGAACAGCAGCGGCCCCAATTCCGGCGTAATGTCCACCAGCCGCCGGAAATAGTGCCGGATCGCCTGAGCCGGGCTTTCATTCGGCGTCAGGAGGCAGCCAGGCGGCGCGAACAGGCGGCTTTTTGACTGCACCAGCAGCAGCAGCCGGTCGTTTTCGATGAAAATGCCATAAACAGCGGGGCAAAATTGGAGGGATTCGGCGTCTACGACGTGGACCTGGCCGTCGTCGTCGTAGCAGTGAATGGCGCTCATGGGTGGGCAGAAAAAGGGGAGAGGGGAACGGCCGTTACCGGTCTATTCCGGTACCGGCTGCAGCATCAACTCTTCGCGCAAGGCCGGGATTTTATCGGCCAACGTGCCTAAAACGCCATTGATAAATCGGGGAGCGCTGTCAGAGCCATACGTTTTCGCCAGCTCAACCGCTTCATTGATAGCCACCTTCACCGGCGTCTCCCCGTCAATCAAAAACTCAAAGATAGCAATCCGCAAAATATTCCGGTCAATGACGGCCATTTGATCCAGCGGCCATTCCGGCGCATAGCGGGAAATGAGCATGTCCATCTCTTCCAGGTGCTGAATCGTGCCCTGCACCAGATGAGCAGCAAAATCGACACCCGCTTTTTCCATAGGCTGATCTTCCAACCGCTGTTGGAGAATCTCCCCAGGAGGATGATTCGCTATATCATATTCGTAAAGAGTCTCAAGGGTTACGCGTCGCGCGCGTCGTCTTGTTTTCATAGTCGGACGAACAGAACTGCTAAACGCCCTTCAGATAGTTCATTCCTGGGCATACAAAACGTCTTCCACATGCACATTAATTGCCTCAACCGGAATGCCAACCATCGTGTCGACCGCTTCCAGGACCGCCGCCTGTATCTTGCGGCTGGCCTCCATAATGTTAACCTGCGGATCCATTATAACGTAAATATCGATTTTTACCTGATTTTGCTCGCCGATCTCCAAAAGCACGCCATCTTGCTTTACTTCGCGCCGGAAGAGGCGGGCAACGTCGGCCGGAATGGCAGCCATTTTGGTGACGCCCTCGACGCGCAGAGCTGCATATTGGGCGATGGTGGCCAATACGCCCGGCGCCACTTCAATACGGCCCATACTTTGTCTGTTTTCGCTCATTGCCACACCTTTTTCCAGAAACCTGCGGCTTACATCGCCACGCCGCCATCTACGTTGATCACCTGCCCGGTGATATACGCTGCTTTTTCAGATGCCAGAAATGTAACCAGATACGCCACTTCCGGCAAGTTTCCCCAACGGCCCAGGGGGATGTATTCCAGGGATTTTTCTTTCAGCTCTTCCGGCAGCACGGTGGTGAGCGCGGTGGGGAAGAAACCTGGAGCGACAGCGTTCACCGTGATGCCGCGCGGGCCAAGTTCTTTGGCCAACGATTTGGTGAAGCCAATGACACCGGCTTTGGAAGCGGCGTAATTGGCCTGCCCGCCCTGACCAATCAGGCCCACCACGGAGGAGATGTTGATGATGCGGCCGCCTTGTTTGCGCCGCAGCATGGGGCGGGTAACGGCTTTGCAGCAATTAAACACGCTTTTCAAATTCGTGTCCAGAACGACGTCCCAGTCGGATTCCTTCATCATGGGGAGAAGGGTGTCGCGGGTAGTGCCGGCGTTGTTGACCAGGATGTCTATCTGGCCGTAGGTATCCAGCGCCGCTTTGATGAGATCTTGGGCAGCCTGGAAGTCGGACACGTCGGCCTGCACGGCCGTTGCCTCCCCGCCCTGCGCCGTAATCGCTGCCACCACTTCTTCAGCGCCGGCGGCGCTGGCGTTGTAATTGACAATCACCCGCGCGCCGTTGGCGGCCAAATCTTCCGCAATCGCCCGGCCTATGCCCCGCGAGGCGCCGGTAACCACAGCAACTTTGTCGGCTAATAACAAGGGTAACTTCTCCTAGGCTTCGACCTTCTCGCGTTTGGTCTGGCGGTCGATGCGCTTCATCAGGCTGAGCAGCACGTCGCCTGGCCCAACTTCTACGACCGTGTCCACGCCCTGCGACAATAAGTAATTCATAGAAGCCGTCCACAAGACGGAGGAGGTCAGTTGGGCTTTTAACTCGGCGCGGATTTCGTCTGGCGTCAGCAAGGGGCGCGCGGTGACGTTGCCGATGACGGGTATTTTGGGGGAGTGAACGGGCGTGGCGTCCACGGCCGTAGCAAAATCGGCCGAGGCGGAGGCCATCAACGGCGAATGGGCGGCAATGGTTATGGGCAAGACGACGGTTTTGCGCGCCCCGGCCGCTTCGGCCAGGGAAACGGCCGTAGCCAGGGCCTCTTTATCACCGGAGATCACAATCTGGCCGGGACAGTTGTCATTGGCTACCTGCACCGGACGGCCGTGCTGCGCCGCCGCCTGCGCGCACAGGTCAGCAGCCACGGGTAAATCCAGGCCTAAAATGGCGGCCATCGCCCCCGGCTCCTGCTCGCCGGCCGCTTTCATCAACTCGCCGCGCCGCCGTACCAGCGCCAGCCCGTCGGCAAACGTCAGGCTGCCGGCGGCGGCCAACGCCGACAGCTCCCCCAAACTGTGGCCGGCCACAAAAGCCGGCGGGGGAGCCTCTTGCGCCGCCAGCGCGGCCATCATGGCCAGGCTGGTAGTAAACAAGGCCGGTTGTTGGTTCAGCGTGTCCGTGAGCGCCTCTTCCGGTCCGGTAAAACAGAGCGCCGATAATGGGAAGCCCAACAGCGCATCGGCCTCGTCAAAAACGGCCCGCGCTGCGGAAGAACGCGCGTAAAGCGCTTGCCCCATCCCTACCTGCTGTGATCCCTGTCCCGGAAAAAGGAAGGCCCTGCTCATAGGTTTGCCATGTAAAAAAAGAATCCGCGTCTGGCGACACGGAATGAAATAGACACACTAAACGGCCGTCTACCGACGGCCTTTTCTCACCACAACAACCTTACTCTTCAATAGCCGGGAGAATTTCGCGGCCCCGGTACGTGCCGCATTCCAGGCACATGTGATGGGAACGCTTCATCGCCCCGCAGTTAGAGCAGCGAACCAGGTGAAATGGTTGAATTGAATCGTGTGCACGCCGACGGTCACGTCGAGCTTTGGAAATTCTGCGCTTCGGTACAGCACCCATGTGGTCATCCTCTCTTACAAATTTGGGCGTTTTGCGCCCATACAAAAAATAAGCGGCAAAATAGGCCGCGACTGGCAATTATAGCCATCAGGGAATGGCTGTCAAGGTAAATTGGTGGAATTCAAGGAGGGCGCGAGGCTGGCGATGGTTCAATCGGTGGGGGGCAACGGCCGTTCCGCCGCTTCTTGTTCCACCTGCACCTTACGCATCCCGTTCCGCACCACAGCCAGCGAACGCAGCAAATCTTCTTCCAGCTTCGTCAACACTTCGATCACGTAAACGTCGGCATCGCTGCGCAGCACTTCGGCGTCTCGGCGCGAACGCTCCAGGATATTCTCGGCGCGCTGCTGCGCCGAGGTCATGATCGCATCCCGTTTTACCAGTTCAGCCGCTTCTTGCTTGGCCAGTTCACGGATACGCTCGGCCTCTTCGTGGGCCTGGGCCAGCAGCCGATCCTTTTCTGCCTCGACACGATTGGCCCGCTTCACTTCTTCCGGGATAGCCACGCGCATTTGGTCAATAATACCGTAAATCCGGTCTTCGTTTACCAGCAAATAGGCGCTTAATGGCACATGCGTACTGTCGTTAAGCACTTCTTCCAATCTATCAACCAAATGTTGAATATCCATGATGATCTCACCCTCGGTTTTTGCCTGCGCTGTTACCCTTGCCCGGTATTATAATGGCTAGTCGCTTAGTCACGCAATGGCGGGGATTGTCGCAGGCTGTGCGACTCGTCCATGTCCTGATAGCGTCGATACAATGCCTCGGCCACGTTGGGCGGCACCATGCTGCTTACGTCGCCGCCCAACGAAGCGATTTCCCGTACAGTGGTGCTGCTGAGAAAGGTATGTTCTTCGCGCGTGATCAAATTCACCGTCTCGACACTGGGGGCCATCCGCCGGTTGGCCAGGGCGAACCGGAATTCAAACTCGAAGTCGGAAAAAACCCGCAAGCCGCGCACGATCACTGGAATGCCCAGTTCACGCGCCAGGTCCACGGTCAGGCCGCTGAAGGGGACCGTAGAGATATTGTGTCCCTGCCCGTTCATGGCGGCCAGGGCGTCCTCGATCATTTTGCGGCGCTCGTCGACGGTGAACAAGACGGATTTAGACGGCCGTCTATGTTCATACACACCAACCACCAACTCATCAAAAATCAGGCCGGCGCGCCGCATCAGGTCCAGATGTCCGTAATGTACCGGATCGAACGTGCCGGGATATAATGCGCGTCTTTTCAAGTTTTGCTCCTCTCGTTCATATTCCGTAATCCGTGTTCCCCTAATGGCTAACAGTTCACAGCTTCATGGCCCACGGTTTTACCTTCAACTAACGTCCCCCGCCTGTTCCCAGAACCGGCGCACGCGTTGGGCCAACCACTGATGCTGCGGATCTTCCAGATTTGGGTCGGCGCGGAAGAGGGCTTCGGCCTCGTCGCGGGCGATGGTCAGCATCTCCATGTCCAACAAAGACGCCATCTGCAATTCGGGGATGCCGCTTTGTCGCCGGCCAAAAAATTCGCCGGGACCGCGGATTTCCAGGTCTTTTTCCGCCAGCACAAAGCCGTCGTTGGTTTTTTCCAGAGCGCTCAGGCGTTCTTCGGCTTCGGCCGATTCGTTGTCGGCGATGAGCAGGCAGTAGGATTGGTGCTCGCCGCGCCCAACGCGGCCGCGGAACTGGTGTAGTTGGGCCAGGCCAAAGCGATTGGCCCCTTCGATGACCATCACGGTGCTGTTGGGCACGTCGACGCCCACCTCGATGACCGACGTGGCCACCAGGATGTGGGTTTCGCCGGTATAGAAGGCGCGCATGGCGGCTTCCTTCTCGTCGGATTTGAGACGGCCGTGTATCAGCCCCACGCGCAAATCAGGAAACACCTCCTGCTGCAAGCGCTCATATTCGGCCACAGCCGCTTTCGCGTCGATTTTGTCCGACTCCTCCACCAGCGGATAGATGATGTAAGCCTGGCGGCCAGCCTTCACCTGGCGGCGCACAAAAGCATAAGCCCGTTCGCGCTCGCTGCCGCGCAGCCAGCGCGTTTTGATTTCCTGGCGGCCCGGCGGCATCTCATCCAGCAGCGACAGGTCCAGGTCGCCGTAAAGCGACAAAGCCAGCGTGCGCGGAATGGGCGTGGCCGACATAACCAACACGTGGGGGTTGGCCGCGCCATCGCCGGTGGGCACACCTTTGTCGCGCAGCGCCTGCCGCTGGTCCACGCCAAAGCGGTGCTGCTCGTCGATCACCGACAGGGCCAGCTTGTGGAACTGTACCCCAGGCTGAATGAGCGCGTGCGTGCCAATGGCTACGTGGATGGCGCCATCGGCCAGTTCTGCGTAGATGCGGGCTTTTTCCGCTGCCGGCGTACTGCCGGTAAGCAAACATACGTTGATCCCCAACGGCGTCAGCAGCCGGCTCAATCCCTGGTAATGCTGCTCGGCCAGGATTTCGGTGGGGGCCATCAGGGCAGCCTGCGCGCCGGAGCGGGCGGCCATCACCATAGCGGCGGCGGCTACAACCGTCTTGCCCGACCCCACGTCGCCTTGCAGCAGGCGGTTCATGGGCACGCTACGGGTCACGTCATCGGCAATTTCGGCGATGACGCGCCGCTGCGCGGCCGTCAGGGCAAAGGGCAGGCTTTCGTAGAAGGGATCCAGGGCATCCGGGGGGAAAATCAGGGGGAAACCGGGCTGCGCCTGCCAATCCCGGCGGAAGCCCTGCATGCCTAACTGCAACAGGAACAATTCGTCGAACACGAGTCGCCGCCGGGCGTGGTAGAGGGTATCCTGGCTTTCGGGAAAATGGGTCTGGCTGATGGCCTGCGGCAGGGTGTACAGGTCCTGGCGTTCGCGGATTTCGGCCGGCAGCGGTTCGGGCACGCGCGGGCTCCAATAGGAAACGGCCGTGCGCATAATGTCGCGCATCCGGTTGCTGTTCAGACCGGCCGTCAGCGGGTAAACCGGCACAATGCGCCGCGTTTTCAGCGGATCCATCTCCAGCGGTTCCCACTCGGGCGAATTAAAGACCAGCCGCCCCAGGAATTGGTCCACTTTGCCGCTGAGGACAATCTGCATACCGGCCTTCAGCTTTTCGGCCAGCCAGGGTTGGTTAAACCAGGTAGCCTGGATAGTGCCGCTGCCATCGCTAATGATCGATTGCACCAAAACCTGATCACCGCGAATGCGCTTGGAGCGGGTTTCCCAAACCGTGCCAATGACAGTGACCTGCTCGTCGTAGACCAGGTCTTTGATCGGTTTCATCAAGGTATAATCGTCGTAACGGCGGGGGAAGGTGAAGAGCAGGTCCCAGATGGTTTGCACCCCCAGCTTTTCTAGCGCCTGAGCAATTTTGGGGCCAACGCCTTTAAGCGCTGTCGTGGGCTGCGCAAGTCCGGCGGGGTCGGGATCGACCTGAGGCATATCTGGCAGGGTTGACGGCCGTTTTTTGCCTTTAGGCGTCTCTTCCTCAACCACGTCCTCCTCTTCTTCGTCGTCAACTGGGGTTGCTTCCTCTGCTGGCGGCGGGGCGGGTTTCTGCCGTTCCGGCGGCGGCGTGGGGCGGGCCTTCTTTTGACCTTGCGTGTCGCCCAGGCGGGCTTCACGCCGCTGGAGGCTCTCTTGCAAAGATTGCAGGGCTTTTCGGCGCGCTTCCGGTCCGGGAAGACGGCCGTAATCCAGCAAAACGTCGGCAACCTGCTCCACGAGACCCTGATCCAACTCATCTGTGGCCTCAGCGCGGGCCTGCTCCACCCAAAAGACAGCAAATTGGCGAATACCCCCCACTACGGCTTTATTTTGGTATCCCTGCTGCGCTTCCAAATCCAATACGCGTTTGAGTCGATTAAATGATCGTGTCATAGAAAAATCTGCTAATCCGGCGGCCCTTGCGGGCAAAGCAGCCCTGGCCGCCTGGTTCATCTGAATGTGTGTCGTTTTTAATCTTGCGCCGATATGCTGGCAAAGCCTACGGTTCCCAGGCCCAGGTGCGTGCCAATCGCCGGCGTAATGCCCATGATCATCGGCGGGTGGGCCGTGGAAAAGACACCAGCAGTCATCTGGCGCAGTTCTTCAGCCGCTTCCGGGGCATTGACATGCAAAATTGCCAGTCGCTCAAAGGGGCCAAAACTCTGCACCATCTCAATGGTGTGGCTAAGCGCCTTTTTGCGGGTGCGGATGCGCGCGGCGACAGATATTTCACCCTGGCAAATCATCATCACCGGTTTGATTTGTAACAAAGTGCCCAGGCCGAACTCCGCCCAATTCACCCGCCCACTGCGCCGCAGAGCCTCCAGGGTGTTGATCATGCCAAAAACCCGTGTCCGGGGCACTCGTTCTTGCAGCAGCGCAACGATTTCCGCCGCCGATTGGCCGGCGGCAGCCGCTTCGGCGGCGGCCAAAACCAGCAGCCCGCTGCCCATGGTGATCTGCTCGGAATCGAACACGGTGACCTCGGCGTCGGCGGCATCGGCGCCAAGCCGGGCTGCATTATAGGTGGCGCTGAGGCTGGAGGCAATGTGGATGGAGAGGATTTCTGTCGCGCCGGCGGCGGCCAGGTCGTTGTAAACGGCCGTAAACGCGCCAACGGCTGGGGCGGCCGTTGTGGGGTAAACCGGGTAAGAAGACAGATTGCGATAAAACTCCTCGCGGGTAATCTCCACGCCTTCCAGATAACTCTGCTCACCTACGTTAATGTACACCGGCACGATGGTGATGCCCAGTTCCTGCGCCAAATGTTCAGGCACATCGCAGGCGCTGTCAGCCACAATTTTTACTGTCATGGAATTGGGTTCCTTTTATTCCGCACCCAAAATGTAGAAATAGTGGGCCTGCCCGCCGGGCAGAACTTCCACCTCGGCGTCCGGATAAAGCGTCTGGATTTGGGCAGCCACCTGGTCAGATTCTTCCAACGTCACGTCCTGGCCATAATACAAAGAGACTAATTCACGCTCTTCCATTTCCATAGCCGCCAGCACCTGTTCGAGCACGTCGGGCAAGAGAGGGCCAGAGGCGCAAAGACGGCCGTTCACCAGCCCAATAATTTCACCCTCGTTCACTTCCACGCCGTCTAGCGTCACGGACCGCGTCGCGCGGGTAATCTCGCCGGTCGCCACCTGCTCAATGGCGTCTGTCATGGCCGCCGCCACCGCCGCCAGGTCGCCGTCCGGCTGATGGTAGAGCATGGCGTTAAATCCCTGTGGGATGGTGCGAGTGGTGATCACTTTGACTTGCTTGGGGCTAAGGTCGCGGGCGGCTTCTGAGGCCAGGAAAATGTTTTTGTTGTTGGGCAAAATGATGACTTTGTCGGTGGGCACAGATTGAATGGCCTGGAAGATTTCCTCGGTGCTGGGGTTGTTGGTCTGGCCGCCGTCTACCACGCGGGCTACGCCCAGGCTTTTGAAGATGCTGGCCAGCCCTTTGCCCGGGGCTACGGCAATGACGGCGATCTGGCCGGGTTCGACGGCCGTCACCGGGGCCAGCGGCGCCGAGAAGCCGTTGCCGGACACGGCCGTTGCCGGTCCGCCGACAATTTCTTCCATTTGCAGCTGCATATTTTCCACCACCACATCGGTAATGCGCCCCAGGCTGATGCCGTAACTTAACGGTTCGCCAGGATTTTTGACGTGGATATGGACTTTAATGGTCGTTTCGTCCCCCACCACCACGGTTGAATCGCCCATCGCGTCGATGCGCTGCCGCACTTCGGCCACGTCAAGGTTTTCCCCCATCAGGATAAACTGCACGTCGTATGGATTTTCCAATTCGCCGCCTTCGGGCACCGCGTGGGCCTGGGCCGGAGCCGCCACTGCCAGAGAAGCAACGGCCGTGGGAGCACCAGACTCCAAAGACAACTGACCTTTAGCGTAGCGCAGCATCCCCTCCAAAATATACACCAGCCCCTGTCCTCCAGAATCTACCACCCCGGCCTGTTTGAGAACCGGCAGCAAATCCGGCGTCTTTTCCAGGGCCTGTTCGCAGCGCTCTAACACGCGCGCCAGCAAAAACCGCAGGTCTTTGGTGATGAGGACGGCGTTGGAAGCCTCGTCGGCCCCTGCCCGAATCACTGTGAGAATGGTGCCTTCCACCGGCTTCATCACCCCGCCATAAGCCGTATCGGCCGCTTGCTGCAACGCATCGGCCAGATCGTCGGCGTTGAAGGTCTCTTTGCCTTTGAGGGATTTCGCTAAACCGCGCCATATTTGGCTGAGGATAACGCCGGAATTGCCGCGTGCGCCCATCAAAGCGCCATAGGATAAGTCGCCGGCCATCTTGCCTACGTGGGTGGTGTGGTTGTCTTGAATTTGTTTATAGGCCGAGCGCATGGTCAACAGCATGTTGGTCCCTGTATCGCCGTCAGGCACAGGGAAAACGTTCAAGGCGTTTACCTTCTCATGGTTCTGTTCCAGCCAGAGCAAACCGGCGTGGGCCATTTTTCGCAGTTGTTGTCCGTTGCACTGTAACCACTTGCGATCGGTGGGTGGTGCGTCGGAAGAACTGTTTTGCGTCACTATCCTCTTCCTCCAAAATGGGGTGTGTGGGCCGCAGCGATGGACAGGCAGACGGCCGTTTTCAAGTTGTCAGGCGTGGGTTCCGAACCGATACGGCTCGATCCCCTTTTTACCTCTTCTATTTTTCCCGGTTAATCCGTAATCCCTGAACGTAAACATTGACCTCGCGCACGGGCAGGCCAATGGTTTTTTCCACGTGATATTTCACCGTATCTTGAATACTCTCCGCGACGGTGCGGATGCGCACGCCATATTCGACGATGACGTACACGTCTATCACGATTTGCTCATTTTCGATAAAAATCTCAATACCACGCCGGCCGCCATCCCAGGCGAGCAAGTGGGCAATGCCGTTCACCAGGTTTTTGCTGGCCATTCCCACCACGCCATAACATTCATTCACAGCCTGATTGGCGATGGTCGCGATGGTTGCAGTAGAAATATCAATCGTTCCTATCGGTTCGTCTTTTGTAGGCATGGTCTCTCCTGGTCAGATTGCCTGTGCAAAGGATCAGTCCGCAGATGATACAGGTGAAGCTGCTTTTTGCCGATGAGCGCCCAGAATTTTGCTAAACTTATCAGCCACAGCCGCCTGTTTTTACGCTAAATCCCTGAGTCTGCGGCTGAAATGACTAAAGTCACAATCATCTTGCATAAAAAAAACTGTTTGTTTATAATCCTTACTCGTTCATTATGAACTTCATGAAACTGAGCGACCGGCAATGGTCGCTTTTAATTTGTCCGGGTGAGGTGAAATTATGGCTAAATGTGAAATTTGTGGCAAGAAGCCAATGTCTGGTAATAATCGCAGCTTTTCAGAACGGAAAACGAAACGGCAGTTTAAGCCGAATATTCAACGTGTAAGCTTTCACGAAGACGGCCGTAAAGTGCGAATGTACGTGTGCACACGCTGCCTGAAAACCGCGGCCAAAAGCTAAGCAGCTTTCTGTCTGAGACGGATGAGCCAGCCCTAGGGCTGGCTTTTCGTTTTTAAACAACCGTTAGGCCCGGTTCCAAAGGCCATCGAGTAACCCGGGCGGCCAGCAGCCGGCCACCATGCCTGTATCATAACCTATTGTCGGGAATCGGGGAAGTCGGGGTAAGCGCCGTGGTCAGGACAGATCGGGCGCCGGCCTGGGTGAGCGCATGGGCGACGGCCGTTTCCCCCTCCGCTGGCACCAACGCAATCATATTCCCGCCGCGTCCCGCACCGCTCAGCTTGGCCCCCAACGCCCCGGCCGCTCTGGCGGCGGCCACCAGCCCATCCAATTCCACCGAAGAAACCGTCATCTCTTGCAGCAGCCGGTGGTTTTCATTCATCAACCGGCCAACCTGGGCCACGTCGCCACGCTCGATAGCCTGCCGCGCCTGGTGGGCAATGCGCCCGCAGCCAGCAAAGAGCGCCTCAAACCGCGCCGGATCCGCCTGCCACTGGCGGCGCACGTCGCCCACCACGGCTTTGGTGCTGCTGCTCTGGCCCGTGTCGGCCACCAACAGACACAGCGGTTTGCCCACGGCAAACGGCTCGATGAGGTTTTGGGGCTGCTGGCGCACAAAGTAAACCGGCTTTTCATAGGCCACGACGGTGTTGTCGATGCCGCTGGGTGTGCCGTGATGGATTTTTTCGATCTCGTAGGTGAGATTAGAAACCCAATCGTCGCTGGCCAGGTGGGTCAGGCCAAGGTGAATGGCCAGGGCGCGAATGACGGCGGCGGTGATGGCTGCGCCGCTGCCCAATCCGCTGGCAATGGGGATCTGGCTGGTGACGGTGATGGTCAGGTCGGGCAGTTGGGGAAGCTGCGCGGCCGTTTGCAGTTGGCGCACCACGGCGGCCACGGGATCATCGGGGGCGGCTTCGTCTAGCTGGATGTCGGTGCCTAGATCGGCGGCCAGCAGGCGGATGCCCGGCGTGAGGCTGTCTTCGACAACGGCCGTAGCCCGCAGTTGCGCTAACGGCGCGGCGATGGCAGGACGGCCGTAGACCACGGCATGTTCGCCAAACAAAATAATCTTGCCGGGAGCGGTGGCGCAGGTCATAGAGATGGAGACTGGAGATTGGAGACTGGAGATGCTTTCAAACGCCAATCTCGAATCTCCTTCAATTAATTCAACAAATACAGCGCCGCGAATACCAGCGCACCATACAAAAGCAACGTGACTTGCATTGGCCGGTCGCGCAGCAAAATTTCTTCCGGCGCGCCGCCTTCATGCCGCACGTGGATGAGGTAAAGGTAGCGAAAAATGCCGTACAAGACGAAGGGAATGGTGAGCATCATCAGATGATTGCCAGGCAGCCCTTCGGCCAGGAACGTGTAGAGGCTGTAAGCAGCGACCGCGCTGGTCGTCACGATCATCAACAGCAAATCGATCAGTTCCAGATTGTACTCATCCAGGCTGGAGCGGTGACTGCCCGCTTCTTCGCCCAGCAGCACCAATTCATGCCGCCGCTTGCCTAAAATCATAAAGAGGGCCAAAAAACCGCCAAAAACGTAAAGCCAGGGGGAGAAGCGCTGGACGTGGATGACTACCACGCCAGCGGCAATGCGCAAAATAAAGCCGAAGGCCACGACGAACACGTCTAACAGCACAACGTTTTTCAGGTAAAAGGTGTAAGCGACCTGAATGCCCAGATACCCCAGCAAAATCCAGCCCAGGGCCGGCGACAGAAGGAAACCGGCCACCAGGCTGCCCACAGCAAAAACCACCACCATCAGGATGGCGATGGTTGGGCTGAGCGTTCCGGCGGCCAACGGCCGATTACGTTTCACCGGGTGTTGGCGGTCGCTTTCGATGTCGCTGAGATCGTTCATGATGTAGACGGCGCTGGACATGAGGCACAACAACACAAAAGCGATCAGGGTGCGCAGCACGCTGTCCGGGTTGGTGATCTGACGATCAAAAAAGAGGGCGACGAAAACAAATACGTTTTTGGTCCACTGGCGTGGACGCATAGTTTTTAACAAGCCATTGAGCACGGCCGTTCTCCCAGTTCTGCCTGACAAGGTGACAAGGTATGAGCTTATGCCCTTCGTTTACAGGCAAAGGTTTGATAAGGTCAGGGGAGTGTAGCGCACGGAAGGATGAGGGGCAAGACGGCCGTTACTTCCGCGTCGTGCGACTGCGCCGGGGCTTTACCCCACCCCGATAACTAGGCGCTTCGATGAGGAAAAAGGTGCAGCGGCTGCCATCCAACATGCGCGTCGCCAGGCGTGGGTCAATCTCGTCCACCGGCGTGGCCGTGGTGATAACCGTGGGCAGGCGGGCGGCGTAGCGGTAATTGAACAATTGGTACAGCTTTTCCCGCGCCCAGGCGGTGGCGCTTTCCGTGCCTAAATCGTCCAGCACCAGCAGCGGCGCTTTCTTGATTTCGTCGAAGCGCTTATCCAGGCGCACCCCGCTGGCCGGATTAAACGTCGCCCGCAAATGGTCCAGCAAATCCGGCACGACGATAAACAAGACCGGCTGTCCCTCATCGGCCACATAATTGGCAATAGCCGCCGCCAGGTGAGTCTTGCCGTTGCCGTAGGCCACGCTGTTTAGCACCAGCCAGTCGGCCGGCTCGGCGGCGAAGTCGCGGGCTGTCTCAAAGGCGCGCCGCAAATTTTCCGCCTGGGCGCGCGGCAGTTCCCGCTCACGCAAATCAAACCGTTCGAAGGTCTGGTCGCCATGCAAACTGAGCGTAGAAAGCTCAGACTGCTCCTGATCGACTCCGGTATGGCGGAAATCTGGGGCAGTGATAGGCACAATACGCACCAGATTCAGGTCCATCATGCGGGAACGTACGCGGATTTCGATGGCTTCCAACTCTTCGTTGGTGGTGATGATGGTGGGGAGATGGGCGTTGTAGCGATGATTAAAAATCTGATACAGCTTTTCCTGGGCCCATTCCGTGTTGCTCTGCGTACCTAAATCGTCCAGGATGAGCAGCGGAGCGTTACGCACCTGGTCAAAGCGCCGGTCGTAGCTAGTGTCTGAGGCCGGGCTGTAGGTAGCGCGCAAATGGTCAAGCAGGTCCGGCGTGTTGACGAACAGGACCGGGTGGCCCATGCTCAGGCGATGGTTGGCGATGGCCGCAGCCAGATGGGTTTTGCCGCAGCCATAGCCGCCCTTGAAGACCAGCCAACCCTGTGGGTTTTTGGCGTAATCCAGGGCGGTATCGTAGGCCATGCGCAGATTGCGCTGTTTTTCGGGGGTGAGGCCGTGACCTTCGGGCAAAAAGGTGTCGAAGGTGCATTCTTGCAGCATGCCAATCTGGCTGAGACGCAGCAGGGTGGCCTGGCGGGCCATTTCTTCTTCCGCAGCGCGGCAGGCGCATACGACAGCGCGGCCAAAGCTGGGATGGGTGGCCGGCACGTCAGGCACGACGTAGCCTAAACCGCCGCAATGAGGACAGTCGCTTTTGCCCAGGCCGGGCTGTTCCAATTCGGGGTCAGCGTTTGATGATGTCACGGTATTCATCGGGGATTTGTTTGCGTAGCTCTTTTTGAGTATCTCGGCGGCCTGTTCCATCTTGTTTTCCTTCTTGTCGCCATCGTTCCAGTATGGAGAGGACGTAGCGCCATTTGCGCACGTTGTTTTCGACGGCAAGTTCTATGGCTTCTTCGATCCAGCGCGGCGGATAGGTTTGTTCGGCGTCCCGCAGTTCGTCGGCGATGAGGGGAGTGAGCGGGCCAATGTTTTGTTCGTAGAGAATGAAGACGTTGGGTCGTTCGACCAGCAAGGTGATGGGCTGCTCTTCGTCGGGGTTGGGCCGCCATTCGCCACGGGTAATGCCGTCAACGGCCGTGCGCCCCTTCTCCGTGTTCAAAAAATACAGGTCCATCTTGCCGTCCGCGCTCTCGATGTTGACGTGCAAGAACGTGCCCCGCGCCACGGCGCGCTCGATGCCGTCCAACAGCGCCTCAGAAGCCAGCTTGAGCGTAGGGCCAAGTCCCTTCACAAATTCCGTGTCGTTGAGGAAATCGGCCAGGCGCAGGTAACGGACCTGGCCTTCACGCTGGGACAAGGCCCAAAAGGCGTAGATCGTCACCTTGAGCTCGGCCATGTTGTCGATGATAGGCAGCAAATCACTAAAAAAGAGATTGGGCACCTGGGTCAGGCGCATCTTGCCATCAGGGAAACCGGGGAAACCTTTCATAATAATTAATTGTGAATGGTGAATGGTGAATTGTCAACGCGAGCGGATGAAGAATGGATTGGTGAACGGTCCACAACTCACGAATTACGGATTACGGCCCACGGATTACGGATTACAGGTTGATTTCCTGGCGCTGGAGGTTGCGGAAGGTGGCAAGTTTGCCATGCCAGTAAAGGTCGATGGTGCCGGTGGGGCCGTTGCGGTGTTTGGCGATGTTGAGTTCGGCGATGTTGGGGCGCTCGGTGGTGTCGGGGTTGTAGTATTCGTCGCGGTAGATGAACATGACGATGTCGGCGTCTTGCTCAATTGAACCGCTGTCTCTGAGGTCGGAGAGCAACGGCCGTTTCTCCTGTCTTTGTTCCACGGCCCGGCTGAGCTGCGCCGCGGCAATCACCGGCACGTTCAGCTCGCGGGCCAGCCCCTTCAGCCCCCGCGAAATCTCGCTGATTTCCTGCACGCGGTTGTTGGTGGTGCGCTCCGCCTGCATGAGCTGCAAGTAGTCGATCATCACAAGATCCAGCCCATGCTCGGCATAGAGGCGGCGGCACTTGGTGCGCAGTTGGTTGGGCGAAATAGAGGGCGTATCGTCGATGAAAATGCGCGTTTCCGAAAGACGGCCGACCGCTTCCAGGAAAATGGGCATTTCGTGCTCGGCTAGCTGACCGCGCCGCAGCCGCTGCGAGTCGATGCGCGTTTCGGCGGCGATCATGCGCTGGACCAGCTGCTCGCCGGACATTTCCAGGTTGAACATGGCCACCCGCTTGCCGTGTTTGGTCGCGGCCGTCAGGGCCATGGCATTTTGCAGCGACGTCTTGCCCATGCCCGGGCGGGCGGCGATGATGATCAGATCGGACTTATTCAGGCCGCCCAGCAGGCGATCTAGCTCGGTAAAGCCGGTGGGGATGCCTACAAAATCGTCGCCGCGCTCGCGCAGTTCCTGAATGCGGTCCAGGTAGTCGCCGGCGATTTGCCGGATGGGAACCAGGTCGCGGGTGGTACGCTCTTCGCTGATGGAGAAGAGGGTTTGTTCGGCCCGGTCGATGACGATGTTGATGTCTTCTTTTTCGTCGTAGGCCAGGTTGGCGATGGCGCTGGCGGCGGAGACAAGTTTGCGGCGGATGGAGGTGGCTTCAACGAGACGGCCGTAACTCGGCGCGTTGATCGCCGTCGGCACCATGTTGATCAGGTTGATGATGTAGGCTTCGCCGCCCACTTCCTCCAACTGCTCCGAGCGGCGCAGCTCTTCGGTGAGGGTGATCAGATCGACCGGCTCCCGGCGATCGCTCAGGCGCAAAATCGCTTCGTAAATCCAGCGGTTTTGCGTGCGGTAAAACGCCTCCGGGCGCAGAAAATTGTTGACTTCAAAGAGCGCATCCGGGTCAATCAGCAGCGAACCCAGAAGCGCTTCTTCGGCTTCCATGCTATGGGGCGGGAGACGGTCACCATTCTCGTTCATAAGTAAAATGGAAAACGTGAAACACAAGCAATCTTATGTTCCACGTTTACATCTGAAATCTGTCTGGGACGGGGTTAATTCGTTTGGTTATTCGTCGAAGTCGTCGAAATCCAACGTGTCCACGAAATCGGAGAAAATATCCAGCGTCTCGCCTTCTTCATCCGTTGGCGCTTCTTCCGGCTGCTGAATGTCGGCTTCGGGCAAAACACCGGCCTGATCCATCACGTCGTCGTTGACAAAAATGGGCACTTTCACCCGCACTGCCAGAGCAATGGCATCCGACGAGCGGCAATCTACTTCCATCAGGTCGCCATCGCGGTCGATGAATAAGCTGGCATGGAATACGCCGTCTTGCAGCGCACGAATAAGCACATGGGAGACACGGCCGTTCATTTCCTCAATCACGCTTTTTAGCAGATCATGCGTGACCGGTCTGGCCACTTTTACATCTTGCAGTTCAATCGTGATGGCATCGGCTTCACAAGGACCAATCCAGATGGGCAGTTGGCGGTCATTATCCAGTTCTTTCAGCAGAACAATACGATGCTGAGATACCAGACTGATGCGGATGCTCTCAATTACAACTTCGATCATAAGATATCCCTCTGCTTTGGTTTTGGCGACAACGGCAAAATGGTCACCTGTATGTCCCAAACCTGCCGTGCCCAAAGTTGGGTCTTTTATCGCTGAAGGCTCAGGTTTATGCTGGGGGCATTGTAGCACAAAAGGCCAAATGCTTCATCAAATGACGGGCGATTAATTGGTTAGAATCCAGTTTTGTCCGCGCAGCACCATGTTGAATCTCTTGAGGTTGGCCGTGTTGGCTTTGGTGACAACCAGTTCGGCGCGCTCCCCGTTCAGGATGACGCGCTGAACCTCATACCCTTCGGCGGCGGCGTTGCGTACAATGTTCAGATAATTCGTCGCCAGCGGATCAATGAAGACGCCGTCGTTGTCCAGCACGCGGGTCACACTGTCGAGCAAAACGTTGGCGCTGCTGTAATTGCCGGCGCGCAGCGCCTCGTCGGCAGAGGCCAACATGGTTTCCAGGGTAACGTTTATTTCCGCACGGGGCCGGCGCGTCAGATCGGCGGTGTTGCCGTTGGCTTCCACATCTTCGGGATAAGGCAGCCAGGCGGTGAGGAAGTAGGCAGTGGGATCGTAGTTCATCTGGTAACGGCGCATGACGTCGTAGTAACGAATGGTGGTGGTGAGGTCGGCAACGGCCGTTTCCGGCAGCTCCAAACTCAGCAGATAATTCTGCCATTCAGCCTCCATCTCCACCAGCGACTTGTCATAATAACTGCGCAGATTGGCATCCAAGGCTGCTTCCGGCGTAGGCGCATCATCCAGAGTCACGTCCCCGTAGAAATCGCGGAATCGGGTCCAGCCATAGGTGTTCACCAGGTACTCCACAAAACCACCGGCCTCCAGATAGCCGATTTCGTGCTGCACCGGATAGAAATCGCTGACAAGATCAGTCAAGGGAACGTACTGGCCAATCGACAGCAAAGCCGCATTGCGCACATCTAAATCCTCAGGCTTGTAATGGCCCCCGGTCGCCCATACGGCCACCCCTTCGGCCAGGAAGGAAATGCGCTGGGGCGCAAATTGGCGATCGATGACGTGGGTGCTCTCGTGAACCAGGGTTTCGTACAGCCCCTGGCCGTTATACTGCCGATCCAGATACGAGATGACCATCGCGGAACCGGCGTATCCGCCCTGCCCAAAGACGCGATCGACAAAATAAATCTCGATTTTTTGCCGGAGCGGCTCGTCGAGGCGGGCGGATGCCTCGCGGACAGCGTTGTCGAGCATCGTCAGCAGTTGGGACAGGTCGCGGTGGGCGGCCGTGCCGGTGACGACGTGAACGCGGCAGCAGTCGTTTTCGGCGATGACCCAGGCGGCGTTGACTTCGGCGGCGCTGCGCACGTTGATGGATTGGATGGCCACGTTGGCAACCAGGGTGTTGTTGTCCGGGTTTTCATCGCCGGTCTGGATGCGATCGTCAGGATCCAGCACAATTTGCAGTTCGTGGTCGCCGGTTTGGCCGGTTGTATCCCACACCCATTCAAAGATGGCCTCTGGGCGAGAAGCCAGATTCTGCCAGATCAGGTTCCCGCTGATTAACTCCTGGCCGTCGAGAAGCACCTGCACGACGACGTCTTCCCAGTTTACGGCCGTCGGCACGTTGGGAATAACTTGAATGGTGACCCGATCGCCGTCAACCGCATAGGGGATGGGGTAGAGGTAAAGACTGTCGGCGGCAACAGACAGGTCTGCCGGATCTGAGGTGGCCGAGGGCTGAGGAGAAGGTGTGGGCGGCGGTGATTGGGTGGCGGTAGCGGCGAGGGTGGGGGTAACGGCCGTGTTGACCGTGACGGCCGTGGCCGGCGCGGGCGTGCTTACCGGCGAAACGGGCGCAGGCGTCTGGCAGGCAGCCAGAATCAGTATGAGACTAAAAGTTAACAGAAGCAGTTTGTGTTTCAAATTCAGTGCCCCATCCCACCATGAACTTCTTAAATTTATCTATCTATTAGAATACAAACAAGGGGGATTGCTATCAAGCCTGTTCCCGTAAAATTCATGTAAAACACAGATTGGCCGCCAGGCGGGCGGTGAAAAGCTTCACAAACACTTGATCTGCGACGGCCGTTTCGGGTATCCTAATACCGTGTTGTCTGGCAAAGGAGTGGGCGGCCTACGGTTAACGATTCCACTCATCATCATTTTATCGGGTTAATTGGGAAGCACAGCCAGACACCAGGATGTAATTTTGTTCCGCTGCCAGAGCGTATGTTTGAGTAAGGGTACTGCCGTTCCAAAAATTCTATAAGCCAGCGTCAGGTCTCTGAGCCCTGGTTTGTTCAACTATTCAGTAGTTGGGGATTTGCGAGTTGAAACGGCCGTGCCGCAATCGAGGTCACTATGTTTCCATTACCATCACCGCCAGACACCCTCGTCGTCCGCCAGTTGGAATGCGTGTGCTGCAAAGAAAAGTTCGCCATCGCCGAAGACTATCCCCGCGCTAACGGAGCAGCCGGCCAGTTCTGGCGGCTCCCACCCGACCAGCCTGCCCGGACCACTCTACGCTACGAAGCGGATCGCCAGCGCCGCACAGTCATACCACAGCCCCGCAGCGCGCCCGACGCCGAACCGGAGATTATTTTGAATCGCGAACGCAGCAAACGCAGCCATCTCAACTGCCCGCGCTGTGGCGCCGACAACCGCAACTGGCTCAATCTGCTCCTCACCGAAAACGCTCCCCCGGCAAATCATGACCATCAACACGGTTTCCAACCATCGAACGTTTTAGCATTCTGGCAAGAACAAATGCGGCCGGTCGAAAAACTGCTCCTCACCACGGTGGTTTTTGTCCTTATCCTGATGACCCTGGCGCTCATGACCGCATTTTCAACGGACCTGACTATTTGGGTCGTGGCGATAGGCTTCCTCGCGTTTGCGGCGCTGCGGCGCTGGCGAAGCGACGGCTATCAACTCTGGCAGCGCCGTTTTCCCGCTGCGCATTTTGGAATTATTTTGGCCATTTTGTTGGCATTTTTGGCCAGCATAACTGCCGTTTCCTTCGAGATTAACACCGGCAAAACCTTGACGCTGGCTTTTTTCGTCGTCTTTGCCCCCACCAGCATCTTGTTTAGCCTGACAGAACCCTGGATAGCCCTGAGGGAAAATCAGCATTTGCGCCGAGTGGCTACCAAAGCGCCCCATTTTGAACGCCAATTATGGCTTCGCGGGTTCCTTGCCATCGTCATATTTTCCGCGATCCTGCCTCTGCTTTTCTTCCGGCTGCTGCCCATCGGCGTCGCGACAATTGGGGAAAGCCTGCTGCAGCAAGCCGAACAAAATATTACCACGGCCGTTGAGACCGCCGGCGAAACGGGCCAGATTGTCGTTGACGGCACCAACCCAGCCTACCTGACCAAGCGTCAGGAGGCAATTGACAATGCGGTGGCGTCGGTTGGCGCGGACACGAAACTTATGGCCATTTGGGTCATAGGCGTGGGACTGGCTAGTGTGACGGCCGTTTTGTCGGGCATGTTCGCCCTAAATCAATTTGTGGCCGACGTCGATCGGCAAATCCCCCCGCCGATCTTTCACAGCCTGGCCAATATGACTCGGGTGACGGTGTGGGAGGCAAAACAAGCCCTGGAAATTACCGGCGACATGGGGCATGTACAATGGACTCGCGTTTCCAGAAATGAAGACGGCGGCATTCATCTGGTGGGCGTGCACATAACCCGAACAGACGCCGGTCAGCAGAAAGAAAAATACATCCCTGCTCAGGAATACGCCATCACCGCCGACGCCTGGGCCCGAATTATTAAGGCTAAAATTAAACGCACCCGGGTATTTTTCACTGGCACACCGGAAAGCGAACTCAGCGATGCCTTCTTTAAAAGCGTGTTGCAGCCTTCCTTAAGGATTCAAAATGATAAACGTGACTGACGGCCGTTTCCCGCCCTTGGGTTAACCGATGAATAATCCATACCCTAAAAGAGAACGGCCGTCTGACCTGAATATGGACCCAGGCAAAAATCACCAGGCGCTCTGCGAGCAGATCTGTCACAACTTTAATAATGACGAGCTGCGCTGCGTGTGTTACGCCGTCGGAGAGGTTTATGAAGCATTAGACGGCCGTACCTGCCAGCAAAAAGCCAAAGCGCTCATCGGCAAACTCGATGCCGCCGGCAAACTGCCAGACCTCATAGACGAGTGCCGCCTGCTGAGGCCCAACTGTCTCTGGCGCGAACCGGACTAGCGGCGATTGGCAAGAAACTTTCGGGACGGCGCTGGCAAAGTCCCGTTTTCATTCCCCCCTTCCTAAAATTCCGGCTATAATCATGCAAAACACTCCGTAACCCCGATTTACAGGAACGTTATCATCCCCACTTTGAACAGGAGAAAAGAAATGGCTTACGCAAACATTCAAGTCCCCGCCGGCGAAAAAATCACCTTTGAAAACGGCAAATTAAACGTGCCCGATAACCCCATCGTGGCCTACATCGAAGGCGACGGCATTGGCGTCGATATCACCCCCGCTTCCCTGCTCGTCTGGGACGCAGCCGTTGAAAAGGCCTACGGCGGCCAGCGCAAAATCGCCTGGATGGAAATTTACACTGGCGAAAAAGCCGCCGGCCTCTACGACGGTAACTTTATGCCCGAAGAGACCTTTGCCGCCATGCGCGAATTTGTCGTCGGCATCAAAGGCCCCCTCACCACGCCCATCGGCGGCGGTTTCCGCAGCCTGAACGTCACTTTGCGGCAAGTCCTGGACCTGTACGCCTGTGTCCGCCCGGTGCGCTGGATTCCCGGCACGCCCAGTCCCGTGCGCGAACCCGACAAAATGGACATTGTCATCTTCCGCGAAAACACCGAAGACGTTTACTCCGGCATCGAATGGCCGGCCCAAACCGACGAAGCCCAAGCTATTATCAAATTCATCAACGAACAACTGGGCAAAAACATTCGCGAAGGTTCCGCCATCGGCATTAAGCCGGTGAGCGAATTTGGGACCAAGCGGCTGGTGCGCCAGGCCATTCAATACGCCATCGATCACGGCCGTTCCAGCGTCACCCTCGTCCACAAAGGCAACATCATGAAATTCACCGAAGGCGCTTTCCGCGACTGGGGCTACGAACTGGCCCGCGACGAATTCGGCGCTCAGCCCCTGGATGGCGGTCCCTGGCACATTCTCAAAAACCCCAACACCGGCGCCGACATCATCATCAAAGACGTTATCGCCGACAACATGCTGCAGCAGCTGCTGACGCGCACGGCCGATTACGACGTCATCGCCACCCTCAACCTGAACGGCGACTACATGAGCGACGCCGCTGCCGCCCAGGTAGGCGGGTTGGGCATGGCCCCCGGCGGCAACATCGGCGACGGCGTGGCCCTGTTTGAAGCCACCCACGGCACCGCGCCCAAATACGCCGGCAAAGACATGGTCAACCCAGGCAGCCTCATCCTCTCCGGCGTGATGATGCTGGAATACATGGGCTGGCAAGAAGCCGCCGACCTCGTCGTCAAGGCCACCACCCAGACAATTCTCGACAAAACCGTCACCTACGACCTGCACCGCCAGATCGAAGGCGCGACCAAGTTGAGCTGCTCCGAATTCGCCAAGGCGATTGTGGCGAACATGTAATTCGTAATTCGTGATCCGTAATTCGTAATCCGTGGTCGTCTTACCGATTATGGATTACGGATTACGGCCGTTTCCTCCTCGCCACCCTTGCCCCCTCCACCCAAACTGCTCACCATCGCCGGCTCAGACAGCGGCGGCGCGGCCGGGCTGCAAGCCGATTTGCGCGCCTGGGCCGTGTTGGGCGCGTATGGCATGAGCGTGGTCACGGCCGTTACCGCCCAAAACTCCCTCACCGTCAGCGCTGTGCAGTTCATGCCGCCCGATTTCATCGCCGCCCAACTGGACGCGGTTCTTAGTGATTACGGCGCGGCGGCCGCCAAAACCGGCTTCCTGGGCCGGGTGGAAACCATCGAAGCCATAGCCGACAGCCTGCGCCGTTTCACGGTGCCCCATCTCGTCATCGATCCGGTGCTGGTGAACCACACAGGGACGGCCATGTTCGACACGGCCGTCACCGCCGCCTACCGCGCCCACCTCTACCCCCTGGCCGACCTGCTCACCCCCAACCCGGCGGAAGCCGCTCTGCTGCTCGATATGGACATCCGCTGCCTGGCCGATGGCGAAACGGCCGTGCGCCGCCTCCACGCCCTCGGTCCCAAAGCCATCCTGCTCAAACGTATCCCCGCCGGCGGCCGTCTGCTCGATTTGTTTTTCGACGGCACGACTTGCCACCGCCTGCCCACCGCCAAAATTCAAACCGCCAATACCCACGGCTCCGGCGACGTCTTTTCGGCGGCTGTTTGCGCTTTTCTGGCGCGCGGTGATGGGCTAGAAACGGCCGTGCATCAGGCCCAATCCTTCACCGCCGCCGCCATCCAAAACAGCGCCAACTGGCAGTTCAGCCAGGGGCACGGCCCCGTCTGGCCGGATGCTTGACGCCGCAAAAATTTTTGATACTCTGTACGTTCAAAATGTTTTGAACGCAGGGGATTTCCATGAACGAGAAACTAAGCGCCGTCAATGACAGCACAATTGCCGGAATCGGCCGCCTGGCCCGCTACTTTGGCTTCGCCGAAGTAATGGGCCGACTGTTTGGCACCTTGCTGATGAGTCCAGAACCCATGTCGCTCGACGATCTGGCCGCCCAACTGGAAATCAGCAAAGGCTCCGTCAGCATGAACATGCGCGCCCTGGAACGTTGGGGCATGGCCAAAGAAGTATGGATGCGCGGCGATCGCAAAAAATATTACGCCGCCGAACACGATCTCTGGCAGGTCATTCGCAATGTACTCGGCAGCCGGGAGCGGCGCGAAGTAGAATTGGCCCTGCAAGTGCTGGGCGACAGCGTGGAGAAATTGCAGTCCGCCGGTAACGAACTCTCGCCCGAAGACCGGCAGTTGGCCGAATTTTACCTGGAACGGATCGCCGACTTGCAAGCCTTTTTCACCGTCGCCCAAATGGCCCTGGAAACCGTTTTGGGCAGCGACGAATCGGTCGATTTCGACGCCGTGACTAAAATTGAAATCCGATGATTGGTGGGGGAGGCTGTGTGAAAGCCGTAAAGTAAAAAGGATAGTCAGAAATTCTGAGGTGGACCATGATTCAGCTATTTAATAAAGAGACGGACGCGTTGATTGGCGAGATCAGTGAAGAGCAGCTTGCTTTTTTGATCAGCAATTTGGAAGAGGAAGATGTCGATGACGTGGACTATTACCTGGACGAAGCGATGATCGACCTGCTGGTGGAGGATGGCGCGGACGCTGCCCTGGTGGCGCTGCTGCGGCAGGCCGTCGACGAGAACGGCGAAATTGAATTCCGCTGGGAACGGGCATGAAAATAGCCGTCGGTTCCACCAATCCGGTCAAGGTTTCGGCCGTGCAGTCCATCATCCAGCAGCTTTGGCCCGACGCGGAGGTTACGGCCGTTGCCGTGCCCACCGGCATCAGCGATATGCCCCTGAGCGACAGCGAAACGATCGCCGGGGCGCGTAACCGGGCGCGCGCCGCCCGCACGGCCGTTAACGCCGATCTGGGCTTTGGCCTGGAAGGGGGCGTGCATCCCGACCCCATCGGGTTGGTGCTGCAAGGCTGGGTGGTGGTGACGGATGGCAACGGCCGTGAAGGCGTCGCCGGCGCCGGCCGCCTGCCCCTGCCGCCCGCCATCGCCCAACGCATCCTGGCCGGCGAAGAACTGGGCCCGGTGATGGACGACCTGCTTGGCGAAAGCAATGTCAAAGCCAAAGGCGGGGCCGTCGGCGCCCTCACCGGCGGCCTGATTCCCCGCCAGCAAGCCTTCGCCCTGGGCGTAGCCTACGCGCTCGCCCCCTTCGTCGCCCCGGAGTTTTATGGTGTTTAGGGGTTCAGGTGTTTAAGTGTTCAGGTACCTGGACACCTGAACACCTAACCGCTTAAACACCTTCCCACACCCCGCCCATGCTCCCTCCGCCCATCGATACCCACTTCAACGAAGAATTTGCCGACGCCATCGCCAAACTGGAGTCTTACAACAAGCATCTGTACCGGCCGAACACCTATTTGCACAAATGGTGGGCGCGGCGCTGCGGCAGCACCTTTCGCCTGATTCTCAAGGCACTGGTGGAGGACGAAGCGGCGCGGGATTATTACGCGCCGGGCGGCCTGGACGGCAAAATCATCCTCGACCCGATGATGGGCGGCGGCACGACCTTGCACGAGGCCATCCGTCTGGGGGCCAGCGTGATTGGCGCGGACGTGGACCCCATTCCCGTGCTGCAAGCCCGCGCCAGCCTGAGCGGCGGCGCCACGGCGCAGTTGGCGCAGGAGTTCCGGCGCTTCCACCAATCGCTGCGCGCCCAAGTCGGCGACCATTTCCGCACCACCTGCCCGCAGTGCCGGCGCGACGTGGCTTTGTGGTACGTGCTGTACGGGCTGCGCCGCCGCTGCGCCTGCGGCGAAGCGCTGTTTGTCGACAGCCTGACGCTGCGCCACAACACCGACGACTCCATTTTCCACCT
>Ga0209607_1000759_pt1 | contig 28364 bp, 22 predicted proteins | sample AD_UKC117_MetaG_FD_184413 | JGI IMG/M metagenome (GOLD analysis project Ga0209607, IMG submission 184413) | Active sludge microbial communities of municipal wastewater-treating anaerobic digesters from Hong Kong - AD_UKC117_MetaG (SPAdes)... | ecosystem: Engineered > Bioreactor > Anaerobic >... | reverse complement strand
TAATGGCGGCACAGCAGGCCGCGGAGCGCGGCTGCAGCGAGGCAATTTTCGAGCGGGACGGCATCGTCAGCGAATGCGCGTCCGCAAACCTCTTCCTGCTTAAAAACGGCGAACTGCGCACCGCACCCGCCGACAGCCGAATCCTAGCGGGAGTGACCCGCGCGCGTCTGATTCTGCTTGCGAGCGAGCTGGGCGTGCCCGTTTCGCAGCAGGCGTTCTCGGTGCAGGATGCACTGGCTGCGGACGAACTGATCGTCACGAGCACGTCCGTGCACTGCGCCTCCATCGGAGAAATCGATCAAACTCCCGTCGGCGGAAAAGACCCGGTTTTGCTCAAAAAGCTGCAAACGGCGTTTCGGGTATATTTTCACTCCGCCGTCGGCTGAATAAGTTTCCCTGCATACAAACTAACCGGCGCTCCCGTGACGAGAGCGCCGGTTTATGTATGTACAACATTCTATTCTTCGTTGGAAAGGAGCACTGCGCGGCAGGGCGCGCCCTCCGCGCCGGATATCTTCAGCGGCGCGGCACAAAGCGTATACCGTCCGTCCGGCACGCCGCGCAAATCGAGATTTTCTACCACTGCGATTCCATAGGAAAGCAGCGCCGTATGCGCGGAAAGTTCGTCGGAATACGAACCGATCGACTGGCTGTCCGTTCCAATGAGCACCAGTCCCTGATTAAACAGATAGCCGATGGCGCTTTCGGTCAGCTGTCCTTTGCCGTGCAGCAGGATGCGCGGCGCAAACGGGCGCTTCATAAAATACATGGAATCCAGCGACGCTTTCGGCACCGTAAGCACGACGCAGTCGCCGACGAATATGTCCGCCGGAAGCGACGCAACGTCCTTGCCCTTTTGAATGAAGTGCAGCGGGGCGTCCACATGCGTCGCCGCATGCACGCTGGTTTCCAGCCGGGAAAGATTGTACTTTTCGCCGTCCTTTATTCGGTGCACCGCTTTGAGCACCGGCGGATCGTCGCCGGGGTACGGCGCCGTCCTCATTACATCGCGAGAAATATCATAAACCTTCATGAAAGCAATTCCCATCCTGTTTAGTGGCAGGTATCATTATACGTTGGTTTTACCGAAAACGCAAAACGCAAATTCAGGAATTGCGTAAAGCGCTCGCCCCGAATGATTTGCCAAATCCGGTCTCCTATAATCAAAACGGCGGCAGGCAGCGCCTCTGAAGCAGGCGTGGTCTCATGGACCGGCCCGGATTGCTTCGTGCCCAGCCCGATTCCCTGTCGCGAGCGTACCGCGCATGATTGCCGAAACCGGCCCCGTCCGGACATGTGCGCAGGGGTTTATTATGCAAAACCACACGGCATACCTTATTACGCCGATTGTAAAAAGTAATAAAATTTATTTGTTTAAAGACGTGGCTGCTCGCCGCAGTGCGATAAAAATTCCCGCCATATGGCGGGAATTTTTATCGTTTTTTTGATTACTCGTTCCGGATGGCCGCCAGCGGCGAGAGCTTCATGGCGCGCACCGCCGGATACATGCCCGCAATAAGCGCGACGATAATTGAAAAGCCGACCGCGCCGAGCGCCAGATAGGCGGGAATAATGCTGCGCAGTCCGGAGCTCGCCAGGAACTGGTTCAGGATTGCACCGACGCCGTAGCTCAGCCCCAGCCCCAGCGCGCCGCCAAACAGGCCGATATACGCGCTTTCCGTCAGGAACAACCCCGCGATGTTGTCGATGCGGCAGCCGAGCACTTTGATGATGCCAATCTCCTTGGTGCGCTCAAAAATGCTCATCATCATGGTGTTCATAATGCCGATGGCCGCAACCAGAAGCGCAACGCCGCCGATTGCACCAAGCAGATACTGGACGTTTTTCGTGCTCTCTTCGGCCATCTCCACCGCGTCCTGAAGACTGTAGGTTCCGTATCCCATGTCCTCAATTTCGGTTTTAACGCTTTTCACGTCCTCGATGGATTCGCATTTAACGAGCACCGTGTCGTATTTATTGCTGTCAAAACTCACATAATCACTGTTCGCCTTGGCAAGCTTGACGAGCTGGTCCATATCCATCAGACAGTAGTACGAAAAATCGTTGTTTTCGTCGCTCATGATGCCCGTAACCTTGACTTTATAGTAGTTCCCCAACGGGTCCTGTGCGATTTCCTCGTCCGTCAGATCGATCTGGCTCTGGTAGATGTTCCGGTAATCAAACGTCAGCTGCATGCGCGACGAACTCGTAACACGCGGATTGCCGTTGCTGTCCACCGCCTGCCGGTACGTGGTCGAATCATAAAAGTTGCTCAATACCCACGCGCCAAGCACCATTTCATAGGTCGAACCGCTCTTGCCCGGCATTTCTCCTTCGCTGAGTTCGATGCCGAAGTCCTCTGCGTCTTCCTGTGTAATGCCAAGAATCGACACGTCCATAACGTAACGGCCGCTTTTGATCATACCGTAAGTCGTGACCAGCGGCATAACGCTCTGCACGCCTTCGATTTGCTTCATCGCCGAGACCGATTTTTTATTCAGTTCGGTTTCCCGGGACGACCCGCCGCCGCTGCCGTTGTCCACCCAGGAATAGGACGAAACGCTGATGGTGGTCAGGCTGCCGGTGCCGGCAAAGCTGTCGATGGTCGCCTGCCGGATGCCGATACCGAGCGACACCATCACCACGATGGACGCCACGCCGATCACCATGCCCAGCACGGTCAGAAACGCCCGCATTTTTCGCCGCCACAGGTTCAGAAACGCCATGGACAGCATATCGGTGATACTCATTTATCCTCCAATGTCCCGAACCGGCGGGAGCCTCACAGGTCCTCCAGCGAACGTTCGCGTTTTTTCTTTGCCCGCACGCCAATCACTGCGCCCGCCGCAACGACCGCCGAAGCAATCAGCACCCACCAGTACCATGCCATGCCGGAAGACGTCGTCATGTCCTCGCCGTCGTCCGCGGAAATCACTGCGTTGGAGCCGGAAACATAGATACTGGTCCCTTCGTCCGTTTCTTCGTTCACATACATGGTCAGCGGAAGCAGTTTTTCCGTCTGATTGCCGTATGCATCCTCGTAGGTCACGCGAACATTGCCCGTAATCTCGCCGCCTTCGAGCGGAGTCACGGTAAGATCGGCCCGCAGCGTTGCGCCGCTTGCGACGTTTCCGCCGAAGTAGGCTTCCTCCAGTGTCATGTTATCCGCGTCGAGGTCGACCATGCAGTTATAAAGAGGCGACTTTCCAAGGTTGTAGACCGTAACGCCGACCGAAACGGACCCGCCGACCCATGGGTCGTCGTAGACCACTGGATCGTTGATGCGTACACGGGCCTTTTGCTGCACCGGCACGTTTACATTTGCGTCTTCCTCAAACTGTGAAGTGTTCTTCGTGCCTTCATAGGTAAATTTTATGGCCAGCAGTTGCGATTTCGGATCTGCGTCCGGCGCGATCTGCAGATCGATTGAAATCACGCAGATGTCGCTTTTTGCAATGTCCCCGATGAAGATGCTGCTGCTGCCGCCCGGTGCGGGCAGAATCACGCCGTCATCGTTGGAAAGGTCGAGCTGGAGGTTCGTAATTCCCTCTCTTGAGGAGGTGTTGGCAATCGCAAGCCGGAGCGTTACGGTGTCGCCCGCGTAGATCGTGTCCTCCGAAAAACTGTAGGATTCGATGATGACCTTCGGCTGTCTGCGGGAGCTCGAACCGGAGCTGGAGGCGCTGATCGGGCGGACGTAAATCGGCACCTGTACCGTGTCCGTGCATTCCGTTCCGTCGTATTGATACGTAATGGTGAACGTCAGTGTTTTATCCCCGGAGGTGGCGCTTGAAAGCAGCGTCCCGGTCACTTTAAAATAGGCGTGTTCGCCGGAAAGAAGCGTATCGGCGCTCCAATTCACAAGCGCGTTGTCGTCCGTGGAATCGACCTTTTTGAACCCGGCGCCCGTCAGTTCGGTCGCCGTTTCGTCCGACATGGAAAACGGGAACGCTTCCGGATCGTCTGAAACGGGAATCGAACAGGTCAGTTCGGTCGCCGTGCCGGAACCCGTGTTTTTAATCGGCACATAGATTGTTATATCGCCGCCCGGCAGGCCGTTTGCCGTCTGCAGATACTCCGTTTCCGCAACGTCCGAAATATCGCTCCCGTCATAGAGCACGATATTCCCTGCGTCGTCCGCCAGCGCAAACGCCGGCAGCGCGGCAAAAACAAGCGCAAACGCCGTCATCAGCGCAAGAAACCGAATGTTGTTGTTACGCATCTTTCTTTACCTCTGCTTCCTGAATGTCCGGTTCGTTTCCTTCGCCCGGTGTATTCGAGTTAATCTGTATATCTGTAATCCGCCCGTCGAGCAGGTTGATGACCGTGTCCCCAAACGATGCGATATGTGCGTCGTGCGTGACCATAACGAGCGTCTTTTTCTGCTTTCGGAGCAGCTCGATAATCATACGCATGACCTCGTCGCCCGTTGCAGAATCGAGGTTGCCCGTCGGTTCGTCCGCAAACACGATTTCCGGATTTGCCACAAGCGCCCGCGCGATGCCCACGCGCTGCTGCTGGCCGCCGGAAAGCTCGCCGGGCTTATGTTTCATGTGCGTTTCCAGCCCCACCATTTTCAGCATGTCGGCCGCGCGTTTTATACGCGCCGCGTGCGGCATCCCACGGAAGGACAGCGGCAGCGCAACATTTTCCAGCGCCGTGTAATACGGCATAAGATTGAAGGACTGAAAAATAAAGCCGATATGTTTCTGCCGGAACAGTATCAGTTCGCCCTGCGTCATACGCTCGAGGTGCTTGCCGGAAATAACGATTTCGCCGGCCGAAACCTTTTCGAGCCCCGCCAGCACGTTAAGCAGCGTGGATTTGCCGGACCCGCTGCGCCCGATGATCGAGCAAATATCGCCCGCCTGTACCTTCAGGTCCACCCCGCGCAGCGCATGCACGCCGACGGTGCCGACATGATAGACCTTTTTGACGTTGCGCACGTCAATCAGCGCGTTTTCCTGCATGGTGCCTCCAAACAAAGTTGCGAATTAAGTGTATTACTCGTACTAATACGCATGTATCTTACTCTCCTTTTCCATATGTGTCAACGCCGTTTGAAAACGAAATGCAAACATCGTTTAAAAAAGATGTAACTTCTGTGTATCCTTTTTACAGTGCCGGTACCGCAGCGATCTGGAAAAACCGCCGTTATAACGCGGATTTCGGTTGCGCTGAAAGCGCATTTCTGATAGGATAGAGCAAATATCCGCTCATCGGGGCGGTTCTGAACGGAACGAGGCGGTCGACATTGCAAAAATCTTTCGGGTTTGACACTCTGCAGCTGCACGCGGGCTGGCGCGGCGACCCCGCGACCGGCGCGCATGCCGTGCCGCTGTATCAAACGAGCGCTTTTCTTTTTGACGACGCACAGGACGCCGCTTCCCAGTTCGCCGGCGAAGCGCCGGGCAGCATCTATACCCGCCTCGCCAACCCGACGGTTTCCGTTCTGGAGGAACGCATCTGCGCGCTGGAAAACGGACGGGCCACAGTCTGCTTTGCCTCCGGTATGGCGGCGCTTCTTTCCGTTGTGCTCACCCTTTGCGAGCCGGGCGACGAAGTGATCGCGCTTTCCTCGCTGTACGGCGGCAGTTATGCGCTGCTCTTCGATCAGCTCGAGCACCGTTACGGCGTTCGCGCCATCAAAATTGACCCGGAAGATATAGTCGGTCTGGCCGGCGCAATCCGTGAAAAAACGCGCATGGTTTACTTCGAGACCGTTTCCAACCCGCTTGCAGCCATCCCGAATATCAAAGCTATCGTTTCCGCCGCGCATGAAAACGGCGTTCCGGTGGTCTGCGACAACACGTTCGGCACGCCGTATCTTTTCGACGCGGCGGCAAACGGCGTGGACTTTACATTGCACTCCACAACAAAATATATCAGCGGCAACGGCACGAGCATCGGCGGATGCGTCACCGACCTCGGCACGTTCGAAGTCGCCGGCTCGCCGCGTTTCCCGCAGTTCAATCTGCCGGACGCCGCGCATCACGACCGTGTGTACGCCGATCTCGGCGGCGGTGCGTTCGCCGCGCGCATGCGGGATTATTTTCTGCACGACGCGGGGTTTTGTATGTCCCCGTTCAACGCATATCTGACCCTGCTCGGTCTGCAGACGCTTTCACTGCGAATGCGAAAGCACGTGGAAAACGCGGACGCCGTCGCAAAGTTCCTTGCGGCAAGCCCGTATGTCGAGCAGGTCAATTACGCCCGGCTGCCGGAAAGTCCGTATTTCGCACGTGCGCAGCAGTATCTGCCAAAAGGCGTCGGCAGCATTTTTACCTTCCGCATCAAGGGCGGCCTCGAGGCCGGGCGGCGCTTCATCAACGCGCTTCGGCTCTTCTCGCTGGTGGCCAACGTCGGCGACGCGCGTTCGCTCGTCGTCCACCCCGCCAGCACGACACATTCGCCCCTTTCGCCGGAAGATCTCGAAAAATGCGGCATCTCGCCCGATATGGTACGGCTCTCGGTCGGTATGGAGGACAAAGAAGACCTCCTCGCCGATCTGGAGCAGGCGCTGGCCGCATCCCAGACCGTCTGAGGTTTCCTTCTTAGACCACCAAAACGGGAGCGCCGGCGTGAGCGGGCGCTTTTTGCGTCCCGAAAAACCCGTTACTTCAGAAAGGATCATTCGCTATGCCGATTAAAATACCCGACGGGCTTCCCGCCGGAGAAGCGCTCGCCCAGGAAAACGTATTCGTTATGCAGCAGCACCGCGCGGCGACGCAGGACATCCGCCCGCTGCATATTGCCATCATGAATCTCATGCCAACCAAGCAGACGACCGAAACGCAGCTTCTGCGGCTGCTTGCCAACACGCCGCTGCAGGTGGAGGTTACATTGCTCTGCACCGGCACCTATCAGAGCCGCAATACCTCGCAGGCGTATCTCGACTCGTTTTACCGCACCTTCGACGAAGTAAAGGACGAACCCTTCGACGGGCTCGTCGTCACGGGCGCGCCGGTTGAAAACTACGATTTTCAGGATGTGAAATACTGGGACGAACTGGTCCGGCTGATGGACTGGGCGGACAAAAACGTATTTTCAACGCTCTATATCTGCTGGGCGGCGCAGGCGGGGCTGTATCATTTTTATAATCTCGAAAAGCATCCTCTCGGCAAAAAGCTCTTCGGCATCTTCCCGCATGTCGTGCTCGACCGTTCGCATAAGCTCGTGCGCGGTTTCGACGAGCAGTTCATGGCGCCGCATTCACGGCACACGACCATTTATCTTTCGGACGCGGCAAAAATACGCGATCTGGACATCATCGCAACCTCGCAGGAAGCGGGCGTTTACCTCGCCGCTTCCAACGACGGGCGGCGCGTGTTCGTCACCGGCCACAGCGAGTACGACGCAAAGACGCTGGAACTCGAATACCGCCGTGACCTTGCCGCCGGGAAACCGATCCAGATACCAAAAAACTATTATCCCAACGACGACGACACGCTCCAGCCGGTCATCACCTGGCGCGCACACGGGGCGCTGCTGTTTGCCAACTGGCTCAACTACTTCGTGTATCAGGAAACGCCGTACGACGTTTCCACCATCACGGGCACACAGCACAAAGGATAAAAATCGTCTTTTACCGAACTTTGCGGCGGCCTGATACCGGGCCGCCGCTTTTATGCATTCAGTTCAATTCGGTTCCCCTGATACAATCCGGCTTGTCCGTGCTTACGGGAGCGGCACGTCCACTTCCGCCAGCGGAACGGTGTCTGTGACGGCGTCTGTATCGCAGGCGCCGAGCGGGAACACGAAAACCTCTCCGCCAAGCTGATCGGTGCCGTTAAACGTTTCATAATAGGTATACGTCAGCTTGAGCACAACGGAAGAAACATTCACATACTGGTCCGGAAAGACCGGCAGGATATAAACGATTTCATACCCGCTGATGCTGTCCGGCGTCTGTGCTTCTCCGATCAGCTCTCCGTCCACATACAGATCCGCGCAAACGCCCGCCGAAGTGATCGTTCCGTCGGAATCGCGGCTTGTAAGCCGGACCAGTGCGTTCTTCATGTCCTCCGTCCAGGATTCCGGCGCTTCCCCGACCGACAGCCGCACGCGTATCCCGGTCGGCAGATACTGGGTTTCCATGTTCAGCGAAACCCCGTCGAGCGAAACCTTCTTCGTTTCCATACTCCAGGTTTTCATGATTCCGTCTTCATCTTCGTAATGATCCATGGAAAGATACGTTTCGCCGGAAAGCGGAACGCTTTTTACGACCGTGTTCGCCGCGGCCGTGTTGCCCGCCGTCGCGTCGAACGTGAACGTATGCTCGATCAGCCCAACCGCCGCGCTGTAGTCTATCGCGTCGCCCTCGGCAATGCGGATCGTCTGCGTCACCGTGATCAGACCGTCCGGCAGGAGTTTTTCGTCCCCGGTGGCATAGAAGTCGGTGTAAACCACCACGTGATCGGCGTTTTCACGCGCCGCGTCATCCTTGATCGGCGTAACGCCTCCTCCGCTGGAATATAGCGTATAGACGGTTGGATCGCCTGCGACGGTATAGGTCGCCTCGAAAATGATCGCGTCGGCGCTCTGCCCGTCCGGATCGCTCCCCGGATAGCCGAATCCGCGCATGAACGCCTCCACGCCGTAGTGGGACGTGCAGAGGTTCGTGTTCCATATAAGCGTTTCGCCGTCGTAAAGCACCTCGGCGATTTCCGGACGGATGTCGCGCACCCAGGCCCAGTCTTCCTCGGAATACGGTTCGTAGCCGTTTTGCTCGCGGTACTCCTCATACGGTTGCGGGAGTTTCATCTTCGGCAGCATGGTGGTCGTGTACCCGACGTCCGCCGGCGCCGCGGCGTCCAGCGCCTCCTCCACGGAAGGCACGGGTGTGCGGGATTCCGGCGCTTCGTTCATATACCGGCTCGGCGTATAGTCGATGCCGAAAAACGACGCGACCGCCTGTGCGGCTTTCGGGAAACACACAAAGAATACCGCGATCACGACAACACAGGCCGCAAGCGACGTCATAGCGCGCACGGCGGCGCGGCGGCGCGGAGCTTTCGGCACGGCGGCCTTTTCAACCCGGCTGCGCACGCATTTTGCCGCACGGGCCGGTATGGGCAGCGTATCGATCCCCGCGAGCAGCGCTTGCGTCTGCGTTGCCGAGAGATCGGAAAAAAGATCGTTCCAGTCATTCTGCATCTGTCCTGCCCCCTTCCTCGATGTTTCTGAGTTTTTTCAGCGCCCGCCGGAGCCGCTGATCGACGGTGTTTTCCTTCATGCCGACCTTTTTAGCGATCTCTTTGGTCCGCATGCCGAAATAGAACCGGCAGATCACGATCGTGCTGTCGGGTTCGCCGAGCGCGCGCACACGCCGGACGAGTTCGTCCTTTTCGATGCCGGCAAGCGCAGCTGTGTCCGTCCGCTCGCCGGAAGGAAGCGTTTCATCCAGCGGTTCCGTTTCCGCCTTGCCCCGTTTTTTCAGCCGGTCGATCGCCATGTTCCGCGCGGCGGCGCAAAGATACGCCTTGATCGATCCTTCACGGAAGTCCAGCGTCTCGCGCCGCCGGTAAACCGAAAGGAATGCGTCGCTGACGCACTCTTCAATTTCCTCGCGCGCGCCTTTCCCAAGAACGGCAGCCGCCGCATTGTAAACAAGGCCGGTATACGCTTTGAGCATTTTGTTCAGCGCCCGTTCCGGATCGCGCAGAAGAAGATCGCTCATTGCATCCATGTATGATCCTCCTGTTTTCAAATGAGAGCCCTCGCATATTATATCTATCATAGCGTCAAAAATCTGACATGAACCGCCCATTTTTTCTTTTTTCGCGCATGTTTGCATAAAAAAGCAGCCCCGTCCGGTTGGACGAAGCGCAAGGCTCTCGATAAAGAGGGAGAAACACATTGAAGGCTCCGCCTCCAAACCACCACGCGGGGTCGAAGCGGTCCTGCGAATCTTTTTTTACAATTCTCCAGCGCAGGTGCAAAGTCCGGGATTCCCAAGGGGCTTGTCCCTTGGGCGGGGTTACAGGGGCGGAGCCCCTTGCAAAAAGAACTCTCTTAATATAGACGAAGCAGCCCCGTCCGGTTGGACGAAGCTGCCATATGCGAAATCGTGTTTACAGCGTTGCGGCCATGACCGCCTTGATCGTGTGCATGCGGTTCTCCGCCTCCTCGAACACGAGCGACTGCGGGGAATTGAACACGTCGTCGGTCACTTCCATGTCCTTTCTGCCGAAGCGCGCGCCCATCTCGCGGCCGATGCCGGTGTTGAGATCGTGGAACGAAGGCAGACAGTGCATGAAGATCGCCCCAGGCTTGGCTTTGGCCATGACGGCGGCGTTCACCTGATACGGCGAAAGGTCGTCGATGCGTTCCTTCCAGACCTCGACGGGTTCGCCCATGGAAACCCAGACGTCCGTATAGATCACGTCCGCGCCGGAAACGCCCGCCATGATATCGTCCGTCTGCGTGATCGAACCGCCGCTTTCGCCGCAGAACGCGCGGCAGGTTTCGGTCAGTTCCGCGGACGGGAAATATTTCTTCGGCGCGCAGGCCACGAAATCCAGCCCCATCTTGGCACAACCGACCATCAGCGAATTGCCCATGTTGAAGCGCGCGTCGCCGCAGTAAGCCAGTTTAATCCCCTTAAGCGTACCGAACTTTTCCTGTATGGTCAAAAGGTCGGCGAGCACCTGCGTCGGATGAAACTCCGTGGTCAGGCCGTTCCAAACCGGCACGCCCGCGTACGCCGCAAGCTCCTCGACGATGGACTGGCCGAACCCGCGGTACTCGATGCCGTCGTACATCCGCCCGAGCACACGCGCGGTGTCCGCAATGCTTTCTTTCTTGCCGATCTGCGAGCCGGAAGGGTCGAGATAGGTCGTGTGCATGCCGAGGTCGAACGCCGCGACCTCAAACGCGCAGCGCGTGCGCGTGCTGGTCTTTTCAAAGATCAGCGCAACATTCTTGCCGCGCAGCGTGTCGTGCGGCGTCCCGGCTTTTTTTTGCGCCTTAAACGCGGCGGAAAGGCCGAGAAGACCCGCGATTTCTTCCGCGGAAAAATCCAGCAGTTTTAAAAAGTTCTTGCCCTTGAGGTCCATTTTTCACATTCCTCCCAGCGTTTTTTCCAATATTGAAAGACCCGCGTCGATTTCCTGTTTCGTAATCGTCAGCGGCGGCATCAGCCGGACGGTGTCGCTGCCCGCGGTCAGCGCAAGCAGGCCGTTTTGCACGAGCGCGGCGACCGCCTGTTTATGCGAAACCGAAACGCCCACGCCGGTCATCAGCCCCATCCCACGCACGCTCGTTACGACCGGCAGGTTCATCTTTCCGATCGCGCCGCGCAGGTACTCTCCCTTTTCGGCGACTTCTGAAAGAAACGCCGGCGTCAGCGTACTCAAAACAGCAAGTGCGCCGGCGGAGCAGATCGGGTTGCCGCCGAACGTGGACGCATGCGTCCCCGCGGACAGCACGCCCGCGCAAGCTGCGTTGACGAGGAAACCGCCGAACGGCAGACCGCCCGCAATCCCCTTTGCAAACGTAACCACGTCCGGCTTGATACCATACTGCTGAAAGCAGAACAGCGTGCCCGTGCGCCCGACGCCGGTCTGCACCTCGTCGACGATCAGCAAAAGGTCGTTGGCCGCGCAGTACTCGGCGACGGCCGCTACAAACGTCTTTTCCAGCGGAAGCACGCCGCCTTCGCCCTGGATGAGCTCCAGCATCACGGCGCACACGCCGCCGCTTTCGCAGGCGGAAACAACGCTTTCAAGGTCGTTGGCGCTCGCGTTGCAAAACCCTTCCGTAAACGGGAAAAAGTAGTGGTGGAACACGTCCTGCCCGGTCGCGGCCAGCGTTGTGACCGTGCGCCCGTGGAAGGAATTTTTCAGCGTCACGATCGTGCTGCGCCCTTCTCCGTATTTGTCGAACGAATATTTCCGCGCAAGCTTGATCGCGCCCTCGTTGGCCTCCGCGCCGGAATTGCCGAAAAATGCGGCCGCCATACCGGTACGCTTCGTCAGCTCGCGCGCGAGCAGCGCGGCGGGTTCTGTGTAAAACAGATTGGACGTATGCGGCAGTTTTTTCGCCTGCCGGCCGACGGCCTCCGCCCAGAGCTCGTTGCCATAGCCGAGCGAACAAACGCCGATGCCGCTGGCAAAATCGATATATTCTCTTCCCCCGAAGTCGTAGAGGCGCGCGCCCTCGCCGCGTTCAATGGCGACAGGAAAGCGCGTGTACGTCGACAGGATGTTTTCTTCGGTAATCCGGATGATTTCTTCGTTTGTCATTGGGTCTTCCTTTCCCGCGTCAGGCGGTCACCATGGTTCCGATGCCTTCGTCGGTGAGCATTTCGATGAGGATGGAGTGCGGCACGCGCCCGTCGATGATGAACGCCCGCTTCGCGCCCTCCGCGACCGCGTGTGCGCAGCATTCCAGCTTCGGGATCATGCCGCCGGTGATTACTCCCCCGGATTTCAGCGCGGCGATCTCGCCAAGTTTGATGCGCGTAATCAGCGTGGACGGGTCTTTTGCGTCCCCAAGCACGCCGATGGTGTCCGTGAGGTTGATCAGGCTCTCCGCCTTCAGCGCGGCGGCGATATGCGAAGCCGCGGTGTCCGCGTTGATGTTGTAAACGTTGCCTTCTTTGTCGCATCCAAGCGAGGACACGACCGGAATATAGCCTTTCTCCAGCAGGTCGGCAAGCGGTGCAGGATGGATTGCGACGATTTTGCCGACATAACCGAGTTTTTCGTCGAGCTGTTCCGCCTCGATCAGATGCCCGTCCATGCCGGAAAGACCGACCGCAGAGCCGCCGACATTCTGGATGAGGTTGACGAGCCCTTTGTTGACCTTGCCGGCGAGAACCATCTGCGCCACGTCCACGGTCTCCAGATCGGTCACGCGCAGGCCGTCGACGAACGTCGTCTCCTTGCCGAGCTGTTTGAGCACCGCGCTGAGCGCCGGGCCGCCGCCGTGCACAAGCACGATCTTGACGCCGACGAGCGTCAGCAGCACCACGTCTCCCATGACGGCTTTTTTGAGCGACTCATCCTCCATGGCGCTGCCGCCGTATTTGACCACGACGGTTTTACCGTAGTATTTCTGTATGTACGGAAGCGCCTGGATGAGCACCTCCGCGCGTTTTTGAATATCGATGATCATGTGCGGTAATCCCCGTTGATCTTTACGTAATCGTATGTCAGATCGCAACCGTAGGCGGTGGCGCTCGCAGCGCCGTCGCCCATGATGATCAGAATCTCGATCTCCGGCTCGGAAAGCACGGCTTTTGCCGTCTCTTCCGAAAAGTCCACGCCCGCGCCGTTTTTGCAGACCTCGACGCTTCCCGCGGCGGAAGCGAACGTCACGCCGATTTTCGAAACGTCCGCCGGAACGCCCGCATACCCGAGCGCGCAGAGCACGCGTCCCCAGTTCGCGTCCGCGCCGAACATCGCACACTTGACCAGCGGCGAATTGATGACGGACTTGGCCAGCTTCTTGGCCGACGGCACGTCCTTTGCGCCGCCGAGCCTGCACGTAATCAGTTTGCTCGCGCCTTCGCCGTCCGAAGCGATCATGCGCGCCAGATACAGCGTAACTTTCCGCAGCGCGGCGCAGAACGCGTCGAACGCCTCGCCTTCGGACGCAATCTGCGCGTTGCCCGCCAGTCCGTTGGCGAGCACGGTCACCATATCGTTGGTCGAGGTGTCCCCGTCGATGCTGACCATGTTGAAGCTCTCCGGCACGTCTGCGCTCAGCGCTTTTTGCAGCATGGCGGGCGTAATGGAAACATCGGTCGTGATAAAGCAAAGCATGGTCGCCATGTTGGGCTGAATCATGCCGCTGCCTTTGGCGATGCCGCCGATTTTGCAGGGAACGCCGCCGATCATAAACTCGACGGCGATTTCTTTCTTTTTTACGTCCGTGGTCATGATCGCTTCCGCGGCCACGGCGCTGTTTTTACCAAGCACGCCCGGGAGCAGCGGAATGCCGGTTTCGAACGGCTCCATGCTCATGGGCTTGCCGATCACGCCCGTGGAGGCGACCACCACGTCTTCCGGCGCGATTCCAAGCGTTTTGCCGAGCAGCGCGCACATCCCTTCGGCGATCTCAACGCCGTTTGCATTGCAGGTGTTGGCGTTGCCGCTGTTGCAGACAATCGCCTGCGCAAACCCGTTTGCCACGTTCTTTTTTGTAACCGCGATGGGCGCGCCCTGCACGAGGTTGGTCGTGTAAACGCAGGCACACGCGGCGGGAACCTCGCTGAGAATGAGCGCGAGGTCTTTTTTTGATTTATTTTTGCGGATGCCGCAGTACACGCCCGCAGCGGAAAATCCTTTTGCGGCGCAAACGCCGCCTTCAATTTGTTTCATGCGTTTAGTCCTCTCCGAGTATGAGCCCGGCATACTGGTCCGCACCCATCATGATGTTCATGCACTGAATCGCCGCGCCGGAAGCGCCTTTGCCGAGGTTGTCGAAGCGCGCAAGCAGCGTGATATGTTCCTCGCTGCCCGCAACGCTTAAATCCATGCCGTCCCGGCTGGAAAGCTTCCCGCTGGAAAGATAGCCGTTTTCGTCCATCTTTTCCCGGTAACGCACCAGCGGCCCTGTGTAGCGTTCGCGGTATATGCCGCGGATGTCCTCCGCGCCCATGCCCGGCGCAAGCTGCCGGGGAAACACGGAAATCACCGTAAGCATCCCGCTGAAGTAGTCCGCCACCACCGGGAAAAACGCGGGCTCTTCATTGAGCCCCGTATAATGGCGCATCTCCGGCAGATGCTTGTGCTTCTGGTTAAGCGCATAGAGCCGCGGGGATTTGAGCGTCACATCCCGGTAATCCGACTCGTACTGCGCAATCATCTTGTGCCCGCCGCCGCTGTAGCCGGTCAAAGACGTGCAGGTTAAAAGTGCATCCTTTTTCAGGATTCCCTCCCGCACGAGCGGCGCAATCAGCGTGATAAATCCGCTGGCATGGCAGCCCGGCACCGCGACACGCTTCGAAGCAAGAACCGCTTCATGCCCGCCGTCGAACGGCTCGGGCAGGCCGTAAACCCAGCCGTCTGCGATGCGGTGCGCAGTGGAAGGATCGATGATGCGCGTATTCGGATTCTCCACCATCCCGACCGCCTCGATCGCCGCCGCGTCCGGCAGACAGAGGATGGAAACGTCGCTTTCGTTGAGCGCTTCTTTGCGAAGAGCCGGGTCCTTCCTGCGCTTTTCCGGCAGCGTAATCAGCGTCAGATCGTCCCGCTCCGAAAGCCGGTCGAAGATGCGCAGCCCGGTCGTGCCCTCTTTTCCGTCGATAAAAACTTTAATCATGGCCTAAATACCCCGTCAGATACCGGATCTGCTCCCGCACCGACTCCGGCGACGTCCCGCCGAACGAAGTACGGGACTTCACGCAGTTCGTCAGGTTGACCGCCTCGTAAACGTCCGCTTCAAACAGCTCCGAAAACGTTTTGTAGTCCTCCAGCGGCAGCGTATCGAGCGTCTTTTCGCCCGCAATGCAGTGCTTGACCAGCCGGCCTACAATCTGATACGCCGTGCGGAACGGCATGCCTTTTTTCACAAGATAGTCCGCGCAGTCCGTCGCATTGAGGAATCCTTCGGCGGCGGCGCGCAGCATCTTTTCTTTGTTCGCCGTCATCGTTTCGAGCATCGGCGCCATCACGCTGAGGCAAACCTTTGCGGTATCGACCGCGTCGAAAATCGCTTCCTTGTCTTCCTGCAGGTCCTTGTTATACGCCAGCGGAAGCCCCTTCATGAGCGTTAATAGTGCCGTCAGGTCGCCGTAAACGCGCCCGGTCTTGCCGCGCACAAGCTCCGCCATATCGGAGTTCTTCTTCTGCGGCATGATGGACGAGCCCGTGGTGAATTCGTCCGAAAGTTCAACGAACCCGAACTCCCAGCTCGAAAAGAGCACGATCTCCTCCGAAAGCCGGCTCAGATGCATCATCAGGATCGAAAGCGCCGCGGCCAGCTCGATGCAGAAATCCCGGTCGGACACGCTGTCCAGCGAGTTTTTCGTAACCCCCGCAAAACCGAGCGCTTTGGCCGTCGCCTCCCGGTCGACCGGATAGGTCGTTCCGGCCAGCGCCGCCGCGCCGAGCGGGCAGACGTTCATCAGCGCTTTTGCATTTTCGAGCCGCGCCGCGTCCCGCTCCAGCATAAACGCGTACGCAAGGATCCAGTGCCCGAATGTAATCGGCTGCGCGCGCTGCACATGCGTATACCCCGGCATGACCGCGTCCGCATACTTTTTCGCAACGGTCACGATGCTCTGCATCAGCGCTTTGACCAGCGAAACGAGTTCGTCCGCTTCGGCCCGCAGCGTCAGCCGGACGTCCAGCGCAACCTGATCGTTGCGGCTGCGCGCGGTATGCAGCTTTTTGCCGTCGTCGCCGATGCGGTGTGTCAGCTCCAGTTCGACGAACGAATGCACGTCCTCCGCGAGCAGATCGACCGACAGTTTGCCGGAAGCGAGATCGTCCAGAATCCCCTGTAACCCTTCAAGGATATGCTCGGCGCTCGCCTGCGGGATAATCCCGCGCGCGCCGAGCATGGCGGCATGCGCCATCGAGCCTTCGATATCCTGCCGGACCATGCGGCTGTCCACCGCAATCGAGCGGTTGAATTCGTCCGCCAGTTTTGCGTTGTTTCCGTTTGTCCGTCCGGCCCAGAGTTTTTCCATTCGTCTCGCTTCCTTGCTATTGTTTCCCGTTATCGCGCAAAGCGCTGTTTGTTACAGTTTCTTTGCCGCCAGCAGTGCCTGCACTCTTGTCGGCAGGCCGTAAAGGTTGATGAACCCTTCCGCATCCTTCTGGTTGTAGTCGCTCTCGCCGAAGGTTGCGATGCTCTCCGAATACTGGCTGAAGGGGCTGGAAAGTCCCGCCTTGATGATGTTGCCCTTGTAGAGCTTGAGCTTTACCTTGCCGGTGACGGTTTCCTGCGTCTTGTCCACAAACGCCGCCAGCGCCATGCGCAGCGGGCTGAACCAGAGGCCGTTATACACCAGCTCGGCATAAGTGATGGCGAGTTCCTGCTTCTTGTGCGCGGTGAGCTTGTCGAGCGTAATGGTCTCGAGCGCTTCGTGCGCCTTATAGAGGATCGTTCCGCCGGGGGTTTCGTACACACCGCGGCATTTGATGCCGACAAGCCTGTTCTCCACGATGTCCAGCAGACCGATTCCGTTTGCGCCGCCGACTTCGTTAAGCTTATAGATGATTTCCTTCGCGCTCATCTTTACGCCGTTCACCGCAACGGGAACGCCTTTGACGAACTCAATTTCAACATAGGTCGGTTCATCCGGCGCGTCCAGCGGGGAAACACACATCTCCAAAAAGCCCGGTTTTTCATACTGCGGTTCACTTTCCGGGTCCTCCAGGTCCAATCCCTCGTGCGAAAGGTGCCAGAGGTTCTTGTCCTTGGAGTAGCTGGTTTCCTTGCTCACGCGCAGCGGGATGTTATGCGCCTCGGCGTATGCAATCTCCTCGTCGCGGGATTTGATCGTCCATTCGCGCCACGGAGCGATGACTTTCATGCCCGGCGCAAAATGCTGAATCGCCAGCTCGAAACGCACCTGGTCGTTGCCCTTGCCCGTGCAGCCGTGTGCAATCGCGTCCGCGCCTTCTTTGATCGCGATCTCGGCCAGCCTCTTTGCGATGACCGGGCGCGCGGTCGCCGTGCCGAGCAGGTAGTCTTCGTATACCGCACCGGCTTTCATGGCGGGGATGATGTAGTCGTCCACATACTCGTCCGTCAGGTCTTCGATATAGAGCTTGGAAGCGCCGGTTTTAAGCGCCTTTTCCTCCAGCCCGTCGAGTTCGTCGTTCTGCCCGACGTTCCCGGCGACGGCGATGACCTCGCAGCCAGGATAGTTTTCCTTTAACCAGGGGATGATCACGGACGTGTCCAGTCCGCCCGAGTAAGCCAACACAATTTTTTTAATATCCGACATAGGGATCCGCCTCCAAAATGAGAATTGCATATATATTAATAAATTAAGCATAAATAGTCAAGCGATATATTGAAAATATATGATAAAAATGTGCATATCATGCAACATATCTGCAAATTTTGCCAAATTCCATCGATTTTATACAACTGTATGCGGCGCGTGCTGTTCGCAGCGGTATTCCCGTTTCATGCTTTACGCGTTATAAATGCAGCTTCGGCGTGTTTCTTCTTTATTTATAATGTGCTTCGGATCGGAGGAATATGGCTGTTTTCCGCTCCTTTTCATGATAAAATATCCAAAACAATCATCTTTGGGCCGCCGCCGGCAAACTTTCGGAATTTTTCAAAAAATCCCCTTGCGTGACCGGTTGCTTGTGACGCAGCGTCATGTTGTATGCTGTCTTCCAAGGAGGTGAAAATCCATGTCCGCTTACACGACCGGAGAAGTCGCAAGGCTCTGCGGCATATCCGTCCGTACCGTCCAGTTTTACGACGCGAAGGACCTGCTGCATCCGTCGAGTCTTACCGAGGGCTGAAGGCGGCTGTACGCCGAAGACGACCTGTCCCGGATGCGGCTGATCTGTGCGCTCAAGTCGCTCGGCCTGTCGCTGGATTCCATCAGGGGCATTCTGAAAAGCGAACGCCCCGAAAAGGTGCTTTTGCTTCTTCTCAACGAACAGGAACGCCGCCTTGAGGGCGACCTTCAGAAAATTGAGCGGCAAAAACAGGCGATTAAAAGCGTCCGCGAAGCCGTCCTTTTACGCCGGACTCTCTCCCTCGACTCGATTGCGGACCTGGACCAAATGATGGAAGAAAAGAAGAAACTTACTTGGCTCCATGCAAAAATGCTGCTGCTGGCAATCCCCATGACCCTGCTTGAGTGGGGCGCGATCATACTTTGGATCGTTACGGGTATTTGGTGGCCGTTTGCCGCCTGTATCCCGCTGGTTGCAGCGCTGGGAATCATTGTAATGCGGATGTACTACAAAAACACGCTCTATATCTGCCCGGAATGCGGCGAGCGGTTCCGCCCGGCCCTTCGGGAGGTGTTCTGGGCGCGGCACACGCCGAAGACGCGCAAGCTGACCTGCACATGCTGCGGCAAAAAAAGCTGGTGTGTGGAGACCTTCGGTAAAGCAGAAGAGAAAGGAATCTGAACATGGCATACACCGTCCCCGCGTCGTCCATTGCATTTATGGGCATATCGGCGCTCGTTGGAATTGCAATCCCGCTCGTACTCTACCTGTATTTTCGCAGGAAACTGCACGCCGACCGGCTGCCGTTCTGGATCGGCTGCATCGTATTCCCCGTGTTCGCGCTGGGGCTTGAACAGGCGGCTTATCTGCTGATCATGCAATGGAGCGGCTGGCAGAGTATCCAAAACAACCTTTGGCTTTACGCCGCCGTCGGCGGGCTGTTCGCGGGCGTTTTTGAGGAGACCGGCCGGCTGGCCGCGTTTATGACCGTGCTGCGCAAAAAACGCGGGAACGACGCCAACGCGCTGATGTACGGCGCGGGACACGGCGGAATTGAGGCGGTGCTGCTGCTGAGCCTCAGCATGGTTTCCAACCTCGTGTATTCGCTCATGGTCAACGCGGGAACGGCGGACCCGACAACGGTTTCCGCAGCGGCTACGCTCGCGCAGACCGCGCCATGGATGTTCCTTGTCGGCTCGCTGGAGCGCATCGGCGCGGTGGCGCTGCATCTGTCGCTCTCCGTGCTGGTCTGGTTCGCCGTGAAAAACAAAAAATCGTTCGCTTTGTATCCGCTGGCAATCCTTCTGCACGCGCTTGTGGACTTTGCCGCGGTGGCGATGTCGCAAAGCGGCGTCAACGTCTGGCTGATCGAAGGCGCGGTGTTCGTGCTTGTGGGCGGCTGCGCGGCGCTGGCCGTGCTGGTCTGGAAGCGAAATAAACGCCAAATTGAATCTGCTGAATAAAAACGCATATGCAAAAAGGCCCTGAACAGGCCTTTTTACTCATCTTGTCAAAAAAGTCTCCGGGATTGTTAAGGGCCGCAGCCCTTAACCCGTTTTTCCGGCTGCGCCGGTTCATCCGGCGCAACGGATCGCCCTTTAGGGCGGTTTCCCTGTACGTTTTGCCGCCCGGGAGCCCGGAGAGCGAGAGGCAAAGAGCGGTTATCTTGTCAAAAAACTGGTTTTTGACGGTCTCTGCAAAAAGGCCCTTCCGGGCCTTTTTGCTTTTCCTGTCGCTAAAGAAACGGCTGTTTTCGCTTACTGTAGCTTCAGGAGCTTGCTGCGCGCTTCAATGTATTCCGATGTATCGATCTCGAGACGCGCATATCTTTCCTTGAGGTCGACCAGTTCTTTCAGACGGTAATTGTCATATCTGCCGCCTTCGAGAATCATCCGTCGCTCCTCATAATCCGCCGCGGTGGTCTGGTCCGCTTCGCACTGGACACGCAGAATTTCCATAATGCGGCCGTGCGGATCGGCGGTCGCAACCGGTTCGGGCGACGCCGGCGCCGCGGCCGGTTCGGCCGACCCGCGCGCCTTATACTTGCGGTTGGTCAGAAAAACAATCAGCAGTACCACGCCGACGACAACCAGAAGTCCCACACCACGCCAGATCCAATCGCCAAGTCCAACTCTCCAAAACATATAATGCTGCAGCATATCCATGCCTCCTCATTCGTATCGTGCTCCGCCGGGGCACGTCTTTGTCGTATAATCATCGTAAGGCGCAGATGTGTTGAATTTGTGATGGATGCGTGATCGTTTCCCAAATTTCTTCTTTTTTTTCGTCGTTTCTAAAAAAAGCGCCCGTATGGGCGCTTCAGCCTGTCAAAAAAGTCCCTGGGATTGTTAAGGGCCGCAGCCCTTAACCCGCTTTTCCGGCTGCGCCGGTTCATCCGGCGGAACGGATCGCCCGGAACGGGCGGTTTCTCTGTGCTCTTTGCCGCCCGGGAGTCCGAAGGACGAGAGGCAAAGAGCGGTTATCCCGTCAAAAAACAGGTTTTTTGACGGCCTCAAGCGCCCGTATGGGCGCTTTTTTGCATTTTTCGTTAAAATGCTTCCGTGTTTTCGTCATCCTCTTCGTAAACCACAATCTCTTTGATGACGAACTCCTGCCCTGTGACCATAACGCATTCCCATGCGCCGCATTTCGGACAAACACGGTTGTTTTTGAGATACTCGTATACCTCTCCGCATTTCTTGCACTGCACTTCGGCTGTGATCACCTCAACCTCGAGCGAAGCCTCCGCCATGTCCGTGCCGTCCGTCGCGGCCGGCCAGCATTCCTTGAGATAGCGCGGGATGATGGTGGAAGCCTCGCCGACCTCCACCACCACGCTCGCGATATCCTTCAGCGGAAACCCGTTCTGCGCGGCAACCTGCACGACGCGCTTTTGAATTTCAAAGACGATGCCCAGTTCGTGCATATTGTTATTTTGCGCCGACCGCGCGTTTTACCTTTTTGATGGCGATCTTGCCCTTTCGCTTGAGTATCTGTTTAATAACCACGGGCTTCATCTCCGTAAACGCAACGCCCGCGCCGTCGTAACGCCGCACGAGGTGGATTGCGTCAAACTTGCACTTGGTGGTGCACTGTCCGCAGCCAACGCACATATACGTGTCGACCAGCGTCACGCCGCAGCCGAGGCAGCGTGCCGTTTCGGCCTTGACCTGCTCTTCCGTGAGCGTGCCGCGCAAATCCCGGAAACTGCTCTTGGCGGGTTCCTTGCTCTCCAGCGTTTCGGGTTTCTGGCGCGGGGTATGGTCGTAATCGTCCAGCACGGCGCTCTGTTTGTCCAGCTCGGTGTATTCCCTGCGGTCGCGCCCGATGGTGAGCGACTGACCGGGCTGCACGAAGCGATGGAGGGAAATTGCCGCCTGCTTACCCGCGGCGATAGCGTCGATTGCGAATTTCGGCCCACTGTAGCAATCCCCGCCGGTGAATACGTCCGGCTGGCCGGACTGATAGGTGAACCCGTCCGCCTGCAGCGTACCGTTGCGGTTGAACTGCGCGCCGCTTTCTGCGAGCAGGTCGCCCCAGAGAATGCTCTGGCCGATGGTGACCAGCACATGGTCCGCTTCGACCGTCACCGTATCGTTTTCGTCGTATGCCGGTGCGAACCGGCCGTTTTCGTCGAACACGCGCAGACAGCGCTTGAACTCCACACCGGTAACCTTGCCGTTTTCGCTCAAAATCCGTTTGGGTCCGAAGCAGGTGTGAACCGCGATGCCCTCGCCTTCGGCCTCCTCGATTTCTTCTTCGGAAGCGGGCATGATGTCCCGCGATTCGAGGCAGTACATATCGACGCTTTCGCTGCCCGCACGCACGGCTGTACGCGCCACGTCCACGGCAACGTTGCCGCCGCCGATCACCACGGTCTTCCCGGAGAGTTCGGCGGAAGCGCCCGCGTTAACGCCGCGCAGGAATTCGATGCCGGAGATCACGCCGTCCGCGTCTTCGCCTTCCACGCCGACTTTCCGGCCGCCCTGCGCGCCGATCGCCACGTAAAACGCTCTGTATCCCTGCTTGCGCAAGTCGTCGAGCGTAACGTCCTTTCCGACTTCCACACCCGTTTGGAACTGCACGCCCATCTGCCGCAGTACGTCGATTTCCGCCTCGATTACGTCCTTTTCCAGGCGGAAGGACGGGATACCGAGGGTCAGCATGCCGCCGAGTTTCTGCTCCTTTTCAAACACGGTGATCGTGTAGCCGTCCAGCGCAAGGAAGTAGGCGCAGCTCAGTCCCGCCGGGCCGGAGCCGACGATCGCAATCTTTTTGTCGGAATAATCGTGCCGTTTGCCCGGAATAAACCGGCCTTCGCCGGTGAGTTCCTGCGCCGCGATAAACTTTTTGATCTCGTCGATGGCGACCGGCGAATCGATTTCGCCGCGCGTGCAGGCCTGCTCGCAGCGACGGTTGCAGATGCGCCCGCAGACCGCCGGGAACGGGTTTTCCTTTTTAATCAGTTCCAGCGCGTCGCGGTATTTGCCCTGCGCGGCAAGCTTAATGTACCCCTGCACGCCGATATGCGCCGGGCAGTAGGTTTTGCAGGGCGCGGTGCCGCTCTCCACAACGTCCTCGCGGTTTTCGCGGTAGTCCGGGTTCCATTTATCCGGCGTCCAGTCTTCGTCGCGCGGGGTGACGGTGGTTGTTATATCGGTTATAATCGGCTTTTTCGAGCAGAGTTTCTGGCCAAGCCGCAGCGCGTTGACGGGGCAGTTTTCCACGCACTGTCCGCAGGCGACGCACTTCGTCGGGTCGACCTCCGAAACATAGTTCGAGCGGATCATGTCCACGTTTTTAAACATCTCTGCCGTCCGCATGGAAAGGCATCCGCAGCCGCAGCAGTTGCAGATAGCGTGTGTTTTGCCCGGGCCGTCTGTATTCGGGATTTCGTGCATCAGGCCGTTTTCCTCGGCGCGCCGGATGATATCGTACGCTTCTTCGCGCGTAATCTGCCGCCCGCGGCCGGTGCGGATATAGTATTCCGCGGCATGGCCCATCTGGATGCACATGTCTTCCTTCAGGTGTCCGCAGCCTTCGCCCATGGCCTCGCGGTCCGTGCGGCAGGAACAGGGCGAAACGGAGAAGATCGTGTTTTCCTCCAGATATGTGGAAATCTCCTCATAACTGGCTTTGTGGCTCTCGCCGTCGATGGCGCTTTCGATGGGGATGACCCGCATGAGCCCCACGCCGACCGGGAACGCGCCGGAGCTCATCGGTCCGCGCACGCGCCCGTACGCTTCCATCGCATAGCTCACGACAGGATATTTGCGCACGTTGTCGAGATTGTTGACGATCATCTCCATCGTTCCCGGAATCCATGTCTCCACCCAGAACATGTCCACGCCGTCGATGCGGTTGACAAAACACCCGCCGTACACGGCCAGCTTGATGAGCTGCTCATGGCAATGCTCTTCCGGCTTGCCGATGATCGCGGCCACGTCTGCGGCGCTCTTCTTTGTAAAGGAGCCGAGCGCAAGGCCCGCTTCGCACATGTCGTCGTCCACGCCCGCTTCCAGAATCACATATTCCGGGTCCGTCCACTTGTAAGAACCCTTTTCGCCGGGTTTCACGCCGGGTTTCTTCCGGCCGATCATGTTGGCCAGCGCCATGATGTTTTCGCGGTATTGGCATTCGTAGCCTTCGGGGAAGATCATCTCCGTGAAGTTCTCCATGAATCGCATTCTCCTTTTTAATAAACCTGTTCGTATGTTGATGCTTTTATCAATTCAACTTGTATAGAAACCGGACGCTTCAGAAAAGACCGTCTTTGTTTTTTCGGCGTGCGTCTGCCGGTCAGTCTTTTTTCCACTCCGCCACCTGTGTGCGCAGCCAGTCCGTCCAAACGTCGATTCCCTCGCCGGTACGCGCGCAGATGGGGATGATCGTAATATCCGGATTGAGTTTTTTTGCACGCTCGCTGAGCGCTTCCATGTCAAAATCGAAATACGGCAGCACATCGATCTTGTTGATCAGCAGGACATGGCAAATCTGGAACATCAGCGGGTATTTAAGCGGTTTATCGTCGCCTTCCGGGACGCTCAGAATCATCGCGTTTTTCACCGCGCCCGTGTCGAACTCCGCAGGGCAGACAAGGTTGCCTACGTTTTCCAGGAAAACAAGGTCAAGCCCTTCCACGCCGAACTCGTCGAGCCCCTGCCGCGTCATGTCCGCGTCCAGATGGCACATGCCGCCCGTGTGCAGCTGGATCGCGCGTGCGCCGGTTTCCGAAACCGCGCGTGCATCCACGTCCGAATCGATGTCCGCCTCCATCACGCCGATCTTCATTTCGCCTTTCAGCGCGTCGATCGTGCGCTTGAGCGTCGTGGTTTTGCCCGAGCCGGGCGAGCTCATGAGATTGAGCAGAAAGGTCTTTTTTGCCTTCAGTTCGCGCCTGAGTTCTTCCGCTTCGCGGTCGTTGCTTTCAAACACGCGCTGCTTGATTTCGTACACTTTAAACATGGCCGCCGCCTCCGTCGATCGTTTTATTGTTCCGCGGTTCAAAAAAGAGCATAGCCACTCGGTCTCTCTGGTTGAACCACATATCAGTACAATAACACCGAATAACATTTCGGTCAATATTTCCCGCAGAAAAAGGCATAAATGGACTGGATATATCGATCCATATCTGATAAAATAGTTCTGTCATTTGTGGTTCAACCAAATACCAGGGCAAGAAAATCGAAATGCGGGGACATAGCACAATGTTTAAGAAACTCACCGCGCCGACGCTGAAACAGCTTTTTGTGCAGGAAATGGAATCCATGATTCTTTCCGGCGAGCTCTCCATCGGCGAAAAACTTCCGCCGGAGCGCGAGCTTGCGCAAAGGATGCAGATCAGCCGCTCCGTCGTCAACGACGGCATCGCCGAGATGGCGCGCAAGGGTTTTCTCGAGATCACGCCGCGGCAGGGGACGTATGTTGCGGACTTTCACCGCAACGGCACGCTGGACATCCTGGTTTCCATCATGTCCTACAACGGCGGTCAGCTGCCGCGGGACGAAATCCGCTCTATTCTGGAACTGCGCCGGGTGCTCATGAATTTTGCGCTGGAAAGCGCAATTCCGCTGATTACGCCGGAACAGTTTTCTCAGTTGAGCGCGCAGTGCGAAGCATTCTATGCGGCGGCTTCCCCGGAGGAAGCCGCAAATCTGATCTATGAATTCGACCATATGCTCAGCGGATTTTCCGGCAACACGCTGCTGCCGCTGATCTTTTGTTCGTTCCGCGCGCCCATCAAAGAACTCTGGCGGCGCTACATTGCGCACTATGGAAAAGAAAAACTGCACACGCGGAATATGGAACTGCTCCGATACATCGAAGAAAAGGACGTCGATGCGGCAAAACGGCTTATCGCCGGCGCCGTTGCCGCAACCATCAGCGGCAGCACGGAAATCTACGTCAAATAGCCGCCGGAACCGCCGCGTTTTCCGCGCGTTGCCGGCGGCCCGGTTCAATTGACAGGACACGTGAAATACAGATATAATGACGCAGTATATCAGGATGTTTCCGACGGATAAACGGAGTTATTTTGCACAGGATTGGGAGCGGAATTTTGGGAAAATCCACAACGCGTATTTATCGTTTAAACGAGAGCGCAAAGCGGCAGGACGGCGTGTTCCTGCTTTTGCTTGTGCTTCTGACCGTCGGAGTGTACTGGAAGTTCCTTTTCGGGGTAAAGGCATTCGTGTTCGTGGACGTCGGGGACGACTCCTATCACCAGACGATTCCGATCATTATGAACCGCGCGCGCACATTTTTTACAGAGTTCAACCTTGCGCGATACAACATCCTGATTGGGTTGGGGCAGTTTGAAAGCGGCATAAACCTAACCGATTTTCTGATTGCACTATTCGGTGAAAACGCCGTACCCTATATGGCCGGGCTGTTTCAGGCGCTCAAGACCGTGCTTGCGGGCTGGTTTTTTTATCGCTTCGTGCGCGTACGCGGATTCGACTACCGCGCTTGCGTGCTCACGGGACTCGGGTACGCGTTCAACGGCGCAATGCTCACGCGGCTGGCCTTCTTTTCCTATTCTAACGAATACATGTTCGTCGCGCTCGCGCTATACGCGCTGGAGCTTCTGTATCAAAAAGAAAACAAGTGGCTTTTCCCGCTTTCCGCCGCACTGCTCGTGCAGTCGTTCGACGCAATCCGCGCAATCCTGTATTTTCTGCTGTTCGCGGTCTACACGGTGTTCCGCGGTTTCGTGGATGCCGATCACGCGAAGGTTAAGGACGTTTTGAAGCGCACGCTGCAGGTTATGGGTCTGCAGTTGCTTGGTTACGGCATGATCGCCGTTCTGGTGCTGCCGGGATATCTCGACCTCGTATTCTCCAACCGTCTGGATACCGTGAGCAGCGCCGCGGCAAACGGCGGCGGCGAGCTGATCAACGCCAACGCGATCCTGACAAGCTTTTTGAGAAGCTTTTCCAACGAAATCATGGGCAATTCGACGACTTATACCGGACGCAACACCTATGTCTGCGGCCCGGCGTTCGTCATCGGCGTCATGAACGTTTTGATCTTTCCCCAGGTGTTTGTTAAAACGGCGAATAAAAAACGTATCTGGTATCTGCTCGCAGTCTGCGCCATCGGCGCGTACATCGTATTCGCGCCGCTGCGCCTGATTATGAACGGTTTCGCCTACGACCGCTTCAAGCTTTCGTCGTTCTGGATTACGATCATCATGCTCTATTTCGGCGCGATCGTCTGGGATCGGTTCTTCCGCGAAGGCGTATTCAATAAGCCGCTGTTCCTTCTCACCGGCGGCGGCGTGCTCGCTGTCCTGCTTGCGCTGACGCTGACGGACATCCGCCCGATCGACACGACCGCGGCCTGGATCACTATCGCGCTCGTCGCGGCGAGTATGCTCGTCGTGCTGCTGTATCAAGTGAAACGCAGCACGGTTTTCAGCGTCCTGCTTGTGCTCGTGCTCTCCGTCGACCTCGCCGTAAACTCTTTTACGTCCGTCGACCACCGGCTGACGCTGACGACGGACGAATACAAAGCTTCCTATCTCGCCTCCGGTATCCGCGATCTTGCAGCCTCGCTGAAGGAAGACGAAACGGATTATTTCCGCATCTGCAACTTCGATTCTTCCTATTCTGAACTGCACTGCGACGCGCAAGCGAACGATTACCTTTCTACCAGTACCTACAACGGCGGTTCCGGTGTTTCCAATGAGTATAATCGTTTCACCGCGCTGATCGGCGGAGATCTGCTCAACGGATCCGGTTACCGCACGTTCGCCAACAACGATTTTTCCACCATGCTGCCGATTCAGACGCTGCTTGGCGTAAAATATCTCGTTTACGATCAGGACACCATCCCCTACGAACCGGTCGTTCCGTATGGGTATACGCTCAGCGAGCAGGACGGCTGCTGGGTGCTTGAAAACGAAAACGCACTGCCGCTCGCGCTCGCGTTCGACAGCGTGATCTCCGCCTCCGATCTCGAAAAAATGAGCCAGATCGAACGGCGCGAAGCGCTGTTAACCCGCGTAATGGTCGCGGACGATTCCCCGCTTCTGAACGCCGGCCTGACCACCGACAGCGAGCCGGTGCGCGATCTTGCAGCGCTGCTGGAGCAAACAGCCGTCCCGCTGGCGCAGACGGACAGCAGTTTTGTACATGAAAATGAAACCGAAATCACACGTTCCGAGGCAGCATTGGAGCATTCGATCGGTACGGATTATGCGATTATTCTCGTCGATATCGATTCGACAAACGGATCCAACGAAGGCGAGACCTTTACCGTCTCCTGGGCGGACACGGCGGGCGGATTCACGGAAGAAAACTCCATGTGGTACTCCATGCCGCCGGGCGAAAACCAACTGCTGCTGGAGCTCCCGATCCAGGGCGCGCAGTATCTGCGGATCGACACGGAGTGGCTTACCGGCAGCGTTACGTTCGTTTCGGTCAGCGAGGCGCAGGACGACTATTTCGAAACGTATCTCGAAAGCGTTAAGCCACT
>Ga0209607_1000758_pt1 | contig 28380 bp, 22 predicted proteins | sample AD_UKC117_MetaG_FD_184413 | JGI IMG/M metagenome (GOLD analysis project Ga0209607, IMG submission 184413) | Active sludge microbial communities of municipal wastewater-treating anaerobic digesters from Hong Kong - AD_UKC117_MetaG (SPAdes)... | ecosystem: Engineered > Bioreactor > Anaerobic >... | reverse complement strand
ATCCTTGAGGTGGCGGGCGACCGCGTGGTCCTGCGCCGCGACGGCCGGCGCCTGACCGCCCGCGTGGCCCGCCGCGGCGCCGAACGCCTGGTGTGGCTGGACGGCCGCGCCCACGTGCTGCACCTGGCCGGGGACGAGGCCGATGCCGCCGACGTGATCGCCGCCGGCGGTCCGCGCCACGCCGCGGAGATGCCGGGCAAGGTGGTGCGCGTGCTGGCGGCCGAAGGCGACCGGGTGGCCGCGGGTGCGCCGCTGCTGATCCTGGAGGCCATGAAGATGGAGACGGAGCTGGCGGCCAACGTGGCCGGCCGCGTGGTCCTCGTGACCGTGGCCGCCGGCGATACGGTGGCCGTGGGGGACCTGCTGGTGGAGATCGAGCCGGAGGATGCGGACGCGTGATCCCCCAGTTCCGCAGCGACGAGAAGGTGGGCCTGGTGCTGGGCGGCGGGGGAGCCCGCGGGCTGGCGGCCATCGGCATCGTGGAGGTGCTGCACGAGGCGGGGCTGCGGCCGACGCGCCTGGCGGGCACCTCCATGGGCGCCATGGTGGGCGCGTTCCTGGCGGCGGGCTACGCGCCCAAGGAGATCCGCGAGCTGGCGGCCTCGCTGTCGTGGATCAAGGTCATCGACGTGAGCGTGCGCGCCGGCCTGATCCGCGGCGACAAGTTCCTGGCCTGGCTGCGGGAGTACCTGCCGGCCACCTTCGCGGAGCTGGAGATCCCGCTGACGTGCACGGCCACGGACATCGACTCGGGCGAGCTGATCTATCTCAGCGAAGGCGATCTGCCCCTGGCCATCCGCGCCACCTGCGCCTTCCCGGGGGCCTTCGAGCCCGTCAAGGTGGGCGAGCGCAACCTGGTGGACGGCGGCCTGAAGAGCACGGTGCCGGTGCTGGCCCTGCGCGGGCTGGGCCTGGACCGCGTGGTGGCCTGCGACTTCCAGCCGCCCCTGGACCGGCCCGTGGTGGACCTGCCCGAGGGCACGCGCGAGATGTGGGCCCAGTTCTGGGAGACGCTCACCTTCCGCCGTCGCGCCCTGGCCGCCGACATCCTGCTCAAGGCCGTGGACATCCTGCAGACCGAGGTGGCCCGCCACCAGCTGGCGGCGGCGCCGCCGGACCTGCTCATCGCGCCGCGCATGCCGGACATCAACATCGAGGACTTCCGGCTGGCGGACCGCATCATCGGCCTGGGCGCCGACGAGGCCCGCCGCGCCCTGAAGCGCCTGGCGGACGACCGGGCGTGAAGCGCCGCGCCGACCTCATGCTGCTGCTGGTCACCGTCTGCTGGGGCGTGTCGTTCCCGGCCATCAAGTCCGCGTCGGTCCATGTCTCGCCGGCCCTCTTCGTGGCCCTGCGCTTCACGGCGGCCAGCCTGATCATGCTGGCGGCCTGGCCCTGGTTCCTGCGGTTGGCGTCGGCGGCGGACCGGGCGTCGGGACGCGCGCGCCTGGGCCACCCCGCGGCGGTGCGCTGGGGTCTGGAGCTGGGCGTGTGGATCGCCCTGGGCTACACCACCCAGACGGTGGGGCTGCAGACCACGTCGGCCAACACCAGCGCCTTCATCACGGCGCTGAGCGTGATCCTGGTGCCCGTGTTCCTGTTCCTGGGGAGAGGCGTGCGGCCGCGGCCGGTGGTGGCGGCATCGGTGGCGCTGGCCCTGCTGGGCCTGGGGATGCTGACGCGGCCGGACCTGGGCGGCCTGGCCCCGGGCGACCTCTGGACCCTGGGCACCGCCGTGGCCTACGCCGTGTATCTGATCCGCCTGAGCGACGGCCTGGCGCGGGCCTGCTTCCTGCCGGTGCTGTGGTGGACGCTGGCCGTGTGCGCGGTGCTCAACATCGTCCTGGTGCTCACGGTGGAGACGCCGCGCCTGGAGTGGGGCACGCCCGTGGCCGTGGCCCTGGCCGTCACCACGCTGCTGTCCACCCTGGTGGCCCTGGGCCTGCAGAACCGCTGGCAGGGCGAGACCACCGCCACCCGCGCCGCGCTGATCTTCTCCACCGAGCCGGTGTTCGCGGCCCTCTTCTCGCTGGCCTGGCTGGGTGAACGCCTGGGCGGCGTGGCCCTGGCCGGCGCGGCGCTGATCCTGGCCGCCGTCACCCTCACCGAAACCGCGGGCGAGGCCTGACGCCCCGGGAAGGACCCCCATGCGCGTGATCTTCCTCTGCACGGCCAACTCCTGCCGCAGCCAGATGGCCGAGGCCTGGGCCCGCGCCCTGTTCCCCGACGGCTGGGAGGCGGCCAGCGCCGGTCTGCTGACCTATCCCATCACCGACGACACCCGCAACGCCATGGCCGACGTGGGGTTGGACATGGACGGGCAGTTCAGCAAGCCGGTGGAGGCCGTGGACCTGGACTCCTACGACCTGGTGGTCACCCTCAGCCGCCAGTCCACCCAGTTCCTGCCCCGGCTCAAGGACCCTTCCCGCCACCGGCCCCACCCCATGAGCGATCCCATGAGCGCCCGCGGCACCCCGGCGGAGATCCGCGCCGCCTTCGCGCGGGGGCGCGACCGCATCGGCCAGCTGGTGGAGACCCTGGTGCGTGATCATGGTGGCCAGCCGAAAATCCTCCCTCGGCGTTCGTGATTTTTTCGTGAATGCCGCGCTCAACGCGTATCTGATTGCGACGGATCGGGCTAGGCGATCCTGCCGCGCCTGTTCAAAACCAGCGGGCTTTCCCGGAGCCGGATGGGCCCCCGCAAGCCGAATTTTTTTTCGTCGCGGGGCCCCGTGAACCCATCCCCGGAATTCGGGCTCTGCGGAGCCGCCAGCGGCCCGATTTTTTTTCGGCCGACCCCACCCATGGCGGCCCTGGAAGGCCCGCGAGGCCCGATCCGAAAATTCCCCCTTTGCGCCCCCATCGGTAGTGCCTAGTATCACCTCTGCCCCAAGATGTTGGGGTGCGCTCGCGGATGACGGATCGTGCGCCGGCGGAGGACCTTTCCTCAACACCGCCCGTCCCTGACACCGCCTGACCAAGACATTCCGTTCGAAGCGGACGACCCGGCGCGTACGGGGCGACGGGAAGCTGACCCCTTCGAACGAAGCTGCCGACAAGGGCCACGAGACCACCAGGAGATCTCCATGAAGGACCGCACGGAGAAGAAGCTGCAGGCGATGGCGGGGACGGATACCCCCATGGAGGACCGCACCGACGACCGCGACCTGGACATCCTCCAGGCCGCCACCCACGCCGCCGAGCGCAAGGACGGCGGGCACGAGGACGCCCGCCCCCGCCACGGCCTGACCTTCCGCCGCCGCAACACCACCCGGGGCATCAACCCCCTGGACGAGGTGAAGTGGGAGCTGCGCGATGCGTCCATCGTCAGCCCCGAGGGCGAGGTCATCTTCGAGCAGAAGGGCGTGGAGATCCCCAAGAGCTGGTCCCAGATGGCCACCAACGTGGTGGTCAGCAAGTACTTCCGCGGCGGCGTGGGCACGCCGGAGCGCGAGACCAGCGTGCGCCAGCTCATCGGCCGCGTGGCCGACACCATCACGGACTGGGGCATGAAGGACGGCTACTTCGCCACCCCGGCCGACGCCGAGACCTACCGCGCCGAGCTGACCTGGCTGCTGGTCCACCAGCACGTGTCGTTCAACTCGCCGGTGTGGTTCAACGTGGGCGTGGAGAAGACGCCCCAGTGCTCCGCCTGCTTCATCAACTCGGTGGAGGACTCCATGGACTCCATCCTCGGTCTGGCCAAGACCGAGGGCCTGCTCTTCAAGTACGGCAGCGGCACCGGCACCAACCTGTCGCCCCTGCGCTCCAGCCGCGAGAAGCTGAGCACCGGCGGCGACGCCTCCGGCCCCGTGTCGTTCATGAAGGGCTACGACGCCTTCGCCGGCGTCATCAAGTCCGGCGGCAAGACGCGCCGCGCGGCCAAGATGGTCATGCTGAACTGCGACCACCCGGACATCATGGAGTTCATCGACTGCAAGGTGGAGGAGGAGCGCAAGGCCTGGGCCCTGATCGACGCCGGCTACGACGGCTCCTTCGCCGGCGAGGCCTACAACTCCGTGTTCTTCCAGAACTCCAACAACTCCGTGCGCGTCAGCGACGAGTTCATGCACGCCGTGGTGGACGACAAGACCTGGACCACCCGCGCCGTGACCGACGGCCGGCCCATGGACACGTACCGCGCCAAGGAGATGATGGGCCGCATCGCCGAGGGCACCCACGTGTGCGGCGACCCCGGCCTGCAGTACGACACCACCATCAACGACTGGCACACGTGCCCCAACACGGACCGCATCCACGGCTCGAATCCGTGCTCGGAGTACATGTTCCTGAACGACTCCGCCTGCAACCTGGCCTCGCTGAACCTCATGAAGTTCCGGCGCCCGGACGGCGAGTTCGACGTGGAGCACTTCCGCTTCGCGGTGGACGCCACGCTGACCGCCATGGAGATCGTGGTGGACAACAGCAGCTACCCGCGGGACGCCATCGCCCGCAACTCGCACCTGTTCCGGCCCCTGGGCCTGGGCTACGCCAACCTGGGCGCCCTGCTCATGAGCCGCGGCCTGCCCTACGACAGCGACGAGGGCCGCGACTACGCCGCCGCCATCACCGGCCTCATGTGCGGCCAGGCCTACCTGTCGTCGGCCAACATGGCGGAGAAGTTCGGGCCGTTCGCGGGCTACGCCGAGAACCGCGACCCCATGCTTCGCGTGATCCAGAAGCACCGCACGCACATCGCCAACATCAACCCGCACCGCGTGCCCGACGACCTGCTGGACGCCGTGACCGAGGTGTGGACCGACGCCTACACCGTGGGCCGCGACTACGGCTACCGCAACAGCCAGGTCACCGTGCTGGCCCCCACCGGCACCATCGGCTTCATGATGGACTGCGACACCACGGGCGTGGAGCCCGACATCGCGCTCATCAAGTACAAGAAGCTGGTGGGCGGCGGCATGCTGAAGATCGTCAACAACAGCGTGGCCTCGGCCCTGACGCGCCTGGGCTACAGCGAGGACGAGGTGCGCGCCATCGTGGCCCACCTGGACGAGCACGAGACCATCGAGGGCGCTCCCGGCCTGCGCGACGAGCACCTGCCCGTCTTCGACTGCGCCTTCAAGCCCCTCAACGGCAAGCGCAGCATCCACTACATGGGCCACATCCGCATGATGGCGGCGGTGCAGCCGTTCCTCTCGGGCGCCATCAGCAAGACCGTGAACATGCCCCAGGACGCCACGGTGGAGGAGATCGCCAAGGCGTACGTGGAGGGCTGGAAGATGGGCCTCAAGGCCATCGCCATCTACCGCGACGGCTCCAAGCGCACCCAGCCCCTGAACACGGGCAAGGGCGCGGCGACGAAGACCGCGGACACCACGCCTGTCGAGGATCGGCAGGCTCCCCCCACCCCGCACCGCGTGCGTCTGCCGGACGAGCGGACGGCCCTGACGCACAAGTTCAGCGTGGGCGGTCACGAAGGCTACCTGACCGTCGGCCTCTATCCCAATGGACAGCCGGGCGAGATGTTCATCGCCATGGCCAAGGAGGGCTCGGTTGTCTCGGGGCTGATGGACAGCTTCGCGACCGCCTGCTCCATCATGCTGCAGTACGGCGTGCCCCTGGACGTGCTGACCAACAAGTTCAAGCACTCCCGCTTCGAGCCGAGCGGCTTCACCACCAACCCGGAGATCCCGATCGCCAAGTCGATCATGGACTACATCTTCCGCTGGCTGGAGCTGAAGTTCGGCGCGGGCGCGCCCCGGATCACCACCACGTACGTGCCCCTGGACACCGGCCTGGACACGCCCGAGGACCTGCCGGAGACGGCGCACGCGCCCATCGAGATGGAGAGCAAGCAGTCCACCTTCGCGGGCGACACCGACGCGCCCCCGTGCCCGGAGTGCTACTCCATGATGGTCCGCAACGGGGCGTGCTACAAGTGCCTCAACTGCGGCGCCACCAGCGGTTGCAGCTAGATCCGGCGACTGCAGCCAGACACCCGTCCGGACTCGTCCGGGCAGCGCGGCGGGGCCGGTCACCTTGGTGGCCGGCCCCGTTCCCTTCCCGCCCTGGACAGCCGCCTCCGCCGATGCGATGGTTCCGCGGAACCCGACCCGGCCCGCGGCGTAGGAAGCCCGACCGGTCGCCGCGCCCACGAGGGGCCGGCCCCACGACGATCACCACGGAGGACCCCGGCATGACTGCCCGCCGCGTCGTCACCACCCTGCTCATCGCCCTGCTGCTGCCCGTGCTGGCCGCCGCCCAGACCCGCCCCGGCGATTGGAACCGCCTGGACGACCCCATGTACGAGGCCATCGGCCTCCACGCCGGCCTCTCGGGCGGCTTCGGCCTCAGCTACAAGTTCCCCATCCAGTGGTGGCTCTACGGCCAGGCCACCGGCGGCATCTGGAACAACAAGGACGACGACCGCCACAACCTGGGCCTGGAGCTCCAGTACATCCTGCGCCAGGACGGCCGCGACCGCGTCTTCGTGGCCGGCAGCGTGGGCCACTACTACCACAAGCAGCCCGGCCGCACGCGTGACCACCTGAGCGCCGGCTTCGGCGTGGGCATCGAGCGTCTGTACTGGGAGCGGGCGGCGGTGCAGGTGGAGCTGGACTTCTTGCATCAGGGCGATGAGGACTCGGTGATCCTGTTTCCGCAGGTGGGGTTGTACTACTACTTCTAAACAACGCCGAGATGACGGGGAGGCCCGTGTCGGCGATCCCGGAAACGTCCTCACCCTTCGGGCTGCGGATTGTTTCCGGGATCGCCGACACGGGCCTCCCCGTCTCCGCCGTTGTTCAGAAGCAGCAGTCTCCACCTGCGGGAACAGGGCCAGCGAGTCGATAGAGGTGCGGCTGAGGCCTCCCCGTTGTGCCTCGGAGATTGTGCCCGGGCCGTTTTCGCGTCGTTTGACCGCACTCCTCTGCTGAAATCATTGGAGTTACGCGGGCGGATGTCATGGTTTTGGGCCCAAGCACAATTTCCGCGGCACAACTCAACGCCCACGGGCACCCGAGGCAGGGCGGCCTGTTCGAGCAGGGCGCCGGAACCACCTCCAGCCCAGCCATCATGGAGTGCGGACTTCAGGCGGCCGCCACGCGAGACACGCACAGGGCCCTCCCAAAACAATCCGCAGCCCGAAGGGTGAGGACGTTTTGGGAGGGCCCTGTGCGTGTCTCGCGTGACCGCTGCCTAAGCCCCGTACTTCTTGATGGCCGCATCCAGCCGCGGCAGCATGAGGAAGATGAACCCGGCCACCCCCAGGATCGCCACCGCGATGATCACGAACATCTGCGTGGTCGGCTCCAGGCCGCTGATGAAGCCCGAGAGCTTGTTGCCGATGGCCGTGCTCAGGAACCATCCGCCCATCATCAGGCCCACCAGGCGCTTGGGGCTGAGCTTGGTGACCAGGGAGAGGCCCATGGGGGAGAGGCAGAGCTCGCCCACGGTGATGATGGCGTAGTAGAGCACCATCCAGATCATGCTGGTCTTGGCGGCGCCGTCCTGGCCAAGGTTGGCGCCGAAGGCCATGACCAGGATGGCCACGGTGGTGATGATCATGCCCCAGAAGATCTTGCGGGCGGTGGTCACGCCCTTGCCGATGCGGGTGCGCCAGGTGAAGAACGCCACCACCACCGGCGTGAGCAGCACCACGAAGAGCGGGTTGAGCAGGCCGGTGAGCATCTCCGCGTTGATCAGGCGCACGTAGGTGCCGGGCTTCAGAGGGGACACGCCCGGGTCCGCCTTGGCGTAGACGGCGTCCTGGGTGTGCTTGGAGACCAGCAGCACGGGCACGTGGGTGCCGTCGATGGTGCGGGCCAGCAGCACCTCGTCCAGGGGCTCGGTGCCCTCCTCCACCTTCACCGACGTGGTGGCCACGCCGTGGGCGTCGGTGCCGGTGCTGATGGCGATCTGGTCGCGGGGGAACACCTTGCAGACCAGGAAGGCCTCGTCCTCGGGCACGTCGTAGGTGTCGGCGTCCAGCACCTCCACGCCGGGGGCGGCGTCCAGCTGGCCCACCAGGTCCTGGCTGAGGATGCGGGCGCCGAACATGGCCTCGCCCTCGTCCGTGACCGTCAGCAGCACCTGCTTGTCGGGGCGGGGGAGCTTGGCGTCGGCGTTGCCGTAGTACGACGGCATGGCCTTCTGGGCGTAGAAGTCCATGCTGGAGGGGATCCACTCGGCGCGGCGGTCGGTGTTGTGCTCCGCGAAGACCGTCATCAGGCCGCCGCTCAGGTGCAGCACCATGAAGAAGGCGCCGCCGGCCACGAACACCGGGATCAGCGCCGCCAGGCCCGGCTTCTCCTCCGCGTTGGCCCGCTTCACGATCAGGCCGAAGTAGACCATCACCGGCAGCATGCCCACGATGAAGCCGAAGGTGATGGGTCCGATGGTGCTCGCCACGAACGGGATCCTGCCGCCCAGGAAGTAGCCCAGCACGCCGAACACGGCCGCGGGCAGGATGATGGTGCCCATGACCTGGCCGAAGGAGATGTCCTCGGCGCTCTTCTCGGACTGGCGGTCCGCGGCGGCCAGCTTGCGCCAGTTGAGGGTCAGGATGGCCACGCCGATGAGCAGGCCCACGCCCGCGGCGGTGAACGCCGTGTTGAACGACCACAGGTTGCGCAGTGGCGCGCTCAGCAGCGCCGACAGCGAGGCGCCGATGTTGATGCCCATGTAGAAGATGTTGAAGCCCGAGTCGCGGCGCGGGTCGTTGGGGGCGTAGAGGTTGCCCACCATGGCGCTGATGTTGGGCTTGAACAGGCCGTTGCCCAGGCAGAGCAGGACCAGGCCCAGGTAGAACGTCTCGATGCTGCGGATGCCCAGCGAGAAGTAGCCGCCGGCCATGAGCAGGCCGCCGATGAAGACCGAGCGGCGGAAGCCCAGGAAGCGGTCGGCGATCATGCCGCCCAAGAACGGCGTGAAGTACACGAAGGCCATGTACGTGCCGTAGATCTCCGCGGCCAGCTTGGTGGTGAAGCCCAGCCCGCCGCGCTCGGTGTCGGTGATGTAGAGCAGCAGGATGCCGAGCATCAGGTAGAAGCCCAGGCGCTCCCACATCTCGGTCATGAACAGGGCGCGCAGGCCGGCGGGTTGGCCCTTGGGGGCCGGGGTGGTGTTGGACATGGGGTCCTCCGCGTTCGGTGGGCAAAACGGGACCAGGGCCTGGGCCGGCCCTGCATCAACGTGCGCCCAGCGTATCCCATGGCCCCCGGACGGTCAACAAGGGGGGCGAGTTGACGCTCCGCGGCGGCCGCTGGTACCTTGGGCCCGTCGCATCGACCCACCCCACGGCCCCGCGAGGACGCCCATGCCGATCCCCCGACACCTTCCGCGCGCCGCGCTGCTGCTGGCCGCCGCGCTGCTGCTGAGCGGCTGCGGCCGCGACCCGCAGCCCAACATCCTTCTGATCACCCTGGACACCCTGCGCGCCGACCACGTGGGCGCCTACGGCTACGAGCGGGCCACGCTGCCTCATCTGGAGGCGGCCCTGGCCGGTGCGGTGCGCTTCGCATCGGCCCAGTCGGTCACCCCGCTCACGGCGCCGTCCCACGGCACCATGCTCACCGGCCGCTTTCCGGCCGAGCACGGCGCCACCGAGAACGGCTTCGTGCTGGACGCGGCCGTGCCCACCCTGGCGGAGATCCTGAGCGCCGACGGCTACCGCACCGGCGGGTTCGTGAGCGCGCGGCCGCCCCTGGGAGCGGGCACCGGCTTCGAGCGGGGTTTCCAGGTCTTCAGCGACGGCGGCCACCAGCGCCGCGCGGCGCCCCAGGTGATGGACGACGTGATGGCCTTCCTGGACGCGGCCGACGGGCGTCCCTTCTTCCTCTGGGCGCACCTCTACGACATCCACCGCCCGTACGCCACGCCACGCGACTTCCCCAAGGCCTTCACGCCGGGCCGCCCCGCCCTGCTGCGGTCCATCGAGAGCCTGCAGGAGGACGGCGTCCTGGACCGGGACGACCTGGAGTTCATCCGCGGCCGCTACGACGAGGGCATCGCCTACGTGGACCACTGCCTGCAGCCGCTGTGGGAGCGCCTGGCGCGCGAGGGCCTGCTGGAGACCACCGTGGTGGTGGTCACGTCGGACCACGGGGAGGAGCTCCACGAGCTGGGCCACTTCGGGCACAACAACACGGTGTACGAGTGGGAGACGCGGGTGCCCCTGTGGATCCTGGCGCCCGGCGCGGCGCCGCGGCCGCCGGTGGAGGAGACCGTGTCGCTCATGGACGTGTTCCCCACGCTGCTGGATCTGGCCGGCGTGGAACCCGCGGCGGAACCGGCCGGCCGGAGCCTGCGGCCGCTGCTCTTCGGCCATGCGGCGGAGCTGCGCGCGGACCTGGACGCCCGCGCCGTCTTCTCGCGCGTGGTGATGACCGAGGGGAAGGAGTGGCCAGTCAACGACGCGGCCGCGCGCCGCGGCGCCTGGAAGCTGCACCGCGATCCCGACGGCGGCGACCCCGCGCTCTTCGACCTCACCGGCCACGTCACGGAGATCGGCCGCGAGAACACGGAGCGCAAGGACGTGCGCCACGGTCTGGACCGGGATCTGCGGGCCTGGATCGCGGTGCAGGACGCGATCCAGGCCGGCAAGGGCGGGCAGGCCATCGCCCCGGAGCTGAAGCGCCAGCTCGAGGCTCTGGGCTACTAGGACCCGGCGCTAGGCGCGTCCGTGGCTCCACTTCACCAGGGGCCGCGCGAGCAGGAAGAGCACCACGCCGCCGAAGGCGCTGATCGCCACGAAGACCAGGAAGAAGTCGTGGAGGTCGGTGATCTCGTAGCCCAGCAGCACCGGCGTGGGCTGCCCCTCCTCGGGGTAGAAGCTGGACAGCACGCCCGCCATCTTGTTGGCCAGCGACGACGCCAGGTACCACACCCCCATCATCAGCGATGCGAACTTGGGCGGCGACAGCTTGCTCACCGCCGACAATCCGATGGGCGACAGGCACAGCTCCCCGAAGGTGTGCAGCAGGTACAGGCTGACCAGCCACATCATGCTCACCTTGGTGGTGGGCTCCAGCCCGTCCACGCCGAACGAGATCACGAAGTAGCCCAGCGCCATGAACACGAAGCCCAGCGACATCTTGACCGGCGTGGGCGGATCCAGGCGGCGCTTGCCCAGCCAGCCCCAGATCCAGGCGAACACCGGCGCGAACAGCACGATGGCCACCGCGTTGATGGACTGGAAGTAGCTGGCGGGAACCGTCCAGCCGAAGAGCTCGCGGTTGGTCTGCCGGTCCGCGAACACCGTGAGCGAGGCGCCGGCCTGCTCGAAGCACGCCCAGAAGAAGATCACGAAGAACGACAGGATGAAGATCACCGCCACGCGCTCGTAGTCCTCCTTGACCAGCGGCGCGTCATGGGCGGAGGTGTCGTGGCCGGCGGCGCGGCTCTCCTTGGGGGGCAGGCCCAGGGGACGGCCCTGGGCGTCGACGATGTGCTTGTCCTTGAACGTCTGGAAGATGGCCGTGCCCAGCAGCATGCCGATGGCCGCGGCGAGGAAGCCCCAGCGGAAATCGCCGGGGTTGCCCGTGTCGCCCAGGCCGCCGGCCACCAGGGGCGCCAGGAACGCGCCGATGTTGATGCCCATGTAGAAGATGGTGAAGGCGCTGTCCTTCTTGGCGTCGCCGGGCGCGTAGAGGGAGCCCACCATCGACGCGATGTTGGCCTTGAAGAGGCCCGTGCCCAGGATGAGGATGCCCAGGCCGGTCCACAGCAGCGGGTGCGAGGCGGCCGGGTTCTCCCAGTTGCTCGCGCTGAGGAACATGACGAACTGGCCCAGGGCCATGACCAGGCCACCCACCAGCACCGAGCGGCGGTTGCCCCACCAGCGGTCCGCGATGTAGCCGCCCGCCAGGGGCATGAGGTAGGCCAGGCCGGTGAAGTTGCCGTACACGGTGGAGGCCCGCGCCACGTCGAACATCAGCGCGTTGGTCATGTAGAGCACGAGGATGGCGCGCATGCCGTAGTAGCTGAAGCGCTCCCACATCTCGGTGTAGAACAGGACGTAGAGGCCCTTGGGATGCCCTTGGGTCATGGAGGTCTCCTCGGGGATGTCGGTCGGGAGGACCGCCCGGGGGAGCGGTCCGACGGAATTCGTCAGGTTACGGACGTCGGCCCCGGGCGTCAAGGAGGCGACAGGCCGGAGCGGGTCTGCTAGGGTGGGATCGGACCCCATCGGCGAAAGGATGCGCCCGTGAGCAGCAGAGCCCTCTGGATCCTGGCCATCGTGATCACCCTGGCCTCGGCCGCCTACCAACGCATGACCGGTCCCACCTATCCGGTGCGCCTGGACACCTCGGTGGGCGGCGTGGAGGTCAAGGCCAAGCTGCCGCGCAGCCACTCCACCAGCGCCGCCATGCCGGTCACCCTGACCGTGCCCGACGAGGGCGCCGAGGCCGTGCTGCGCTGGCGCCGCTGGCCCACCGAAGAGGCCTGGACCGACGTCCCCATGGCCCGCAACGGCGCCGAGCTCACCGCCACGATCCCCGCCCAGCCGTCGGCCGGCAAGGTGGAGTACTCGGTGCGTCTGCTGCGCGGCCGCGACACGTGGGTGATCACCGGCCAGGAGACCGTGGTGGCCCGTTTCAAGGGCGACGTGCCGCCGTGGATCCTCATCCCGCACATCCTGGCCATGTTCCTGGGCATGCTCTGGTCCAACCGCACCGGCCTGGGCGCGCTCAAGGGCGAGAAGACCCTCCGCCGCCACGCCGGCGCCACCCTGGGCCTGCTGACCGCGGGCGGCCTGATCCTGGGCCCCCTGGTCCAGAAGCACGCCTTCGGCGCCTACTGGACCGGCTGGCCCTTCGGCGAGGATCTCACCGACAACAAGCTGGCCGCCGCCGTCCTGGCCTGGGTCATCGCCGTGCTCGCCGCCCGCGGCCGCCGTGTGGGGGCCCGCGCCCGCGTCTTCGCGGTCATCGCGGCCGTGGTGGTGTTCGCCGTCTACATGGTGCCGCACTCCATGTCCGGCTCGACCCTCAACTATGAGACGGGCGAAACCGTATCTCGATAGGGCCGAGCTGACCGGCAGGGGTGGGAGGGGCGCGTCAGGGCTTCGTCGCTGCGCTCCAAGGCGCCCTGACGCGCCCCTCCCACCCCTGCCGGTCGCCGCCCCCATCGCGGGCGGCCACCAAGCGTCATAGGGCGTCGGGAGAATGGTTCGTCGTCATGACGTCTCCTTCGGTGTGGGGACGGCGCGCCGCCAGCTCCGTCAACGTGAGCGCCTTGCCGCTCCCCTCCAACAGCACCAGCAACGCGGCCCGACATGCATGCACCCCTCTTCAGGGCGCCTTGGAGCGAAGCGACGAAGCCCTGAAGGGGGGTGCATGCATGTCGGGCCTCACGGCACGTCTCAATCGAACGAAACGTCCCTCCCCGCATTCTGCGCCTTGAGCCACTCGTAGAGCGGCTCGTAGTAGTCCAGCAGCGCCCGCGCGGAGAGCGTCTCGCCGGTGGCGTCGCGCATGACCTCGCGCCAGTCGCGGGTGGCGCCCTGGCGCATGATGTTGCGCAGGTAGGCGCCCACCACAGGCTGGTTCCAGTAGGTGGCGGTCTGCACCGGCTGGTCCAGGATCTCCTTGCAGATGTGCGCGTGGAGCTGGTGGAGGATCACGCTGCTCAGGGCGTAGTCGTAGTACTGGGCGGCGTCGTCGTTGATGTGGGTCTTGGTGGCGGGGTCGCACCACTGCTCGCCGCGCAGGTCGGGCGGATTGATGCCCTGGAAGCGGCCGGCGTAGTGCCACCAGCGGGCGTTCAGCTCGCCGGGGGCCAGGGGCTCCTCGTAGAAGTCGTGCTCCCAGTGGGTCATGGTGCCGCAGGCGAAGGGCAGGAACGTGACCGGGCCCAGCAGGGCCTGGTTCAGCAGCCACTGGATCTGATCGATGTCCTGGCCTTGGGGCAGCAGGTCGATGGCCTGCAGGTACGAGCTCTGGCTCGACACCAGCTCGATGAGCGTGCCCATGCCCTCGTGCATGGCGCGGTTGGCGCCGGTGCGCAGCACGAACGGCACGTCGGGGTTGGAGTAGGCCAGGTAGTAGTAGATGTGGCCCAGCTCGTGGTGCGTGGTCTGCAGCCAGTCGAAGGTGGGGGCCACGCTCATGAGGCAGCGCACGTCCTGGTCCAGGTCGATGTGCCAGGCGCTGGCGTGGGTGTTCTTCACGCGCTCGCTGCCGGCGGGCAGGGCGAACAGGTCGCTGCGCTCCCAGAACGACGGGGGCAGGGGATCGAAGCCCATGCTCACGTAGTAGCGCTCGCCCTGCTCGATCATCCACTCCGGAGACTTGTCGGCCACCAGCCCGTCCAGGTCGATGCCCTCGACCAGGCCCGGCCACGCCTGCGCCCACTTGTTGCCCAGCCAGTGGGCGGGGATGCGGCGCGGCACCGGCTGATCGTAGCGCGCGGCGAGCTGGTACTTGGTCCAGCAGTGGAGCTGCTCGTAGAGGGGCTTGAGGCCGCCCACCAGCTCGATCATCAGGCGCATCATGTCCGCCGAGCTCATGCCGTACTCGCTCACCTCCAGCGCGAAGAACGACGGGTAGCCCATGCTGGCGGCGGTCTGGTTGCGCAGATCGCGCAGACGCACCAGGCCGTCCTTGAGGACCGGGCCCACCTCCTTGCTGGCCTCCCAGTAGGCCAGGCGCTGGTCCAGGTCGCGGCTGACGGCGAGCACCTCGGTGATGTCGTTGGAGGAGACCGGCACGCCGTCCACCTGGTACTGGAAGCCGTAGAGGCGCTCGTTCTGGGCGGCGCCCTCCTCGATCAGCTTGGCCGTGGTGTCCGGGATGATGGCCGGGAACTTGGCCGCGTTCAGCAGCACGTACTCCAGCTGCTTGCGCTGGCGGAACGTGAGGTCGTCGCGCTGGAGGTAGAGGCGCGCGGCGCGGATGAGGTCGGCGCCGCCCAGGCGCTCCGCGAACTCCTTCTCCGCCAGGATCTGGGCCGTGGCCGTGGCCTCGTTCATGTCCACGCCGGCGTCCCAGCGCGAACCCTCGGCCTTCTGCCAGAGGTCGCGGTAGAGGGTGTTGTAGTCGGCGAGGAACGTGTCCAGGTCGTCGGCCTTCTCCTTGTCTCCGCAGCCCAGCAGGGGCGTGACGAGGAGCAGCAGGCAGAGGATCAGGAAGCGGCGCATGGCGGACTCCCGGTTGGGGTTCGTGTCGACGCGGCTCAGCCGGTGAGCCAGACGCCGTGGGTCCAGCGCCACCACAGGGGCGGCGCCGCGCAGAGCAGGGCGAAGACCAGCAGGGCCAGCAGCAGACGACCGGCGCCGGCGGGGGCCAGGGCGGCGGCCGCGCCGGACGGCACGCCTTCGCGTCGTCCCCAGTGCAGGACCAGGGCCGCGGCGACGGCTTCCAACAGCACCACCAGCAGCGACCCGAAGAGAGGATAGCCCACCAGGCGGTGCCGGGCCAGCAGCAGACACCAGGGGCAGTGATGATGCAGCACGCCGTAGTGGTAGGCCGCGAGCACGCGCACCAGCGCCGTGGCGGCCAGGGGCGTCCAGACGAGGGCGAGCAGAGCACCCGCGACGGCGGCGGCACGTCGCCCTCGCCGGGCGCCGACCGCGGCGGCGGCCAGCAGGACCGCGCCGGCGCCGGCGAGCCACAGCAGCGCGGCGTCCGACAGGCCCCAGGTGGTGGTGGCCTCGCGCGTGGAGACGGCCGTGTCGAAGACGGCGGCGCAGCAGTCCACCGGCGTGTGCACGTCCAGCGACGCCAGGGCGCGCCCGGTGGCCAGGGCGGCCACCGCGGCCACCGGCGCCGCCAGCAGCAGCAGCCGCGCCGTGTCCTGGGCCAGCGGGGAGCGGGCGGCGGTGTGGTCCAGGCGGTCGCCCGCACGCCAGAGGGCCAGCAGCAGCAGGGCCAGCAGCCGCAGGGCCAGGGCCTTGCCGGCGGCGCCGCCGGTGGCCTGCACCACGCCGGTGCCGCACATGGCGCCGGGCACCACCGCAGGCAGGGCGCCGGCGACGGCCAGCACCAGCATCAGCCCCGCCAGCAGGACCAGGGCCGCGCCCCAGCGGGCGAGCACGGCCGACGCCTCGGCGCGGCGCTCCAGGCGGAGCTGGGCCGCGTCGGCGGCGCCGGGCCGCCAGCCGGCGGCCACCGCGGCGGCGTGCCAGGCGGCCAGGGCCAGCAGGACCACGGCGGCCAGGTCGGCGGCGCTCAGGGCCAGGGTGAGCGGGTGGATCAGCATGCCGGGCCCGGGGCGGCGCCCAGGCGGATCTCGGTGTCGGGGGCGGCGGCGGCCATGGCGCGCGGGTCATGGCTGGCCACGACCACCACGGCGCCGCGGTCGCGGGCGGCGCGGGCGGCGGCCAGCAGCGCGGGGATGCGGGCGTCGTCCTGATGGGCGGTGGGCTCGTCCAGCAGCAGGACGGCGGGCGACGGCGCCAGGGCGCGGGCCAGGGCCACGCGCTGGCGTTCGCCGCCGCTGAGTTCGCGCACGGGGCGCGCCGCCAGGTCCACGGAATCCACCGCGGCCAGGGCCGCGGCCACGGCGGCCAGCTTGGGCGCGGTGGGGCCGGTCAGGGGCACCAGGGGGGCCAGCACGTTCTCGTCGGCGCGGCGGTCCTCCAGCAGGGGGGCGTGCTGCAGGAGCAGGCCCACGCCGCGGCGCCAGCGGTCGCGGTGGGCGGCGGTCCAGCGCGACACGGCCTCGCCGTCGGCCAGGATCTCGCCCGCGGTGGGGCGCAGCAGGCCCGCCAGAAGATGCAGCAGGGTGGTCTTGCCGCTGCCGGTGGGACCGGTCAGCAGGGTGAGGGTGCCGGCGGCGAAGACGGTGTCGGGCAGGCGGAGGTGGAAACCGTCGCCGGCGCGGGCGTGCTCCAGGTTGCGGGTCTCCAGGCGGGCCAGGCTCATGCGTCGCCTCCGCGCAGGAGGTCGTCGGGGTCGGCCAGGGCGGCGCGCACGGCGGGCAGGGCGGCGGCCAGCAGCCAGGGCGTGAGCACGGCGCCGGCCACGGCGGCCAGGGCCAGGCCGGCGTCGGCCACGGGCAGGGTCCAGGGCGGCGGCGGCGTGCGCCAGCCCAGCAGCAGGGCGCCGGGCCAGGTGATGCCGGGGGTGAAGACGGCGAGCCAGGCGGCGGCGCCGCCTACGAGCACGGCGGGCACGGCCACCGCCGCGGCCCGCAGGAGGTGCAGGCGGACCAGATCGCTCGTGCTCCAGCCCAGGGTCTTGAGCAGGCCCAGGTCGCGGCGGCGGGCGCCGGCGTCGCGCACCGCGGCGGTCAGCAGCAGGCCCAGGCCCAGCAGGGCGGGGCCCAGCATCAGCGTGACCAGGCCGCCGTCGCGGGTCAGGGCGGCCACGGCGGCGCCGCGGGCTTCGGCGCGGGTGGTGACCTGCACGGGGTAGGGGAAGGCGGCGGCCAGGTCGGCGGTGATGGCGGATTCTTCCGCGGCGTGGTGCACGGTCACGGCCAGGTCCGAGATCTGATCGGGGTGGAGGCCGAGCAGGGCGCGGGCGTCGGAGGGGGCGAGCAGGACCACGTCGTGCAGGGCCGGGGCCACGTCGCCGGGGAGGGGCGGCCCGGCGCGGAGCTCCAGCTCGGCGGCGGCGCGGAGCACGAGGGGCGCGTCGGCCAGAGCGGCGAGCCCGGGGCCTACGAGGGCCTGCCCCGGAACGGGGATGTCCAGGCCGAGGGCGGCCAGGGTCTCGGCCTGGGCGCGGGAGACCGCGCGGACCGTGACGGCGCCGTCCGCGGCGGCGGCCAGACCCCAGACGCGGGGGCGGGCCGAGGTCACGCCCACCACGTGCGCGGCCAGCTCCACCGCGTCGGCGGGCAGGGGCGCCCAGCCGCCGGCGTCCACGCGGCGCACCACCAGCGATGGGCCGGCGTCCACCAGCTCCGTCACGCCCGCGGACCAGCCCTGCACCAGTAGCAGCACGCCGGCGCTGAAGGCGGTGAGCAGGGCCAGGGCGGCGCCGTCCACCAGGGCGCGGCCGGGGCGGCGGGCCACGTCGCGCAGGGCCCAGAGCAGGAGGGTGGAGGGCGCGCCGCGGCTCACGGCCGCGCTCCTTGGCCGGGATGGAACACGCCGGGGGCCGCGGGCACGGGTTCGGGGCGCACGCCGGGGCGCACGGCGCCGGGGTCGCGGGTGGGGGTGCCCGACGGGGCGATGGCGGGACGGGCGATGTCCAGGGCGTGGGCCACCGCGGCGGCCCGGCGGCCGTGGGCCTGTTGGAGCAGGGCCACGGCCAGGATCACGGCCAGCAGCAGGGCCGCGGAGGCCAGCCACAGCAGGCGCAGGGCGCGCCAGGGTCCGCGCAGGGCGCGGTCCAGGTCCCGAGGATCAGCGGGCGTCACCACGGACCGCCGGCTTGCCGGTGAGCTGCTGCCAGAGGGCGTCGTCCAGGTCTTCCAGACGGAACACCGATGCGCCGCCGTGGCGGGCTTGGAACGGTTCCACCTCGGCGGCGTCGGCCAGGGGGACCATCATGGGGCCCATGGCGCCCACCACGTCGGAGCCCGCAACCCACACCGCCTGGTCTGCGGGCCAGGACCGGCCGCCGAAGTACTCGGTGACCACGGCGCGGTCCACGGCCCGGGCGGCCAGATACACGTCGGGATGCAGGAGCGACTTGAGCAGGCAGCCGGTGCCGCAGAAGTAGTAGGTGCGGCCGTCGTCGGTCTCCGCGCCGCAGACCATGGGGCGGTCCGCCACGGTCATGGCGCACACGGGGCAGCGGTCGCTTTCCGACGGGTGCAGGGCGCCCTGCGCGTCCAGACCCACGGCGGCGGCGGGCGGTCCGGAGGCGGTGTCGCGGCCGCCGCAGCCCATCAGGACGACGGCGACGAGCAACAGGATCCCGAGCAGTGGTCGCGGCATGAGGTCTCCTTCGCGGGCGGATGGCTCCCGCGAGCGTAGCCTCCGGGGAGGCTGGACGCAAGCCGAGGCCCGGTGCTACGTTGCGGCGGTCCTATCCCGTCCTCATCCCATCGCCCTGGAGCCGCCCGTGGAGCACCTGCCCGGCTGGAAGGATCTCGGCGCCATGACCCTGCTGGGCCTGCTGGGCGCGGGCCACTGCCTGGGCATGTGCGGCCCGTTGGTGGCGGCGTTCCCGGCACGGCTGGGCGGGCTGCCGCCGCACCTCTGGTACCACTTGGGGCGCGTGACCACGTACACGCTGGTGGGTGCGTTGCTGGGGGCGGTAGGCGGAACGCTGGGCGGCGTGGCGCGGCTGCAGGTGCTCATGGGCGGCGTGGCGGCGGTGGTGCTGCTGCTGTTCGGGCTGTCGCGCATCGGGCTGGTGCGGGAGCCGCGGCTCATGCTGAGCGCGTCGCCGGCGGCGATCCCCGGGTTCGACGCGGTGCGGCGGGCGGCGGCGTCCAGGCCCCTGGGCATGCTGCCGCTGGGGCTGGTCATGGGGCTGCTGCCGTGCGGGCTGTCCTACGCCGCGTTCGCGCGGGCCCTGGCGGCCGATGGGTTCGTGGCCGGCGGACTGCTGGTGGCGGCCTTCGGCGCGGGGACCCTGCCGGTGCTGCTGCTGGCGGGCACGGCGGGGGCGGCGGCGTATCGTCGCCACCGCGCGCTGTCGGAGGTGCTGTCGGGGGTGTTGATGATCGGGATGGCGGTGGAGCTGGGGGCCGACGTGGTGTCGGCCCTCCTGTAGGACCGGTCAGACCTTGACGAACTCCAGCCCCGGCACCGCCGGGATCAGCCCCGCCTTGTGGGCCCGCTCCAGCAGCTCGGTGATGGCCGCGCGGCCCTTGTCGCCGTAGTCCAGCGTCCAGTGGTTCACGTACATGCCCACGAACTCGTCGGCCAGGTCCGTCTCCATGTCGCGCGCCCAGCCCAGGGCGTAGTCCAGGGCCTCCTGGCGGTGATCCAGGCCGTAGCGGATGGAGTTCTCCAGGATGCGGGCGATGTCCGTCATGGCGGCGCCGTGGCGCTTGTGGATGGTGTTGGCGCCCAGGGGCAGGGGCAGGCCGCCGGTGAGCTCATCCCACCACAGGCCCAGCTCCAGCACGGAGTGCAGGCCTTCGTGGGCGTAGGTGAGCTGGCCTTCGTGGATGATGAGGCCGGCGTCGAACTCGCCGGACTTCACGCGGGCGATGATCTCGTCGAAGGGGCAGACGCGGGCCTCGAACTCCACGCCCAGCTCCGCCAGGGCCAGCCGCAGCTCCAGGTAGGCGCTGGTCATCAGGCCGGGGATGGCGATGCGCTTGTCCTTCAGATCCTTGGGCTCCCAGGCCTCGCGGGCCACCACCATGGGGCCGTACCGGTCGCCCATGCTCGCGCCCGAGGGCAGCAGCGCGTAGGTGTCCGACACGTAGGCGTAGGCGTGCACGCTGATGGCGGTGATGTCCAGCTCGCCGCGGGTGGCGCGCTCGTTGAGCGTCTGGATGTCCTGCAGGATGTGCTCGAAACGGTACTTGCCCGTGTCGATCCGGTCCTTCGCCAGGGCGTAGTGCATGAAGGCGTCGTCGGGGTCGGGGGAGTGGCCCAGGGTCAGGTGGACGATGTCGCTCATCGGTCGGCTCCTCGAAGGCTCTCGCGCCGCGGCTTGTGCTGGGGCCTCGGCTCGGCTAAGGTTCATCGATCCGGCAACATAACACCCGGCCGCGCCGGCGGCGAAGGAGTTTTCCGTGCGCACCGCCCTGCTGCTGCTCCCGCTGCTGCTCGCGCCCGTGACGGCCGCCGCCGCCGTGCCGCCGGAGGCGTTGTGGACCGCGCGCGCCACCGAGAGCTACCTGCTGGAGGCGGGGGAGTCGGTGCAGTTCCAGGTGGGGTTCGACTCGCTGCCCGTGCGCGCGTGGATCCTGGAGGTGGACGGCGACCAGCGCCTCTGCGACCTGAACGTGCTGCGCCGTCCGGACGACGTGCTGATCGACCAGAAGAACCGCGAGTCGCGCCACCGTGTGCGCGTGCCCTGGGGCCGTGGCCAGGAGATCACCGCCACGCTCACGGCCGATGCCGCCGCGGGCGGCGTGTACACCGTGAAGTTCCTGGCGCCGTCGCCGGAGGAGGCCGGGCAGGCCTACGGCTTCCTGCTGAACCGCGCCCTGGACGCCCTGGACGCCGGCGATCCGACCCGGGCCGAAGGCTTCCTGCAGCAGGCGCGGCGCGACGGCGAGGACCTTGCCGAGGCCGACCTGCTGCTGGCCGGCATCCGCCTGCAGCGAGGCGAGCCCCGCGAGGCCGCCGGCCTGCTGGACGACGCCCTGGACGCCGGCCTGGACGATCCCTGGACCCGCGCCGACGTGCTGCGCCGCGCCGGCCGCGCCCACCATGAGGCCGGTGCCCTGGTCCGCGCCCAGGAGCGCCTGGACCAGGCCGTGGCCGCCGCCGTGGACGCGCCCCAGCGCGCCCTGGCCCTGTACCGCGCGGGCCTGCTGCAGCGCGACCGCGGCAACCCCGCGCAGGCGCGCCTGGCCCTGACCACCGCCCTGCACCTGGGCCTGCCCGCGGACCTGGCCGACGCCGCCGCGGCCGCCCTGCGCGACCTGCCCCCCGAGGAGTGACATGGAGATCCGTCGCGACTGCCTCCACTTCCGCGGCGACGTGCCCTGCGCCCCCCACAAGGAGCGCGGCCGCCATTGCGCGGACTGTCCCGAGCACGTGTCCGCCGCCGGCCGCATCCTCCTGATCAAGCTGGGCGCCGCGGGCGACGTGGTGCGCACCACGCCGCTGCTCGCCCCCCTGCGCGCGCGCTACCCGCACCACCGCCTCACCTGGCTCACGGACTTCCCGGACCTGGTGCCGCGCTCCGTGGCGGACCGCCGCCGCTTCGACGCCGCGTCGGTGCTCTGGGCCCGCAACACCCGCTTCGACGTGGTGCTCAACCTGGACAAGGACCCGCACGCCTGCGCCCTGGCCACGGAGGTGGACGCGGAGGTGACCCGCGGCTTCCTGCTGGGCGACGACGGCCTCTGCCGCCCCGCCGACGACGGCGCCGCCCTGGCCAAGTTCCGCACCGGCGTCTTCGACGACGTGAACCGCGCCAACACGCTGAGCTACCCGCAGGAGATCTTCGCCATCTGCGGCTTCGAGTTCGCGGGCGAGCCCTACGAGCTGGACCGCCCCGACACGCCGCCGGTCATCGCTCTGCCCCAGGGCCGGCCGCTGGTGGGCCTGAACACGGGCTGCGGCGGACGCTGGACCAGCCGCCTCTGGCCGGAGGAGCGCTGGATCGCCCTGACCCGGCTGCTGCAGGACGACGGCCTGGGCGTGGTTCTGCTGGGCGGTCCCGAGGAGCACGCGCGCAACGAGCGCCTGGCCGCGGCCACGGGCGCCGCGTACCCCGGCACGTTCCCTCTACGCGACTTCATCGGCGTGATGGACCGCTGCCAGGTGGTGGTCAGCGCGGTGACCATGGCCATGCACCTGGCCATCGGGCTGGGCAAGGAGCTGGTGCTGTTCAACAACATCTTCAACCCGGCGGAGTTCGAGCTGTACGGGCGCGGGGAGATCGTGTCCCCGGACCAGCGGTGCCGCTGCTTCTTCGCGCCGCGCTGCCGCGAGAGCGTGCCCTGCATGTCCACGCTGCGGCCGGAGGCGGTGCGCGAGGCCGTGCATCGCCGGCTGGGAGCGCGCGCGTGAGGCTGGCCCTCTTCGGACCCGCGCCGCCGTTCCACGGCGGCATCGTCACCTACCTGGCCATGCTGCACCGCACGCTGGCGGCGCGCGGGCACGAGCTGCACTGGGCCGGGTTCCGTCGGCAGTACCCGTCGCTCATCTTTCCTGGCACGAGCCAGACCGGCGAGACCGCGGGTTGGATGCCGGCGCCGGACACCGCGCGCTTCACGCCGTGGGATCCCTGGAGCTGGCGCCGCACGGCCGACGACCTGCGCGCCTTCCGCCCCGACGCGGTCATCGCCAAGTACTGGCTGCCCTTCTTCGCGCCGGGCTTCGGGTCCGTGCTGCGCCGCGCCCGCGGCGGCGGCGCGCGCTGGCTCTACGTGCTGGACAACGTGGTGGCCCACGAGCGCTATCCGCTGGCCGGGCCGCTCACGCGCTGGGCGCTGGGGCGGGCCGACGGCTTCGTGGCCATGAGCGATCAGGTGCGCGCGGACCTGCTGGCCACCGTGCCGGGCGTGGATCCCGCGCGCGTGGCCGACTGCCCGCACCCGGTCTATGACTTCGGCGTGCCCGGCCGCCCGCGCAAGACCCGCGCCCAGGCCCGCGCCGCCCTGGGCCTGCCGGCCGACGCGCGCATCGCCCTGTTCTTCGGCTTCATCAAGCCCTACAAGGGCGTGACGCATCTGCTGGGTGCGCTGCCGCACCTCCGGGAGCGCTACGGCGACGCGGGCTTCAAGCTGGTGGTGGTAGGCGACGTGTACGGCGACCGCACCCCCTACGACGAGGCCCGCCGCACCGCCGACTGCGAGCCGATCCTGGACTGGCGCGAGGGCTACTGCCCCGACGAGGAGGTGGAGGACCACGTGCTGGCCGCGGACCTGCTGGTGCTGCCGTACGTGTCGGCCACCCAGAGCGGCATCGTGCAGGTGGCCTACGCCTACGACCGCCCGGTGGTGAGCACCGCGGTGGGCGGCCTGCCCGAGGTGGTGCGGGACGGCGAGACCGGGTTCCTGGTGCCGCCGGAGGATCCGCGGGCCCTGGCCGACGCCGTGATCCGCTTCTTCGACGAGGGCCGCGCCGAGGCCATGGGCCGCGCCGTGGCCGCCGAGCGCGCCAAGTACTCCTGGGACCGGCTGGCGGAGACGCTGGAGCGGCTGGCGGTCGGAGGCGGGGAATGACCCTGGCGGAGCTGCAGACGATCCTGGACCGCGGCGAGGTGGCGCCGGTGCCGGCGCGCGCGTGGAGCCGGTTGGCCGCGGAGTTCCAGGAGACCGAGAGCCACGACACCGGTCTCAAGGGCAAGCTCCGGCTGGGGACGCTGGACGGCCGTCTGGTGGCGGTGGAGGAGCCCGACCGCACGGTGCGCGCCGTGCGCGGCTTCCGCACCCGCAAGGCCGCCGCGGACTTCGTGCGCGCGCGGCTGGAGGCCTACGACCGCATCTGGGACGGCTGAGGCGGCTGCCGCATCGACTACTTCTCCTAGGTCAGGAGAATCCGACCACGGCAAGCATCAATCCCCCGGCGGCAGACGCCTGGGCACCGTGCGCGCGCGGCGGCGCACCTCGGCCACGGCGGCGCGCAGGTCCGGCCGCACGGCGGCGTCGGGGTCGGCGTCCAGGGCGCGGACCACGTGCTGGTAGGCCCCTGCGGCCGGGCGCCGCCGCGCCAGGGTGGCTTGGGCGGCGGCCAGCTCTCCGTCCACGGTGCCGTCGCCGGCGGGCTCGCGTCGGCTCAGCAGCCAGGCCAGGGCGGCCCCAGCCGCGAACCCGCCCAGGTGCGCGCCGTGGGCCACGCCGCCGCCGCCGCCGCTGAGCATGGGCAGGATGTTGTCGGCCACCAGGTAGAAGCCCAGCACCCAGCGCGCGCCCAGCTCCAGGGTGCGGAGGAACGGCGGCAGGATCACCAGCACCCGCACCTTGTTGCGCGGGAACCAGATGAAGTACATGCCCAGCACGCCGGACACGGCGCCCGACGCGCCCACGGCCGGGATGCCGGAGCCGTGGCGCAGCGCAGCGTCGGCCAGGGCCGCGGCCACGCCCGTGCCCAGGTAGGCCAGCAGGTAGCGCGCCCGCCCCAGGCGGTCCTCCGCGTTGTTCCCGTAGATCCACAGGTAGAGCATGTTGCCCAGCAGATGCAGCCAGCCGGCGTGCAGGAACATGGACGTGAGCATGTCCGGGAGCGAGAGGGCGTCGGGGCGGCTGCCGTGGTCGAAGACGGTCAGATCGTACTGCGACACGCGCGACGCGATGTCGCGCAGGTCTCCGGCCGGCACGTCGGCGGGGGTGAGGCCGCCCAGGTCGTCGCGCTGCTGGCGGGCCAGGGTCAGCACGTATTCGGCCAGGCGCGGGTCGGCGGGATCGGCAGCGCGTTGGGTGCGCGGCAGCAGCAACAGGAACGCGAGCACGTTGGCCAGGATCAGCGCCAGCGTGATCCAGGGCAGGCCGCGGGGGTTGGGGGAGTCGCTCAAGGGGAACACGGCCCGCTCCTGGTGGATGGTTCGGGCCATGCTAGCACGACGGCGCCCGCGGCGGGAAGGCCGCGGGCGCCGTCGGTCGGGTCAGCGGGCGAGCATGAGCTTCGCCGTGCGCTGAACGCCGTCGGCCCGGAAGCGGGCCAGGTAGAGGCCCGACGGCAGGTCGCGGCCGCCGTCGTCCCGACCCTGCCACAGCACGCGGTGCTCGCCCGCGGCCAGGCGGCCGCTGACCAGGGTGCGCACGCGTCGACCCTGCACGTCGAACAGCTCCAGGAGCACCGGACCGCCCGCGGCCAGCTCGAAGCGCAGCTCCGTGCGCGGGTTGAACGGGTTGGGCGCGGCGCCGGCGAAGATCGTGCGCAGCGAGGGCGGTGCGTCGGGGCCTTCGGACACGGCGGTGGAGATGCCGCCACCCGCGTAGGCGAGGCCGATGTAGGAACCGGTCAGGTAGCCCGCCACGCCGGTGAGGGTGGGGGGATCGGCCGTCAGGTCCACCACGCCCACGCGGAACTGGAGGTAGGCCAGGTAGATCTGCCCGCTGTCACCCTCGGCGGCCGCCACGGCCGGCTGCGTGGAGCCCCAGGGACCCGCGTCCTGATCGGCCAGGATCTCGTAGCTCAGCGTGGCCGGGTCCACCGCCGCCACGCGCCGAGGCAGCCCGAAGCCGCCCCACTGGAATTCGGGCACCAGGTAGCGGCCGTCATGCATGAGCGAGACGTCTTGGGCGAAGGCGATGGAATCCGGCTCGGCGATGGTCTCCACCGTGGTCGAATCGCCGGGATCCAGCCGCGTCAGGCCGCTGCCCTGGGTGGTCATCACCAGCCGGCCCTGCCGGTCCAGGATCAGGCGCTGGGGATTGATCCAGGTGCGGACGGGGCGCGTGTCGTTGAGCACGTCGTCCACCTGCAGGGTGGTCAGGTCCACGCGGCGCAGGCGCAGATGCGGCTGGCCCCCGATGAACTCGTGGCCGCCGAGGTAGACCACGCCCGCCGCGGTGTCCTCCACGGCGCAGGTGATGTTGTCCATGTCCAGGCCGGGAAGATTCCCCGGCAGCTCGGCCACGTCCAGGTTGGCGGCGTCCACACGCAGGGTGGGCAGGCCGACCAGCCAGTACACGTCGTCGTTCACGCGGCTGAGGGAGTGGAAGATCTCCACGTTGGTGCAGAACCAGGGGTCGGACTGGACGTCCACGCCCGGACGCAGGCGCTCCAGCTCGCCCCAGGAGGTCAGGGTGACCAGATGGGGGTCGGTCCAGGCCTCGTCCAGCCCGTTGATGCGTGCGGCGATGGAGGTCATCACCTGGGTGCAGCCAGCGATGGAGGCCTGGGCGAAGATGGAGGTGTTGCAGACGCCGGATGCGGGGTACTCGGCTTCCAGCAGGACCACGACGGAATCGCCGCCGGCGATGACGCCGCTCCAGGCCGCACGGTTCAGGGCCGCGTCCCAGGTCAGCCCCGGCGGCGTGGGAGCCACGAAGGGGGAATTGCCGGACGGCACCAGGTCGCCCAGGGAGCAGACGGTGCCGCCGGCGCCGACGTCCACGTCCGTGGTCCGCGTGTTGCGGATCACCCACCGCACGCCCACCGTCGCTCCGGGCCGCGCCAGCTTACCGGATACCCAGCCCTGGCCGCCGCCGAGGATGCGCGTGGCGCCCTGGGCGGTGACCACCAGCCGCGACGTCAGCGCCGAGGGCGCCAGCGCCGTGGTGTCCGGCATGATGTCCGCCACGGGCACGAAGCAGGCGTTGCGCACGGAGAAGACATTGCCCTCGTTCAGCCTGGTCTCCGAGAGGAAGCCGGTCCGGCAGGCCGGCACCACGCCGCGGACCGACAGGGTGCGCGTCTGCTGCGCCGGGATCACCCCCTGCCAGGTCAGGTCCCAGAGGCTGGCGGTCACCGTGCCGCCGGCGCTGTCCAGCACCGCATCCACCATGAGGGGGGAGCCCAGCCGGAAGTACAGGTTGAGCAGGCGCTCCTGGGGCTCCGGGTTGGTCATGGCGATGTCGTAGATCACCGTGTCGTTGTCGTTCAGAGGCTCGCCCTGGGGCAGGGTCTTGGCGAGCGCCACGTCCACGGGCGCCGTGCTCGCAGGATGCACCTGAACCAGCATGCCGACCGCATTGACGCCGAAGGCGTTGCTCGACGTGAGCTGGGCCTGGCTCACCGCGTAGGAGGTCGTCTGACAGTCGGTCTTCAGGCTGAAGCTCACCGTGCCCGCAACGCCTCCGTCCAGCGTGCCCAAGGTCCAGGTCACGCGCCGCGTGGCGGGGTCGAAGACGCCCCCTCCCGTCGCGCTCATGAAGGTCACGTTGCCGGCCACGGTGGTCGTGATCCGCGCATCCGCGGCCGGTCCCGTGCCGGTGTTGTCGTAGTGGAGGCTGTAGGTGGCGGGCGCCGCGGCTTCCACGTCGGTGGGGCCGGTCTGGGTCAGGGACAGGATGGGCGTCGGGGGCGTGGGGCACCCTGCGGTGCCGCAGTCGCTGCCCGCCCCCTGCCACGTGCCGCCCAGCTCGGTCTCGCACACGCTCTGGGTCACACCGTCCACGCAGCTGAAGTCCACACAACAGGCGCCGGTGACCGGCGGCGCGGCGGTGCAGTCGTCCAGGGGGATGGCCGGATCGGTGACGCCGTCGTGGGTGACCTGGGCGAAGATGCCCGTACCGTCGTCCAGCAGCGCGCAGCTCACCGGGCCGGCGATGTCCTGCCAGCCGCCGACGCCGATCAGGGTGCCCAGGTCGTCCGGGCAGAGCTCGACGAGGTGGTAGTCGGCGGTGCCGAACAGGGCGCCGTCGGTGCGCACGAAGGCGGCCTCGCCGCCCGGCGACGTGACGATGGGCCAGCCCACGCCCGTGCCGATGCCCTGGCTCCACGCGGACACGCCGCTGTCCAGATCCACCCAGTGCAGGCGCTGCTCGAAGTTCACCTCCGACTCCACGAAGCAGAACACGTGGCGGCCCGCGGGCGAGGGATCGTCGTAGAAGCCGATCTGATCCTCGCCGGCCATGTCGCGTCCCACCACCAGGGGCTCCAGCGTGGAGAAGAACGTGCCCGGCACGCGGTACACGAAGAGCTTCACGCCCGGCGTGCCGCCGGCGCGCGTGCCCCACATCACCAGCCAGCGGCGGCTGGGGCTGAGGCGCGCGTTGGGCGGGAACGAGGCCAGGCTCTGCTCCACCACCGCGGGCAGCGCGTAGGTCACGTCCGAGCCGTTCAGGCCCGGCACGCCGTCGGTCTCGAGCTGGATGGTGCGCTGTCCGGAGGTCCCGCCGAACCCCACGCCGGGGGTGACGTCCAGGTACGGCGCCTGGAGGGGGACGAAGGGCGTGGTGGTCTGGGCCGCGGCGGGCGCGGCGCTCACGGCCGCCAGCAGCGCGGCCATCACGAAGAGCAGCACCGGCGCGCGGCCGGTTCCGATGCGAACGTGC
>Ga0209607_1000754_pt1 | contig 28445 bp, 22 predicted proteins | sample AD_UKC117_MetaG_FD_184413 | JGI IMG/M metagenome (GOLD analysis project Ga0209607, IMG submission 184413) | Active sludge microbial communities of municipal wastewater-treating anaerobic digesters from Hong Kong - AD_UKC117_MetaG (SPAdes)... | ecosystem: Engineered > Bioreactor > Anaerobic >... | reverse complement strand
GCAGTGCCTCTTTGTCCAGCTTGCGCTGTCGTGGCACACCTTTCTGTTGCGGCTGCAAATCCTTGCGGGCCAGCCAATCCCCGACACACCATGGGCTGACCTCAAAACGCCGGGCTGCCTCGCGCTGGCCTCCGCCGTTCCGCACAAAACCCACCACTTTCTTCCGCAGATCGACACTGTGGGTCATGGTGTACAGTGAACCTCTGTATTCTCAAGAATTGTTATGGAAATTATACGGAATTACTATATGCCAACAAATCACCGCTTCTTAAAAAGAAGAATTATGGAAATTATTGCCCATGACTATAATCAGCATCTTCGTTGTGCGTGACGCCAGCACTGGCGCTGATCAGGAAAGGTTGCCGGTCAACTCGGCGCGAACCCGGTCGCGCAACCGGTCAATGGCCTTCATCGCGTTCACCAGATGTTCCTTGCTTCGTTTCGACAGGCTGTCGGGATGTATGAAGTAGGTGACTTTCCGACCGGTCCTGAAATCGGCGATCTGCTGACCCAGCAACAGGTTGGTGATTTGGACGAATGCGCCCTTGAGGTCCTCGCGCTCGTTGGCGTTGAGGATACCCAGTTCGTGCAGGGCGTCGATCCGCGCCAGCGTTCCGGTCTGCTCCACGCCCTCGCGCAGGCTCAGTAGCCGCGCTGCCTCCACCAAAGGCAGCAGGGCATGGTGTTTGAGGTTGATCTGGCCGCGATAATAGGGGTCTTCCTTTTCGGTGACGAAACCGCCAAACAACCCGAGACCGACATTGTGGTCGCTGGTTTCCTCGTACATCGCCCGTAAGAACGCGCGATCCTCGCTCAGCATCTTCGTGACATGGCCGCGCAAGCGACCCGCCAGTTCGTGGTGATGTCCCCACACCGGCTGGAAATCGAAAAAAATGTCAGACAACTGGAGAGCAATCCGATTGCGCTTGCGCCCCCAGCCATCCAGTTGTCGGAACCACTGCGATAGGGTTTTGCGCCACATCGGATTGATCGCCATGCAGTAACCACGGCAGAGCGGCAAGCCGACGGTGTCGAGCGTGGTCACCAACCGACTGGCCAATTCCATGAAATAGCCGTCGATACGATTGTGTTTCTCATCGGGATAGTCCTCGATAATGAAACCATTGTCTTGGTCGGGACCGATGAAATTTTCGCCACGCCCGCCCGAACCCATCACGATGACCGAGAAATCGACTGGCGGTTGTCCCCAACCTTCGGCGACCAGGCTGGCGATGCACATGTCGGTAACGCGCCGGTAAATGTCGTTATTGATATGGGTCAGCAGCGCCTGTATCTCGGGCGCGGGCAAGCCGTCGTCCAACAATTCGGCGGCTAGTTCGACTTGTGCCGTCTTGACCTGTTTAAGGCCATCGAGCGTGCCTTCGTGCGTGATCAAGTCGATTTGCTGCATCATTTGCTCGGACGCCGCCGACAAGGCATCGTACAGATCGAGAATGCCGATCACGACACGATTTTCATCCAGAACCGGTAGATGGCGCAGGTTGTAGCGCCGCATTCGTCCGATGGCGTGATAGAGGTACTCACCGGCGGGAATGGTCAGCACCCGACGGGTCATGATCTGTTCGACCGGCGTTTCGGGGGGAATCTGAAAAGCGATGCGTCGGGTCACATCCTGTTCGGTCAGAATACCCAGTAAACGTCCGTTGGCATCGATCACGACGACACTGGAGGCATGGTCGCCGAACATCTGTCGAATAGCTTCGGCGCAAGGTGTGCCGGGTAACACGGTTGGCGGACGGTCGCGCATGAAGTCGCGAACCAGTTTGCTGAAAATCGCCGTTTGAGATCGCACCCGCTACCTCCGCAATCGCTGAATGCGCGTGAATGAACGGGTGAGGTTATCAGGCTAGACTCAGGATCGAAACCGAGAAGGCCGCAAACAGGGCAACCGCAAACAGTGCGCGGACCGATGGGAGGTTCTGCGTGACGCGAAACATCTGGTAGAGACCGGCAAGAAACAGAGTCGCGCCGCAAATGGCCAGTACCTGATAAAGCATGGGCATCGATCCCGCCGAGTGTGCGGTGGTGGTCGTCGTGGCGACCGTGAATGCCACGGCTGGCAATGCCGGTAAGCTCAATGGCAATAGATAGCCGCCCGCTCGATAAAGCAGACCCAGTTCACCTGGACCACCCAACGCCTTGGCCATCAGCCAAGCCACCAGCATGATGCCAATGTGGATCATGATCGTGATCAGAACGCCCGGCAGAATGTTGCCAAGCATCAGAACCCAGAACGGAATATCCACAACCGGGATGCCTTGCAATTCGCCGCCGAAGCCGCGCTGAAGCAGAGCGACCAGCATGCCGTAGATCACGCCGATCAGGATGATGAAGGCGCTGATCCATAGTGGCGCGCGCCGGTTTTCGCAGGCGTGAATGGCCGCCTGTGGCCGTAGGAGAAAAATATCGAAGATAGGCATGATGATTGGCTTGGGCTCTTTAAGCATTAAGCGTCTTCCCCTCTTGCGGGGGAAGGTAGGGATGCGGGGCGGTTTTCACCCCTCATCCCAAATCTCCCCCACGAGGGGGGAGGGGAGCTTCGGAGAAGGGCTACTGTTGACCCGAAGCTGGCTGAGCAGGCGGAGTCTGCCCTTCCGCCACCAGAGCTGGAGCCGCCGCTGGAGCCGCCGCCGTATTCGTGGCTGCTTTCACGGCTTCGGTGGCTTCGGTCACGGCTTTGGTCGCGGTACCCGCCGCCGTGTCCGCAGCCGCTTTTACAGCCTCGGTGGTCTCGGTCGCGGCTTTGGTCGCGGTATCCGCCGCCATATCCGTGGCTGTTTTCATGGCTTCGGTGGCCTCGGTCGCGGCTTTGGTCGCGGTATCCGCCGCCGGAACCGGAGCCGGAGCCGTTGCTGCCGGGGCCTCTGGTTTCTTGGCGTAGGTCGGGTCAGGCATCGCCGACCAGATCATCAACACCAAGGCAAAAGCGGCGGTTGCCAAGGCAAAGGTGTTGCCACTGTAGCGCTTGGGGTCGTAGTTCTGCCAACCGTGAATGCGATCGATCTCACGCAGGATCTTTTCGTTCTTTTCACCCCCGGTCAGCAGGCTGACGACGACGATGATGAACCAGGCCGCCGACATGGTGAAGATGCCGGTGACCAGGTGAACGACTGGCCCTGCGTCAATCAGCGTAAAACCGAACATCTTGCCCTTACCGAAAAACAGGATGCCGGACAGGACGCCGCCAACCACCAGACCTGCGATTGCCCCGAGTTTGTTGGCGCCTTTCCACCAGATGCCGAGGATCAGCACCGGGGTAAAGGTCGAAGCCGCCACCACGAAGGCCCAAATCACACTGGTCAACAGAAAATCCGGTGGATTGAGCGCCAGCCCGATGGTGGCCAAACCACCTAGTGCGGTGAAGATGTAACCCATCTTGACCTTGCTCTGGTCCGCTGCGCTCGGATTGATGGTCGAGTAGATATCGCTGCCCAAACCGGTGCCGATCACCATCAGCAGACCGGCAATGGTCGAGAAGCCCGCCGCCAGCGCGCCGGCTACCGGCATCGCTGCGATCCAGCCCGGCGTCAACGCCTGACTCATCACCACGATCAGCAAATCTGCCTCTTTCGGCTGAATTTGCAGACCTTGAGCATTCAGTTCGTTCACGGTGTAGAGTTTGGCGGCGAAACCGATGGCAAAGGTAGTGAAAAATACCAAGCCGACGAACACAGTGCCCCATAGAGTTGACATTTTGGCGTCGCGGATCGACGGCGCCGTGAAGTAGCGCATGGCGATGTGCGGCAAGCCCATGGTGCCGCAGGCGATCGAGAAAAAGACGCCGGTGTAGAACTTGAAGCTCATCGGTACGGTGCCGTTCACGGTGAGGAACGGATTAAAGTAAGAGGCCATGGCTTCATTCATCTGCGGCACCAGCTCGCCGTAGCCGAACGGCGGGAAGAAGCTGGCCGGGCCGGCACCGAGCTTCAACAGGATGATCACCGCCGGTACGTACAACGCGATCAGCATGATGATGGCTTGCAAGGTCTGGTTGTAGGACAGGCCATACATGCCGCCGATGGTGACGTAGGCCGTGACCACCAAACCACCGACCACTAGGCCGGTGGTGTAGTCCCAGTGGAACATCACTTGGAAGACGTTACCGACGCCTTTCATCTGGCCGATCAGATAGAGTTGGGCCAGGAAGATCATGCAGATTACGGCGACGACCTTGGCGGTCTGCCCGAAGCGCTCGCCGATGAATTGCATACTGGTATATTTGCCCCAACGGCGCAGTGCCGGCGCCAACGCAATCGAAATCAGTACGAAACCACCGGTGAAGCTGAGCACCAGCGCTACCACGTAGTACTGCATCTTCCACAACAAGGCGGTGAAGCCCAGGAAGGTGGCGAGGCTCATGTAATTGGAGCTCATGGCCAAGCCGTTCGAGACCCCACCAAAGCTGCGCCCAGCGGCGAAGTAATCATCGCTGGACGTTACCCGTCGTTTCGACATCCAACCGACGTAGAGGAAGGATCCCATCATCAACAAGGTATAGAGGATGCCGAGCGTCGAGACGGCGCTCGATGGTTCGAAGACGTAGTATTTGGGTTCTGCGGTCTGCGCCAGGGCCAGCGCGGGCAGGAACAGAGCAATCAATGCTAGAAGCCGGCTCATGGGTGGCCTCCTGGCGTGTTATCCGCCGCTCCGCTGCTGGAATCATTGATTTCCTGGTCAACTTTTTCGCTGATCTGGATGTAGATCCAGAACACCGGGATGAGCACCAGCCAGCCGATCACGATGGTCAGCCAGTAGTCAGCCGGAAACCCAAAGATCGTCATCTTGTTCAAGTTGGGAAATAGGAAATACATCGGGAAAATATGGGTCATCAAGGTGATGACCACAAAAGCGATCAATGTCGTTCGACACTGTTTTTTGTAAGCTGCTTGCATTCGTTCGTCATTGGTCATCCGCTTCTCCTCACGAGGTTATCGTCATGTTCTTGTTGCGTCGCGACGCTCTAAGGCTGACAGCTTGGCCCCATTTTGATGCGCCAGCCAACACAGAATAGAACGAAAAATATATATTTTGACCCGAAATGTTTCTTGAATCCGCCGTTGATGGCAGAGTTTGCCCTTCCGTAGTGCGTCCATTCGGGATGGAGTTTGGGATGGACCCGCGCCCTTGCGCGAGCCTGCAAGGTCGCGGAGAGAATCCCGTCAAAGCGAAGGATTGAAAGCAGAGCGGCAATACCTTACAAGTGCTTCGCCTCCCACAACACAGAGCCAACGATTCGTTCCCATGACCCTTGTCGCTACTCTCGCCCGCGAACTCGCCGTTCGGGAAAGCCAGATCGAAGCCGCCGTCAACCTGCTGGATGGTGGTGCCACCGTGCCTTTCGTCGCTCGCTACCGCAAGGAAGCCACCGGCGGGCTGGACGATACTCAACTGCGCCTGCTGGAAGAACGGCTCGGCTACTTGCGCGAGCTGGAGGAGCGACGCGAGGTCATCCTTGCCAGTATCCGCGAACAGGGTCAGTTGAGCGCCAACCTGGAAGCTGCTCTCCTCGCCGCCGACACCAAGACCCGGCTGGAAGATCTTTATCTACCCTACAAGCCCAAGCGCCGCACCAAAGCGCAGATCGCCCGCGAGGCCGGACTGACCCCGTTGGCGCACGGCTTGCTGGCCGACCCAACGCGGACGCCCGAGCAGGCCGCCGCCGGTTTCGTGGACGCCGAGCGTAGCGTGGCCGATGTAAAGGCGGCGCTGGACGGGGCACGACAGATTCTGATGGAAGAGTTTGCCGAAAACGCCGAGTTGTTGGCGGAGTTGCGCGAATACCTATGGGACAACGCGATGCTGCATTCGCAACTGATCGAGGGCAAGGCCGAGGAAGGGGCCAAGTTTCGCGACTACTTCGACTACCGGGAAGCGCTCCGGCGGATTCCCTCCCATCGCGCCTTGGCGCTGTTCCGGGGCCGCAATGAAGGCGTATTGCAGATGACGCTGGAAATCGGCGATCCCGAAGCCCCCGGACCCGATCCCGGCGAGCGGCGAGTCGCTGCCCATTTTGGCATTCGCGACGAAGGGCGGCCGGCCGATGCCTGGTTGCGGGAAACCGCTCGCTGGGCCTGGAAGGTCAAGTTGTTGTCGCATCTGGAGACCGAGCTGAAGCAGCGTATGCGCGAAGCCGCCGAGGAGGAGGCGATCCGGGTGTTCGCCAGTAATTTGCGTGATTTGCTGCTGGCCGCGCCGGCCGGTGCCCGGCCGACCTTGGGGTTGGACCCCGGACTGCGCACCGGCGTCAAGGTGGCGGTGGTGGACGTCACCGGCAAGTTGGTGGATACCGCGACCATTTATCCCCATGCCCCGCGCAAGCAGTGGGACGAGAGCCTGCACACGCTGGCCGAACTGTGTCGCCAGCATCATGTGGAGTTGCTCAGTATCGGCAACGGCACCGCCTCGCGCGAAACCGACCGGCTGGCGACCGAGTTGATGCAGCACCATCCCGAGCTGCGCCTGCAAAAGCTGGTGGTGTCGGAAGCCGGGGCTTCGGTCTATTCCGCTTCGGAGCTGGCGGCACGGGAGTTTCCCGAGGTGGATGTGTCCTTGCGCGGGGCGGTATCCATCGCCCGCCGCCTGCAAGACCCGTTGGCGGAGCTGGTCAAGATCGAACCGAAAGCCATTGGCGTTGGCCAGTATCAACACGATGTCGGACAAACCCGGCTGGCACGGACCCTGGATGCGGTGGTCGAAGATTGTGTCAATGCAGTGGGGGTGGACGTGAATACCGCCTCGGCGCCGTTGTTGGCGCGGGTGGCCGGGTTGAATGCGACGCTGGCCCGCAACATCGTCGAACATCGCGACGCCAACGGTCCGTTCCGACGGCGGGAACAGTTGCTGAACATTTCCCGCCTGGGCGAGAAAACCTTCGAGCAGGCGGCCGGATTCCTGCGCATTCTCAATGGCGACAATCCACTGGATCGTTCCGCCGTCCACCCGGAAGCCTATCCGCTGGTCGAGCGCATCCTCGCCGGCAGTGGGCGTGGCTTGCACGAAGTGCTGGGTAACGCCGCCTTTCTCAAGACGCTGGAACCGACCCGCTTCACCGACGAACGATTTGGTGTGCCGACCGTGCGCGACATTCTGGCGGAACTGGAAAAGCCGGGGCGCGATCCCCGGCCCGAATTCAAGACCGCCACATTTCAGGAGGGCGTGGAGAAACTGGCCGATTTACAGCCGGGGATGGTGCTGGAAGGGGTGGTGACCAATGTCGCCAACTTCGGCGCGTTCATCGATATCGGCGTGCATCAGGACGGACTGGCGCACGTGTCGGCGCTGGCGGATCGCTTTGTGAAAGACCCGCGCGAGGTGGTCAAGGTCGGTCAGGTGGTGAAGGTCAAGGTGCTGGAGGTGGACCTGGAACGACGGCGCATCGCCCTGACCCTGCGCCTGAGCCAAGCACTGGCCGACGGGCAGGATCGCCAAGCGCCCGCCGTCCGCGAGCGGCCCCGGCCGCGCAAGGATCGCTCCGGTGGTCGCGACCGTCAGGAACCACCACCGGAAAATCGTCCGGGGGCCTTGGCCGATGCGTTTGCCCGGGCGCGACGGGACAAGTGACGCCGGCCGCGAACCGCCGAAGCGGCGCGGCTGGCGCTCAGTCTTCCCGGTCGGCGAGCAGGTCGTTCTCGTCGCTGAACTCTTCGTCCTTGTCGTAGCCCAGGTCGTCCGGCTCGATTTCATCGTAGGGGCCGGACCAGTCTTCCGGCGCTTCGATGGTCTCCAATGGCAGCTCGTACCAGGCATCCAGATCCATCTCTTCCAACTCGCCGTCGAAGTATTGGATTTCGACCGTCTGGGCGTCTTCGTCCAGGGCGACGACCTCGAAATCGTTGCCGGTGTCTTCGTTGCGGTACCAATTGCCGATGATGGGATCAACATCGCTCATAACCGGTCTCCTGCTGAAATCGGGAAGTGGGCGGGCCGCCGGCGGGGACTGGCGTTGTCATATCCTGGTAGCGACCAGCGATCGTTTATTATCCATTTAATTCTTAACGATGAACCACCCGCAATTCAACCGTGAAATCGTGGAAATTCGCGATGATCGCATCCACGGCGCCAGCGAACTGGCTCGCCGTTGCCTGGCGATCCTGGTGGAGGCGGCGAAGACGCTGCCGGCCGCCGACTGTGGCGAATTCCGGCAACGCTTACTGGCCTTGGCCGCCGAACTGGCGGTAATTCGACCAAGCATGGCACCGATCGGCAACCTGCTGCAGCGCTGGCGGGAACGGATCGGTACTGCCAACGGAGATTTGGAACTGCTCCGCCGGCTGGCCGCCGAGCACGCGACGGCGCTGATCGCCCTGTCGCGCCAAGCCGTGACCGACTGCGCCGCCCACGCGGCCCGTTGGTTCGGTCCCGGTCGTACCTTGATGACCCACAGTCTCAGTTCGACGGTGCTCGAAACCTGTCGCTTGCTCAAGGATCAGGATTTGCGAATGATCGTCACCGAATCGCGGCCACTGGCCGAGGGGCGGCGGATGGTGGAGCGGCTCTCGGCCTGGAACGTGCCGACGACTTACATCACCGACGCCCAGATGGGCTTGTTCGTCACCCACGCCGATGGCGTGCTGGTCGGCGTCGACAGTCTGCTGGCCGACGGCTCGGCCATCAATAAGGTGGGGACTGCTTTGCTGGCGTTGGCGGCGCGCGAATGCGGCGTGCCCTTCCATGTCTGCTGCGAGAGTTTCAAACAACGTGCCGAGGACGAGCCGCCGCCGGAACTGGAGGAAATGGCGTCCGCCGAACTGGAAGTGCCGGCCTGGCCCGGTGTCAGCGTGCGCAATGTGTATTTTGACATCACCCCGGCGCGACTGATCGATGTCTGGATCAGCGAAACGGGCGTGCGCCAGACCGTCGCGGCGCCATAGAAAAACCCGGCCGTCTCGGCGAGACGACCGGGTTCGGGCTGCCGGGGATGGTTGTCGTGATCCCGGCGGGTCGTTACTTCACCGCGCGGTTATCGACCAGATCGGTGACCACGTTCGGATCGGCCAGGGTCGAGGTATCGCCCAGCGCATCGACTTCGTTGGCGGCGATCTTGCGCAGAATGCGGCGCATGATCTTGCCGGAGCGGGTCTTGGGCAGGCCGGGCGCCCACTGGAGCGCGTCCGGCGAGGCGATCGGACCGATTTCCTTGCGGACGTGGGCGATCAGTTCCTTGCGCAGCGCCTCGGTCGGTTCGATGCCCATCTTGAGGGTGACGTAGGCATAGATACCCTGACCCTTGATGTCGTGCGGGAAGCCGACCACCGCCGCTTCGGCGACCGCCGGATGCAGCACCAGCGCCGATTCGACCTCGGCGGTGCCCATGCGGTGCCCGGAAACGTTGATGACATCGTCCACCCGGCCGGTGATCCAGTAGTAGCCGTCCTCGTCGCGGCGCGCGCCGTCGCCGGTGAAGTACAGACCCTTGTACATCGAAAAATAGGTTTCGATGAACCGCGGGTGATCGCCGTACACGGTGCGCATCATCCCCGGCCATGGCCGAGTGATAACCAGGTTGCCGTCGGTGGCGCCTTCCAGGAACTGACCCTCGGCATCCACCAGGGCTGGGGTTACGCCGAAGAACGGCCGAGTGGCGGAACCGGGCTTCAGCGGGGTGGCGCCCGGCAGCGGGGTGATCAGGATGCCGCCGGTTTCGGTCTGCCACCAGGTGTCGACGATCGGGCAGCGGCTGTCGCCGACGTTGTGATAGTACCACTCCCAGGCTTCGGGGTTGATCGGCTCGCCCACGGAACCCAGTAGGCGCAGCGATTTGCGCGAGGTCGCCTTGACCGGGCCTTCGCCCTCGCGCATCAGCGAGCGGATGGCGGTCGGCGCGGTGTAAAAGATGTTGACCTGGTGCTTGTCGACCACCTGCCAGAACCGACCGGCATCCGGGAAGGTCGGAATGCCTTCGAACATGATGGTGGTGGCGCCGTTGGCCAGGGGACCGTAGACGATGTAGGAATGGCCGGTGACCCAGCCCACGTCGGCGGTGCACCAGTAGATGTCACCATCGTGATAGTCGAAGATATATTTGTGGGTGGCCGCGGCGTGCAGCAGGTAGCCGCCGGTGGTGTGCAGCACGCCCTTGGGCTTGCCGGTGGAGCCGGAGGTGTACAGGATGAACAGCGGGTCTTCGGCGTCCATCTGCTCCGGGGGGCAGTCGGCGGACGCGGTGGCCATCACATCGTGATACCACACGTCGCGGCCTTCGACCCAGGAGATATTGCCACCGGTGCGCTTGACCACCACCATCTTCTGGACGCTGGGCGTGCTCTGCAACGCCTTGTCCGCGTTGGCTTTCATCGGCACTTGGCGTCCGCCGCGCAGACCTTCGTCGGACGTGACGACCACATTGCATTCGGCGTCGATGATGCGGTCCTTCAGCGAATCCGGCGAGAAGCCGCCGAACACGATGGAATGGACAGCGCCGATGCGGGTGCAAGCCAGCATGGCGACCGCGGTTTCGGGAATCATCGGCATGTAAATGCAGACCCGATCGCCTTTCTTGACACCCAGGCCCTTCAGGGCATTGGCGAACTTACAGACATCTTCGTGCAGTTGCTTGTAGGTGATCTTCTTGTCTTCGTTGGGGCTGTCGCCCTCCCAGATGACGGCGATTTGATCGCCGCGGGTCGCCAGGTGGCGATCCAGGCAGTTATGGCTGACGTTGAGCTTGCCGCCCTCGAACCAACGAATATGTCCCTTGGTGAAATCCCAGTCCAGCACCTTATCCCAAGGCTTGTACCAGGAAAGAAACTGTTGGGCTTGTTCCGCCCAGAACCCTTCCGGATCGTCGACCGAGCGCTTGTACATTTCCAGGTATTGATCGTTGTTGATCCAAGCGTGCGCGGCGACTTCGGCGGGTACTGGATAGACCTTGGCTTCAGACATTATCGTGTTGCTCCTTTGGTGGGATGGGGTTGTGATATCAGCGGCGGGGGCGGAGGTCGGCGAGCGCCACGCCTGGTGCCGTTTGATTTTATCGCTCTAAGTCTAGAAGCTCGATTGCCTGAGTCAATCCATCCGGCGCGGGTTCGCGAGCGCGCCGAGGGTCCCAACGGCGCGCCGGTATCGGCGGCACCCGTTCCAGTCGCCAGTGGGTGCATGCCCAAGCCAGAATTGTCGCCGGTGGCGCTCCGCCCAGTTCGAAAGGTGGGTTTTGGCCGAGAAAACGCAACGCGGCCATGAGGGCCAATCCCGGTTTGTCGAGATCGAGCGGCGCCGCTCCGGTTTGCTTGCCGAGTTTGTGGCCGCGCCGATCGACGGCGACCGGCAGGTGGGCGTAGGCGGGTGTGGGCAGGCCCAGCAGCGTTTGCAGGTAAATCTGTCGCGGGGTGGAATCCAGCAAGTCGCCGCCGCGCACGATCTGGGTGATCCCCTGGGCCGCGTCGTCCACCACAACCGCCAGTTGGTAGGCGAACAAACCGTCGGCGCGACGGATCACGAAATCGCCCACCTCCCGCTCCAGATCTTGCGCGTAAGAGCCTTGTACAGCGTCCTGGAACGCCAGCGGCGTGTCGGTCACGCGCAAGCGGATGGCGGCGGGGCGGCCTGGTTGGCGGATGCCGTCGCGGCAATGGCCGGGGTAAATCGGACCACCATCGCTAGCGTGGATGGAGAGAGTGGCCAATTCCCGCCGGGTGCAGGTGCAGGGATAGGCCAGTCCGGCTCGCAACAATCGCTCCAGTGCCGCCTCGTAGCCCTCTCGTCGCTGGCTCTGATACCACACCGGTCCGTCCCAGTGCAGACCATGGCGGTCCAGGGCGTGCAGAATGGCATCGGTGGCGCCCGGCACGCTGCGGGGCGTATCCAGGTCTTCGATGCGCAACAACCACTCTCCACCGCAACGTCGCGCCTCCAGGAAACTGGCGAGCGCGGCGACCAGGGAGCCAAAATGGAGCGGTCCGGTCGGGGACGGCGCGAAACGGCCGCGCACCGGGCCATTCCCTAGACTGGGAGCCTGCGTCAAGCAACCGCCGCATGAATGAAGTGCGAGGCCAACGAGCGATGCCGCGTGGCTAACCCTGTTTTTCGCGGATTTCTTCCAGCATCTTGCAGTCGATACACAAGGTGGCGGTCGGACGAGCCTGCATGCGTGGCAGCCCGATCTCCACGCCGCAAGCCTCGCAATAGCCGTAATCGCCACTTTCGATCTGAGCTAGCGCCTCGTTGATTTTCTTGAGCAGTTTGCGCTCCCGGTCGCGGGTGCGTAACTCCAGGCTGAATTCCTCTTCCTGAGTGGCGCGGTCGTTGGGATCGGGAAACGCGGAAGACTCGTCCCGCATGTGGCTGACCGTGCGGCTCACCTCCTCCAGCAGACTTTGTTTCCAGTCTTGGAGAACTTGGCGAAAGTAAGTCAGTTGAGCGTCGCCCATATAGGCCTCGCCTTCGGCGGGCTGGTAGGACACGGGCGCTCCCTGCGCGATCGGATTGGTAGCGACCATCGCGATTCCCTCCTGAATGGAGCCAGACCGGCGCGGCGGAGACAGTCGTTATCGATCTCCACCACGATGCTGGCATCGGCGACTCGCAATGCCATCGCTTGAAAATGTACAGCAGCCTTGTTGCCATGGCAAAAGTTATGACGGAAATGGCCATTGCCGGTCGCGGAGCGCGAGGTGATCGGAGTTCGATCGTGCTGGCGAGGAATGAATTGGAACAACCAATTGCGGGTTTATCCGCGTCCGCGCCATCGTTATAATCGCCTTGCCCTTAAGGCCACCCACACCTCTGGATGATCACCATGCTTTCCGCCCGGCGCATCCCGTCGTTCGCCGCCATGAGTATGGTTGTATCATTGGCGGGCCGACCAGGAAAATGGTTGAGGCCGAAATAGAATGATTGGAACAACCGACGCGGCTGCGCGCGGTGGTGTCCTGCCCGACGTCTTCCCTGTTCCCGGTACGGCCAAAGCGCCGCCACGGCCCGGCGGAGACGCGCGGCCCGCCCGTCCATCCACTGCGCTCCAGGAAAAACCGCCCCGATCGGATGTTGTTGGGGTCCTTACAATACCCGGGAGTTAACGACCATCAATGAGCACACTTATCGAGCAGTTTCGCCAAAGTTCACCCCTGTTCGGTGGTAACGCGGCGTTCATCGAGGAACTGTACGAAAGTTTCCTGAGCGATCCGGAATCGGTCAGCGAAAACTGGCGGCAGTATTTCCGCAACTTGCAGTCGCAGACCCAGGGCGCCCGTGACGTCGCGCACGGCCCGATCCGCGATTCTTTCGCTCACCTGGCGTTGCAGCCGCAAGCCGGTGTGGGGCGCGCGCGGGCCTTCAGTCCTGCCGCTGCCGAAAAGCAGGCTTCGGTGTTGCGCATCATCAACGCCTATCGCACCCGTGGCCACAAAGCCGCCGATCTCGACCCGCTGCGCCTGCGCGACCGGCCGCCGGTACCGGAGCTGGAGCCCGGCTACCACGGTCTGAGCGAGGCCGATATGGACTCGCTGTTCAATACTGGTTCGTTGATGGCACCCTCGCAGTGGTCGCTGCGTGAGATTCTCGACCTGATCCGCGATGTCTACGTCGGTACCATCGGTTCCGAGTACATGCACATCAATGACACCGCCGAGAAACGTTGGATTCAAAAGCGGCTGGAGGGGCAGCGCGCCCGGCTCGATCTCGATGCCGGGCAGCGTCGGGAATTGTTGCGCTGGCTGGTGGCCGCCGAGGGACTGGAGCGTTACCTGCACACCCGCTACGTCGGCCAGAAGCGCTTCTCGCTGGAAGGTGGCGAAAGCCTGATTCCGATGATGGACGAGATTATCCAACTGGCCGGTGCCCAGGGCGTGCGGGAGATCGTGATCGGCATGGCCCACCGCGGTCGCCTCAACGTGCTGGTCAACATCATCGGCAAGGCACCCAGCGAGCTGTTCGAGGAGTTCGAGGGCAAGCGACGCGTGGCCGAGAGCAGCACCGGTGATGTCAAGTATCACATGGGGTTCTCCTCGGATGTCGAAACGCTCGGTGGCACGGTGCATTTGGCGCTGGCTTTCAACCCCTCGCACCTGGAAATCGCCAATCCGGTGGTCGAGGGCTCGGTGCGCGCTCGCATGGAGCGCCGTCGCCCGCCCGGCGCGGAATTCCCACCCCTGAATGCCGTGATGCCGTTGCTGATCCACGGCGACGCCGCTTTCGCCGGCCAAGGCGTTAATATGGAAACGCTCCAATTCTCGCAGGTGCGCGGCTACCGCACCGGTGGCACCGTGCACATCGTCGTCAACAACCAGATCGGGTTCACCACCAGCAATCCGCTGGATACCCGCTCGGCGTTGTACTGCACCGACGTGGCCAAGATGGTGCAGGCACCGATCTTTCACGTGAACGGCGACGATCCCGAGGCGGTGCTGTTCGTCACCCGATTGGCGCTCGAATACCGGATGACCTTCAACAAGGATGTGGTCATCGACATGATCTGTTACCGCCGGCTCGGTCACAACGAGGCCGACGAACCGGCCGCCACCCAGCCGATGATGTACAAGAAGATCCGGGCACGCAAAACCACGGCCACCTTGTACGCCGAGAAATTGATTGCCGAAGGCGTGATCGCCGAGGCTGAATTTCACGACATGCAGACCAAGTACCGTGACGACCTCGACGCCGGACAGCAAGTGTCACGGCCGACGCAGCCTCATGTCAAGGGACCGCATTCCGTCGATTGGTCGGCGTTCAAGAACGAGGACTGGAGCCTCCCGATCGACACCACCGTGTCGCTGGAGACCATCCGTGAACTGTCCGAGCAGTTGCTGAAGGTGCCCGAGGGGTTCGAAATGCACCCGCGCGTGGCCAAGATCATGGACGACCGCCGCAAGATGGCCGCCGGCGCCCTGCCGCTGGACTGGGGTTTCGCCGAAAATCTGGCCTACGCCACCTTGCTCAAGCAAGGCTATCAGGTCCGCATTTCCGGTCAGGACTGCGGTCGCGGCACCTTTTTCCATCGCCACTCGGTGCTGCATAACCAGAAGGATGGCGGCAGCTACACGCCGCTGGCCAACCTGTATCCGGGTCAGCCGACCTTTTTCGTGATCGATTCCATCCTGTCCGAGGAAGCGGTGCTGGGTTTCGAATACGGCTATACCACCGCCGAACCCAACGGATTGGTGATCTGGGAAGGGCAGTTCGGCGATTTCGCCAACGGCGCGCAGGTGGTGATCGATCAGTTCATATCTTCCGGCCAGACCAAGTGGGGCCGGTTGTGCGGGCTGGTGATGCTGCTGCCGCATGGTTTCGAAGGCCAGGGGCCCGAACACTCTTCGGCCCGGTTGGAGCGCTATCTGCAATTGTGCGCCGAGAACAACATCCAGGTGGTGGTGCCGTCGACGCCGGCCCAGTGTTTCCACATGTTGCGCCGGCAAATACTGCGCCCGTTTCGCAAGCCGCTGATCGTGATGAGCCCCAAGAGCCTGTTGCGGCACCGAATGGCGGTGAACAGCCTGGAGGATCTGACCGAGGGTTGTTTCCATGAGATCATCGGCGAGATCGATCCGCACGATCCTCAGCAGATTACCCGGCTGGTGTTCTGCGGCGGCAAGGTTTATTACGATTTGCTGGAAGCGCGCCGCGAGCGGAAGCTGGAGCACGTCGCCATCATCCGCATCGAGCAGCTTTATCCGTTTCCGCAGGCGCTCTACGGCCAGCAACTGGAGCGTTATCCCAATGTCACCGACATCGTCTGGTGTCAGGAAGAGCCCAAGAACCAAGGCGCCTGGTATCAAAGCCTGCATCACTTGGAGCGGGGTGTGCAGCCGCACCAGACGCTCCATTATGCCGGTCGCGAACCTTCGGCGTCGCCGGCGGTGGGTTACTACAGCGTCCATGTCGAACAGCAGCAAACACTCGTCAATCAGGCCCTGGGCCAGTAACCACCATGGCTTAGGCTAAAAAACCCGGAACTCAAGGGAAACAAATACAATGACCATAGAAGTGAAAGTCCCCGCTCTTCCTGAATCCGTCTCCGACGGCACTTTGGTCAACTGGAAGAAACAGCCAGGTCAAGCGGTGCAACGAGGCGAAAACCTCGTGGATTTGGAGACCGATAAGGTCGTGCTGGACATTCCCGCCCCGGCGGACGGTGTGCTCGGGCAGATTCTGCGGCAGGAAGGTGACATCGTGACCACCGGCGACGTGATCGCCACGCTGGAGGAAGGGGCTGTCCAACCCGCGGCCGAAGCCTCCGCCGCCCCTGCGCCGACGAGTACTCCCGCCGCCGCCCCGGCGCTCGCGGCCACGGCGGAAGCAGATCTGGAAGGTCTGAGCCCGGCGGTGCGTCGCCTGGCCGCCGAGAATGGCCTGGATGTCAGTAAGATTTCGGGTAGTGGGCACGGTGGCCGTGTGACCAAAGCTGACGTGCTGGCCTACATCGAGGCGCAGCAGCAAGGTCGTTCGACTCCTACCCCCGCGCCGGTTGCCGCGCCGGTTGCCGTGCCGGTTGCCGCGCCGGCCGCGCCGCTGCCGCCCGACACCCTCGGTCGTCTAGAACAGCGCGTGCCGATGACCCGACTGCGTGCCCGCATCGCCGAGCGGCTGCTGATGGCCAAGAACAGCACCGCCATGTTGACGACGTTCAACGAAATCAACATGAAGCCGGTGATGGATCTGCGCAGCCGCTACAAGGATCAGTTCGAAAAGACCCACAATGTCCGCTTGGGCTTCATGGGCTTCTTCGTCAAGGCGGTGATCGAAGCGCTCAAGCGTTATCCGGCGGTGAACGGTTCGATCGACGGCAACGATGTCGTTTACCACGGCTACTACGATATCGGCATCGCGGTGTCTTCGCCGCGCGGGCTGGTGGTGCCGATCCTGCGCGACGCCGACCAGATGAGCCTGGCCGATATCGAGAAAGCGATCGGCGAGTTCGGTCAGAAAGCGAAAGAGGGGACCTTGACCGTCGAGGATATGACCGGCGGCACCTTCACCATCACCAACGGCGGCGTGTTCGGCTCGCTGATGTCCACGCCGATCCTCAACCCGCCGCAGAGCGGCATTCTCGGCATGCACGCCACCAAGGACCGGCCGGTGGCGGAGAACGGTCAGGTCGTGATCCGGCCGATGATGTACGTGGCCCACTCCTATGATCACCGCATCATCGACGGGCGCGAAGCCGTGACTTTCCTGGTCACCGTCAAGGAGTGTATCGAGGACCCGGCCCGCCTGGTCCTGAACGTCTGACATGGGAGAAGGACAGAAATCGAGGTCGGTGCGCGGCCTTAGGCGCATCCTTGTTTCCTGTCCTCCATTCCCGATTTCCTTAATTCCCTGTTCGCTGATAGGTACAAGCAATGGCAAAGACTTACGATGTGGTCGTCATCGGAGGCGGTCCCGCCGGCTATGTGGCGGCGATCCGCTGCGCGCAGCTCGGTCTGGAGACCGCCTGCGTGGAGCAGTGGATTAATTTCAAGGGCGATCCCGCTCTGGGCGGCACCTGCCTGAACGTGGGCTGCATCCCATCCAAGACCTTGCTCGAATCCTCCGAACAGTACCATCACCTCAAGGAAGGTATCGACAGCCACGGTATCCATGTCGAAGGGGTCAAGCTGGACCTCGACCGAATGATGGCGCGCAAGGAAGACATCGTGTTGCAGTTGACCAATGGCATCGGCGCCCTGTTCAAGGCCAACGGTGTCGAATGGTTGCAGGGTCACGGCAAGCTGTTGGCCGACCGGCAGGTGGAAATCACCCATCGCGATGGTTCGAGCGACGTGGTGAACGCCGACAACGTGATTATTGCCACCGGTTCCGTGCCGATCGAGATCGGCGCCGCCCCGGTGGACAACGCCGAAGGCATTATCGTGGATTCGACCGGTGCCCTGGATTTCCGTCAGGTGCCCGAAACCCTGGGCGTGATCGGCGCCGGTGTGATCGGTTTGGAACTGGGTAGCGTGTGGAACCGCCTGGGCGCCAAGGTCGTCATGCTGGAAGCGGTCGAGGATTTTCTGGCCCTGGCCGATCAGCAGATCGCCCGTGACGCGCTGCGTCAATTTAAGAAGCAGGGTCTGGATATCCGGCTCGGGACCCGTGTCATCGCCACCGAGAAGACCGGAGACGGCGTCAAGGTCCATTTCAAGGACAAGGACGGTGACCATGAGATTGTGTTCGAGAAACTGCTGGTATCGGTGGGCCGGCGACCGAACACCGACGATGTCGCCGCCCCCGAGTCGGATCTGCTGTTCGGCGAGCGGGGTTTCATCCATGTCGACGAACACTGCGAGACCAACCTGCCGGGCGTATACGCCATCGGCGACGTGGTGCGCGGGCCGATGCTGGCCCACAAGGGTTCGGAAGAAGGCGTCATGGTGGCCGAGATCATCGCCGGCCAGCACGGCCACCTGAACTACGACGCCATTCCCTGGGTGATCTACACCGATCCGGAGATTGCCTGGGTCGGCAAGACCGAGCAGGCGCTCAAGACCGAAGGCATCCCCTACAAGATCGGTACCTTCCCGTTCAGCGCCAACGGCCGCGCCAAGGCAATGGATGCCGCCGTCGGCATGGTCAAGATGCTGGCCCATGCGGAAACCGATACGCTGCTGGGCTGCCATATCATCGGTCCCTACGCCTCCGAGTTGATCCAGGAAACGGTGCTGGCGATGGAATTCAACGCCAGCAGCGAGGATCTGGCCCGGACCATCCATGGCCATCCGACCCTGTACGAGGCGATGCACGAGGCGGCGCTGTCCGTCCATGGCCGTGCCCTGCACAAAATCAATACTTGAGTTTTCGCGGAAGTTGGGTAAAGGGCGCGGGTATCGCGCCCTTTTTTGTTGCGCCGCAAAAAAACGATGGCGGCTTCTTCGGGCCAGCCCAGCGGTCGATCCGATAGGGTTTTGTTTTTCTTGCAGGAGGGATGCTGTTAAGATTTACAACAATCCGTATTTTTTTGACAACAAACAGGGCTGGATTGGAGAGCGGATCACATGTTAACCGATAAAAACGCCTTGCCCGTGGCGGTGGTGACGGGCGCCAACCGCGGACTGGGTCTGGAAACGGCCCGACAACTGGCCCGGCGCGGCTTCCGCGTGCTGCTCACCAGCCGCAATGCGGGCAAGGGCGAGATGGCCCTGGAGAAATTGTTGGCCGAGGGGCTGGACGTGCTGTTCCAGTCGCTGGACGTCACGTCGGAAAACAGCGTCGCCGAACTGGGCGCATTCATACACAGCCGATGCGGCCGAGTGGACGTACTGGTCAATAATGCCGGGGTTTTTCTCGATAGCCACGGTTCGGAGGATTCGGGCAGCGCCAGTGTATTCAATGCTAGCCTGGACACCTTGACGGCGACGCTGCGAACCAACCTGTATGGCCCATTGCTCCTGGCTCAGGAATTGGTGCCGCTGATGAAGCAGCAACATCATGGCCGTATCGTCAATATCTCCAGTGGGATGGGGCAATTGAGCGAGATGGAAGGCAAATCGCCGGCCTACCGGATTTCCAAGACCGCGCTGAACGCGCTGACGCGCATCCTGGCGGCCGAGACCCAGGGTCATAACATTCTGGTCAATTCGGTCTGTCCGGGTTGGGTGCGCACCGAAATGGGTGGCCCCAATGCCGAACGGACGGTGGAGGAGGGTGCCACCGGCATCGTCTGGGCCGCCACCCTACCGGACGATGGGCCGAGCGGCGGTTTCTTCCGCGACGGTCAGCCGATTCCCTGGTAGACCGACGCTGGCGCGGTTTTAGGGAGCGGCGCTCTCCCACATCGTCAATACGCTTTCCAGTTCCGCCAGATGGCCGATTTCCGCTTCCGCTCGCGGACCACCGGGCCATTCCCGATGGGTGCGATTGACCCAGACCGTGCGGAAACCGGCTTGCGTCGCGCCGAAGACATCGTGTTCCGGGTCATCGCCGACATGGACGATCTGCTCGGGTTGTGCCGCCAGCCGTTGGCGGGCCAGTTCGAACATCAACGGTTCCGGTTTGGCCGCGCCCACGTCGATGGCGTTGAGCGAGAAGGCGAAGACGTCGTGCAAGCCGATCAAACGCAGATCGGCGTTGCCGTTGGACAGGGAGGCCAGCGTATAGCGTCGGGCCAACCGCTCCAGGGTCGGCCGTACGTCCGCGAACAGTTCCACCGCGTTGCGGGCAATGAAGAACACTTCGAACGCGCTGTCCACGTCGAACTCCCGATAACCGACCCGCCGCGCCGCCAGATTCAAGGCCGCCTTGCGCAGCCAGGTGCGGTCATGGGCCATGTTCGGACGAGCGGCGATCACCTCGGCCGATAAATCCCGCAGCTCCAGCGGCGTGAATTGCTCGGCCATGCGCGGGTAGCGCGCCGCCAGCCAGTCGTGCAGCAACTGCTCGGCGCGTTCGACCACCGGCCAGATATCCCAGAGCGTGTCGTCCAGATCGAAAGTGATGGCTTTGATCATCGATCGGTCGCTTCTCCCCTAGTGGCGGAGAGATCGGAGTGAGAGGTGATACGCTGGAAGCCGCGTTCCAGATCGCGCTGGATGTCCGCGACCGTCTCCAGGCCCACCGAAATGCGCACCAACCCTTCGCGAATGCCGGCGGTTTCGCGCTCTTGCGGAGCTAGCCGGCCGTGAGTGGTGGTGGCGGGGTGGGTGATGGTGGTTTTGGCGTCGCCCAGGTTGGCGGTGATGGAGATCATCCGGGTGGCGTCGATCAGCGCCCAGGCGGCTTCCCGGCCGCCGTGCAGTTCGAAGGAAACGATGCCGCCAAAGTCGCTCTGCTGCCGCTTCGCCAGTTCGTGCTGCGGGTGCGAGGGTAGGCCGGGATAATAGACCCGCTCCACCGCCGGTTGAGCCTCCAGCCAGCGGGCCAAGTGCAGCGCGCTCTCGCTGTGGGCGCGCATCCGCAAGGACAAGGTTTCCAATCCCTTGAGGAATACCCAGGCGTTGAACGGGCTCAAAGTGGGACCGGCGGTGCGCAGGAATCCGTAAATATCGACACCGACCCGCTGCCGGTCGCCCACCACGGCGCCACCGACGCAACGGCCTTGACCGTCCAGGTACTTGGTGGCGGAATGAATGACCAGATCGGCGCCCAGTGGGAAGGGCTGTTGTAGGGCGGGAGTACAGAAACAATTGTCCACCACCAGCAGGCAGCCGTGCGCGTGGGCGAGATCGGCCAGCGCTCGGATATCGGCCAGCTCCATCAGCGGATTGGACGGGGTTTCCAGGTAGAACAACCGGGTTTCCGGGCGGATCGCGGCTTCCCAGGCGGCGAGATTGGACAAGGGGACGTAGCTGGTGGCGATGTCGAACTTGCTCAGGTAGTTGGTGAACAACGAAATCGTGCTGCCGAAAATGCTGTTGGCCGAGACGATGTGGTCGCCGCTCTTCAGCAGCGCCATGCAGGTCGCCAGGATCGCCGCCATCCCCGACGAGGTGGCGATGCAGGTTTCGCCGCCTTCCAGCGCCGCCAGCCGCTCCTGGAACACGCGCACGGTCGGGTTGGTGAAGCGGGAGTAGATGTTGCCCGCGACCGTGCCGCTGAAGCGGGCGGCGGCTTCGGCGGCATTGGCGAACACGAAACTGGAAGTGGCGAAAATCGGTTCGGCGTGCTCGCCTTCGAAGGTGCGCTGCTGGCCGGCGCGCACCGCCAGGCTGGCGAAACCGAGTTCGGGAATATCGTCGATGGGCATGTCCGGGCATCTCCGCGGTAAATAGGGGTTGCAAAGTCGCTGCGGAGTGTCCTGGCGCCGCCGGCGGCGCGCGGGCATGAAAAAACCCGCGCGGTGGGAGACCCAGGCAGGTTCAACCCGCTTTAGCGAAATTTGTTAAGCGCCCGCAAGCTGAACATTCAAATCGGCGCTGGAAAGCAAGCTTAGAAGGTCAGCGCCCTGCTGTCAAAAATACCGAGCACCGTGCTCAGGCATCGTTGTGCAGGTCGATGAAAGCATTTTCGGCGGCTTCATGGGTGGTCTTGACGCTGTCGGAACGCTCGCGGGCCAGGCAGTCCAGATAGGCTCGATCGATGTCGCCAGTCACATACTCGCCGGTAAAACAGGAAGCATCGAAAGCCTTGAGCGCACGGTTGCCGCGCCGCACCGCTTCTTCCAGGTCGGACAAATCCTGAAAAATCAGATGATCAGCGCCGATGGCGCGCGCCACTTCCTCCTCGGAACGACCATGGGCGATCAACTCGTAAGCGGCCGGCATGTCGATGCCATAGACGTTGGGATAGCGCACCGGTGGTGCCGCCGAAGCGAAATACACCTTGCGAGCGCCGGCTTCCCGAGCCATGCAGATAATCTGTTCGGAGGTGGTGCCGCGGACGATGGAATCGTCCACCAGCAGCACGTTCTTGCCGCGAAATTCCAGGTCGATCGCGTTCAGCTTCTGCCGCACCGATTTCTTGCGGATTTTCTGGCCGGGCATGATGAAGGTACGGGCGATGTAACGATTCTTGATGAAGCCTTCCCGATACTTGATGCCCAGGATCGAAGCCATTTGCAGGGCGGCGGTGCGGCTGGTGTCGGGAATCGGAATCACCACGTCGATATCCTGATCCGGCCAGACCCGTAGGATTTTTTCGGCCAAGTATTCGCCCATCCGCAGCCGGGCCTTGTGCACCGAGACCTGATCCATGATCGAGTCAGGTCGAGCCAGGTAGACGAATTCGAAGATGCAGGGGGAATAGGTCGGATGGTCGGCGCACTGGCGGGCGTGCATGCGTCCATCGAGGTCGAACAGCACCGCCTCGCCCGGCGCCACGTCGCGGATGCGCTGAAAATCCAGCGCGTCCAGCGCCACGCTTTCGGAGGCGACCATGTACTCCATGCCATCCTCGGTCTCGCGCCGGCCGAACACCAGCGGCCGGATACCGTAGGGGTCGCGGAAGGCCACCAGGCCGAAGCCGACGATCAGCGCCACGGCGGCGTAGGCGCCCCGTACCCGTCGGTGCACCGCCGCCACCGCCGCGAAGATATCCTCGGCATCGATCGACAGCTTGCTGCGCTGCTGCAATTCGTGGGCGAATACGTTGAGCAGGATTTCCGAGTCGGAATTGGTGTTGATGTGGCGCAGGTCGGAGCGGAACAATTCGTCCTTGAGCTGGATGGCGTTGGTCAGGTTGCCGTTATGGGCCAAGGTGATACCGAACGGCGAGTTGACGTAGAACGGCTGGGCCTCGGCGGAATCGGAACTGCCGGCGGTCGGATAGCGGACATGGCCGATCCCGATATTGCCGGGCAAGTTGCGCATGTGGCGGGTGCGGACCACATCGCGGATCAGGCCGTTGTCCTTGCGCAGGAACAAGCGGCCGAGGTCGCAGGTGACGATGCCCGCCGCATCCTGGCCACGATGCTGCAATACGGTGAGGCCGTCGAATAGGCTTTGGTTGACCGGGCTACGTCCCGCGATACCGATAATTCCGCACATCTGTCACCACCCGCGCGTGCTGGACGGCTACCGCCGTCATTTGGGAACGATTTCAGGAAAGCGAAAATTCTGGGCCAGCTCCGGCGGCAGGAAATCCCGCAGCCAGAGAGCGGTTTCCTGACAGTGACGTAGCAGCAGCGATTGTTGCCACCAGGGATCCTTGGGTAGCGGCGTCAATCCCGCCGCCAATACCAGCACGGTGACGACGGCCGCGCCTCGCGCCAGACCGAAGCTCATGCCCAAGACCCGGTCAGTGCCGGTCAGTCCGGTATAGTGGACCAGGTAGGACGCGAGGATGCCGATCAGCCCGCCGATCAGCAGTGTGATGAGGAACAGGCCACCAAAGGCGGCCGCGGCGCGCAGCGACGGTACATCCAAGTAGGGCGTAAGATGCGTGGCGGCTTGTTCGGCGAACAGGAAGGAAATGGCGAAGGCGGCGATCCAGGTGGCCAGCGAAATCACTTCGCGCAACAGGCCGCGCCAAAATCCGACCAGCATGGAAAGGGCGATGATGGCGATGATCAGGTAATCCGCCCAGTTCATGGGTTGCGGTATCCCGCTCCGGAATGTTCGTACGCATGGATCATGAGGGGAGGGTCGCTTTCGGCCTCAGGGACTTGCATCTTAGCAAAAAACGCGCGTGGGCTGAAACGCGGCGGCCATCGACGGGATTCAACGCCAGATGCGCACTAGGTACAGTGGCCGGCCATTGGCCGTGGTCTGTTCGACCGCCGCCCGAATGTTGCGACTTCGGTAGCGGTCGCGCACGGCATAGGCATTGTCTTGCAATGCGAAACTGGCCACCACGGTACCGCCGCTGGCCGACGGGGTTGGTGGGGCTGGGGGGCTCGAAGTCGCTGCGGGAGCTCGGGACTTGGCAACCAGCTCGATTTGGGGTAGGGCGGTGGGCGGTTTGGCTCGGGCAGCCTGAGCCTGAGCCTGAGCCCGGGCCTGAGCCTGAGCCTGAGCCTGAGCCTGAGCCTGAGCCTTGGTTTGGGCCTGGCGACGGGTTTCTTCGGCGCGAGCGGCCTCCCGGCGGGCGGCGGCGGCTTGGGCTTGGCGGCGGGCTTCCTCGGCGCGAGCGGCTTCTCGACGGGCGATTTCGGCCTGAGCGGCGCGTCGGGCAGCCTCGGCCTGGGCCTTGCGGCGAGCCTCTTCGGCGCGAGCGGCCTCCCGGCGGGCGGCGGCGGCGGCGCGGCTGGTTTCAGCCTGCGCGGCGGCGGTTTCCGCGGCGGACGAACGTGGCGGCGGCGCGGCTTCCTGGGCGGCTTGCAGGCGGGCGGCCTGGCTGTTGGCGGCGGCGCCACGCGCTTCCTCGGCGCGGGCGCGCGTCAGAGCGGCGTCCGCCTGCTCTTGGCGGCGGGTGGCTTCGGCGCGGGCCTTGCTTGCCGCGATACGCTCGGCTTCGGCTTGGTCCCTGGCAACGCGTGCCGCTTCTTCTTCCTGAGCGGTTTGATTCTCGGACGGAGAGGCCGGTTCCGCTGGAGCCGCGGGTGGCGTCTGGGCTACCGGTGGTGGGGCAGTGTCGGCGGGTGCCGGAACGGAGAACGTCAACGCGGACGGTTTTGGAGTGCTTGGCGATGGAGTGTCCGGCGAGCGAGCCGAAGAGGGGGTCGCGTCGGATGGAGTTTGCCGTTTTTCCATCAATTCCGGGACGAAAATCACGGCCAGCGCGGTAATGACGGCGGCGCCGACCAAGCGTTGGGTTAAGCGGTTGTTCAAAATCAAGCCTCCCGTGATTGCGGCGGGGGAGAATCGGATAGCCACGGCTGGGCGGCCAGCACGGGCGCAACGGTTTGGAACGAACCCAGCACGACGATGCGGTCGCCGGGCCGAGCGGCGGTCCGGGCGGCTTGGCAGGCGCTGGCGACGTCGGTGGGCGCTGGCGCGTCGACATCGCGCAGTGCCCGCGCCAGTTCGTCGCCGGAACCGCCTCGCAGCCCGGTCAGCATGACCGGATGCCAGCCGTCGATCAGGCCGGTCAGCGCTCGGACGACGCCGCTTGCGTCCTTATCGGCCAGCAGGCCGATGACGGCCTGGGTTCGCCCGGCGCAGGGTCGTTCCCGCAGGTGGGCGGCCAGGACGGCGGCACCATGAGGATTATGGGCAACATCGAGAATCCACTCAACCGGGCCGGAGATGCTTTGCAAGCGACCGGGCAGTTCGGCGCGCGCCAATCCGGCGCGAATGGCGGCGATGGTTACCGGCAAGCGGTCGCGCAGGCTGGCCAGGGTCATGAGCACGGCGGCGGCGTTGCCGATCTGGTGCGAGCCGGCCAGCCCCGGTGGTGGCAGGTCATCGAAGCGTAGCTCGTCCGCCCACCAGCGCCAGGTCCGACCGGTGCGCTCGAAGTCGTAGTCGAGGCCGACTTGCCGGTAAGTCGCGCCGATGTCGCGCGCATGTTCGACCAGTCGACGCGGCGGATCGGGATCGGCGCAGATCGCCGGCCGACCGGCGCGGTAGATGCCGGCTTTTTCGAAGCCAATGCTGTCGCGATCCGTGCCCAACCAGTCGGTGTGATCGAGGCCGATACTGACCACCAGCGCCGCGTCGGCGTCAACGACGTTGACCGCGTCCAGCCGTCCGCCGAGGCCGACTTCCAGCAGCGCGACCTCGACCTTGGCGTCGCGGAACAGCTCCAGCGCCGCCAAGGTGCCGAATTCGAAGTAGGTCAAGGAAACGTCGTCGCGAGCCGCGTCGATGCGGGTAAAAATTCGGCAGAGCGCGTCGTCGCTCGCCGCCGCGCCGTCGATGCGGATACGCTCGTTGTAGCGCAACAGATGTGGCGAGGTGTAAGCGCCGACCCGGTAACCGGCGACTCGCAGTATCGCCTCCAGTAGGGCGACGCAGGAGCCTTTGCCGTTGGTGCCGCCGACCGTGATCGCAATGTGGGGCGGCGGTTCCGGTTGCAGCCGGCGCAACACGGTTCGCACCCGCTCCAAACCCAAGTCGATGGTTCGAGGGTGCAGGGTTTCCTGCCAGCGCAGCCAGTCGTCCAGGGTTGCAAACCGTGGGTCGGGCATCAGGGGATCTCGATGCGCGCGCCTAAGCCGCCAAGGCGGGACGGCCGGTTAGCAGCGCCAGCAGACTGGCCAAGCGGTCGCGCAGTTCGCGGCGGTCGAGGATCAGGTCGATGGCGCCATGTTCCAGCAGAAACTCGCTGCGCTGAAAGCCGGGCGGCAATTTTTCCCGGACCGTTTGTTCGATGACCCGTGGCCCGGCGAAACCGATCAGGGCCTTGGGTTCGGCGATGTTGATGTCGCCCAGCAACGCCAGGCTGGCGGAGACGCCGCCGGTGGTCGGATGCGTCAGCACCGAGATGTAAGGGATGCCGTGCTCGGCCAGCCGGGCGAGCACGGCGCTGGTTTTGGCCATTTGCATCAGCGAGACGAGGGCTTCCTGCATTCGCGCGCCACCGCTGGCGGAAAAGCAGATGAAGGGGATGTGTTCCTGCAAGGCGATTCGAGCGGCGCGGACGAAACGCTCGCCGACCACCGACCCCATCGAGCCGGCCATGAACTCGAATTCGAAAGCGGCGGCGACCACCGGCATGCCCTTGAGCAGGCCGCGCATGGCGATCAGTGCGTCTTTTTCCTCGCAGGTTTTCTGCGCCTGGGCCAGGCGGTCCTTGTATTTCTTGTTGTCCTTGAACTTGAGGAAGTCGATCGGTTCGATGTCGTCGCCGATTTCGCTCGGATCGGTTTCATCCAGAAAGCCATGTAGGCGCTGGCGGGCACCAAGGTACATGTGATGGCCGCATTTGGGACAAACTTGCAGATTGCGCTCCAGTTCGACCCGATACAGCACCGCCCCGCATTCCTCGCACTTGCTCCACAAGCCTTCGGGAATCTGGTGCTTGTTGCGGCCGTCGGTGCGGATGCGGGAGGGAACGAGTTTTTCGTACCAGCTCATGCAACGGGTTCCGGGTTCAGGGAAGACCTCCGGCGGAGCCGGTGATCAGGGTGCCGGGCGGGCCTGGAGAGAAGGAAATAGTATTGCGTGCGATGGAGCGCTCAGCCAGCAAAAGCGGTGGGCATACCGGCTTGATCCATGGCTTGGCGCATGGCGGCGATCTGCGCGGCGACCTCCCGGCGCATCCGTTCGGGGTCGTCGGCCAGTTCATGCATCCTGGCGACCAGCGCGCTGCCCACCACCACGGCGTCGGCGATCCGGGCGACGGCGGCGGCGGTCGGCGGGTCCTTGATGCCGAAGCCGACGCCCAGCGGCAGATCGGTGCAGGTACGAATGGTCGCCAGTTTCTCCGCCACTTCGGCGACGTTGAGCGCAGCCGAGCCGGTCACGCCCTTGAGCGAGACGTAGTAGAGATAGCCTCGCGCCAATTGGGCAGTGCGGCGGATACGCTCGACGGAACTGGTCGGGGCCACCAGGAAGATGGGAGCGATTCCGGCGGCGTTCATTAGTTCGATCGGTTCGGCCGCCTCTTCCGGCGGCAGGTCCACGGTCAGTACGCCGTCCACCCCGGCGTCGCGGGCGGCGGCGACGAATGCCGCGTGGCCCATGCGCTCGATGGGGTTGAGATAGCCCATCAGGACCAGCGGGGTCTGGGCGTCGATCTGGCGAAATTCGCGCACCAGTTCCAGTACCCGTCGCGGGGTCATGCCCTGGGCCAACGCCCGCTCGCAAGCTTTCTGGATGACCGGACCATCGGCCATCGGGTCGGAAAACGGTACGCCCAGTTCGATGACGTCGGCGCCGGCCGCGACCAGGGCGTGCAGCATCGGCACGGTCAGTTCCGGGCGCGGGTCGCCGGCGGTGATGTACGGAATCAGGGCCTTGCGCCCGGCGCGGCGCAACTCCTGGAAACGATGGGTAATCCGGTTCATAAGATTCGAGACCCTTACAGTTGGATGCCTTCCAGCGCGGCGACGGTGTAGATGTCCTTGTCGCCACGGCCGGATAGGTTGACCACGATGCTCTGGTCGGGGCGCATCGTCGGGGCCAGTTTTGTGACGTAGGCCAAGGCATGGCTGCTTTCCAGCGCCGGAATGATGCCCTCGGCGCGGGTCAAGTCGTGGAAACCTTGCAGCGCCTCGTCGTCGGTGATGGCGACGTACTGGGCTCGGCCGATATCCT
>Ga0209607_1000753_pt1 | contig 28480 bp, 26 predicted proteins | sample AD_UKC117_MetaG_FD_184413 | JGI IMG/M metagenome (GOLD analysis project Ga0209607, IMG submission 184413) | Active sludge microbial communities of municipal wastewater-treating anaerobic digesters from Hong Kong - AD_UKC117_MetaG (SPAdes)... | ecosystem: Engineered > Bioreactor > Anaerobic >... | reverse complement strand
ATTTATAGGGACATTGTTGAATGGGCAGTGCTTTATGATTTAATGAAGTATCGTGTGTGGGGTTCAGACACAATCATTGTAAGAGAAGGAATGTTACGAACAAAATCTTTTAAGCGAAAAATATTTCCGCAACTTGACCAACTTATCAGAGGAGCATATCAAGAACATAAAAAGAAAAACATAACTGTTTCAATGGTTGGAGTTGCAAAACAAAGTGCCGTTCTCAGCCGACTTTCAGTTGCGTTAGAACTGGAAGAAACTTTACACAAACCTTATCCTTGTTATGTGAGAGTGCCTGAAGACATTGAATCGAAGTGTTACAACTTCGACAGAACTTGGCTTGATACACTTGAAACAAGTGAACCCGATGAAGATGGAAAATATCTCTATCAATCTATTGGAAAATTATTTTTGGTAAAGTTTGGCAACAGACCCTTTGACCCGGTGTGGCCAGTTGACATTGCTGAATGGCAACTTTCGGAAGTAGATAAAATAATCGGACAACTAACGAGAGATGCACAACCCGGATTTCCGATTCCTGATTTTCCAATGTGTGTACAGAAAGCACACGACTTTGCAAAAGTGAACGGACTTGAAGTTGATATTTTACAAGACATTTTATTTGAGGGTATTACACAGAATTTATCATCAGAGGAAAAGGAAAAGGTTTTACGAATGAAATACTTAGGACAAAATTTAACCAACATAAGATATAGAAATGCCTGAACTATTTTCAAAATCAAAATTGATGGGAACCTTTAAAGGTTTCAGCGAAAAGGGATTTGAGTTTGCTGCCGAAATTGTTACACCCTACAACTCCGAAATGCAGGACAGACCACAACTTGGACAATTCCTATTGATACAACTTGGAACACCCGAAGAAGCATCGTTGGGAAGAATTACCAAATTTGTTCCTTCGGGCTTGCTTGCTTCCGCAGAGGGTGAAGATTACATAAACACAATGCAAGAACGAGAACAAGATGTTCCTGAAGATTTAAAAAAGCAAAAACTGAAATACAAAGTTCAGATTAAACTTTTGGGTGCAGTAAAAAATGTAAAAGTCAAGCAGATGGTTGGAGGAAAAGAAAAAGAAGTTGAAAAAATAATTTTTGTTCCATCACAAAGACGATTGCCACATTTAGGAGCAAAGGTTGCTTTGCCAAGCGACAGTGTTCTTACAGAACTTTGTCAGTTGAGTGACGGAGCAACTGATTTAGGTGATTATGTTTTAGGAGAGTTCGTTTATTCAGGTAAAACAGCCGAACCTGAATCAATGATGCGACACATCGCACCAAAGTTGAAAGTAACTTTCAACATCAACAATCTTGTTTCAAAGCGGTCAGTCGTTTTCGCAAGAGCAGGTTATGGAAAATCAAACTTGATTAAATTTTTGATTGGAGAACTTTACAGAGTTGGAATACCGCAATCAAAAGGACAAAATGTAGGAACGCTAATCTTTGATGCAGACGGAGAATATTTTTGGCCTGATTCAAGTGGCAGACCAGGGCTTTGTGATGTTCCGCAACTGCAAGACAAGATTGTAGTTTTCACAAACCGACAAGGAAAAAATCCTTACTACGAGAGTTGGAAAGTTGGAGCAGTAAAACTTGACATCAGAGATTTACCAGCAAGAGATGTAATTGGTATTGCAATTTCTTCTGAGAGACAATCACAGCAGAATGTATTGAAACTAAAATCTGTTTCAGATGCGAATTGGAGACAGTTAGTTGATTTGATTTACACACACGGACTGCAAGCAACAGACAACGATGTAGGCAGATTACTTGGTTACACTGTTGCACAAGCACAGACAAGCGGAGCAGAAATCGCAGCTGCGAGAAGCAATATGTTTAATGTTGTGAATCATCTTCACGACCCACACAGTAGTTTAATTCTTGGAACACTTCAATCATTACGCAACGGATATGTTGTTGTGATTGACATTAGCATGTTGAGTTCAACCGCGGGTTACAATATTGCAGGACTTTTAATGAGAAGAATCTTTGCTTTCAATCAAGAGAATTTCACAGGAACAACAGCACCGATTCCAGTTATTTCAATAATTGAAGAAGCACAAAGTGTATTAGGAAGGAATCTTGAAGAATCAAGTCCGTTTGTTGAGTGGGTGAAAGAAGGCAGAAAATATGACTTAGGTGCAATCTTAGTTACACAACAACCCGGCTCAATGGCTCCTGAATTATTGAGCCAAGCAGACAACTGGTTTTGTTTTCACCTACTTTCAGAAGGCGATGCAGGAACGTTAGGGAAATTCAATTCGCACTTTTCACATGATATACTTGCACATTTAATCGGTGAGCCGATTCAAGGTAACTGCTACATGTGGAGTGCACCCAAGCAACCTTTTGTATTGCCTGTGCGAATAAGAAGTTTTGAAGGGCTCTATACACCGAACATTAAAGCAAAATCAGATGAAGCAGCATTTCCAAATTCTCCCGCTACAGAGATAAAACAAAAGGCAGAAGAAAGTATGGCTACTCTAGTTGGAGCATTACGAAAAAAGTTTAAAGAAAAAAGTTTGGCATTAAAAACATTTTCGGACAACACACTTAAAGGCATTAAAAGCGGTCAACTCTTTTTTATTATTAACGAAATACTGAATGAATCGGAGGAGAAATCTGAATTCCGAGACGCAAATCAGTTGCGAGTTGTTTTACTTGCAAAGCTTTTTGAGGTTGAGATGGAGGAGGTCCAAATTCATACCTCTGATGGAAAGGATTATTACTGCGTTGAAATCGAAAAATGGACTGAACTTGGATTGTAATTTATGAAGGCATTATCATTTGACACAAGATTAGATACCGAAAAACAAATTTCCAAAAAGGAAGTTGTTGAGTTTTCCCTCAAAGACAAATCGCCAAAGCAGAGAGTGAAACTTTTAATTCTTCGAGACCTAATGAATCTTGATTGGGACATTAAGTTTGGTAAGAGAAAAATTGAAGTGTTTCCACCCGATGCATACGACAAGGAAACAATTAAGCAAGCAATGTCAGTTAAGCGAGAGGAAATAATTAACGCAAACAGACAATGGATTAACAAGAAAATTGAATTTGCAAGAAAGAATTTAGCAAGTGGTTACGATGCGATGTGTTCTAAAATTGACCCCATCATTGAGGTTTGTGAAACTCAAAAGCAAATGGATTTATTTAGAATCTTTCGTTACTACTGGAGTTCGCCTTATAGTGATTATGTTGGAAGAAGAATTAAACTTTTAATACGTGACAGAGCATTGCCAAATAAACCAATAATCGGAATAGCAGCTTTAGGAAGTCCAATCATTCACATTCCAGAACGAGACGAGTTTATTGGTTGGGATAAAAACACTCGAACAAAGAATCTCATTTATACAATGGATGCTTTTGTAATCGGGGCATTGCCGCCTTACAATTTTTTGCTTGGAGGAAAATTGATTTCACTTTTACTTGCCTCAAACGAAGTGAGAAAAATATATCATAACAAATATAAAGGCAAGGTTACTATTATTGACAAGCGTGTTGCAAATTCACTTGTCGGAATTTTTACGACAAGCTTATATGGCAAGAGTTCTCAATACAATCGCTTGAAGTATCAGGACAATTTACTCTACAATCATATTGGACACACCAAAGGTTACGGAACATTGCATCTTTCCAAAGAGACAATTCAAGAAATGGTGAAGTTCCTAAAGTCAAAAAATATTGATGTAAACCATAGGTTTGGAGATGGACCAAGCTGGGTAATGAGAGTAATTGCTGCTGCTGGTGAGTTGGTTGGTTTTGACTCTGATTTTCTATTACGGCATTCTTTTAAACGAAGCATATATTTTGTTCCATTGTCAATGAATTATAAGGAATTTTTAAATGGTGAAGCAAAAAGACCTATTTACAATAATTATTCACAGAAAGAATTGGTGAATTATTGGAAAATTAGATGGTTAAAGGATAGAAAAATGAAGCCAGAAATAATCGAAAAGGTATTAAACTTTGAACCATCAAACTTTCAAATATAAAACCTCTTTACAAGCACGTTGCCAAAGGCACACGAGCCTTTCAACCAATCCTTGTGCCTCTACACTCAGAGCCAACCCTTCGGCAAAATCAAAAAAGTCGTTTTTACCATTGATTTTAAATAATAGATTTCGATTTAAACACATTATTTATGTTTGACATATTTAAGCAAGATATTAAAATTGGTGATAAGGTAAAATTGTACCTTACAACAGGTAAAGAGCCAGAAGGTATTGTAATAAACATTGGAGAAAACTTTGTTCTCTTACAAGCGGATGACAAAACAAAAAACCGATTCTTTGATAAATTGATTGGCGGGTGGGATGTCATACAAACTTATAAAAAAGTTACAGAAAAAAATGATCCAGAGTTAACCACTGGAAAACATATAATTAATAAAGACTTACTCTTAGAAAAAGTAACTATTTTAAAAGCATTTATTAAGACAAGCGATTATTCTCTCTCTCCAAATGCCAATATTACAGAAGTAAGAGGTACTACTTGCATTGCCTCAAATAATGAGTTCACTAAAATATTAATACTTAATAACAAAATTGTTGATCCAGAATTGATTAAAGAAATTGAGGAATTTCAGCCAGGCGGAATTATTCCTGTTACAATTCAGTATTATAAAAAGGATGAAAAAAATGTAATGGCCACGGTTGTTGCTAAACCTCAAACTATTAATTCTTACGTTGATTTACTAAAAACTCTCATCATTGAAGAAGAATACGGAAAAGCAAATTTGTTAACGTACTTGCTAAAAGCAGTCATAAAAGGATACAATAAGGATTTTGGATTTATCATTAAAGAGTTAAAAAAAGTTGCTGGTACTTTTAAAACTCAACCGTTAACTAGAATAAATATTCAACACCCTGAAGATAAAGATGATAGAAGAGTTTTTAAAAATGTCGAGAAAGAAATAAATGAATTAATTAGGCAATCCAAATTTGAATTTGCTTTAAATCAAATTGAAAAAGAACTTCAAAGCAACAAAATTGAAGATAAATATAAAAGTAGTCTATTACTAAAAAAAGCACAGATATATTCATCAATTAATAATCCTGACGCTTCCGAAAAAGCTTATCAGGAATTGGTTTTATTTAATGAAAAAATTGGATCACCTAAAAACAACCTAAGTCATTTATACACAGAACTGGCAAGACTTCAATCTTTAAAAATTGAAAAACAAAAAGATGCACTCGAGTCAATTAAGAAAGCACTAAGTTTTAATCCACTTAATAATTTTGCATTAAATCTACTAAAACAATTTGAAGGAAAAGACTCAAAAAGAGTAATCGAAATTGCCGATTCTTCAAATGCAGAAGAACATTTGCTAATTGAGGCAGATGATGATTCTACATCAATAAGCCGAATGATTGACCTTGATGTAAAGGAGCACAAATACACACATCCTGAAATTATTAAATTGGGTGGGAAACCTACTGCCTATATTGCCAAATTAATACTTCTTGAAGCCAAGAATACTAAGGAAGGGGAATTGTCAGAGAGATATCCTATTTATCTTGAAGCTGCCAAAGCGTTTAGTGAATTGAATGTTGGTAGTTACGATTTACAAGACTATCTTGAATCTATTGCATTTTATGCAATGCTCAAAGGCAATTCCCTTTTCATTAATTACAGGAACAAAGTTTTTAATAATGAGACTGATATTGTAAAACTTAAGCGTTTAAGTGATAGTGCCTGTAGTTATTATTTGGAATCACTGAATTTGTTATCCAACATACAACCTAAACTTCTGCTTATTATTCTTTCTAACTATTTGAAATTAAATGTTTGCAACTATTATATAGAAAATAAAACATCCATTGATATCAAAACTGTATTTAAAGGACAGTTTGCCGATATTTTTTCATCCTGCTTAGAGAATCGAGATGAGAATATTGAAAAGATTGCATATTCAACTATACTTTCGGTTGGAGCTTCAAGTATAAATGCATGGAATAAATTAACTTTAATTCCCAAAGGAACAAGACGTTTATATGGAGAATTCGGCAATGAAACAAAGAGATACAGAATATATAAACTAATTAATGAGTTAGAAAAATCTAATATTAGTGAAAAATTATCTCCAAGTGAATTCCTGAAGAAAACATTAAATGAACGTAAGAAAAAGAAAGAATCACTTTCAGAGGTGTTATCAAAAATATCGAATCTTGATTTTGAGCCATATGGCATCCAGGAATTTTTTACAAAGTTTAAAGAACTTGAAGATTTTGACAGATTCTTTACATCAACTGATATTGAAATCAAAAATGAGGTGTTAAATGCATTGGGAATTATTAAACCATATTTAAATAGAAATCAAGCGGAAAGAACCAATTTACTTATTCAGACAAGAAAAATAATTGAAAAGCAAATTATTTTCATCAACGAAAACACAACGTTTTATGGTCGATCATTCTTTTATGGTTTGATTAATAAATGGAAAAAAGAAATTGATAAATTACTCGAAGATAAGATCATACAATCATATCCTACATTGGAACCCATTATTGATCCACCATATTATGTTCATACAAAAGATGAAATTTATATCCCATTAATTATTAAAAATACTGGAGAAGCGACATCAGAAGGTTTTCATCTGGAAATTATTTTTGAATCAACAATATATGAAGAAGATATTGCGAAGGGTTCTTTTGAAAGTACTGATGAAATTTCTTCAAATGGTAAAATTCAAACCAAATTATTGATCCCAGAAAAACTACTTGAAGAATCAAAAGCTATTGAACTTAAATTAGATATTAGTCCGATCTACCAAAAGAAAAAACTACCGGCAACAAAATTTGAATTTACTATTGAAGATGAACCTGAATCCACGCTAACCTATGAAGATATTCCATGGCGTGATGGGCCTATCCCTCCAGAACATTTATTTAAAGGGCGAAAAAAACTGATTGCAGATTTAGCTCAACACTATTTATCAGTTGAAAAGGACAAACCATATATTTTATATGGATTAACCAGAACTGGTAAGAGCTCAATATTAGAATATCTGCGTAAGAATTTAGAAGGTGACACTTTTATTACCCAAGGGAAAGGAAAGTTAGTTTTAACTTTCAAGTGGGAATTAAACGTTGCGGATAGTTATAATAAAGCAAGTGATTTTTGGAATTACACATTGTTTCAACAAACATTTGTTGAACTGGAAAAGTACTCAATAGAATATGACTTTTCTCTTAATGGACTTAAAATCGCTGAAAATAATGTAAGAGCCAAGGATTTCAAAATTATATTAGACTTTCTTGAGTCTAATAATTTGTATCCAATTTTTTTTGTTGATGAGTTTTCTTTTATAAAATCTTTAATTGATAAGCAAACTGTAAATGCTGCATTTCTTCACACACTAAGGCAATATTCTCTTGACGGACTTGCAAGCTTCATTTTTGCTGGTACTTATGATATAAAAGCTCTTATTAAAGACCCAAAGTATGGTATTACTGGCCAGTTAGTCCATGCTATTGATGAACAAGTAAATGAGATAAGTGATGACGCTGCTGAAGAACTTATTGAGGTTATTAGTGACAAACTATCATTCACACCAGAGGCAATTTCACACATATTGTTTTTATCCGGCAATGTGCCTTATTTTATTCAGATCATTTGTAAAAACTGTGGCTACTATGCATCCGAAAACAAAAGAAGACACATTGGATATCCTGAATTGGAAAAAGTAGTTCGAATTTTAATTGGACAGGAACCTTCCTATGGTAATTCATTAGTTAAAAAACTCCCTGAGAACACATTCCAGAATAATCAATTTAGCCCAGCAGACCCAAAGGAAGTTAGTGTATTGATTTCAAGCCTAACACATTTTAATAAAGAACGAATTAATGATCCAAGAGGGATTAGTTTTGCCGAATTACAAAAACTGTGGGCAGATAAAAAAATTAATGCATTCAGACAGAAACTTGCGGAAACCATTCAACTCCTAATGGATAAGAGAATACTTATTCAGGAAGAAGATGAAGGAATGCCAGTTTATAAACTTTCTGTTGACTTATTCAGAAGATGGTGGACTATTCAGCACCCAGATATTAACTTGATATTAACTACATTAATCGATTAAAATGGAAGCCGCATTTAGTAGGTCATATATTATAAATCCTGATGAATTATTCGGCAGAAATGAATTGCTGGATAAACTTGTGATGCTCGCAAATAATAAATACTGTGTTTCAATTACTGGTTTGAGAAGATTTGGGAAAACAAGTGTTTTAAAATGTTTAGAATATAAGTTACGAAGCGATTCAATATCAAAAGTATATCCTGTTTATTATGACTTTAAGGAAGTTGGAGCATTGATTAAGGGCACAGATAATGCCTACAAGTACATGATTGCAGTATTAATTTCAAGTCTTACAAAAGATAATTTGTTTTCAGGCATAGAAAAATTTGGAAAAATAGAAATACAATCATCCATTGATTGGAAAGACATTTTTGAGCAACTTGAAGGCGTAAACTCAGTAAGAATACAATCGCTACTTGAGGATATCATTAATCTGTTTTCTGATTTAATTGAGAAAACAATATTATTTTTAATAGACGAATACGAATGGTTATTTAAATATACTTTTGATACACCTGTTGGATTCATGAAACTTCGTTCTATGGCTTCGTCAATTCAGCAAAACGGGAGAAATCCTTTTTCATTCTGGATTATTGGAGCATTATCATGGGATTACTTATGTACATTAACAGGTTCTGGAGAACTAAATGTAATTGATGCTCCACCAGTTTATATTGGACCAATTGACTTTAGCTCTTTTAAAAATATGTGGGAGCAAGAAACTCAGAAAATTGAGAATTGTAATGACGATTTAAAAAATCTAATTGAATTTGCTTTTAAGTCATCTGGTGGAATACCTTTCTATGGCAAACTAATTGGAAGTTATTTTTGGTCAAATAATAAGAAACCTGATTATTTAATTCTTGACTCTCATTTAAAGGAAATGATTAGTTCTTTGCAAACTGAGGAAATAAGAATTTTGACTGACTGCTCGATTTCTCCAAGAAATTATCATAATAATCGATTTGTTATTGATTTAATTGAAAAAGGTTTAATCAAACAGAATGGACGAAGTTTTGAATTGAAATCAGATTTTATTAAAACATTTTTTATTTCAAAACATAAGGAAAGCAAACTTACAAACATAACAACAATTGAATCCATTGAGATTACAGATAAAATTTCCGAACTCATAAGAGTTATTAACAACAATCATTTTAACAAGAAATCCAAATACATTTTTGAACCTGTGAACGATGATGCCGCATTGTTGAAGGATTTAAGAACACCTTGTTATTCATTAGAATTATTCTCTGATTTTGCAAGCTCTATTTATAAGATATTATTTGAAAGAACAAAAGAATGCTTAAGAGGTATTGATACTACCAAAGCACGGTTGCCAATAAGTTTTAAAAGAAACAATCAATTTATTGAAATTGTAGATATTTTACGACATTCTTTAGGAGGTGGTCATATTATGGATACTTTTAATCAAAGACCTGGTCAAATGTCAAAATCAAAAATGCTTCATATTCTTACTGGTAATAAAAATGATCCTAATTCGCCAGAGGAATTTTATAATTTGCAAATATCAATTCTTAAAATGTTTGAACAAGAGTTGATTAAATTAAATTCAATTGTAAAAGCAATTACCTAAATGGCGAGTAAAACAATTATAGAATTTTTACATTTTGCCAATCCAACAAAGGAGCAAGATGCCGTTTTAAAGGCAATGGAGGTCTTTGTTTCATCTGAAAATCAATATGATTTTATTGTACTTTGTGGTGCGGCTGGCACAGGTAAAACTTCTATTACTGCCGCATTAATCGGTTATTTGAATGAATTAGGAAAGCCGTACAAAATCTCAGCTCCAACAGGACGTGCAGCCAGAATACTTGGGAGGTGTAAGTGGAAAGCAAGATTCCCCAGATTTTCGCAATTTAGTTTCCCCAGGGTAGATTATAAAAGTACGATAAATTTCTCATCAGGTTCCGTTTTAAGTATTCTGATTTAAATGAGGAGAACCAATAAAAATCTGTTGATTAAGTGGCTCTTTCCCATAAAACCAGATATCATCATTTTTAAGATGATTGAACAACATCGTTAAAGATGGTTTTTCTGTTTTCCAACCGGTAACTTTTACCAGCGAGTCTGAGTATTTCACATTTATAAAGCAAGCGATCCAGCAAAGCCGTGGCAAGGACTTCATCTTCCAGCATCTCTGCCCACTGTTTCGGATTCTTGTTGGTCGTAATGATAAATGAAGCAGACTCATGCAACTGATTAACCAATTGAAAAAGCCCCACTGCGGTTTCCTTGTCCAGGGGGAACATCATAATGTCATCAATAACAAGAAGATCTATTTGAAGCAGTCTTTTATACTCCCTGGCAGCCAGGGTGGTCATTTCCTTCATTTTAATGGTTTGCGCCAGTTGGTCCATTGTTCTGAACAGACAACGGTAACCTTTTTTCAGGGCTTCGAAGCAAAGTCCACCGGCGATGTATGTTTTTCCTGTTCCGCTGGGACCGGTCAACATCAGGTTGAACTTCTGGTCAAGCCAGACGAGTTCTCTGAGTTGACGCATTTGAACCGGAGATATTCCATTCATGAAAGCATGGTCATATTGGTCCAGGTCATGGGCAAGAGGCAGCCTTGCAGCCCTGATTCTACGGGCCAGGTTGGCAGCACGTCGCCCAAGGATTTCTTTTTCAAGCAAGGTCAAAGAGAAGTCGCTGTAGGAAGGCTCCTTGCGAAGAGCTTCTTCAAGAAGCGGTTCTATCTGTGCCGCCAGGGAGGTGAGGTTCAGCTCACGGGCATAGGCTTTGATTTGATGAACACTTTCCATGGCATTACTTCATTAAGCGTTGATAATCCATCACATGACTCTGCTGCGGCTTAATAAGAAGTATCTGGTCCAGTTGCTCTCCGGGCATCATGGGTTTATAATCAGCCAACATGTGAACCAACTCTTTCTTGCTGCTCCTATTCAGATATTCAAAGACATCCTTAAACTCTCCGCTGGAGAAAAGCTGAAGATCCAGGCATTTGGCCAGGGTTTGATCCACCAGCCCTTGGTCCTGTTTCTGTATGGTTTTGCGAATCTGTGAAAACTGATCCCTGGCATATCTGGGGAAGCGTTTTCTGATCCGGTCAGTAAAGGAAGCAGCCAATTCCTGGTTGGAAAAGCAAAGGATCAGCTCTTTTTCAAGGGTATCGATTTTGGCGGTTTTATCCCTCCGGTGATCGTTGTTAATAATCAATTTCCCTTTACCCTGTTCCATTGCGAAGCAGGCAAGTTGGTTTTCATTCAGATCGGAGATATGTATAAACTCCTGGTCAATCTTAAGAAACACTTTGGTGTCAGGCCCCTGATAGGTGCCGGTGGGCACCGTATAACGGTTGCCCTTGTAAAGAACCGTATTGTCTTTTCTGACCCCATACGTAATTCCGGGGACTTCCCCAACGGGAATAGGTACAAAGGGCTGAAGATATTCAAGCTCAGTCAACCACTCCATGTGAGGGACCAGATGGGTGGTCCCGTGTATCTTGGTGTTGGCGGTTCTTTCCAGCCACGCCAGTCCACTTTGATTCAGGGTCTCAATGTCGGAGAACAACCTGCCACGAAGGAAGTTGTTCTTGACATATTTAACCGAACTCTCCACCTTCCCTTTGGTTTGAGGGTCCGCCTTGCGGCACATGAAAACCCGGAACTTCCGCTGAGCCTGATAGAGCATGAACTCGTGGGAATAGATCAAATCCCCATAGTTTTCATCTTTCAGAACGGTGGTATCCTGGTCGAAAACAATGGTTACCGGAAGGCCTTTAAAATAGGCAAAGGCCTTTTCCATGGCATAAATCAGGAAACCGGAGGTAACGGTATGGTTGGTGAATATGACAAACTTCTGGCGGCTGCGTGACAAAACCATAACCATAAAAAAGACTTTGACCCGGTTCCCGTAATGATCCCTCATCCAGGATACCCCAAAATCAACCTGAGCCTGTTCTCCGTAAGGCAGTTCCTCAACGGCTTCGCATTGCCTGATGCTCACCGCTGGTTTGAAAAGATGATACTTTTTGCGCACATACTGGACAAAAGAAAATACCGTCCTGGAACTGATAACCGGAAAATTCTCAAAACGTTCTTTGAGCCAATCCTCTACTTGTGCTGCCGAACATTCCGGGCATTGCTCAATTCGTTGACGGACAAAATCCTCGTAATAATGAAGTTTTCTGATTCGATGTTTCAGACGCTCAATGGCTGCCTCAAGGCTGTCAATATCCATTCGAAGATACTTCCTCACGGTTTTCCGGTCGACTTCAAGTTCCCGGGCGATTGCACTTTTAGTTTTGCCCTCTTCGAAAAGTTTCTTAATTTCGTTGTACATGGATACAATCTTGTAAAGAGTATTCATAGGCCTTTGTTTGTTTTGGTTCGCACCTTAAAACTACAAAGGCCTTTTTGTATTAACCACTACCCATGAAACTTTTTATACCGAAAAGTGGGGATTCTTATTTGCGAAAAAGTGGGGAAAGTTATTTTCCATTCACAACCAATCACTCATGGTCTCTTTCACCGACTCGATGGCCTTTTTTACGAAGGACAAAGAGGTACCGGCACTCATCAGGAATTTTATATGGTTCTGATAGAGTCCGTTCACGTTATCCGCACTGTAGAAACCTCTGTCGGTGACCAATTTCACCTTCGGATATCCCAGCACATCCAGATCGTGCAATAAGATTTCGGCGCCGGTCTTGAACACTGCCACTTGCCGGTTTAAACCACTACCATTAAGAATATGATAAATTGAGTGGTTTGAATAAAAAAGAATAACTCATTCATTAAAAGATAATTAGCTTGGCATGATATAAATCTTCAGCAAAGATTGTTATGCCAGGATATTTTAAATGCCGGCATTGCGGCAAGCGCACCCGCAAGAATCCCCGGATCAAAAGCCATCAAAGCTATTGTGGCAGCCAGCCATGCCAGCAGGCCCGTAAGAACCGATGGGAGCGGGAGAGGTTGGAGAACAATCCCGATTATCATACTCAACGCAAAAGCCAAAAGAGACACTGGCGTGAGCACCGTCCTGGTCACCAATATCAGCAGCAGTATCGTCAAAGTCATCCCCTTTACGAAGAAACCAACCGTAAAAAGCAACTTATACGCAATAAAAAAGCCTCACAAATTGCATTTGAAAGCCGTTTTCAAAAGATTGTAAAGACGGACGCGTTAATCGATGAAAGCCTTGCCAGTCGTGGGTTATATGAGATCTTACCCTACAAAATGCGTCCGGGGAAAAAGATTGTAAAGACGGACGCGTTAATTGTGGAAATCCGCGCCCACAAAGGCTTTGCGAAGGTTCTGGTACCGCAATCGGGTTAATTGTAAAGACGGACCACATTGCATGGGGTCCACCCGGTTTCTATTTTGGCGGGAAAAATGACTGGTGAGAGCACCCATAGGAAAATTAAGCTTGAAGATCTGGATACAACGCTCTTGTCTCTGCGTATCACCCGGCCCAAAGATCTTGCCCGGGTACGCCAGTCTCTGGAGCGCTCAGGCCAGCTGAATCCCATCGTGGTACGTCCCCTTGATGAACGGTTCCAGATTCTGGATGGCTTTAAACGCTACGCAGTTGCCCGGGATTTAGGATGGGAGTCTCTGGAGGCAAGAATCCTGGACATCTCCTTACCGGAAGGTAAGGCAGCCATGCTGAGTTATAACCGCAGCGGACGCTCCCTGCTGGATTATGATGAAGCCATGGTGATTCACAGTCTCAAGCAGGACCACCTGCTGGATCAGGCAGCCATCTCCCGGCTTACAGGCTATAGCCGCAGCTGGGTGTGCCGGAGGCTGGCGCTGATAGAAAAGCTGGATCAGAGCCTTCAGGATGCCTTGCGCATGGGGGTGATCACCAACTCCCAGGCCCGGTCCCTGGTGCGGTTGCCACGTGGCAACCAGCAGGAAGTGATGCACTGCATAACGGAGTGGCACCTGACAAGCCGTGACAGTGCCACTCTGGTGGAGAAGTATCTTTCATCGGGGAGCCATAAGGAGCAGCAGTATGTGCTGACCCATCCCATGGAGGTGATTGAGCAAACAGGATCAGGTGAAGAGATCTTCGACATCCGCTTAAGCCATCATGGCAACCGGCTTTTAAAAAGCGTGGAACTACTCCATATCCAGCAGAACATCTTTATCAGCCTGTGCGGACAACATATGACAGGCCAGCTTGGAGAAACGGAAACCGGGATTTTGGAAGAAAAGATCGATCGGCTAAAGAAAGGAGCAGGCAAAGTGCAAAAGATTATTCACTATAAAACATGGAAAGATGCAGGATGAATCATTAGAGAACTCAGTGGTAACGTTGCATGCCCGGGGATGGACCATCCGGAGGTTATCGCGCGAGTTGGGCATCAGCCGCGAGCGGGTACATCGGATACTCAGGGACAACAACAAGAAGCGGGAGACGGGCAATGCCGTGCCCCGGGAAACGGTAGTGAAACCCTCCAAACTGGATCCATTCAAGGAGTACATAGCAGAACTTCTGGACACTTATACGGACCCGCCCATCACCTCGCAGCGGGTGCTGGAGAAAATCCGGGAGAAGGGCTATGATGGCGGTAGAACCATCCTGGGGGAATATGTGGCCTCAGTGCGGGGAAAACAAGCCGGTGAACCGGTCGTTTATGTGGAGACATCACCCGGCCAGCGGGGATCACACGACTGGAGCGATTACTCCGTCTATTTTACGGACTCCGGAACTAAGGAGAAGGTTACTTTCTTCAGTTTCATTTTGAACTACTCCCGGCGGCAGTACATCGATGTGGTGGAAGACAAAACACAAACCACCCTTCTGAGGTGCCTGGTGAATACCTTCATCTATTTTGACGGGGTGGTGCGCCAGGTAAAGAGCGACAACCAGAAGGCCTGCGTGGACCGGTGGGAACAGGGCAAGCCGGTTTTTAACCGCAAGTTCCTGGAGTTTGCTTCGCACTACCGCTTCAAACCGCTTACGATCACCCCTGGAAAACCCCGTGAAAACCTGCGCATTGAGAGGCCTTTTTACTACCTGGAACTAAGCTTTCTGAACGGCCGCACATTTTGTAATACGAAGGATCTGAAAGATCAGCTGCTGCATTGGTTACTGGAAGTGAATGACCTGCGGGTTCACCGCACCACCGGGGAAACACCCCTGGCATTGTTCCAAAAGGAGTATCCCTTTTTGCAGCCCCTGCCTGAGAGTCACTATGACACTTCCCTGACCGGTTACCGGGTGGTAAACAATGAATCGTGTGTGGAGTGGAGTGGTTTTTATTATGCCGTTCCGGCTCAGTATATGCATCAGACGTGCCTGGTCAGGGAGAGCCAGGATCAGGTAACCGTTTACAGTTCCGGTGGCAGTGAGATCACCCGGCACCCCCTGCCGGCAAAAAACGCTGCCGGCAAATATGTCGGTCGGGTGGCACTGCCACACCGTCAAAATACATCCCCCAAAATGGAAGAGGTAAAGCTCCGTCTGGAAGCCATGGGAGAGATGATGACCCGGTATATCGAAGAAATCAGCAAACATAAGCCCTCCTCTTACCGGACTCATCTGCGCAGGATATTGTCCCTGAAGGTAAACTACCACCAGCAGGATATCGTCCTGGCCGTAACCCGCGCACTAAAACACAAGGTGTATGAATCCGGCGCCATAGAAAACTTCCTGGATTCTCATGCAGAAAAGAAAAATGAATACCGGTTGTTCTCCAAAAATAGCCCAGGATATGAAGACTAAAGTGTCAGAAAAGTTTATTGAAAACTGCAACTATCTTGGCTTAAAGAGATTACCTGTGCATTATGAATCGGACATTGAAAAAGCCCATACGGCCAATATCGGTTTTTACGAGTTCCTGGAAGGGATGATCCGTGAAGAAGCTGACCATCGCCGGGAGCGCAGCATCCGGTACAGACTCAAGAACAGCCGGCTTCCCCAGCCATATCAGCTGCTGCAGGACTTTGATTTTGACTTCCAGCCGAATCTGCGAAAGAAGCTGATCATGGATCTGGCCATGATGGATTTTGTCCGACGCAAAGAATCGGTTCTTTTCGTTGGGAACGTTGGAACCGGGAAATCGCATCTTGCCAGGAGCCTGGCCCTCAAAGGCTGCGAGAAAGGGTTTAAAGTGTTTTACACCACTTGTGCCGAAATGATTAATGACCTCAATACAGGAGTGTATGAAAAGACGCTGAACAAACGGATGCCCAAGTACATCAACCCGGAACTACTGGTGATCGATGAGATGGGGCATGATAGGCTTGAGCTGGAGGTTACCCGTGAAGCCCACCTGCTGTTCAAGGTCATCGACGAGCGCTACAAACAACGCAAATCATTGATATTTACTTCCAATGTCGAAGAACCGGATTGGGCGGATTACCTGGGAGACCCCATCACAACCAAAGCCATCCTGGATCGCATCTTCCACCACTCCATTGTTGTCCGGATCAAAGGACCGAGTTACCGTGCATACCAGGGAAAACAGCTGCAGAAAAATTACGACCAATAACCCATTAAGGCGGGCAGCGACCATGGGCGAAGTTTTGTACCGATGGTTGTCTGTAAAGCGTCAGGAGAGAGTTCCTGGCGCTTTTTTGTTTTTAAACCGGCATCGAACCGGTTCAAAAACAGGCGGGCAGCTTCCCGGACTCGTATTCCCCGATGATTTGAAAAACTCTGTTTCCGAATCCAGGAAAATCGTGCCGGTCTTGCACCAAAAACCAAATGCATTAACCATTGAAAATCAAGTAAAAGAAAAATGATGGCAGCGTTTTGTCGCGTCAAACGGAAGCGTTAAACAGCGGCGCTGAAAACGCAGCTGGTTGAGTTGCGTAGGACTGATTCCGGTGGTAAAAGCGAAGTCGTAGGCGTCCAGGTCGTGACCTAATGGCAGTTGGGCTGCTTTGATCCTAAGTTCGAGCTGCTTTTCCTCGCGTCTGCCAACCTCGAACCGCAGCAGGCTATGTATGAACTCCTCGTAGCTTGGATGCTCACGTTCAGCCTTGGCTATAAGATCAGTGATGCTCCCGCCTATGCCCGGCAAACGCAGGCGTGTGGAGCATTGCCTAATTTGGGTTATATGCTCGTTCATGGCGGTTGTCTTTGTTTTGGAACAGTTTCTCGTAATCGTTTATGTCGGATTTTTCCGGTCTCATATTGGCCATCAGATAGATCTTGGTATCACCAAGCGGCCGGATATCAGGGGTGTTTTCAACGCATGGGGTATCCAGTTCCAAGACCTTTTTAAAGTCGTTGACGCTAAAAAGACGGTTGTCAAGGCAAAAATGCAGGGCATTTTCGGCGCGGAGCCTACCACTTAGTTCACTACTTTGCAGCAAGGTGGAGAGTTGATCCCTGATGTATCGGGGGTACTTCCTCTCCAACTCAGTGATGAAGGCCTGCACCTGATGGCTCCCGCCAAAGAAAGCCCTTACCCGTGACCTGAGGTCGTTCAAACCAATGGACATGTCACGGCGGTGGTGATTGTTGATTACCGTACGCCCTCTGCCATCAGGGATGGTGTGCATGGCAACCAACAGGCCGTTTTCTTCGTGGATTAACAGGCGGCCGTCGGCTTCCTTAAGGAAAACACGGCTGTTCTCGTTCTTGTAGGTGCCCAACGGCAGGGAGTACGTGTTGCCTTTGTATCGGACGGTGTTCGTTTTTATAACCTTGTGATACTCGGTCTGCTCGATGCGTAGCAATGGATTCCATGCAAGCAGGTGTTCCCTCTCTGTAAGCCATACTTCGTACGGAATCTTGCATGTCGTATTGTGCAGCATGCCATTGCCTGTTCTCCTAAGCCAGTCAATGGCCTGGGAGTTGATGGTTGCTTCGTCAACGTACTGGCGGTTATACAGGAAGTTCTGCTTGATGTACTTGATCACGTTCTCCACTTTGCCCTTGCTCTCAGGATCCGCCGCACGGCAAAACAGGATCTTGAAGGGGCGTCCTGCCTGATAACGGTTGAAGATGTCGGTCATGATCAAGTCACCCAGATTCTCCCTGTTCAGAAACACGGCGTCCTGATCGTAAACAATCTGGCGGGGCATTCCCTGGAAGTACTCGAAGGCCTTTTCGTGTGCGTCCACCTCGCTTTGAGCCGTAAACGGAGTCTCGCGAGCAATCAGGTACTTCATGCGACTGTGGCAAAGCAGCATGCTGAAAAAATAGATCGTCTTCCTTGTGCCGGTTGTCGTACGCAATTTGATCTGTCCAAAGTCCACCTGAGCCTGCTCGCCGGGAGGCATCTCGGGAACAGCCGTATATTGACGCGAGCAGACAGCCACCTTGGGGATACCGTATTCCTGACGGATCTTCATCACAAAATTGTATGCCGTCTTGGGATGGACAGCCGGCAAGTTGGGGTAGTGTTCCTTCAGCCAATCGAGCATCTGGGCAGAGGATGTTTCGGGGAAGAGCTGCAAGCGACCTTCCACAAAATCACGGTAGGGATCAAGGACGCATGGACGTCCTTCGTATCTCTTCAGGTATGTCTGGAAAACATCCGGCTCCATGTCAAGGAACTTTTTGACAGTCCTGAAGTTCAGCTTTAAATGGTCGGCTATCCATTGAATCGATCGATGATCGACCTCGCGTAGCCTTTTGATCTCATGGTACATACAGTAAATATTAAAATTGTTGTTCCCCATCGCCGCAATTTTTGGTTCACGGCTAATGTAGGTTGTTATAATTTTTTACTGTACTCTTGTTGCCATTTTTACTGCACGCTTGTTGCCGATTTTACTGTATTCCTAATTGCCATTTTTACTGCATTGTCCGTTGCCGATTACAACAGGAACGCTCTCCGAAATCCGCCCCGACAACATGTACCAACCGTTACCACCAAGTGTAAAAAAAGAAAATCTTAAACTTAAGTGAGTCAAAATTATTGACAATACAACTGTTAAATATTGAGCCCTGAATTGAAAGCCAACCCAAATTGTACACATTGCCAAAGCCCCTCAGGCCAACGCTAATTAACCAAAGCTTTGTCAAAGAGTGCAATTCTGCCACCCCACAATTAGCCTCACTCAGCAAACATCCATTCGAATATGGATAAGATTTCAAACTATAGCATAGCAATACTTAGAAACAATATTTAAAGCACAGAAAAATACGATGTTATAGAATTCTCAAAAATTATTTGGATTGTTCAATAATTTTGCTTTAAATTTGCAAAGTGAATATTCACTAACATAGCAAATTGATATGACATCAGAATTATCAGATAGACAAAAGGAAATAATTGAAGTTTCTCTCGCTTTAATCGCCGAAAACGGAATTCAGGGACTTACGATAAAAAATCTGGCAAAAAGAATCGGATTTTCTGAATCGGCAATTTATCGCCATTTCGAAAATAAGATTGAGATTTTAGTGGCCATATTAAACTATTTCAAAGAAAATACTGAGCGCCTGTTTACTGCCGAACTAAATGCAGAAGGAGATGCACTCACTAAAATTAACCACCTTTTTCAAAATCAGTTTAAGATATTTGCCAGTTCTCCCTCGTTGGTAGCAGTTATTTTTTCAGAAGAGATTTTCCGGAATGAAGCCATACTAGTAAAAAAAGTTTCTGAAATAATGGATAATAACTTCAACACTTTAACCAGTATCATAAAAACTGGGCAGGAAAATGGCGAACTCCGAACCGATACGGAAGCAGAACATTTGGCAGTTGTTGTTATGGGGACACTTCGTTTATTTGTAAAGCAGTGGCAAATGTCGGGTTATGCTTTTAGCTTATTGGCAAAAGGTAGTGAGCTCTCGAATTCAGTTAAAATATTGGTAAAAAAACAAGATAAATAAAATGGAAATAAAAAAAGTAAAAGAAACCAGAATCGAAGAAACGCCTCACAAGTTAGACGTTCGAAAATTGTACGACAAAGATTCGGCACAAGCAATACACATTACGCTGCAACCCGGCGAAGCCTTAAAACCGCACATTACTCCGGTAGATGTTTTTTTCTATGTTTTGGAGGGTTCACCCGAAATCCTGATTGGTAAAGAAAAAATTCAGGTGGAAGCCGACAATCTGGTAGAAAGCCCAAGAGACATAGTGCATTGTTTGTACAATAATTCAAATAATATAGCTAGAATTCTTGTGGTGAAAGCACCCAGACCGACCAGCTCATCGAAGCTTTTATAGGACAAAAAATTTTAAACTATTAGATTAGTGTATGTTCACTCACAATAATATAGCATGGAAACACAACAAAATGAAATAATAGAAAAAGCTGCCGGAATAATAATGAATTCAGGTATAGATGAACTTACTGTTCATAACCTGGCTGGCAAGCTTGAATTAGAAGATAACCAACTTTATCAGCAACTAAAAAAAGATGATGATATCCTTCTGATTTTGTTATTACGCTTTGAAAGCGACATGGTGGATTTTTTAAAAGGAACTAAAAATTCTAGCGAAACTCCCGAGAATGAACTGAAAATTCTCTTTAAAAAGCTTTATTTCCTTTTCCTGCAAAAACCCTATTACCTCGACCTTATTTTCGATAAGAAACTCAAAGACAGGGATGAAAGCATCAGGAATTCATTACTGCGGATTCGGGAAATGGCCGAAAATTATTTGACAGAAATAATTAACAAAGGGAAAAGTGAAAATAACTTTAAAACAACGGTTGCAACAAAGGTTCTGGCAAATAAAATATTAGCTGGATTTAGAATTTATATGAAAGACGAACAACGTTTTCATGAGGTAATATTGGAAATGAAAAAAATAAAAACTTCAAAAGATTAATAAAAAATGAAAGACAAAAAAATTTGGACTCACAGGTTAGTGAGCATTCACAAATCAAAACAATTATTCCTGATTTTGTTGGGAATATTTTTGTCGCTGTGCAGTAATGCACAAACATGGTCTTTGCAACAATGCATCGACACAGCTCAGGTACACAATAAAAACCTGCAAATGAGCAGGAACAATATGAATTTGGCCACAGAAAAACACAATGAGGCAAAAGCTAGTCTTATCCCAAAAATCAGTTTGAATGCCGATTACAAATATTTTGCTGAATTGCCCTACCAACTGATGCCACAATCAGCTTTTGGCGGCCCTGAAAGAATGTACAAGGAAGTGCAAATGGGTGTGCCGCACAATATTGGCACTAACCTGCAAGTAGCAATGCCTTTGTATAATCCACAGGTTTATGGCGCTATTGAAGCGACAAAAATTGCTTCGGAGATAAACAGTCTGCAGTACAAAAAAACGGAAGAGCAGGTTTATTTCGAAATCTCGAACCTGTACTACAATGCTCAAATCTTAAGTCATCAGAAAGCCTTTATCGACAGTAACCTGGTAAATACCACAAAACTGCTTGATAACCTAAAGTTGCTTCATGCACAACAAATGATAAAAAAGAGTGATGCTTCGAAAGTAGAATTGCAAAAAGAACAGTTAATCACTCAGCGTGAATTGGTGAAAAACAATGTTGAACAGGTGATGAATGCGTTGAAGTTTTCGATGGGGATTCCGTTTAATCAAATCATTCAGATTGACACTAAAATCGAAAACAAAGATTTGGAGACCTATTCTACAATATTGCCAGTGGATTTAGAATTGGTAGTTGCACAAAACAAACTCCTTTCCAGCGAATTAAGTACGCTTAAGGATTCGCGCCTACCCACGGTTTCAATCTTTGGAAGTTACGGACAAACGGGCTTTGGTTACGACAAAAAGCCAAACGACTTCCTAAATTTTTACCCAACGGCTTTTGCAGGTTTGCAACTATCAGTTCCCCTTTTTAACGGAACAGTTACACAACGAAAAATCAATCAGAAAAAACTGGAAATTCAGAATAACCAGATACAATTCGATTTGGCGAAAGAACAAAACCAAATGCTGATTGAAAATGCAACCCGTTTGCGACAGGTTAACCAACAAACCATTGATAATACGCAAAATCAAATCGACCTGGCGACCACGGTCTATAACGAAATGGTATTACAGCAAAAGGAAGGAACAGCAACACTTACCGATGTTATTTTGGCTGACAATGCGGTTCGTGACGCACAAACCAGCCATTTAACGGCCATCATCGAATTTCTGAAAGCCGATTTGGAGCTTAAAAAACTAAGTGGAAATATTTCATCAATCAAATAATACAGAAAAATCATGTTGAAAAAAATTACTTATACGGTTGCCATTCTGGCACTCATAGCATTTACAGTTTTTAAACTGAAAAGCAACAAGGAAATTACAGAGAAAAGGGTTTATCAGTACGACAAAGAAAAACCAATTAGCGTGCAGACAATGCAGGTTAATTCATCTAATTCGGCAAATACCTACACTTATACCGGCACATTCGAACCCCATAAAGAAACCAAGTTAAGCGCCGACATCCAAGGAAAGGTTAGCGAGTTTCTGGTTGATTTAGGCAGTTCGGTGAAAAAAGGAGAACCACTGATTCAGTTGGATAATTCTCTTTTGAAACTTCAGCTTCAAAGTGTTGAAATTCAGATTGAGGGACTGGAAACCGATGTAAAACGCTTTACCATTTTAGCTGCTGCCGATGCCGTTCAGGGTGTTCAGCTCGAAAAAGCCGAATTGGGACTTAAAACAGCTAAAGTTCAGAAAGCAACATTGGAAGAACAAATCAGCAAAACAACTATTCGTGCGCCGTTTAATGGAATTGTAACGGTAAAATTAACTGAAGTAGGTGCATTTGCCGCACCCGGTATGCCACTGCTGCAACTTACCGAAATCTCAAAACTGAAGTTCACTGTAAATGTATCTGAAAACCAACTGTCGCAGTTCTCACTGCAACAGGTTTGCAAGGTATCGGCTGACGTTTATCCCGAATTAGCATTCGAAGGGAAAGTAAGCATGGTGGGCAGCAAATCCAATATGGGTAACAGTTATCCGGTACAGCTTGAATTGCAAAATACCCCCGACTTAAAAATAAAATCAGGAATGTTCGGAAAAGTAAAAGTAAGCACACAAGGCAACGAAAACCAAATTAGTATTCCGGCATCGGCGATGGTTGGCACTACCATTCAACCTCAGGTTTATGTCGTTAAAAACGGAAGTGCCCATTTACAAAATATCACTATCGGAGAAAGATTGGAAGATAAGGTCATTGTTCAGGCAGGCATTTCCGAAGGAGACCAAATTGTCATCAATGGTTTTATAAATCTGTATGATGGAGCAAAAGTAACCTTTAAATAACCTGAGCTATGAACATCACAGAAATATCTATAAAACGACCCTCGCTGATAATTGTGCTATTCAGTGTTTTTGCACTGTTGGGGATTATCGGGTATCAAAATCTGAGTTACGAATTGCTTCCCGATTTCAACCAGCCGGTTGTGGTAATAAAAACGATATATCCAGGTGCCGAACCACAGGAAGTGGAAACTTCGGTATCACGTAAAATTGAAGATGCATTGTCGAACCTGGAAGGTGTCGATTACCTCGAAACCAAGTCGATGCCCAATGCGTCGGTGATAATTGCCAACCTGAAATACGGAACCAATGTGGACAATGCCATGCAGGATGCCCAGCGGTATATTGATAATATCCGAACCGATTTGCCTGCAGATATTCAAAGTCCGGTAATGAGTAAAGTTTCACCGAATGATTTGCCTATTATTTCAATTAGTGCAACCAGTAATTTGCCTGAAACAGAGTTTTACCAGAAAATGAAGGATGACTTTCTTCCGCAGATTCAGCAGCTGAAAGGAGTGGCAGAAATAACTTTGCTGGGCGGCGAAGAACGTGAAATTCAGGTTAAAGTTGACCAGGATAAACTCAGATTGTATAAAATTTCACTTTCGCAGGTGGTTGAATCTATCAACCGTTCGGGACTGGATTTACCTGCCGGAAAAGTACAGTCTGATAAAGTTAATAATTCAGTTCGACTAACTGGCAAGTTCGCCACCACAGACGACATTATGAATGTGCAGATTGCAATGCCATTTCCTGAAAGCCCTGTGTATGTAAAAGATGTTGCCAGCGTAATCGACGGGGTAAAAGAAATTGTGTCAGTAAGCCGTTACAATGGTGTAAACGGAATTGGATTGTTGCTGAAAAAACAAGGCGATGCCAATGCAGTGGATGTTTCGGAGTTGGTACGCAAAAAATTGGCTTATATTGAAGAACAAAACCGAGAATCAGGAGTAAAGTTTATTATTGCCGACGATTCGACTGACAATACTATCGCAGCCGTTGATTCGGTAGTACACGACTTGATTCTTGCGGTAATTCTCGTTTCCTTAGTCATGTTGCTTTTCTTACGCAGTTACCGGAATTCGCTCATCGTTTTAATATCCATCCCAACGTCGTTGATTACTGCTTTTGCTGTGATGTGGCTGCTGGGTTATACCCTAAACCTGATGACTTTGCTCGCCATGTCGCTGATAATCGGAATTTTGGTGGACGATGCCATTGTGGTTCTCGAAAACATTCAACGCCACCTCGATATGGGAAAAGAGAAACGCACTGCCTCGATGGACGGGCGAATGGAAATCGGATTTTCAGCACTTTCAATTACTTTGGTTGATGTAGTCGTGTTTCTGCCAATTTTGTTCCTACAGGTGTTTATTGCCGATATGCTCAAACAATTTGCCGTGGTGGTCATCACCTCAACTTTAACCAGTTTACTGGTTGGATTTACCTTAACCCCTTGGCTGGCATCGCGCATCGGCAAAAAAGAAGATTTACAGCCTACAAATGTTTTCAATCGCTTTTTGCTTTGGTTTGAAAAGCAACTGGAAGCCTTTATTCAGTGGTATGGAAGACAATTAAGCTGGGTGTTGAACCACAAAATCATTTTTACCGGTTTTGTGATTTTATTGTTGATTCTCACTGCCGGAATGATGAAACTGGGAATCATCGGAAAAGAAATGATGTCGACCGGCGACCAGGGAAAATTTCGACTTAATCTTGAATTCGACAAAACTATTACTGTTCAGCAAAATAACATTGTTTCGCAACAGGTTGAAAATTATATTCTGCAACACGACGAAGTAGCTACTTTGTTCAGCAACATTGCCGGCCCCAGTACGGGAATTGGAAGCCTCGGGGTAGGTTCTGCCAATAAATCGGAATTTACCATACAGCTAAAACCTGAAGAAGAGCGCAATGTAAAAACCGAAGCTTTTATGAAGTTACTCAGAAACGAGCTTGAAGCCGAATTTGCAGGCATTAACTTTTCAATGGCATTTATTGGCTTGCTACCCAAATCGGCACCTATTAAGATAACGCTAAGTGGAGCCAATCTTACTGAAGTAATGAAAACGGCACAGAACCTGCAGGCCGTAGTAGAAAACCTGCCGGGTGCGGATAATGTTCAACTTTCGGTTGTGGAAGGCAACCCGGAATACAAAGTCATTCTGGATAAGGACAAAATGCAGCGTTTGGGTTTAAACACCGCATACGTTGGAATAAATTTACGAACTGCTTTTACCGGGAACGAAGATGCAACATTAACTGAATACGGCACCGAATACACAGTGCGAATTTGGCTTGATGATTTTGACCGGAAGAATTTTGAAGATGTTCAGAACGTGACCATCGTAAATCCAATGAACCTGCCGATTACAGTTTCGCAGTTTGCCGAAGTAAAACAAGATAATTCACCTTCACTTTTGGAAAGACTCGACCGTCAGGCGTCGGTAACGCTTACTGCCGAATCGTTTGGCCGCCCATCAGGAACCCTTGCCGATGATGTAATTGCACATCTGAATTCGCATCCTCTGCCCGAAAATGTGAAACTTACCTGGGGTGCCGATATCAAAACCCAAAATGAAAGTTTTGGCGCTCTGGGCTCCGTATTATTGATTTCTTTCATTCTTATCTACCTTATTATGGTGGCTTTGTACGACAGCTACATCTATCCGTTTGTGGCATTGTTTGGAATACCTGTTGCTGCTATCGGTGCTTTCCTCGCCTTAAATTTATCGGCGAACGACATCACTTTGTTTGCACTTTTAGGCTTAATCATGTTAATGGGACTGGTAACCAAAAATGCTATCCTGATTGTGGATTTCACCAACCAATTAAAAGCCGAAGGCAAGCATTATAAAGAAGCCCTGATTATTGCAGGAAAAGAACGGATGCGCCCAATTTTAATGACCACGCTGGCGATGGCAATCGGGATGTTGCCCATTGCATTGGCTCAGGGAACTGCAAGTGAATGGAAAAATGGACTGGCCTGGGTAATTATTGGCGGTCTGCTTTCGTCGCTTATTCTTACCGTATTTTTAGTTCCGGTGGTTTATTATGCAGTTGACATGGTAAAAGAGAAGTATACTAAACACAAACAATCATGAGAAAAATAAGATGGATACTGCAATTGAACGTACTTCTTGTACTAAGTTCTTCTTTTCAGAATAAAAAAGAAGAAACTTATCCGCTTACGGTAAAAGTAAAAGATTTGCGAAACGAGGATGGTGTTGTGCAATTTGCTCTTTACAACACCAACGGTTCGATTCCGGATGAAGAGTATACGAAATATTATCGGAAAAGCACTGCAAAAATAAAAAACCGTAGTGCCGAAATTACATTCACAAACTTGCCTCGCGGAAAATATGCAGTAAACGTATTGCACGATGAAGATAAGGATGGGAAAGTAAAAAAGGGACTAATTCTTCCCAAAGAAGGAATTGGCTTTTCGAATTTCACATCACTGAAAATCTCAAACCGTCCGAGCTTCACCAAAGCTGCATTTGAATTTAACGGGGAAAAAGAAATCGAAGTTCACATAATATACCTGTAAAATGAAAGACAAAGCAAAATTAACTCTGGCACTTATATTATTTGCCTTTGCTGCCCGGAGTCAGGAAAACAACGAACAGAAAATGGAATTAACCCTTATTTCACAGGTTAATCAGGGGAATAGTTACATTACCTTTCCAACCGACATTGGGAACATTGAACCACTTTGGTTTGAAGGGAATGTTATTCCAAATTTTTATTTGAGAAAAAGTAAGAATGCCCGGTTAATGGGCGTTCTTACTCCTCAAATCATTATTCGTATGTACCAGGAAGAATCGTATCCGGTGCGCACGCCCAGTTATATGCCTCAAATTACTGTTTACTACAGACTAAATAATAAAAATCAATTTAAAAGTTCAAGCGTCTTTCTTCGTGCGGCACATCACTCGAATGGGCAAGACGGCGATTTCATTCTGGAGGACGGAAGTTTTAATCATAATTCAGGTGATTTTTCCACCAATTTTCTGGAAGCAGGTTTAATCAAAACCAACCTAAACCGACGCTTTAATGCATATCAATTTTTTAAAACTTCGTTCGAAGTTCACCCCAATGGCTTTATGCAGGAGGAGTTGGAAGGATTTTACAGTCAGTATCGATGGCACAATGCTTTTTCAATTTTTAAACTTTCTTCCAGAAATAGCCGGGAAGACTTAAAAAAGTCAGCCTTTTCGATAAAGGGAGAAGCCACTTGGATGTTTGGGGATTTCAACCAACTCAATGTTTTTTCTGCTGAACGCCTGAACCTGAGCCTGACATTCTATTATCATCCAAAATTTCTGGAAGATATTGGCTTGTTTGTACAATACTACCACGGAACGGATTACTATAACATGTATTTCGACCACCGTTTAGATGTGCTTCGCTTTGGCATTATGACTGAAAAACTAAGATTTTAAAAGTGTTAGAATGAGACCACCAGAATTTAATACAGAACAAAAAATTCTAGATGCCGCAATAACTATTTTTGTGCGTTATGGTTTTCATGGAATAACGTTACAGCAAATTGCCAAAAAAGCTGACGTTAATAAATCTGCAATTCACTATTATTTTCGTTCAAAGGAAAAGCTGTACAAAAAAGTTTTAATGGAAATTATTCAATTAATCGAATCAGATGAATGGAACCTTAAAACTATTCAAAAAGAAAATCTGGATGTCAAGTGGTTTCTTAATACTGAAATGTATAATAACTGGACATTTTTTAAAAAAACACTAAAAGAACTGTATCCAGATGATTGGGGGCAAAAATTAAATCTTATTACATTCATTTCTGAAAATGGAGGAGCAAAATAAAGCTTCAAGATTCATTAAAACAATTTTCTAATTACCCTACTCATCTTGCAAGCACATTGCCAAAGCCGCACAAGCCAACGCTATTTCCTAAGCTTTGTCAAAGAGCTTACAAAGCCCCTGCATATTTTGAGAATTATTTAATAAATTTACTGATGTTAAGAAATAATACTCAAACCACACATATTGACAATAATTAGAATACAAAAAAGTGATAATGTCACAAGACTTCAAAATTTCTATTGTTTTTGGGGGACAGAAAGACATAAACACCAGGTGGTAATAAATAGGAATATGAGCGGTCTGCAAGACCCAGCGATTATTCCATGTTGAACTACATCCCTTCGCTATGTACTTAATGACATTTTTTGAGAGTCCCAGAAG
>Ga0209607_1000750_pt1 | contig 28495 bp, 24 predicted proteins | sample AD_UKC117_MetaG_FD_184413 | JGI IMG/M metagenome (GOLD analysis project Ga0209607, IMG submission 184413) | Active sludge microbial communities of municipal wastewater-treating anaerobic digesters from Hong Kong - AD_UKC117_MetaG (SPAdes)... | ecosystem: Engineered > Bioreactor > Anaerobic >... | reverse complement strand
TTGGAGGTTATGACCAGTTTGATGACGTCATGAACAGAGGCAGCCAACCACTCTCGCCGGCTGCATTTGAAGCTGCTGCCAATGAAACAGGAGCCCTCATTCTGGATACCAGAGAACAGCAGTCATTTGCCTCAGGATTTATCCCGAATGCCATCAACATCAGCCTCGATGGCAATTTCGCAGTTTGGGTAGGTACACTTGTTCCTGATATCAAACAAGAGATCCTGCTCATTGCTGAACCGGGGCGTGAAAAAGAAGCCATTACCCGCATGGCCCGTGTAGGATACGACCACTGCATCGGATACCTGGATGGTGGTATGTCTTCCTGGATCCATGCAGGTAAGGAAACTGATACCATCAGCTCACTGACACCTCAGGAACTGGCACAACGCTGGCCGGATAACGATGCCGTTCTGCTGGATGTGCGCAAAAAAAGTGAGTTTGACAGTGAACATGTGGAAGGCGCTGAAAATGTACCCCTGGACTATATCAATGAAAGGATGCAAGAAGTAGATCCCGGCAAGACCTACTATGTACAGTGTCTTTCCGGCTATCGTTCCATGACCTTTGTCTCCATCCTGAAAGCAAGGGGTTATGAAAAACTTATCAATGTGAAGGGCGGTTTTGATGCCATCAGAAAGAGCGAACTTTTTCCTCTTACTGACTACCTCTGCCCTACCACACTTCTTTAATTAGCGGGGATATATGAAAAAGGGGGCGCCCGGCGGGTGCCCCCTTTCTATGCAAACGATCCTGTTGCGAGGTTACCTTCCCTGCAGGATGTATCTGCTCAGTTCCTGTACGCTGGACTGTGACCAGAATACTTCGTTAACCTCATAATAGATCTGAGGATCCACAACCCTGGAGTAGGCTGCTTTGGCAAATTCCAGTCTGGCGCTTTCTGTCCAGAATGTTTCCATGACCGCTTTCACCTGAAGGGTGGTCAGCCAGTTGTAAGTCAATCCCTGCAATGCCACCTGAAGCCGGTTGCTTTCAGTCCACTGATCATCCACCGCGTCCAGATACCCGCTGAACTGACCGGATGACATCGGAACGGGTGACGCATATCCGTAGTAACCCTGATCCTGCCCGTAACCGTAAGTATCGTAACCCTGATATCCACCATAGCCGTAGGTGCCGTACGGACGGGTCTCAGCAATATAGAACCCTCTGCGCTCATCAAATACAGCACTTATGCGACTGTCATTCGAAATGAACACCCGACCCGCAAACAACTTCACCCGCTCTGCATGCCCGTGGTGAAACCGTATTCCGAAAATTTCGATATAGCGGTTTCCGGGCTTGATGTTGTCAACCGCAAAATGGTCAGTGGGTTGTCCGAAATACTGCCTGTCCACACTAACTGAGATAGGACCTGAATACGAAACGATCTCCAGGCTGGAACGACTACCCGGATAGGCTGACGCAACCGAAATAGTAGTGGCGAACAGCAGCATGAGTAATGTGTTTTTCATAACAACCTCCTTGTTTTAATGTTGGTTATTCCATTATTGTGCCAACTTTCCTGCAACAGGTACAGAACGGCCATCAGTGCCTGCCTGTCAGGTAAGATGAGTAATAAGTTTTCTCTAATTTTGACACATGATATTCCTGGATTTTGAACAACCCATCGCCGACCTGTACGAAGAGCTGGAGAAGTTGCGTGAAGTAGGTCAGAAGCAGGGCATAGATATCTCTCAGCCTGAAAAGGAACTGCAGGATAAGATCACAGATGCCAAGACCAGGATCTACTCAGAGCTCAATCCGTGGCAGCGTGTACAGCTGTCCAGGCATCCGGATCGTCCGTACACCTTGTTCTATATTGAACAAATGTGTGATGCATTCACTGAGTTGCACGGCGACAGAAATGTGGGTGATGACAAAGCCATTGTGGGTGGCTTCGGGAAACTGGGCGATGAAACAGTTATGATCATTGGTCATCAGAAAGGAGTCAACACCAAGATGCGGCAGTACCGGAACTTCGGCATGGCAAATCCGGAAGGCTACCGTAAAGCACTTCGGCTGATGAAACTGGCAGAGAAGTTCAACAGGCCTGTCATCACACTGATAGATACTCCGGGCGCCTTTCCGGGTCTGGAAGCTGAAGAACGCGGGCAGGCCGAAGCCATTGCCCGGAACCTGTTTGAAATGACCTTGCTGAAAGTACCTGTTATTTGTATCGTCATTGGCGAAGGTGCCTCCGGCGGTGCATTGGGAATTGGTATAGGAGACAGGGTACTGATGCTGGAGAACACCTGGTATTCAGTCATTTCGCCGGAGTCTTGTTCTTCCATTCTCTGGCGCAGCTGGGACTTCAAAGAACAAGCTGCTGAAGCCCTCAAACTCACTTCAGAAGACAACCTTCGAAATCATCTCATTGACGGCATTATACGTGAGCCGCTGGGTGGTGCGCACAGCCAGCCGGAAGAAATGGCCGCTATCATGAAGCGTGAGATCCTTCAAATGTTGCAGGAGCTGAATCCGGTTGATCCGGAACAACGCATAGATGACCGGGTCAGGAAATTCTCTGCTATGGGTGTTTACGCAGAAACCACTGCATGAAACTGAATATCCTTCCCGGTTCACTGGCCAGACGGGCTGCGGGCAAATACATTCGCAAAAAGTCTTATGCCGGAAGCCGAAACAGAAAGATCACGAACTGGGCCGAAGTTAAAAGCATTGCTTTTCTGGTTGACGGGCACGATCCTGCCGCACTGCGTATGCTGCTGAACCAGCTGCATGCCTATGCCCAGAAAGGAAAGAAAGTACATATTTTCGGATACGTCAAAAAGCTACCGCCCTTTGAAGAAGACGGTATCTACTGGTTTACCAATAAAGACCTTAACTGGGCCGGTCTTCCCAAGCCATCGGTCTTGAAAGCTCTTAACATCCAAACCTATGATCTGCTCATCAACACGGCAGAAATAAAAGTATCCACCCTGCATTACCTGTCTGCACTGTCGCATGCCACCTTGCGCATAGGGCCTTATGCAGAAGAATGGGCAGAATGTTATGATTTTATGATCATACAGGATCCTGGAGAAACAGTACCGGAACTCCTGAAAAAAGCAGAATATTATCTGAGCACCTTCAATAAACAATATGCACCAGTACACGGCACAACAGATTGACAGATTCAAAGGTACAGGGGTTGCCCTGGTAACTCCATTCAATCAGGACGGAAGCATAGATTTTGCCTCGTTGGAAAAACTGATCGAACACGTGATAGCAGGAGGTGTAGAATATCTGGTAAGCATGGGAACCACCGGCGAATCAGTTACCCTGACCGAGCAGGAACGATTTGACATCATACGCTTTACCGCCAAGATCAATCGCAAACGTGCCGGTCTTGTGGCCGGATTCGGTGGCAATAATACCGCAGCTGTTACTGCCTCCATCCGGAAATTTGATTTCACTGATGTGGACGGCATTTTATCCAATTCACCTTACTACAACAAGCCCAGTCAGGAAGGTATTTACCAGCACTATATGGCCATTGATGCGGTATCGCCGGTTCCGGTAATCCTGTACAATGTACCCGGGCGAACCAGCAGCAATATCACAGCACTGACCACCATGCGACTGGCCAATGATGCCAGGCATGTGGTTGGGATCAAGGAAGCCTCAGGAAATTTCTCTCAGATCATGGAATTGTGTTCCAGACTGCCTGAATCTTTTCTTGTATTATCAGGCGATGATGCCATCACCCTTCCGATGATCAGTACCGGAGCACATGGTGTCATCAGTGTTATAGCCAATGCCTACCCTGCCATTTTCAGTAATATGGTCAGGTTTGCCCTGGACGATAAATTTGCAAAAGCCCGTCCTCTGCACAATAGTTTGCTGGAAATAACAGACCTGATCTTCCGGGAAGGAAGCCCGGCAGGTGTCAAGCATGTATTGAGTGAAATGGAGATCTGTAAAACACATCTGAGGCTTCCACTGACCAATATCAGTGAAAACCTTCAGATGCTGTTAGGTGATGCGATGAAAGAGATCGGGTAAAGATCACTTCCTGCGCTCCAGAACTTCCTTACGGATATCCTGGGCGATCTCGCGAATTTGCTGAAGTTCTTTTCTCAGGCGGGTACCGGCGGTCTTGTTGCCTTTGTCAAGAAACTTCATCATGTCTTCCTCTGCAGAAGAGATGATCGACTTGATTTGAGCGAGTTTTTCTTCCATCTGGATGGTTTGTTTTGGGTGTCAGTAAATAAGTGTTCCAACCGTGGCAAGGATGAAATTACACATTTACAGGCATTTCTTTCAAATACGCACCATTTTCTACATTCTCACGGATAGCGCTGAATGCATCCAGGGTGAGCCTGATATCTTCATCTGAATGGGCTGCAGTGGGGATGATACGCAGCATCAGCTGGCCTTTGGGAATGACCGGATAGGTCACCGCAGAGCAGAAAATGCCATGATTCTCACGCAGATCTACTACCAGATTGATGGTTTCAGGTATGCTTACCTTCAGGAAAACAGGTGTTACAGGGCTATTGGTCTCGCCAATGTTGAATCCTCGCTCACGGAAACCTGACTGTAGCTTTTCTACATTATCCCATAATTTCTGACGCAGCTCGGGTCTGTTGCGTAGCAGCTCCAGTCTTTTCAGATTACCCAGCACTATTGGCATAGGAAGTGATTTGGCAAAGATCTGAGAGCGTGAATTGTATCGAATGAATTTGATGATGGCCTTTTCACCACTGATAAAGGCCCCAATAGAAGCCATAGATTTGGCAAAGGTGGAGAAATACAGATCTATTCCATCCTGACAACCCTGATGTTCGCCGCAACCCGCACCGGTGGGGCCCATGGTACCAAAACCATGTGCGTCATCAACCAGCAAACGGAAATCAAACTTTTTCTTGAATTCCACGATCTCTTTCAGCTTGCCCTGATCGCCGCCCATACCAAAAACGCCTTCCGTGATGACCAGAATGCCCCCCGGAGTACCTTCTACAAGCTCGGTAGCCCTGCGCATCTGGGTCTCGAAATTCTCCATATCATTATGGCGGAAAACAAAGCGCTTACCCTGGTGCAATCGCACTCCGTCAATGATGCAGGCATGGCTTTCTGCGTCATATACAATGACATCATGACGACCACATATACAGTCAATGGCACTCATGATACCCTGGTAACCGTAGTTAAGCAGGAAAGTGTCTTCCTTCTGCACAAAAGCACTCAGTTCTGATTCCAGCTGTTCATGGTGGTCAGAATTACCGCTCATCATGCGGGAACCCATGGGGTAAGCCATCCCAAATGCCCCTGCGGCTTCTTCATCGGTCTTTCTGACCTCCGGGTCATTGGCCAGGCCCAGGTAGTTATTCAGGCTCCAGACAATCCGTTCCTTTCCGCGGAACATCATGCGTGGAGCAATATCCCCTTCCAGTTTGGGGAACATCATATAGCCGTGACCCACGTCAGACCACTTACCCAGTGGCCCCGGATCGTTGCGCAGTTTATCAAAAATATCCATAGGTTCTTGTAATGGTTTGCCTGGCGCAAAGATACGCCGATTCCCATACTTCCTAAAATAACCGCCGGCACAGATACCGTTGTGTTCAATTATCCGTTATTGGTGGATTATTTCTAATTTTGCAGGCTTTTAGTCCATGAAAAAAGGTGTACTCTTCTTCTCTTTGGTGATCTGGCTGTTAAGCGGTTGTTCTGATTATGAAAAGCTGCTGAAGAGCGATGATTTCGATCTGAAATATGACCGGGCTAAAGCCTATTACAACGAAGGAGACTATGCACGTGCCCTGCCCCTGCTTGATCAGATGCTGACCGTGCGCATGGGTACGGCAGATGAAGAGGAGATCCGCTACTATATTGCTTACTGTTATTATGGTCAAAGCCAGTACCTGATCTCCAGTACCCTGTTCAAAAATTTCTTTATTTCCTTCCCCCGTTCCTACAGGGCTGAAGAATGTCTTTATCAGAGTGCCTACAGCCTGTATCAGGCTTCACCACCCTACTACCTGGATCAAAGCCAGACTTACAAGGCCCTGTCAGAATTCCAGTATTTTGCTGACACGTATAAAAAGAGCGACCGGGTAACTGATGCCAACCGCATCATGGATGAACTTCGGGCCAAACTGGAGCTGAAGTCTTACCGAAGCGCCCAGCTTTACTTTGACACAGAAAACTATCAGGCAGCTGCTGTTACCTGGGAAAACCTGCTGGTCGATTTCCCTGAAACAGACGAAGCTGAAGACATCGGGCAGAAAATAGCCCGTTCCTGGTTCAATTATGCTACACAGAGTGTTCCCTGTAAAAAACCGGAGCGCTTTGACAAGGCTGTTGAAAGTTGTGATATCTTTCGGGAGAAATTTCCCGAAAGCACTCTGTTACCTGCCGTAAATGCCCTTCGGGAACGGAGTCTGGAACAAAAAGAACGGGCATTGACCGAAAAAGAAAACTACGATTGTGATGAATAGTCCTAAGAAGTTCAATCAGCATTTGAATCCCTCTGTAGAAGTGCAGGATATGGGTAAGATCGAGAAAGGTTCCGGCAACGTGTACCGATCCATCTACATCATAGGCAAGCGGAGCAACCAGATCGCAGCGCAGATCCGTGAGGAGCTGCACCATAAGCTCGAAGAATTCGCTACCCACCAGGATAATCTGGAGGAGGTATTTGAAAACCGCGAGCAGATCGAGATCAGCAAATACTATGAGAAATTGCCAAAGTCAACCATCCTTTCACTGGATGAATTCAAGAATGGCAAGATCTATACCCGTCGCCGCGACGAAGAAAACGCTGAGTAATCATGCGACTTTCCGGTACACGGATCCTGCTGGGCGTGACCGGAGGCATTGCCGCCTACAAAAGCGCCTATCTTGTTCGCCTGCTGGTGAATGAAGGTGCCGCAGTGCGTGTGGTCATGACACCCGGAGCCCGTGCCTTCATAGGCCCGGTCACCCTGTCAACACTGTCTAAGAATCCCGTATCTACAGATTTTTTTGATGAGCTGTCAGGCGAATGGTCTAATCATGTGGAGCTGGGTTTATGGCCTCATGTGATGCTTTTTGCTCCCCTCACCGCCAATACCCTGTCCAAAATGGCCCACGGAACCAGCGATAACCTGCTGCTGGCCACCTATCTGTCTGCCAGATGTCCGGTCCTGTTTGCTCCCGCCATGGATCTGGATATGTGGACACATCCGGCAACTGCAGCCAACCTGGAGACATTGCTGAAGAGAGGCCATCAGCTCATTGACCCGGGCACCGGCGAACTGGCCAGTGGCCTGCAGGGAAAAGGGCGTATGGCAGAACCAGAAGTGATACTGGAAAAGATCATTGAACGTTTTGGCCGTGAACACAGACCGCTGAGTGGCAGGAAGATCCTGATCACAGCCGGGCCCACCTATGAAGCGATCGATCCTGTTCGTTTCATAGGCAACCATTCAACGGGTAAGATGGGGTTTGCCCTGGCTCAGGCCGCTCATGATCAGGGTGCAGAGGTAACTGTGGTGCACGGACCTGTTTCGGTGCCATTACAGGACATTCCATTTCAACTCGTAGCTGTTCAGTCAGCAGATGAGATGTTACACGCCTGTCAACAGATATTCAGTCAGTGCGATGTACTTATTGCCGCTGCAGCTGTGGCAGACTATCGGCCGGAACATACGGCATCTGAAAAGATCAAAAAAGAAGACCAGGCAGATATGACCATCCGGCTGGTTCGCAATCCGGACATACTGGCTACATTATCCGCCCAAAAACATACCGGTCAGCTGATAGGCGGGTTCGCCCTTGAAAGCAGTTCCGGTGAAGAGGAAGCACGGAGAAAGCTGCAACAAAAAGACCTGGATTTCATCGTTCTGAATTCCTTACAGGATGCCGGCGCAGGTTTCGCCCACCACACGAATAAGATCAGTATCCTGGATCGCCGTAATAAGTTTATTAGTTTTGAGTTAAAGGAAAAGACCGCTGTTGCCGAAGACATCGTGCAACACCTAATCGGACTACTGCATGCGTAATCATTTGTTGCTTCTCCTCCTGCTGTTCACTGCTCTCGCTGCTCCTGCCCAGGAGCTCAACTGCGGTGTAAGCATCAACACCCAGCAGCTGAAAACCACTGACCCCAAAGTGTTTGCTACCCTTGAAACCAGTATCAAAGAGTTCATGAACACCCGTAAGTGGACCAATGATGTTTTCCTGCCCGAAGAAAGAATTGACTGTGAATTCGTGATCTCCATTACGGAAGAAGTAAGCTCAGACAGATTCAAGGCACAGGCCAGTATCATTTCCCGCCGTCCGGTATTCGGCACTGACTATAATTCCGTCATGCTGAATACGGTTGACAAGGACTGGGAGTTTCAATATGTAGAATACCAGCCACTTGAATTCAATGAAGCCGTATTTCTCAACAACCTTACCTCTATGCTGGCCTATTATGCCTATATCATAATAGGTATGGATTATGATTCCTTTGGCAAAAAAGGCGGCGATATATATTATCAAAAAGCATATACTATTGTAAGCCAGGCGTCCAACCGTGAAGAAAGCGGATGGAAATCATATGATGGCACCAGGAACCGCTACTGGCTGGTCAACAACCTGACAGACCCACGGTTTTCAGGTATGCGTGATGTTTATTACAACTACCACAGACTGGCCCTGGACAGGATGTATGAAGACCAGTCCAAGCCTATTTCAGTTATTACCAAGGCCTTGCAAACCATGGATAATATGAATCGTGCCCAGCCCAACAGCATGGTCATACAGCTTTTCTTTTCAGCAAAATCATCTGAAATTCTCGGATTGTATGGCAAGGCACTGCCGGCAGAAAAAAGCAAGGCAGTAACCTATCTCATGCGCCTGGACCCTCTGAATGCTGAAAAGTATCAGGGGCTGTTATCAGGCAATTAAGCCCCGGATTTCTGGCTATTTTTACCGGCATATTCTGCCATGCTGCTTCGTTTGCACATATCCAACTACGCCATCATTGATGAGGCTGTCATAGAGCCCGACAAAGGGCTTACGGTAATCAGTGGTGAAACTGGTGCAGGAAAATCTATCCTGCTGGGGGCTCTGGGCCTGGTACTGGGCAAAAGGGCCGATACCAGTGTACTGCGCAGCAATGACCGGAAATGTGTGGTAGAAGCTACTTTCCTGTTGAAGGATCTGATGCTGGAAGATTATTTCTCTGAGAATGACCTCGAATATGCTGAAGAAACCATTATCAGACGGGAGATCCAGCCTTCCGGTAAATCCAGAGCCTTTGTCAATGACAGCCCCGTTACCCTGCAGATACTGGAGCCCCTGGCTTCTCAGTTGATACAGATACATTCTCAACATGAAACCCTTGACCTCAGCACTTCCCGCTTTCAGTTCCTGATGCTGGATGCACTTGCCGGCCACCAGGAGTTGCTGAAACAATATGAAGATACTTTTGGCAACTGGAAACAGGTGCTTGCTGAAATACAGGAGCAGGAAAACAGGCTGCTTCGGGCCAAAGCTGATGAAGATTACCTTCAATTTCAGCTCAGCGAAATGGAAGCTGCGAGGCTGCAGGATGCTACCCCAGAAGACTGGGAAGCTGAATTGCAACAGCTTGAACATGCCGAAGAGATCAGGCAGCAGTTATTCACCGTGTCTCGTTTGCTGCAGGATGGAGATCCTGCAGCCGCACAAATGCTGGCTGAGGCGGTCTCTGCATTGCGTGGCATTGCCGGTTATCAGGACAGCATCAGGCAACTGGAAGAACGTCTTGTATCACTTCGTATTGAACTGGAAGATATTGCCTCAGAGGCAGACAAGCTGGGCGCTGCTGCACAGGCAGACCCGGCAAGGGCTGCGATGCTGCAGGAAAAACTGTCTGCCATTTATCAATTATACAGAAAGCATCAGGTACAGGATCTGACGGCACTGCGTGCACTGGAAGAACAGTTTGCAGATCAGCTGAACGGTATTCAGACCGGCGATACCCGGCTTAACGCCCTGCGCCATCAGGCTGCCATGCTGCAGCTCAGGCTGGAAAAAGATGGCGCAGCACTTACGGCAGGAAGAAAGCAGGCTGGCATCCGTCTTCAAAAAGACCTGCATACACTGCTGGCAAAAGTTGGTATGAAGGATGCGGTACTGGAGGTTATGCTACCGGCCTTACCGGCCCCGGGTCCTTCCGGAACAAGCGGTGTGCAGTTCCTGTTTTCTGCCAATAAAGGAATGGCAGCCCGTGAGATCAGCAAGGTAGCATCAGGAGGAGAAATGAGCCGGCTGATGCTCTGCCTGAAATCTCTGCTGGCGGGTACTACTGCCCTGCCTACGCTCATCTTTGACGAAATAGACACAGGTGTTTCAGGGCCTATTGCCTATCAGGTTGGTGAGATCATGGCCGACCTCTCAACGCGGCATCAGGTGATTGCTATTACCCACCTTCCGCAGATCGCTTCCAGAGGATCCTGTCATTTGCTGGTTGCCAAAAAAACCTCCGCCAAAATTGCCAGCACCGAGATCAGACCGCTGGATCAGGACGGACGAATAGCTGAAATAGCCCGCATGCTCAGTGGCGAAGAAGCCGGTCAGGCTGCCCTCGAAAATGCCAGAGATCTGCTCAGAATAAGGTGATCCCTTTTTCTATTACTACCTTTGCACCAAACCACGGTGAAATGAAACAAAGCATACTATTCCTTTCCTTAACCCTTAGTGCCATGCTGGCCTCTGCACAGGTTACCATTGACAACGACCTGGTGCTGGGCGGATCAGAAAATGATGTGGCTTATGGCCTCCTGAGCACTTCTGATGGCAACTATCTGGTATCCGGTTATTCCCGGTCAACAGACTTTGATGTGTCTGCCAACAACGGTCTGTATGACTATTGGATCGTCAAGACAAGCACTGCCGGTGCAGTGATCTGGGAAACCAATCTGGGAGGCAGCGGCGATGACCTGGCAAGATGTGCGGTAGAAATAAGCGGAAACTATTACGTTGCCGGTTTTACTGCTTCCGCAGACGGTGATGTTTCTGCCAACAACGGTGGACAGGATGGCTGGCTGGTGAAGCTGGACGGTGATGGCAACCTGTTGTGGGAAAAGAACTACGGAGGAACAGGAAATGACCTGATCCTGGATATGCTGGCTGCCTCCGATGGTGGCGTACTGATGATGGGCTACACTGCTTCTGCCGATGGAGACCTCAGTGCCAACTATGGCAATAATGATATCTGGGTGATCAAAACTGATGCCGATGGTAATATTGACTGGAGCAGGAATTATGGTGGTTCTGAAAACGATTTCGGCAATGCAGTAGTAGAGATCCCCGGCGGATACATCATGACCGGTGCTACCTATTCCAATGACAACGATGTGAGTGGCAACCACGCAGATCTGTCTATTACCTCAGATTCCTGGGTGGTCAGGATAGATGACAGCGGAGATATAGTATGGCAATCATGCCTTGGTGGTGTGAACAATGAAATTGGCGAAGATCTGGTCATTACTGCATCCAATACTATTGTGGTAGCCTCTTCCAGTAAGTCAGATGACGGAGATGTATCAGGACACTATGGCGAACTGAATAAATTCGATATCTGGCTCTGCGAAGTCAACAACACCGGCGATGTACTGCAGGAACAAAATTTTGGTGGCAGCCGTGATGACAGCCCCAGCGCACTCCTTATTGATGACGACGGAGGCTTTGTAGTAACAGGCGTTTCTGCTTCAGATGATTTTGATCTGACTGGTCATTACGGAGCAGCCAGTGCAGTTGATATCTGGATCATGAAGACCGATGATAGTTTTGTTCTGCAATGGCAAAAAAATATTGGCGGATCTCAGACTGATTATTGTGAGGCATTCCTGCCTACAGGCGATACCACCTATGTACTGGCAGCCTACACCAAGTCCAATGATCTGGATGTAAGTACACATTACGGCGCCAGCGGTAACAATGATATCTGGATGGTTTACCTGGTGCCCGGTGAAGAAGACACTACTTCCTGCGATGTGGCTGTTACCGAACAACCAGCAGACATACTGGCTTGTCCGGGGTCAGATGCCACCTTCACAGTTGGCGGTGCCGGTACCGTTACCAGTTACGTCTGGATCTTCACTGCCAGCGGCGCCAACTTCACCACCAGCGAACCTTCACTGACACTGGAAGATGTATCAACCGGCTTCAGCAGCGAATTCTATGTGATCCTGGTGGGCGATTGCGGAAACGATACTTCAGAACTGGCAACCTTTTCAGTAGGTGAATTGCCTGCACCTGATATCTTCCCCGTGTTGCCTCCCTCTATCTGTGAAGAACCTGTAATCACCTTGTCAACCCCGGAAGTGGCAGGATATTTCTATCAGTGGTATTTCAACGGATCTCTGATTCCCGGAGCTACCAGCTTTGAATACGACGCCACCTTTGCCGGCGAATATTATGTTGTAATCGATAACGGTGATGGCTGTTCTGCCACTTCTGAAACCGTTGAGATCACCAGTTCCGGCCCGGCCGCTCTGGTCACTCTGGACGGTCCTGCCAACATCTGTAATTCAGGCAGCGTTACCATGACCACCATTACTGGAGCAGGATACCTCTACCAGTGGTATAAAGATGGCAGCCCGATTGCAGGTGCTACTACCAATACCTATACCACCAGTGAACTGGGCGCATACTTTGTCAATATCAATGTGGATGGTTGCACCAGCACTTCTGTTACCATCAATGTGATCAATGAAACACCTGAAAGTGTTACCAATGCGCTTGGTGATCTGGACATCTGCGAGTCTGGCAGTGTTAGTCTGACCTGCACCACCAGCGGCGTAGGTTACAGTTTTCAGTGGTTGAAAGATGATGAAGCTATACCCGGTGCCACAACCATTACCATCTTTGCCCTTGACACAGGATCCTATACCTGTGTTGTCAGCAATACTTTCGGCTGCAGCGATACATCAGAGGCCCTCCTTGTATATACCTCTTGCCCAGATACTACTGTCAATCCGGCGGTGCAGGATCTGAGCAGTCTGCTTGGTATGCAGATCTACCCCAATCCGGCAGAATCTGTTGCCCAGCTGTCAGTAGAAGTTTCTGCTGCACTCACTGGCAGCTACCAGCTGCAGGTCATGCAAACCACCGGCAGAGTGGTGGAAGAAATGGTCATTGAGTTAGGTCAGGGAACACGCCAGATCAACCTGGAAACAAGGAACTGGCCGGCAGGCATCTACCTGGTTAGACTTACACACGATGGCAGCAGCGGAACGCTGCCGCTTATCAAACAATAAGCATAAAAAAAACCCGGCCTTTAGCCGGGTTTTTTATTTACTGCCCCATGCCGGGAACCGACTGATAGGTCATGTCTTTCCAGGTCAGATCAGGCAACACAAAATGTGCCTGATCCACATCGCCTTCATCAAGTGACACCAGTTTCTCTATGATGGAGAAACCCATCATGTTAGCAGAGGTCTTCACCGGAATATTGTTCCATATCCAGACCTTACCCTGGACACCCTGATTATCCATTGCCCATACATCACATTTACGTCCATCAATGGTTTCATCGCCTTCTTTGGTGAGTCCGTACTTTGCCATAGCTTCTTCAGTAAGCTTGGAGAAATCTGCCGCTGCAGGATCAAATGTATCATCAACAGCTACTTTCATTCCTGACGTTTCGCCTGGCGACCAGGTGTAGGAAAAACCATCCTGAGTGATCAGGTGTGTCTCCTTATCGATATTCTGGCCCATCATGGAGATGCTGGTAATGGTTACCATTTTTTCTTTCTGGCCATAGTCATCAAAGTACACTACACGCTTATTCGTACCCATGTCTTGCGGCAAATTCGCTTCATAGGTCAGTGTACCTGATTTGATATGGTAGCGCCCTGCATGTTCGCCACCAACGGCAGAACGGGCTGCATCTTCGCCACCGGATCCGGAAGAACACCCGGATGCAAGTGCTGTGATGGACACAGCAAGAATGAAAGTTTTCATGTTCATAATTTAAAATGAAAGTAATAAAGATCCTGAAGAATCAGATCTTCATGATAAGCCGGAAGTTGATACGGCGGTCTGTCAGATAGTTCGGAAAGGCATATTGTTCGTTATTCAGGTCTTCCACCCAGAGGTAGGAGATGGTATTCTGAATACCCAGCAGATTGAACACTTCTATACCTGCCCAGAGTGATTCCACATCTGACCATATTTTATCTCCACGTTCACGTTTCTTATCCAGGAGCAGGGCTGAAAACCCGATGTCAACCCTTCTGTAGGGCGGCATGGTCTTACTGCTTCTCAGATACGGATTGCCGGGAGGGCCGGTCACGAAACCGGTACCGAACAGAAAGTTGAGGTGTACCTTGAAATTCTTGTTTCCCGGCATGTAATCCTGAAAGAACATGCCAAAGGTCAGGAACTGGTCTGTAGGCCTGCGTATATTCCCCTGTTCCACCAGCATGAGGCTCACTTCTTCGCCCGGGTCGGTATCAATATAGGTACTGTCGCCCTCCAGGTTTTCCATGGTGCGCAACAGACTAAGCGAAACCCATGAGTCAGCATCTTCCACGATCTCTCCGTGCAGCCTCAGGTCCAGTCCGGTGGCAAAACCGTTGGCCATGTTCTGACCAAAGTACCGGATGCGAAGATTATCGACATCGTACGGCACCAGGTCATAGAGGTATTTATAATATGCTTCTGCTATGAATTTGAAATCGCGGTTCCAGGCACGGAAATTATAATCGGCGGAAACGAGTGCATGAATACTTTTTTGCGATACCACATCATAGTTGATCAGACCTTCCTGGTTGCGCAGTTCGCGGTAAAACGGAGGCTGGTTGTACATACCCAGTGCTGCTTTCCAGACTATATCCACTTTTGAAGAATCTTCCCTGTACCAGTTGGGTTTCCAGGCAGCCTGCACCCTTGGGGTGATGGTCACTTCATCATTGATGGTCCAGTAGGATGAACGCACACCGTAGGTAAAATAGAAATCAGATTCTTTACCCGGGTTCCAGGTATCCTGAACATAGGCATTGGCCCGAAGGCTTTCGAGCGTGAGTAAGGAGCGGTAATAGGAGTTGATGCTCACCAGTTCATTGGTATAAGGCAACGAATACCCGGCCGAGTCCAGCATCTCCCATTCCTTAAGATCATCCTGTATCTGTTCGCCCTGCAGCCTTCCACCCCATCGTATATAATGTGCACCTCTTTCATGGTATCCTTCATGCCCCAGATTGAGTACCAGCACATCCAGATAATTCCGGCCGAAATTCTGGATGGTACCGCTTCCGCGGCTGGCCACCACTTCATTGAAATTCTCATCACCGAGATTGGTCTCCACATCTCCCAGCCAGTAATCGCCGATGATATCAAAGGTCTCATCCTCCAGAGAACGGTAGGCAGAAGCCAGGATTTTATACCCTGTGCTGTTGTTGGGTCTGTACTGGTAAGAAACGCCGGTAAAGCCTGTGAGAAAGCGGGTGATCTCCTGCCCTTCGAAGAATACATCCAGTCTGATCACATTGTTGACCACTCCGGTGGTGGTGCTTCGAGACAGCGGCACAAAACTATACTGACTGCTGGAGAGATTGGCCAGCACTTCCAGGGTGGCATGATCGCTGAAGTCATGGCCCCACAAACCTTGCACATCAAAAAATACCGGTCTGTATTCTCCGGTAGTTTGCAGTGATCCTAGAAGATACTGATTGGTCTTATATCGTGTACCGAACAGAAAATAAGATCTGGAACCGTTGGCAGTATCATCTTTGTAACGGTTGTTCACAAAAAAACTTCCCCCCAACAGAGAGGCACTCACGCCGGCTTCCAGTGAATCCGGTCTCTTATACTGAATATCAAGTACACTCGAAAGTTTATCGCCGTAGCGGGCTTCAAAGCCACCAGCAGAAAAGGTGATGTTGCCTACCAGATCATAGTTGGGGAAAGGCAAGCCTTCCTGTTGCCCGCTTCTTACCAGCAGGGGCCGGTAGATCTCAAAGTCGTTCACATAGACCAGGTTCTCATCGTAGTTTCCGCCACGCACGGAATACTGCGCACTGAGTTCATTGTTGGAGGTGACGTATTTTTTTAGAATGGCAATGATGGGATCGCCGGAAGGGTCAGGAATGTATTCGATCTCTTCGATGGGGATGGACATGATGAGTTCGTTTCGTCTTGATTCTGTGATCACCACAGGGCCAAGTTCATTTTCGCCTGTAACAAGACTCACGTTCATGCGATAGCTTCCACCGGAAACAGGGAAAACTGATTTGATCTGATTGCCGTATCCTACTGCGCTGAAGCCCAGCAGCAGGGTGTCGCCGGCAGGCACTTCGAGACCATAATAACCTTCGGAGGTGGTAGTGGTACCCACGCCTGCCTCGCCCACGATGACCACCGTGACATCACTGACCGGCTTGCCTTTCTCATTGGTGATGGTGCCGTAAATGAATGCTTTATCCTGGGCAAATGCCAGCGAAGGAATTAATACAAGGAACAGCGTTAGGCTTTTCAGGAACATGCGCATCATTAACGGCCGCAGGCGGGCTTCATTATGCCTTCTTCAGGTTTTTCAGGGTCTGGATGGCAGCAGCAGGATCCGGCTGACCAAATACTCCGCTTCCTGACACCAGCACATCAGCTCCGGCGTTCAGGATCTCCTGGGCGTTGTCCAGCTTCACCCCTCCGTCCACTTCTATCAAAGCCTTGCTATTGGTTTTACCAATAAGCGCCTTTAGCCTGCTTATCCTGGACAGGGAACCCGGTATGAAGGACTGCCCGCCCCAGCCCGGATTCACAGACATGAGGCAAACCACTTCAATATCAGGCAGGATCTCTACCAACTGGAAGATCGGTGTGGATGGGTTGATGGCTACCCCGGCTTTCGCTCCCAGCTTGTGGATCTGTTGCACAGCGGCATGCAGGTGTATGCAGGCTTCCAGGTGAATGGTGATCACATCTGCCCCGGCTTCCTTGAAATGCGACAGGTAGCGCTCCGGCTGGGCCACCATGAGGTGCACGTCAAGCGGAATGGAGCTGTGGCGTTTCATGGCTTCCACTACCGGCAGTCCAAAGCTCATATTGGGTACGAACATGCCGTCCATCACATCCACATGGATCCAGTCTGCACCGGATGAAGAGACCATTTCCACGTCACGGCCCACATGGGCAAAATCGCAGGATAAGATAGAAGGCGCTACGAGATGACTCATGCTCCAAAGATAGGGGTCCTGCAGCTCAGCACAGGCCTATTGTTTGACGATCTGAATGGCTCCCTGCCAGCCATCGGCACGGAGGTAATAGATACCTGCAGGCCACTGGCTGGTGTCGAGTTCCATGTGTTCTTCCATCATTCCGAATGCGATGACTTGCCGACCTACATGATCTGTAATGAAGTATCTGGCGGGTTGTGCAGGTCCTGTCCATTTAATGGATAAGACATCTGCAACAGGGTTTGGCTCAATGGACACCTCGCTGAGAATGTCTTTGATATCATGTGGCCAGTCGATGAATTGAAGTGTTGATGCTGTACATCCTGCAGCATTCTCAGCGATCAAAATGACAGGGCTTCCATAATCGGCACATACTGTTACTCCGGTGCCGATCTGTTCACCAACCAACCACCAAGTATAGGTCAGAGCAAGGTCAGGGTCTATTACTTCCAGGCATCCGTAATCATCTATTTCGAACTCGTACAAATAAACTTCAGGTATCTCCGGAATAGCAAGCAGGGTAATGTTGAATGTGATGGTATCAGATAATCCATAGTCATTGGTACCGATCACCTCGATGGTGGCATCGGTAGTGGCGATGATCTCTGCTGTTTCACAGGTTCCTGCACAAATGATCTCTGCTTCATCGCTGGTCCAGAAGTAGGTGGAAGCTCCGGTAGCGGTCAACGTCAGGATATCGCCGGCACAGACCAAAGTATCAGCCAGGCCACTGATAACAGGTGGTATGATGCTGGCCACATCAAAGGTCCAGAGGCCCCGGGCATAAGAGCCTGCCAGCACTTTATTATTCTCAGCATCATACTCTATATCATAGATGGCGATGACCGGCATATTATTACCCAGCCTGTTCCAGCTGCTGCCACCGTTGAGAGTATAGTACACGCCACCGTCTGTAGCAACGAACAGCATGTCATCGTTTTCCGGATGCACTGCAACCGCATTGATGGCCAGCGGAGGCAGATCGCCACTCACATTGGTCCAGGTGGTGCCATTGTCATCGGAACGATGTATATGTGGTAAAAAATCATATTCTTTATACCCACTATGTGTTACCCATACACGATCAGGAGTGGAAGGTGATGCAACCAGATCGGTCACGTACTGTTCCGGAAGAGTTCCTGTCACGTTATTCCAGGTAGCACCTCCATTGAGGGTACGATAGACGTTGGCATCAACAGAACCTGTGTATAATACCAGGGGGTCAAAGCGGTCTTCTTCTATAACGGTGAGTGTATGAAATGCAGAGCCGAAAATATTGCCATCTGTCAGATCTCCGCTGATGGGTGCATAGTCTGGCAAATACCCGACTGTACTTTTGTACACCCTGTAAGTGCCGGCATACAGCACATCATTATCAAAGCGGCTGATCATGTAGGGCATGTTCCAGTTCCTTCTGTCGCTGCTGCTGATACCTTCGGTAGCATCCCAGAAATCAAACCCATTAAAAGCTTCAATGCCGCCATTCTGCCATTCCACATAAAATTTGTCTTCATCATCTGTTCTGAATTCAGAGTGAAAACCATCGGCGCCGTAGATATCTTCCCAGAGCCCACCGGTCAGGTCGCTTCCTCTGCTGGTGCCATTGTCCTGCATTCCGCCCCAGTACACTCCCGGTTCATGCGGATTCTGATCGATATGATAGAACTGAGCAGAGTTGATGTCTTCTCCATCGTTCCAGACAGACGCATCACTGCTGGTCTGGTAGAGACCGCCATCAGTTGCCAGCCAGTAATCGGATGCTCCGGCAAATGCCATAGCATGTTTATCAGCATGGGTACTTCCCCCTTTATCATTCCAGGTAGTACCATCATTGGTGGTTCGGTACAGTCCAACGCCCAGTACAAAGAGTTCATTTGTTTCAAACGGGTTGAGCTGAATGCCGTCAAAGTACCAGCCGAATCCACTCATCACACCACTGACACCTGATACCAGAGGCAGATCATTCCAGGTAGCGCCATTATTTTCTGACTTGTAGATTCCTTCCAGAGAGTAGCTGTCGTCCACCACAGAGGCATAGATCGTTTCAGGGTTATCGGGATCCATTTCCACACTGATGCGGCTCAGGTTACCACCGGGCAGTCCGCCGGTCAGTTTTGTCCAGGTATCTCCCCCATCCAGGCTCCGGTAAACACCGGCATCAGGGCCGGCCACCAGGCTTTCATGGTTATTTCTGATTCGGTTCCAGACGGCTACGAAGATGCGGTCAGGGTCTGCAGGGTGCAGGGCGATATCGATGACTCCGCAATCGTCGTCCACAAACAACACTTTGGTCCATGTGGTTCCACCGTCCACCGATTTATAGAGCCCTCTGTCTTCATTCCGCTCAAAAGGAATACCCATAGAACCCACATAAATGGTATTGTGGTCGCTTGCTGCAATAGCCACTTTAGATAATATACCGGCTTCAGAAAGTCCGCTGTAGGTCCAGGTTTCACCCCCATCCAGGCTTTTGTAAACTCCATCTCCTATGAAAGGAAATCCTGAAATATTCGGATCGCCGGTGGCAGCCCATACGATGTCAGGATCAACCGGATCATAGAGAATGTGGGCAATGGCCAGGTAGGCGAAATCGTCGAACACCGGATACCAGGTATCACCGCCATCGGTCGTTTTGAAGATGCCCCCGCTGGCCAGTCCTGCCAGGATGATCTCACTGTTATCAGGATGAATGGCGATGGTATTGAACCTGCCGCTGATATTATAGGGGCCTTCTTCCATCCAGTCTGCACCACCACCTCTGGTTCCGGACAGATGTTCATCTCTGTCTTGTGCGGCCAGCTGCATGGCCATTCTGTATGCCTCAAGGGGGAACAGGGTATCCGGCCAGGTGCGGGCCAGAAAAAACTGATCTGCCGGCTCAAAAGACGGACCTGAGTACAGTTCCTGCACGGTTGTGCGGTTACAGGAGGTTGAAAATACGATCAACAAGATGCAGCAGACATAAAGAAGGCGGTACATAGCTTAATTTTAAAAAGCTTAAAAATAATTAACATCTGCCCTATCGCCATACTGTGTAGTTTTGGGCGTTTCCTTGTGACGGAGTTATGACCAGACTATCAACTATCGGTGCCTTCAGCTTATTATCCTGGCTGCTGCTGCCTGTATCTGCGCAGGCTCAGCAGCAGAACAGTCTGTTGTGGAAGGTGGAAGGCAAAAGCCTTACTTCACCATCGTATATATATGGCACCATTCATTACATCGGGAAAGACGATTTCTTTTTACGTGATGAGGTGACCGATGCACTGAGTACAACTGCCTCTTCGGTATTCGAGATCGCCCTGGATGACCAGGAAGAAATGTCCACCCTGACCGGTCTGCTCATGCTGCCACCGGGCACCTACATCTCAGATTTTGTTACGCCGGAAGAGTACGAGCGAATAGACCGGTATCTCATGGACAGCCTGGGGCAGAGCATCATGCTGTACCGTAGCATGAAACCCTTTGTGCTTGGCCAAAGCATCACTGCCGGAAGATCATTCGGAACAGAAACAGAATCTTACGAGATGGTACTGATGGAAATGGCGCAAACGAACAACAAAAAAATATACGGTCTGGAGTCTGTAGCAGATCAGGTTGGCTTCATGGATTCCATACCCTATGATGTACAGTTGGACTGGACCCTGGAAGCACTGGATCATCCGGGAGAAGCGGACACGGTCTTTCCGGCTCTTGTCAGGTATTACAAGGCCGAAGATCTGGAGGGCATGCTGCAGTGCATGTTGCATGCCAGTCCGGAAATACAGGACTACGGCGACCTTCTTCTGTATAACAGAAATGCCACCTGGATACCGGTCATGGAAGATATGATGGAGGAAGAAAGCAGGTTCTTTGCGGTGGGAGCAGGCCATCTTCCCGGACCCAAAGGCGTATTAACATTACTGCGTGAAGCGGGTTATACCGTGACACCTGTCAATAACAAAACACATGATTGAAGTACAGAATCTGAGCAAGACCTTCCGGCTCACGAAGAAGCAGATGAAGGAAAGCGGCCATTCCGGCGATCCGGAAGTGTTGGCAGTGCAAGACGTGAGTTTCCGGTGTTTGCCGGGACGAATCTTCACCCTACTGGGGCCAAATGGTGCAGGAAAGACCACGACTCTGCGCATGATCGCAACCATTCTGAAACCTACTGAAGGGCACATCACTGTGGCAGGATTTGACACAGTGCATCAAGGTGCTGAAGTACGTGCCAGGCTTGGTTTCCTGACCGGCAGCACAGGATTGTATGATAAACTGTCGCCCAATGAGCTGATCGATTATTTCGGCAGGCTCAACAATATGGACGAGCAGACCATCGCCCGAAGAAAGGATGAGTTGTTCACCCTGCTCGGAATTCATGAGTTTGCCAACAGGCGCATCGGGCGATTCAGCACCGGAATGAAGCAGAAGGTGTCCATCGCACGGACCATGATACACGACCCCGAGGTCATCGTTTTCGATGAACCCACGTCAGGTCTGGATGTGATTGCTGCGAAGGGTATCATCGACCTTATCCGCAACAGTAAACTGCAACAAAAAACGGTCATTCTGAGTACCCACATCATGAGTGAAGTGAACATGCTGAGCGATGACCTGGCCATCATCCACAAAGGCCGGATGATCTATAACAATACATACGAACAGTTCCAGGCAGGCATGCAGGCAGCTACACTGGAAGATGAATTCATTCGCCTGGCCACCGCCTCAGAAACCGCTACCCTATAAGCCATGAACAACATCATTACCATTTTCAGAAAAGAACTGAAAGAGATACTGCGAGACAAGCGTACACTGATCATCATGCTGGTGTTACCTCTGGTTGTATATCCACTGCTATTTACGGGTGTTTCCAGCTTCATGCAGGGACAGGCAGAAAAGGCCGGAGAAGAAACACTGCGCATCGGATTAGGCGCAGGCGGCGATGCTGCCTTGTTCAGAGAATATCTCTCAGCCTGGCCGGGGAAGACCGATGTGCGCAGCATCAGTTCAGATACAGCCGAAGCAAAAGTGCAGATCCAGGCAGACAGTCTGGACGTAGTGTTCTTTTTCCCGGATGGCTTCACAGCGTCGGTTGACAGTCTTGATCCTGTCAGTTATACATACTACTATACCTCCACCAATAAGGAATTTCAGGTGGACATGATCAGAGGTATCAGTCAGGGGTTTCAGCAGTCGCTCACTGCCCGCAAGCTGGCCCAGCTTTCAGTCAACGAACGGGTACTGGAGCCGGCACAGGCAGAAGCGCATAACATAGCGAGTAACCGGGAGCAGTTTGGTAGTATCATCGGGGGCATCATTCCGTATTTCTTCATCATCTTCTGCCTGATAGGCTGTATGTATCCGGCCATGGATATTGCGGCAGGTGAAAAAGAGAGAGGCACGCTGGAAACGCTGCTGGTTTCGCCTGCTTCCAGACTGGACATTTATCTGGGTAAATTCATGGCAGTTGGATTGTCTGGTTTCATCTCAGCCATGGCTGCCATTGCGGGCATTCTTATATCGAGTAAAATGATATCAGCTGAAGCAGGTGCAGAGGCCAGCGGTATCATGGAGATGATGGAAGGTATCATCCAGCCCGGCAGTGTCTTGTTGCTGCTGGGTATCCTGCTGCCATTGAATGCATTCTTTGCTGCCATTACGCTGATGCTGTCTATTTATGCCAGAACCTACAAAGAAGCCCAGGGCATGATCAGCCCGATGATGATCGTAACCGTTTTTCCTTCGGTAGCCGGTATGCTGCCAGGCGTCACACTCAATTACGTAACAGCACTGGTTCCTATCCTGAATGTATCATTGGGTGCCAAAGAGATCATTTCCGGCACGGCAGAGACCGGTCCGCTGGTGGTTACCTATATCAGCCTGATAGCATTCGCTTTGCTGGCCCTGATGGCCAGTGTGCGCTTCTTCAACCAGGAGAAGAATATCATGCGGGGATGAGTTCAGTTGGCAGTAGGCGGTGGAGGAGTGAGGAGCGAGGAGTGAGGAGTGAGCAGTGAGCAGTGAGCAGTGAGCAGTGATGAATAGCAATACCCAATACCCACTACCCACTACCCAATACCCAATACCCAATACCCACTACCCACTACCCAATACCCAATACCCACAACCCAATACCCACTACCCACAACCCAATACCCACTACCATTTATTCACAGAACCAGCCATTTTATCAACAAAACTTTCGGGCAAAAATGTCGTTATATAATTTGGAATCAGAAATATGACCACAAGTCTGCTTTGGAAGGTTCGCAGTTTTCATCAGCTCAATGTATTTGAGTTGCAGGCGATCTATCGGCTTCGCCAGGAAGTGTTCGTGGTGGAACAGCAATGTGCCTATTTGGACGCTGATGGCAAAGACCAGTTTGCCGATCATATTTTCGGAGTGGATGATGACGGACGTGTAATGGCTTACTGCCGCGTAGTACAGCCTGGCATCAGCTGCTCTGAGGTTTCCATCGGGCGAGTGGTAACACATCCGGAACTGCGCCATACCGGTCTGGGTAAATCAGTCATGGAACGGGCATTCAAATGTGTAGATGATCGCTATGGCAAAGTGCCGGTGCGCATTGAAGCACAGTTATACCTCAAGGCTTTTTACGAGCAGCAGGGCTTTGAGCCTGTGGGCGATGTATTTCTGCTGGATGGGATAGACCATATTGAAATGCTGCGTCCTGCAGAAGGTCAGTTCTCCCGTGTCTGACCTGTTGCGTTTTCCACCTGACATTTTCTTGACAATATCCAATTTTCCGCCATATTTGTGGTGAATCTGTTTTTTCACCGAAAAACCAACAACTATGGGAATGATGAAGGAATTCAAGGAGTTTGCCATGAAAGGCAATCTCGTGGACATCGCCGTGGGCTTTGTCATGGGTGCCGCTTTTGCCAAAGTGACCTCCAGTTTTATCAATGGTATTGTCATGCCATTCATTGGCCTGATCCAGGGCAAGGACATGTCTGAATGGAAATACGTGATCAAAGAAGGAACCGCAGGCGCAGATGGTGCTGTAACCGGCGAGGTGGCTGTACTCTATGGTACATTTATCTCAGTAGTGATAGAATTCATTGTGGTGGCCTTTGTGATGTTCCTTGTTATTAAAGGCATCAATGCCATGAAGAAGAAAGAAGAAGCTGCTCCTGCCGCACCTCCCGCTCCAAGCAAAGAAGAGGTTCTGTTAGGTGAGATCAGAGATCTGCTGAAAAAATAACAACACTCCCCTGCCGGCAGCCACCTGTGCTGCCGGCATTTTTCCTGATCACACACACAGGAATTTTAAAACACTGACTATGAAAAAAATGATGCTGACCCTGGTGGCGGGTCTGATGACCACCTGTATGTTCGCACAGACCGATACTTCCTGGACCAGAGGCGGATCGGCAACCCTCAACTTCAACCAGATCGGCCTGACCAACTGGGCAGCGGGTGGTGAAAATGCTTTCAGCAGCCAGTTGCTTACAGGTTTCTTTGCCAATTATAAAAAGGACAAGGTGACCTGGGATAATTACCTCATTGCCAACTATGGTCTGATAACCGCCAATAATTATGCAGACATCCGCAAGAACGACGACCGCCTGGAACTCAACTCCAAGTATGGACAATATGCCTTCGGCGATTTTTACTATGCTGCGCAGCTGAACTTTCTGACACAGTTCACCGATGGTTATGACTACCTGACAAGCGATGTCATTCCCATTTCCACCATCATGGCCCCCGGCTACCTGACAGGTGCATTGGGTATGGACTGGAAACCCAACGATAAGTTCAGCTTGTTCCTCTCTCCTGCCACCGGTAAGTTCACTTTTGTGCTGGATGACAGTATAGCTAATGCCGGTACGTATGGAAACAATGCAGCTGTATATGATGAACTGGGAGCACTCATCACACCGGGAGAAAAGATGCGGGCAGAATTTGGAGCGTCACTGATAGCAACCCTGGCTACTACCCTCTCTGATAATATCTCCACCCAGGGAAGACTGACCCTGTTCAACAACTTTACCGATCCGGTAAAAGAGAACAGAGGCAATATTGATGTCAACTTCGTCAACACCTTCAGTATGAAGGCCGGCAAGTTCATTACCCTGAGCCTGTATCTGGAAAGCATCTACGACCACGACATCAAGATCCCGACCTACGATGAGAATGACAACGTGATAGGAGAAGGACCCAAGACCCAGTGGAAAGAGGTGTTCGGTGTGGGACTGACCTATCGTCTGGGTGATCCGAAACCGGAATAGGGATAGGGCGGAACACTGATCAAACCGATTGAACTGATATAACAGATCAAAAAAAGGCCGGAATCTCCGGCCTTTTCTCATTAAGATATGTCAAATCAGTTATATCCCTGCTTGCAGCAGGCAAGTGTGTTCCATGCCTAACGGACAGGAAGGGGCCCAGACATCACCAACCCAGCAGGTAGGCGAAGATGAGCGGAGCAACGATCGTAGCATCGCTTTCAATGATGTATTTCGGCGTGTGGATGTCCAGCTTGCCCCAAGTGATCTTCTCATTGGGTACTGCCCCGGAATAGGAACCATAAGAGGTAGTACTGTCGCTGATCTGGCAGAAGTAACCCCAGAAAGGCACATCATGCCATTCCAGGTCCTGGTACATCATAGGCACCACGCAGATGGGGAAATCGCCGGCAATGCCCCCTCCTATCTGGAAGAAACCTACGCCTTTTCCGCCTGAGTTGTTTCTGTACCAGTCGGCCAGCCAAACCATATACTCGATACCGCTCTTCATGGTGCGGGCATTCAGTTCACCTTTGATGCAGTAGGAAGCAAAGATGTTTCCCATGGTACTGTCTTCCCATCCGGGTACAACGATGGGAATATTGCGTTCTGCCGCGGCGATCATCCAGGAGTTTTTGGGGTCGATCTCATAATCGTCCTTCATGACTTCGCTCAGCAGCAGTTTGTACATGTATTCGTGGGGGAAGTAACGTTCGCCGGCAGCTTCTGCATCCTTCCAGATCTTCTCAATGTGATGCTGGATCTTGCGGAATGCCTCCTCTTCCGGGATGCAGGTATCGGTTACCCGGTTCAGTCCTTTTTCCAGCAGAGCCCATTCGTCCTGCGGGGTCAGATCGCGGTAGTGGGGAATACGCTCATAATGCGTATGCGCTACCAGGTTCATGATGTCCTCTTCCAGGTTGGCGCCGGTACAGGAGATGATGTCCACCTTCCCCTGACGGATCATTTCGGCCAGCGATACGCCCAACTCAGCCGTGCTCATGGCACCGGCCAGGGTAACCATCATTTTGCCTCCTTCAGCCAGGTGGGCTTCATAGCCTTTGGCGGCATCCACCAGCGAAGCAGCATTGAAATGACGGTAGTGATGGGTAATGAACTGCGATATGGGTCCTTTGGACATGGCGATGGGTTTTGGGCAAAGATAGTTCGTTGTGTGTAATGCGTTGTGCGTTAATCGTTATTCGTTGTTCGTTGTTCGTCCCGTTACACTATACCTGATACTTGCTGCCATTTCTCATGCAGGCCTGACCGTTGCAGCTGATGATATACAACTGTCTTCTATATATTAGCACTAGCTTGACCCGCTATGCTGAACAAAAAGATCATCCTGAAACGGCAGGAACACCAGGGTGTGTCCGTGCTGATGTTGTATTTCCCATATGACAGGCAGCTCATTGAACTGAGTAAATCTGCCGGAGCCCGGTATTCCCAAACCAATAAGGCATGGTATGTGCCGGATAATAAAGAGCAGCTGAACAGACTGTTTGAAGTGTTTCGTGATGTAGCGTGGCTTGATATACAGGATCTGCGGAAAAAGAAAGTTCGCAACAACAGACTTGCAACAGGTAAAAATGCGTCTGCAATACTACCCCCACTTTCACAGGAGAATCTGCAGCATCTGGACCGTTTTTGTAAATGGATGGAACACAGGAATTACAGCAAACTGACCACTAAGTCATATCTGGAATGTGTACGAACCTTTTTCAGATTTCATAACAACCTGTTACCAAAGGATGTAACCAAAATGCACCTGGTAGCATTCAATAATGGCTATATCCTGAAAAACAAATTTTCTGTCAGTTATCAGAATCAATTTGTCAATGCACTAAAACTATTCCTGAAAGAGACCTTTAGCTTACCTATACCGGAGGAAGATTTGGAACGGCCCCGAAAAGAGAAGCGATTACCCAATGTACTTTCCAGGGAAGAAGTAGCGATTCTATTAAAAAAGACTCCGAACATCAAGCATAAGCTCCTGCTGAGCATTACCTATGCATGTGGGATGCGCAGAGGCGAAGTTCTGGAACTCAAACTATCAGATATAGACCTGAAGAGGCAGGTCATGTATGTCAGGCTGGGAAAAGGCAAGAAGGACAGAATGATTCCTTTACCTGAGAGTATCCGGTTGCAGTTACCCGTATATTTCCGGGCCTATCAACCGACCTTGTACCTTTTTGAAGGCACAGAAAGCGGCAAACCCTATTCAGAAGGCAGTTTTCAGAGTGTCATGAAGCAGGCTCTGGAACGATGTGGAATAAAGAAAAAAGTCAGTTTGCATACACTCAGGCACAGTTATGCGACGCATCTTCTGGAAGCCGGAACTGATCTGAGGTACATTCAGGAACTCCTGGGCCATAGCAGCAGCAAAACTACCGAGATCTACACCCATGTCAGCACTCGGAAACTAAGTGAAATACGCTCCCCACTGGACGATATGCAAATCGATTAAAGTTGACTAATTTTAACATTTACTGTAGATATCCCTCCCAATAAGGATATATCTGACAAAAAACTACTGATATAAACAAGTTAGAGAATATGCCGAAATAGCCTGGCTGTCTCTGCACAACTGGTGCCCAGCAGTCGGGCACGGTAACCGACCGGCTGACAGATCCAACGCTTTCATCGTTTGTTTTCTAGAGCCTTCTTTTGATCTTGAGGCCAAATGGCCCGTGGTAGCGGCAGAAACTTGCTTTGTCAGCTGTGGTTTGCCTGAATCAAAAGTGTCTGGACCCGCCCGGAATGATTGCCCGACGATACTTCAGCCAAGTCTCGGTTTCTGATAGCAAAAATCGAAGGGAAAATCCACTGCAGCGAGCCCGAAAATGCCATATTTCAGAAGACAAGTAAGATCATGCGGCACATCCTCTAACACGGTGTTGGCGCAATGGCTACTCTCCCACCGCAGACCAAATTTGCCTTATATTTATATCTCCTGGTGCGCTTTGTGACCTTCATGGCCACTTCGCAAACACCAGGGCCGTTAGAGAATATGCCGAAATAGCCTGATCGCTTCTGCATAGTTCATGCCCAGCAGTCGGGCACGGTAACCGACCGGCTGACAGATACACCGCTTTCATCGTTTGTTTTCTTTGGCCTTCTTTTGA
>Ga0209607_1000743_pt1 | contig 28567 bp, 28 predicted proteins | sample AD_UKC117_MetaG_FD_184413 | JGI IMG/M metagenome (GOLD analysis project Ga0209607, IMG submission 184413) | Active sludge microbial communities of municipal wastewater-treating anaerobic digesters from Hong Kong - AD_UKC117_MetaG (SPAdes)... | ecosystem: Engineered > Bioreactor > Anaerobic >... | reverse complement strand
TTGGTTTACGCGGGGGCTGCGTCACCTGAAGCGATGTCTGCAAAATGATCTCCCTTTGCCGCCCTTTTGTGAGGTGATGAGAAATTGATCGGTGGTGAGGACCGGCAAGACCTTCTCGGACACAAGTTCGGGCGGATCACCACGCACTACAGCGTGGCCGAACTCGGCAATCTGCTGACAGCGGTGGAGAAGATCGCGAAACTGATGTTCCAAGAATCTCCCAATCTGATTTTGATCCAGGAGCAGGGGAGGGCGACAAGGGCTTGATTTATTGGTGGCTATGGGTGGACTCGAACCACCGACCCCGGCATTATGAGTGCCGTGCTCTAACCGGCTGAGCTACATAGCCATTACGGAAAGGATTCAGATGAGGGCCCGTAATTATCCAGACTCGACACAACAGTGTCAATAGCGGGGTTGTCTCCACTCAGGTAGCGGAGGTCGGAAGCCTGTCCGTCTCATGCGCTACCGGGCAAGGAATCTTCCGAAACCATCACTATAACCGCGCTGTTCAAAAAGACCGGCACTGCCCGAACGCTTGAGACTGGCCTTGGCGATGAATCCCATCTTGCATCCAAGCTATACTTGGCATCGTTCATTCTCATCAAGCAACACCTGGGGACGGCCTACCGTCCCCTTCGAATTTTGGAGGCGCTTGTGCGCGATGTCTCGACCTTCCAGGGGCTGATCCTGGCTCTGCAAGATTACTGGGCCCGCCAGGGCTGCGTGCTGCTGCAACCCTACGACATGGAAGTGGGCGCGGGAACTTTTCATCCCGCCACCTTCCTGCGCGCCATCGGCCCCGAACCGTGGAGTGCCGCCTACGTGCAGCCCTCCCGCCGGCCCACCGACGGCCGCTACGGCGAAAATCCCAATCGCTTGCAGCACTATTATCAGTATCAAGTGGTCATCAAACCTTCGCCGCTCGATTTGCAGGATCTGTATCTCGGCTCGTTGGAGAATCTCGGCCTCGACCCGCTGATTCACGACATTCGCTTCGTCGAGGACAATTGGGAATCCCCCACCTTGGGTGCTTGGGGACTGGGTTGGGAGGTGTGGCTGAACGGTATGGAAATCACCCAGTTCACCTATTTCCAACAAGTCGGCGGGCTGGATTGCAAGCCGGTCACCGGTGAAATTACCTACGGTCTGGAACGCATCGCCATGTACCTGCAAGGCGTGGAAAGCGTCTACGACCTAGTCTGGACCGATGGGCCACTGGGTCGAGTCAGCTACGGCGACGTGTTCCACCAGAACGAAGTGGAAATGTCCACCTACAACTTCGAGCACGCCGACACGACCGCGCTGTTCGTTTGGTTCGATACCTGCGAATCCGAAAGCAAGCGCTTGATTGAAGTGGGTCTACCTCTGCCTGCCTACGAAATGACGCTGAAAGCCTCCCACACGTTCAACCTGCTCGACGCCCGCAAAGCCATTTCCGTCACCGAACGCCAGCGCTACATTCTGCGGGTCCGCGCCCTGGCCCGAGCGGTGGCTCATGCCTACCACGACGCCCGCGCCGCGCTGGGGTTCCCCATGTGTGCCCGCGCCACCGCCCGCCAGGAGGTGACCCATGGCTGACATTCGCGACCTGCTGATCGAAATCGGCACCGAGGAACTACCGCCCAAGGCGTTGCCCAATCTGTCCCTGGCGTTCGAGCGAGGCATCGCCGAGGGGCTGGAAAAAGCCGGTTTGGTCGGTGGTGCGTTTCGCCGCTTCGCCAGCCCGCGCCGTTTGGCGGTACGGGTCGATCAACTGCCCGTGTGGCAGCCCGACCGTCAGCTCGAACGACGTGGCCCGGCACTAAGTGCTGCCTTCGGTCCAGACGGCCAACCCACCAAAGCCGCTGAGGGTTTCGCCCGCTCCTGTGGCGTGACCGTCGCCGAACTGCAACGGCAGGAAACCGATAAGGGCGCGTGGCTGGTGCATGTCAATACCGAGCCGGGCGCACCGACCGCCGATCTGATTCCGCCCATCGTCGAAGCCGCGCTCGCGGCCCTGCCCATCCCCAAGCGGATGCGTTGGGGCGATCGCGACGACGAATTCGTGCGACCGGTGCATTGGGTGGTGCTGTTGTTCGGTACCGAGGTGATCCCCGCGACGATCATGGGCGTCCGCGCCGGCCGGGAGAGTCGCGGCCATCGTTTTCATCACCCCCAACCGATCCAGTTGACCACGCCCGCCGACTACGCCCGGCAACTGGCCGACGAGGGCAAGGTGATCGCCGATTTCGACGAGCGTCGTGACGTGGTTCGCGCCCATGCCGAAGCGGTGGCGGTCGAATTGGCAGGTGTGGCGGTCATCAAACCCGAGCTGCTGGACGAGATCACGGCGTTAGTGGAATGGCCGGTGGCGCTGGCCGGCAATTTCGAACGGCGTTTTCTGGACGTACCGGCCGAGGCGCTGATCAGCACCATGCAGGACAACCAGCGCTACTTTCCGGTGGTGGACGCGCACGGCCGGCTGTTGCCGCATTTCATCACACTGGCTAATCTGGAAAGCCGCGATCCCGCTCAGGTGCGGGCCGGCAACGAACGAGTGATCCGTCCGCGCTTCAGTGACGCCGAATTTTTCTGGAACCAGGATCGCGGCAAACCGCTGGCGGCACGGCTGGATGTACTGAAGCAGGTGGTGTTCCAGCAGCGGTTGGGCACCGTGGCCGACAAGAGCGCGCGAGTGGCGACACTGGCGCGTTTCATCGCCGAACAAAGGCACGGTAACACGGACTGGGCCGAACGGGCGGCACGGTTGGCCAAGTGCGATCTGATGACCCAAATGGTGCAGGAATTTCCCGAATTGCAGGGCATCATGGGCCGCTACTACGCGCACCACGATGGAGAAGCCCCCGAGGTTGCCCAAGCCCTGGAGGAACAGTATCTGCCGCGCTTTGCCGGTGACCGGTTGCCGGCGACCGCCACCGGCCAGAACCTGGCGCTGGCCGACCGGATGGACACCCTGCTCGGTATCTTCGCCATCGGCCAGGCGTCGTCGGGCGCCAAGGACCCGTTCGCGCTGCGCCGCGCTGCCCTGGGGGTGCTGCGCATCCTGATCGAGGGGGAACTGGATCTCAACTTGTTGACCTTGCTGGAACATGCCGCCAGCCAGTTCGAACCGGTGGTTCGGGCCAGGAGCGCAGTGGAAGCGGTTTTTGACTTCATCGTGGAGCGGTTGCGTGGTTACTATCTGGATCAGCAGGTACGTTCGGATACTTTCGAAGCGGTGCTGGAATGTCGGCCGCACCGGCCACTGGATTTCGATCGGCGCGTGCGCGCGGTCGGCGCCTTCCGCGACCGGCCGGAAGCAGCCAGTCTGGCCGCCGCCAACAAGCGCATCCGCAATATCCTCCGAAAGGTGGATACCGTGCTGCCGTTCGAGGTGCGGCCCGACCTGCTGACCGAAGCAGCGGAGCAGGCACTGGCGGGGCGGTTGGTGGAATTGTCCTCCGAGGCGATCCCGCTGATGGAAGCCGGCCTGTACGGCGATGCCCTGAACCGGCTGGCCAGCCTGCGCGAGCCGGTGGATGCCTTTTTCGATCAAGTGCTGGTGATGGCCGAAGATCCGGCCGTTCGCGACAACCGCATCGCTCTGCTGAACGAATTGGGGAGCCTATTTCTGCGCGTGGCGGATTTCTCGCGCTTGCAGGATTGAGGAAGGATGAAAATCGGCGGCGAGCCGCGATATCGGGCGGGCGGTTTTCCAACGAAGCCAGGCAGCCAACGAGGTTTCACGTGAAACGAAGTCCGATGGCGAAAGTAGTCGAGGTAGCGACCGGAATGGAAAGCGAGTCATCGTTTCACGTGAAACAAAATCCGGTGACACCACCCATGATCAATGTCGCCGGTCGGACGATTTCACGTGAAACATATATGCTGGCTTGCGCGGGTGAAAGAACACGACCCACCATGAAGCTGATTATTCTGGATCGCGATGGCGTCATCAACGAAGATTCCGATGCCTACATCAAATCGCCGGAGGAATGGAACCCGATTCCCGGCAGCCTGGAGGCGATCACCCGCCTGAATCACGGCGGCTATCGCGTGGTGATCGCCACCAATCAGTCCGGGATCGGACGCGGGTTGTTGGATCTGGAAACCCTCAATCAGATCCATCGCAAAATGCATCGGATGGTGCAGGAGGTCGGCGGTCTGATTGAGGCGATTTTCTTCTGTCCGGATGTGGACGAAGCTAACCCCTTCCGTAAGCCCAATCCCGGCATGTTGCTGGAGATCGGCCGTCGCTTGAAATGCAACCTGCAAGGAGCACCGGTGGTGGGCGACAGCGTGCGCGACATCCGGGCGGCGCGAGCGGCCAACGCCTGGCCCCTGTTGGTGCGCACCGGCAAAGGCGCCCGGACCCTGGAACGGGAAGCGGAAAGCTGCGCCAACGTACTGGTGTTCGACGATCTGGCCACGGTGGCCGAGTATCTGACGACCGACCATGAATGACCTTCGATCCGATTCGTTGCCCACGCGCACGATTGCCAAGCCTGCGGTTGTCGAGCTATGGGTGCGTTCGCTGCTCTTTTCGCTCGGCATGCTGCTTTCGACCGTGGCGTGCGGGTTGGCGATCATTCTCGGTTTTGCCTTGCCTTTCAACCGGCGTTACCGGCTGTCGCAATCCTGGAGTCGCTTCAACATTTGGTGGCTGCGAGTCACCTGCCGAATCGATTACCGGGTGAGCGGAGCCGAGCATATTCCCGACCGACCAGTCATCGTGATGGCCAAGCATCAATCCACCTGGGAGACCCTGTTCCTGCAACAGTATCTGCAACCGACGGCATGGGTGGTCAAACGCGAGCTGTTGTGGCTGCCGTTTTTTGGCTGGGCGCTGAAGTTATTGCGACCGATCGCCATCGACCGTCGGGCTGGCTCTTCGGCGGTCAAGCAGGTGATCCGGCAGGGCATCGAACACTTGCGACGGGGCCAGTGGGTCCTGGTCTTTCCCGAGGGTACGCGCACTGCCCCCGGCGTCCGTAAGCGCTACGGCATGGGTGGTGCGGTGTTGGCCGCGCGCAGCCGTTGTCCGATTCTGCCGGTGGCCCACAATGCCGGGGAATTCTGGCCGAGGCGGGGTTTTCTCAAGCGTCCGGGCACCGTACAGGTAGTCTTCGGTCCCCTGATCGCCAGCGAGGGCCGTTCGCCGCAGGAGCTCAACTGGATGACCGAAACCTGGATCGAAACCACCATGACGCGTATCGGACGGGCGGCGCGGGCGGCTCGACCCGCCGATGAGTGATTCAACCAAAGAGGTGATCTGGCATGGCCTTCACCAATAGCCGACATACCGTCAAGCGTTTTGATTCGGAAATCGACAGTCTGATCGAACAAGTGCTGGAGATGGGGCGGGCCGCCGGACAACAGGTCGAGCAGGCGGTCACCGCATTCAGGGCCGGTGATGTCGAACTGGCGCAAGCAGTTGTGGCCGGCGACGACGTGCTCAACCGCCGCGACCTCGACATCGATCGGGCCTGTATTCGTCTGCTGGCCCGCCGTCAGCCGGTCAGTACCGACATGCGCTTGGTGATGTCCCTGCACAAGGCCGTCGCCGATCTGGAGCGGATCGGCGACGAGGCCAAGACTATCGCCGAAAAAGCACTGGCGATTCAGGCGCGCGAGGCGCGCGGCGGCGAGTTGCATAAAGGCGTTGCGCATGACATGGACTGTCTGGCCCAGGTCGCTCTCCAGCGATTCGTGGCGGCGCGGGATGCGCTAGCCCGGCTGAACATCGAGCAGGCTTGGGAGTTGGTGCGTCAGGAGAAAGATCCGGTGGAGGAGGCGTTTCAGGACAGCTTGCGTTCGCTCAGCGTGCTGTCGCTGGAGGGCGGGCCGATGGTGGCGACGATCATCGACGTGGTACTGGCGTTCAAGGCCCTCAAGCGGGTCGCCGACCACGCCGACAATCTGGCTGAATACGTGATCTATATCGTCGAGGGGCAGGACGTTCGACACGCCGGCTGAGCGGAGCCGGCCGCTGATCGACGGTGCCCTCGCCGGTACGATCCGACGAAAGGCACAGGCAAGGTGTCGGCGAGAGCCAGGGTATTCAGTCTCCGATGGCGGGCGGGCTTGAAGGTTGTGCCTTGGGTCGGCGCCGCAACTCGTCGTCCAGTTCGGCCAAGCGTTGCGGCGTTCCGATGTCCCGCCAGCCGCCGCGATAGTGCTCGCCGGTCACCCGTCCGTCCGTCATCGCCCGCCGCAACAGCGGACCTAACGGGAAGCGGCCTGGCGCGCAATTGGCGAACAGTTCCGGTCGCAATACGCTGATCCCGCTGAAGGTCAGTCGCGCCGCGCCGGTCTCCTCCACTCGTCCGTTCCGCAAGGAAAAATCGCCCACGGGATGGTGCGACGGATTATCGACCAGCACCAGATGCGCCAGCCCGACGGGCGCGGCCGGCAGGCGGACGAAGGGATAATCGGTCCACACATCGCCGTTGACCACCAGAAACGGCTCCGAACCGAGCAGCGGCAGGGCTTGGAAGATGCCGCCGCCGGTTTCCAGTGCGTCGGGTGGCTCCGGGGAATAGACGATACGCAGTCCCCATATTCCGCCATCACCCAGTACCGACGTCAGTTGCACCCCCAGATGGCCGGTGTTGATCACCAGTTCGGTGATGCCCGCCGCCCGCAGTGCGGTCATTTGGTGGACGATCAAGGGTTGGCCGGCGACCGGTAGCAGCGGTTTGGGCGTATGATCGGTCAGCGGCCGCATCCGTTCACCGCGCCCGGCGGCGAGAATCATCGCCTTCACGGCACGGGCTCCCAGCGGTCCACTTGCCGCGCCCGCAGTAACTCACGTAAGCCGGTCAGTTCGGCATGGCGGTTCGCTACCTCCAGCACATAGCCCAGAGTCCGGGGAATGTCGCGAAGGTAGCCGGCCTTGCCGTCGCGCAGCTTCAGGCGGGCGAAGATGCCGATGGCTTTGAGATGGCGCTGCACACCCATCAGATCGAACCAGCGCAGGAACTGCCCGGCGTCGTCCAGTCCACTCATGCCCAGCGCCCGCAGCCGCGCCCGGTAATCCAGCACCCAGCGTTCGACCTGCTCGCGCGGCCAGGCGATATAGCAGTCACGCAGCAACGAAACCAGGTCGTAGGTCACCGCGCCCACTACCGCGTCTTGAAAATCCAGTACGCCGGGGTTGACCGGATCGGTGACCATCAGGTTGCGGGAATGGTAATCGCGATGGACCCATACCCGTGGTTGTTCCAGGGCGTTATCGGCCAGCAAGGCGAAGGTTTGGTCAAGTGTTTGCCGCTCGTCCATGCGCGGTTCCAGGCCAAGCAGGCGCTCCAGAAACCAGTCGCGAAACAGGTTCATTTCCCGGTGCAGCAGCGCCGAGTCATAGAGCGGCAACAGTGGCGAATCGGGATCGCCGCCGGTTTGCAGACACGCCAGTGCCGCCAGCGCGTCGTCGTACAGGCTGGGCACGCTGTGCTCGTCGAGTTCCGCCAGATACTGACGGCTGCCAAGATCGGTCAACAGCAACAATCCCTGGTCGAGATCGCCGGCCAGCACTTCGGGTGTGTTCAGGCCCAGACCGCGCATGGCCTGGCCGATGGCGACGAACGGCCGGCAGTCTTCCTTGTCCGGCGGGGCGTCCATCACGATCCGGGTCTGGCCGTCGTACCAGACCCGGAAATAACGGCGGAAGCTGGCATCGCTGGATGCCGGGGCCATACGGTCCAGCGCTACCGGCAAGACGGTGTTCAGCCATTCCAGCAGTAGGTGCTCACGGTCGCTCAAGCAGGTTCGCTCCATCTGGGTGAGATTGCAGCCATGGTCAATCTATGCGATGTTAGGGCACTTTAATCGACACGTAAAATCCTGCTCCGTGACGCCGTATTTCCGAGTGCTGGCGACCGGCGCCGTGTTGGCGGTACTGCCGCTGGTCGGTGTCCAGGCGCAATCCACCTTCAATCCGTGGCTCCAGTGCGAAGCCGACGAACTGGCTCAAGAGATCGTGCCTGCCACGCCGAACGCGCTGGCGCCGGACGATCTGCCGGTGCGGGCCGAAGCCGGCCGGGTCGAATCCTCATCCACCTGGTCCGTACTGGAAGGCGACGTCAACCTGTCTCGCGGCGACCAGCGCTTGCGCGCCGAGCGGATGACTCTGGAGCGTCCAGCCAACCGGGTTCGGATCGAGGAAGGATTCACCTACGGCGATCCCAACCAAGCGCTGCGTGGTACCCAGGCGGAGGTGGACCTGAACGCCGAGACCGGTTGGTTCAAGGATACGGATTACTATTTGCCGGGACGCAATGCCCAGGGTTACGCCGAGAAGGTGAATGTGGACCGTGCCCAGCAAAGCAGTCAACTGAAAGACGCCACCTATTCAACCTGCCCGCGCGGTCGGGAAGCGTGGGAGCTGCGGGCACGCCGGCTTAACCTGAACTCGGCGAGCGGCCGCGGTACGGCCCACGATATCGTGTTGGCGTTCAAGGACACGCCGGTATTCTATTTTCCGTACCTGTCGTTTCCCATCACCGAAGAGCGGCAATCCGGGTTCCTGTTTCCACGCCAGGGCTACGATAGCAAGACTGGCTTTGATCTCTCGCTTCCCTATTATTGGAACATCGCGCCGGATCGCGATATGACCCTTACTCCTCGACTGATGTCCGCGCGCGGCCTGCTGTTGGGCGCGGAGTACCGCTATCTATACCCCGACCGACAGGGGAAAATCGACGCTGAGTACATCCCCTACGACCGTCGTTACGGCGACGCCCGCGGTTCCTTCAATATTGTCGACCGCGCCACGCCGCTGCCCAACCTCTACACCAACCTGCGGTTCGAATACGTTTCCGACGACAGCTACATCCGAGACTTAAGCAATAATTTGGATTTCCTGACGGTCAATTACCTGGAACGGTATCTGGATGTTCGCTACCAAGGAGACTGGTGGCAGGCTTTGGCGCGGGTGCAGGGTTACCAAATTTTGAATCCGGCGTTGTTCTCCCTGACCGGCGATCCTTATGAGCGCTTGCCGCAACTGGTGTTCGACGGTGCCTGGCCGACCGGGGCTGGTGGTTTCAACTACCACCTGCACGGTGAAGTAGTGAGCTTTCAGCAATCCAACTCCGCAGTGGTGACCGGAACCCGCCTGGATCTGTGGCCGACCGTGGGTTGGGCGTTGGAAAAACCCTGGGGATACCTGAAACCCCAGGCCGGATTTCGCTACACCGGCTATCAGCTCGACAACACCACAGCGGGCGCCAACGATGCGCCCTCGCGCGCCGCGCCGGTGCTCAGCCTGGATAGTGGTCTGATCTTCGAACGACCCTTGCAGGCCGACTGGCTGGGCGTAACGGCCGGGACGCAGACGCTGGAGCCGCGTCTGTTCTACCTGTATGTCCCTTATCGCGACCAGGACGATATCCCTATTTTCGACAGCGCCCGGATGGATCGCGATTTTGACTGGCTATTCCGCCAAAATCGTTTCACCGGTGCCGACCGGCTGGGTGACGCCAACCAGTTAACCGCCGCGCTGACCTCCCGGCTGATCGACGGATCGAGCGGTCGCGAGCGCCTACGCGCCAGCGTCGGCCAAATCCAGTATTTTGAGGATCGCCGGGTGAACCTGTATCCCGAACTTCCCCCGCAAACCGCAGCCAATTCGGGGCTGATCGCCCAGGGAGCGTTGAACCTGTCGTCCCGCTGGTCGGTGCAGGGGGGCGTACAACTGGAGCCGGACAACAGCGACTTGCTGCGCACCGCATTCGACCTGCGTTACTACGCCAATCCACGCCAGTTCGTCAATTTGTCCTACCTGCGGGACCGCAATCCAGTCAACCTGGGATTAAGCGATCAGATCCACTCCGTGGATGCTTCGCTGGTGTGGCCGCTAAGCTCGCGGTTGCGGGTGCTGGCCCGCTGGAACCAGGCACTGAACATCGACCGCAATCTGGAAACCCTGGCCGGGCTGGAATACGAGGATTGCTGCTGGGCGTTGCGCGCGGCCGCGCGCCAGTACCGTGACAGCCCGCTGGAAGTTGATGCGCAAACCGGTTTTTACCTGGAACTGGAGCTGAAGGGACTGTCCCGATTGGGCGGTGGTTTGGAGACCGTGCTGCAAAGTTCCATCTTCGGCTATCAGCCGATCCGTTACTAGCATTCATTCCGATGATACGTATGAACAAACGCTTGCTTGCTTTTTTGCTGTATTTACTGCTGATTGTCCCACCGGTTACCGGTCAAACCCAACTGGTGTTTGGTCCCGGACCCGAAGGATCGGGAAGCGCGTTGGATGCCATCGCGGCGGTGGTCAACGACGATGTCATTACCCGTCGGGAACTGGAGGCGGCGACGACCGCGATCAAAATCCAGTTGCGGCAGCAGAAGGTGCCGATCCCGCCCGATTCGGTGCTGGAGAACCAAGTACTGGAGCGGTTGATTTTGTCCCAGCTGCAGCTGCGCGCCGCCGAACGCAACGGCATCACCGTGGATGACGCCACCTTGAATGCAGCCATCGAAACTTTGGCCCGGCGCAACAACATGAATCTGACGCAGTTGCGGCAAATGATCGAAAAAGATGGCACCAATTTCGCCAAGTTCCGCGATGACGTGCGCCGGGAAATCATGGCGGCGCGGCTGCGCCAGAAACTGGTGGACAGCCAGATTCATGTTTCCGAACAGGATGTGGACAGCTTGCAAGCCCAGTTAGCTAGCGGCGGTGGTTTTGGTGGCGGCAATAACACCGCTGGCGGAGGCGAACGCGAATATCATCTGGCCCAGATCCTGATCGCAGTGCCGGAAAGCGCTACACCGCAGCAGGTCGAAACCGCAAGGCACGAGGCCGACAAGGTGTTGGCACGGTTGCGGCAAGGCGCGGATTTTCGTCAAGTGGCGGTGAGCGTTTCCGCTGGTCGGCAGGCGCTGGAAGGCGGCGATCTGGGCTGGCGGCGCGCCGATCAGTTGCCCACTCTATTCGCCGAGGTGGTCCCGAAGTTGCGGCCCGGACAACTGAGCGAACTGATTCGCAGCCCCAGTGGATTTCACATTGTCAAGCTGCTGGAAGTCAAAGGTGGCGGTGAAGCGCGTTCGTCCGCACCCTCCAACCTGGTGACGCAGACTCACGCTCGCCATATTCTGCTCAAAACCTCGCCGCAACTATCCGACGACGAAGCCCGCCAGCGTTTGACACAGCTGCGTCAGCGCATTCAGAGCGGCGAGGATTTTGCGGTCGTGGCCCGTGCCAATTCCGAGGATACCCCTTCCGCCGAGCATGGTGGTGATCTGGGTTGGGTGACACCAGGGATGTTGGTACCGCAGTTCGAGCAGGCGATGAACGAATTACAGCCCGGCGAAATCAGTGCGCCGTTCAAGACGCCGTTCGGCTGGCATATCGTTCAGGTGCAGGAACGGCGGCAGGGTCTAGCGTCGACCGAAGCCAACCGCGCCCGAGTACGCGAGGCGTTGTTGCGGCGGCGGGCCGACGAAGAATGGGAACAAACCTTGCGCCGCTTGCGTGAGGAAGCTTATGTGGAAATCCGCCTGCAGCCAGCGGCAGCTTCGTCGGCGGAGAGTTCCGCTCCGCCAGCACAGTGAGCGCTGCTTTGGCGCATCGCCCCCGCAAGCGCTTCGGCCAGCATTTTCTGCGCGATCCCAGCGTACTTGAACGCATCGTTGCGGCAATTCGACCGGTGCCGGGCGATCATCTGGTGGAAGTCGGCCCTGGCCTGGGGGCGTTGACCCGGCCGTTGCTGGCCGCCGTCGGCGAGTTGGACGCAGTGGAATTGGACCGCGATCTGCTGGAACCGCTGCGCGCCCATTGCGCGGATATCGGCAGGTTGCGGCTTCATCATGCCGACGCGCTGAAGTTCGATTTCGCCGCGTTGCGTGGCACCGGTCCCCGTTTGCGGGTGGTCGGCAACCTGCCCTACAACATTTCCACTCCCTTGCTTTTCCATCTGCTGGATCAAGCTAGCCACCTGCGCGACCTGCATTTTATGCTGCAACAGGACGTGGTGGAGCGGATGGCGGCGGGTCCGGGCGAGGAGGCTTACGGCCGACTGTCGGTGATGTTGCAATACCGCTGCCATGTCGAGCCGCTGTTCACGGTTGGACCGGAAGCGTTCCGGCCGCCGCCCAAGGTCCGGTCGGCGGTGGTGCGCTTGGTTCCACGTGAAACATTGCCCGTCGCAGTACGGGACGAGCGGCTATTCGCCGAGGTGGTGCGGCGGGCGTTCGCCCAACGTCGTAAGACCTTACGCAATGCCTTGCGCGGCTGGTTGGACATTGCCCAGATCGAAGCGGCGGGCGTCGATCCCGGTGCCCGGCCGGAAACGCTAGACCTGACGGCATTCGCGGCGTTGAGCGCGGTCGCTCCCTGCGCCGATCCGGCGGCTAAAATTTACGGGGCTATTTGAAATTCCGCCCCAGCATGTCGCACAGCGCCAGATTGCTGGAGATCGTTGGGGAAGGCGCGCTTGAGGAGTGTGGCGGCAAAAGATTCATCAATTCCAGGAGCGCCCGCATCTTCTTCGCCACGGTGGAGCCGTGGGCGGGCGTGGTTTTCATGGACCCGCGATGCCCGGTGGCAATTGCCTGGGGGCGACGATGCGCCAGCGCTTGTCCCGGCCGGTTTCGCCGGCCAGCAGGGTGACCTGGTTTTTCGCCACCCCGAACAGCTCGGCCAGAAAGGCGCGCAAGTGCGCGTTGGCCCGGCCATCCACGGGCGGGGCGGCGATACGGACCCGGAAGCGATCGTCCCACAGTCCCATCCATTCGTCGCGGCTGGCGCGGGGCTGTGCCCGTACCCGCAGCAGCAGCTCGTTACCCTGCCAGCAATACCCGCCAGCGTCCATCGCCTCAGCGCAACCCGCTCCACATCCCCAGGAAATCCTGGAGCAGCAGGCTCACGAAAATCAGCGCCACCACCACCAGCACCGGCGACAGATCCACCCCGGAAACCGGCGGGAGCAGCCGGCGCGCCGGACGTAACAGCGGCGCGGTCAATTGCGCCAGTACCCGCGCCGCCGGGTGGCGAGGATCAGGATTGATCCAACTCAGCACCGCCTGGATGATCACGCCCCACAGATAGATGTTGATCAACAACTTGAGCAGCTCCATCACTGTCACCAGCAGCACACCGCCGATATCGAGGGATCGCCCGAACAGTGCGGTGACCAACAGAACTTCGAGCAGTTGCAGCGCAAACGCCAGCACCACCGAGGCCAGATCCAGCCCCCGGTAGCCGGGCACGAATCGGCGCAACGGCAGCAGGAGGGGGTTGGTGATGCGCACCAGGAACTGCACCAACGGGTTGTAGAAGTCAGCGCGCACGCATTGCAGCAGGAAGCGCAACATCACCGCCAGGATATAAAAACCGAAAACGGTCTGAATCAGGAATACGGTGGCGGTCACGGTTGCCCTCCAAGCAGATTGCCCAGCTCTTCGGAGCGGTGGCGGGCCGCTTCCAGCGCCTTGGTCACCACGGCATCCAGTTCTTCGGCCAGCAGTTCCGGTGCTTCCAGAAGCGCTAGCGAGGCCGCCAGCGAGCGGGCGATCAGCTTGTCGAGCTTTTCATCCTGGAAGACGCTGATGGCTCGCTCAGTGGTGCCACCCGGCGACGTGACCCGAGCGCGCAGCGCGGCTGGATTCTCGGGGCTTTCTAGCGCCATCTTGGCGGCGCCAAAAGCAGTCTGTAGGGTCAGCAACCGCGCCACTTCCGGGTCCAGGCCCAGTTGGACACCCATTTTTTCCAACGCCTCCATCAACAGGAAGAAGTAGGCGGGCCCACTGCCGGACAGCGCGGTAACCGCATCCAGCATTCGCTCCTGCTCCACCCAGACCGTCAGCCCGACCGAGCGCATGATCGATTCCGCCAGTTGGCGTTGCTCGTCGTTGACCTGGGCGTTGGCGAACAGCGCGGTGGCGCCGCTGCCGACCAAGGCGGGCGTGTTGGGCATGGTGCGGACGATGGCAGCCTCGCCACCCAGCCAACGACGGATATCCGGTTCGCGCACACCGGCGGCGATGGAGATCATCAATGGCTGGCGTGTCTGGACGATGTCGGTCAACTCTTCGGCCACCGAGCACAGCACCTGCGGCTTGACCGCCAGAACGATCACCTCCGACCGGGTAGCGATCTCCCGGTTGTCGGCGCCGGTGTGGACGCCGAAGCGGCCACGCAGCAGTTCCCGGTGGCCGGCGTCAGGTTCGGCCACCCAGATGCGATCGGGATCGCCACCGCTGGCCAGCAGCCCGCCGATCAGGCTGCGGGCCATGTTGCCGCCGCCGATGAAGCCTATGGGGATATCTTTCATCTCCACCTCAGTATTGTGAATGTCCGTGGTGCCCGAAACCTCTGGGGCGCCGATTTACGGTGGCGCGGGAACCCACCTCAGTACTTGCCGCTCAGCAACCGGGCAACCTGTTCGCTGATGCTGGCAAAGCGGTTGTCGCTTCGATAGGTCTCGTAGACCTGTTTCCGTTGGTCGGGGCCGAGCTGCTGGTAGAACGCGTAGGTTCCCGGCAGGTTTTCGCGTAGGGCTTGTTCGAATGTCACCTGATCCAAGCTCGCAGCCAGTCGGTCGGTTGTTGTATCGCCGACTGCGGTCGTGCCTGGCGCGGGCGGGGATGGATCGATCACGAGGCTTGGCGCTTGGCGCTTGGCTTCTTCCTCAATCTCGCGCAGATAATCGTCCGCTCCGAGCAGCAGCGGGACGAGCAGCAATAAGCCGGCCACGCAGCCGTGCGCGCGGGCGGAAAACCGGAGGGTAGTTGACGGCATGGTCGTTTTCTCGGGCCTTGAAGCGGTTACCGGGATCGTCGTTGTTCGAGCGCCTCGATAGTCATGGCCACTGCTAGCATACTGCAAAAGCCGCCGTTCAAGGGCGAGAGCCGAACAGCACGGTACCGATGCGGACTAGGGTCGCGCCTTCGGCGATGGCGGCCTCCAGATCGTCGGACATGCCAGCGGAGAGCGTATCCAATACCAGTCCGGCGTCGGCCAGTCGCTCCCGCAGTTTCCGTAGCCGGGCGAAGGGCCGCCGTTGGGCGGCAAACTCCACCGCCGGAGCCGGAATGGCCATCAAGCCTCGTAAGCACAGACGCGGCAGCGTGGCGACCGCGTGGGCGACCTCGGCCAGTTCCACTTCGTCCAGACCGTGTTTGGTGGATTCCCGGTCGATGTTGATTTGCAGACAGACATTCAGCGGCGGCAGGTGATCGGGCCGCTGCGCGCTAAGCCGTTCGGCGATTTTCAGTCGACCCACGCTGTGGACCCAGGCGAAATGCTCGGCGATGCCACGAGTCTTATTGGCTTGTATCGGTCCGATGAAATGCCATTCCAGATCCAGTGTGGCCAGTTCGGTCATCTTATCCAGCGCTTCCTGGAAGTAATTCTCCCCGAAATCGCGCTGGCCGGCGGCGGCCAACGCGGCGATGGCTGCCGCCGGCTGGGTCTTGCCGACCGCCAGCAGCCGCACCGCGCCCGACGGGCGCTGGAATCGTTGCTCGGCGGCGCGGATCCGACCCAACACGGCGTGCAGGCGAGTGGTGTAATCGGCGGTCATCATGGCGAGACTACTCTAACGGCTTGGGGCAAGGTCAAGAAGATTTGACGATCGACACTATAATACTATGCGGAAACCGACCCGAACGGGACCATCCCAGCGGGATACCCCTCACAATCTCTTGGCAGGAGCGATCATCGTGACCCTTGACGAACTGTTGACCTTTTCCGTGCAGAACAAGGCTTCGGATTTGCACCTGTCTGCGGGTTTGCCGCCGATGATCCGGGTGGATGGTGATGTCCGTCGCATCAATGTGCCGCCACTTGAGCACAAACAGGTGCACGGGCTGATCTACGACATTATGAACGACAAACAGCGCAAGGATTACGACGAGTTCCTGGAATGCGACTTCTCGTTCGAAATTCCCAAGTTGGCCCGGTTCCGCGTCAACGCCTTCAACCAGGATCGGGGTGCGGCCGGCGTATTCCGCACCATTCCCACCCAGATCATGAGCTTGGAGGAACTGGGTTGCCCGCCGGTATTTCGAGACCTGATCAACGTGCCTCGCGGCCTGGTTTTGGTGACTGGCCCGACCGGCTCGGGCAAATCCACCACCTTGGCGGCGATGATCGACCACATCAACAAGAACGACTACGGCCACATCCTGACCATTGAGGATCCGATCGAATTCGTTCACCAAAGCCAACGTTGTCTGATCAACCAACGTGAGGTGCACCGCGACACACTCGGTTTCAGCGAAGCGCTGCGCTCGGCGCTGCGCGAGGATCCCGACATCATCCTGGTCGGCGAAATGCGCGACCGGGAAACCATCAGCCTGGCGTTGACCGCCGCCGAGACCGGTCACTTGGTGTTCGGCACTCTGCACACCAGTTCAGCGCCCAAGACCATTGATCGCATCATCGATGTGTTCCCGGCCGGCGAGAAGCCGATGGTGCGTTCGATGCTGTCCGAATCACTGCGCGCGGTGATCTCGCAGGCGCTGCTCAAGAAGAAAGGCGGTGGCCGGACGGCGGTTCATGAAATCATGGTCGGCGTGCCGGCCATCCGCAATCTGATCCGCGAGGATAAGGTGGCGCAGATGTACTCGTCGATTCAGACCGGCGCGTCTTTCGGCATGCAGACGCTCGACCAAGGTCTGCTGGATCTGGTCAAGAAAGGGTTGATCGCCCGCGACGAAGCCTTGAATTACGCCCAGAATAAGGCATCGTTCAAGCAGCAAATGTGAGAAAGCCCGATCTCCTCGCCGATCACGACAAGGAAGCGGCACGGGACTGGCGGGCCAGCCGATAGGCGTCGGCCAAAGCCTGGGCGGTTGCCAGCAGCGCTTCGCCGCCACAGGCAAACACGGTGACATCGGCCACGCCCTGCGAAATATCCAGCCAGCCGCGCGCCAGATCCGTCGCGGTGCCCTCGAAACAGCCGGGTTGGTCTCCGGCCGGACAGGCGATGCGACTGGGGATGCCCCAATCCTCCAGCAGCGGCAGCGCGGCGATGATGCCAACGGGTAATCCAGGAATCATGATCCGCGACGGTTGCGGCCGGAACAGCAGCGGCGGCGCGAATTCGAACAGCGCGAACGGTTTGACCCGAGGCTGCCGGCCGCGCAGCGTTCGGGCCAGCGAAACGATCGGGGCGATACCGCTCTCGTCCGCCAATAGCAGCGCGCGTGCCGTGGCGGTGCCCAGGTCGAACGGTTCGCCGGCCGGCGCCGAAGCCAGCGGAGCGATCATGTCGACGAGCGAGGCGTCCGTTTTCATTTTCACCTTCGCGCCTCACGCGCATGGACCACCTGTCCTTCCAACAGGGTGTGCGTGACCTGCCCGTGCAGTTCCCAACCCAGAAACGGGCTATTGTGGCCGCGGCTACGCAAGACGTCGGGTTCCACCCGCCATTCGGCATCGGGGTCGAAAACGCAGATGTCGGCCGGTGCGCCGGTCCCGAGATGGCCGCTGTCCAATCCCAGAATTCGCGCCGGTCCCCAGGTCAACCGTGCCAGCAGCGCCGGCAACGGCAGCACACCGTCCCGCGCCAGCCGCAGGCTCAGCGCCAATAGGGTATCCAGTCCGGAGATGCCGGGTTCGGTGTCGCCGAACGGCGCTTGCTTGGCATCCGGCTCGTGCGGCTGATGGTCGGAGCAGAGCGCGCCCAGCACGCCTTCGGCCAGACCGACGCGTAGCGCGTCCAGATCGCGCGGGCCACGCAGCGGCGGACGTACATGGCAGCGGCTGTCGAAGCCACTCAAATCGATTTCGCTCAGATACAGATGATGGACGGCGGTATCGGCGGTCACCGACAGCCCTTCCGCTTGGGCACGCGCCACCAACTCCACCGCTCGGGCGCTGGATAGCCGACCGAAATGCACCCGCACGCCCAGGTCGCGGATCAGTTCCAGATCGCGGGCGATGACGCCGGTTTCCGCCGCCACCGGAATGCCGGGCAAGCCAAACCGGGTGGCGACCTGCCCTTCGTGGGCCAGACCATGGCCCAGTTCGGGATCGAGCGGGGTCAGGAACACGGTCAGATCGAAGGTGGCGGCGTATTCCAGCGCCCGCCGCAGCACCCGGCTACTGGCGACCGTGCGACCGCCATCACCGACGCCGACGCAGCCGGCTTCCTTGAGCGCCGCCATCTCAGCCAGTCGCTCGCCGTGCAGGCGATGGGTCAGCGCTCCTAGCGTTAGGACCCGAACCTGGCCGGCGGCCCGAGCCCGCCGTCGGATCAGTTCCACCACCGCCGGTTCGTCGATCACCGGATCGGTGTCGGGCGGACAGACCAGGGTGGTGATGCCACCGCTGGCGGCGGCGCGGGCTTCGCTGACGATGGTGGCCTTGTGCTCCTGGCCGGGTTCGCGCGGTCGGGCACACAAATCGATCAAACCGGGACAGACGATCTGACCGCGAGCGTCGATCCGCCAGTCTGGCACGAATCCGGCCGGCGGCTGGCCGGACCCGGCGATGCGACCGTCGGCGATGAAAAGATCAGTGACCACGTCGGTCTGGTGGGCCGGATCGATCACCCGACCGCCCTCGATGGCAATGCGCATCAAGCGTCCTCCCCGAGCGGTCGGGCGTGGTTGCCCAGCGTGATCGACATGATCGCCATACGCACGGCGATGCCGTTGGTGACCTGTTCCAGGATCACCGAGCGTGGTCCGTCCGCCACCCGCGAATCGATTTCGACACCACGGTTGATCGGGCCGGGATGCATGACGATGGCATCCGGCTTGGCCAGCGCCAGCCGTTCCTCGGTCAAACCGTACTGCTGGAAGAATTCCTGTTCGGTCGGCAACAGCGCCCGCTCCATTCGTTCCCGTTGCAGGCGCAGCATGACGATCACATCCACTTCTCGTAGCCCTGCTTTCGGACTGTGGAAGACCCGCGCGCCTAGGCTCTCCACCCAGACCGGCAGCAAAGTGCGCGGGGCGATCACCCGCACTTCGCCGGCACCGAGGATGTTGAGCGCGTGGATCAGGGAACGAGCCACCCGCGAATGCAGAATATCGCCGACGATGGCGACTTGCAGGCTGGGAAAATCCGGTTTGTGACGGCGGATGGTGAACGCATCCAGCATCCCCTGGGTGGGATGGGCATGACAGCCATCGCCGGCGTTGAGAACCGCGATGTGCGGCTTGACATGGCGGGCCATGAAGTCCGCCGCGCCGCTTTGCGGGTGACGCACCACGAACATGTCGCACTGCATCGCCTCGATATTGCGCAAAGTGTCGAGCAGGCTTTCGCCCTTGGTCGTGGCCGAGGTGGCGATGTTGAGGTTCAGCACATCGGCAGACAGTCGCTTGGCCGCCAGTTCGAAGGTGGTCCGAGTTCGGGTGCTGGCCTCGAAGAACAGGTTGACCACGGTCTTGCCGTGCAGGGTCGGCAGCTTCTTGACCCGTCGTTCGGCCACACCGCGCAACGATTCGGCGGTGTCGAGGATCTCCGTCAGATGGCGGCGGGTCAGCCCTTCCACAGTCAGGAAATGCAGCAACCGGCCCTGGCGATCCAATTGGAGGTTGGCGGCGCTCATGGCAGGGTTTGAATCAGCAGTTGCAGGGGGTCGGGACCGACGAGTTGGATCTGCTGGCCGGGCGGCAGCTTCAGTCGGGTACCGATCACATTGGCTTCGACCGGCAACTCCCGACCGCCGCGATCGACCAGCACCGCCAGCAACACCGACGCCGGGCGGCCATAGTCGAATAATTCGTTCAGCGCGGCGCGCACGGTACGACCGGTATAGAGCACGTCGTCGATCAGTACCAAGTGGCGGTCGTCCACGTCGAACGGCAGCTCCGAGGGGCGAACCTGCGGATTGACGCCGATCCGGCTGAAGTCGTCGCGGTAGAAGGAAATATCCAACCGGCCGAGCGGCGTGGCGACGCCAAGCCGTTGGTGCAGGCGTTCGGCGACCCAGACGCCGCCGGTGTGCACCCCCACCAGCGCCGGTTCGGCGATGCCGCGTCGGACCAGCAGATCCTGTAGCTGCCCGGCCATCACTTCGATCAGGAATTCGGCGTCGCGCACGATGCGAGGCTCCGTTGTTGGTTGAACCAGCTTTCCAGAATGAGCGCCGCCGCCCGGTCGTCCAGCGCCGCGCCGTCACCGCGCCGCCGGCCGACGGCCGGCTCGAAAGAGCGTTGTTCGGCTTCCCAGGAGGAAAGCCGTTCGTCGATGGTCGCCACCGGCAGATGAAAACGACCGTGCAACTGGCGGCTGAAGCGCAGCGCGGCCACGGTCATGGCGTTGGCGCTGCCGTCGGCGTGGCGCGGCACTCCGACCACCAGCAGATCCGGCCGCCATTCGGCGAGCAGCCGGTCGATGGCATCCCAGTCGGGGTGTTGCCGGCATGCCGGCAACACCCGCAGGGGTCGGGCCGTGCCGGTGATCGTCACGCCGGTCGCGACGCCGATGCGGGTTCGACCGAAATCGAAACCCAACACCACCCGAGGGGATTGGCGTGCGTCCGGTGCCGACGGATCGGCCGCCGGTTCCGGCGGATCAGGCGTGGCCGGCATCGGCGGACAGCAGGGTCAGATCGATCCCCAGTAAGGCGGCGGCGGCCAGCCAGCGTTGGTCGCTGGGCCTGTGAAACAGAATATCGGGATCGGCGGGGCCTGATAGCCAGGCGTTTTCCGCCATTTCCTGTTCCAATTGTCCCGGCCCCCAACCAGCGTAACCGAGGGCGACCAGCAGCAGTTCCGGGCCTTCGCCGCGTGCCACCGCTTGCAGGATGTCGCGGGAGGTGGTGATGCCGATCCGCTCGGTGACCCGCAGGGTAGCGCCCCAGTCACCGAGCGGGCTGTGGATGACGAAACCCTGCTCCGGCTGGACCGGGCCGCCGTGGTAAACCGGCAACCCCGCGATATCGGGCCGGTCGGTGGCGATCTGGAGATGTTCGAACAACTGCCCGAGCGTCAGTTGCAGCGGTCGGTTGATGACCAGGCCCAGCGCACCGCTGTCGTTGTGCTCGCTGAGGTAAGTCACTGTCTGAAAAAAGTTCGGATCCGCCAGCGTCGGCATGGCAATCAGAAACTGATTGGTCAGGTAGGTGGGCTCGATCATGATCATAGTATCGGGATTCAGTCCTACCTTGACAAGCCACCGGCTTCAGCGCGCCCGAATCCGACCGCCGGGGTCGAAACGCCAAGGACTGTCGATGCGCAGCAGGTCAACCTGTCGGCGCAGTTCGGCTGGAAAGGGGGGATAGGGCGCGGCCAATTCGACGATGCGCCGGGCCGCCCGGTCGAGTTCAGCGTTGCCGGAGGAACGCAGGATGCGGACTTCCCGCAAGCTGCCATCGGCGCGGATCGCGACCTCCAACAGAGGGCCGGTGCTGAGGTTCAGGCGCCGAGCCGCGTCGGGAAAATTCATCTCACCGACGCGCGTGACCTTGCGCGCCCAGTCGGCGGCGTAAAAACCAGCCAACGACCGGGTGTCGGCCAGGTTGACCCGCTGGCTGCGTACTCCGGCATTCGCCCGTTGCTGGATTTCCGTATCCAGGCTGGCAATCTGCCCCAGTAGGGTGGTGCTGTTCAGCGGGCCGCGAGCACGGGTTCCACCAGGAGCGGAGGGCTTCTTGGCAACACGGGAAGATCGAATCGGTTCCGGCGCGGCGGGTTTCACCGCAAGTGCTTGGGAGGAATGAGGTGGTTTGGCGAGCGGTTTTGCCTCGACGTTCCGAGCTGGTTTTGGGGAAGCGAGCGGCTTCGGCTGGGATGGCTTTGGCGACGTGGCCGGCTGTTTTGGGGGGGATGGCGGTTTCGGCTTGGACGGCACGAGCCGTTTTGGCGGCGCGGTCGTTTTGGTGGCGACGGCAGGTTCGATCCGGGTTACCGGAGTGGGGGATTGAGTCGACTCAACCGGTTCGGGTATCGGTTTCGATACGGGCGGGGGTGGCGCGACGGGGATAGTGGGTTCCGGGGGTTGCGCGACCGATGGCGGCGCGGCGGCGGCCGGCGCGGCGGGCTCCGGGGCGGAAGTCCCCCTGGCGGGTTCCGCCGGTATCTGGGCAGGCGGCAGCAGCACGACTTCGAAGCGCGGGGGCTTGGGATGGCGGAGTGTCCACCAATCGGTCGGTACGCCAAACAGCAGGGCGAGGTGCAGACCGGAAGCCAGCAGCAACGCCAGCAGCAACCGGCCGGTGCCCTCGGTGTCGCGCGCGATTCCGCTCATTCATTACCGAACCGGTGGTCGTCAGCGCCGCAGGCGCCGTTCGATGGCAGCCATCAAATCGCCGCCGATATCTAACCCGAACTGGGCATCCAGTTCCCGCGCGCAGGTCGGACTGGTGACGTTGATTTCGGTCAGAAAGTCGCCGATCACGTCCAGACCGACGAATAGCAGACCCATTTCGCGCAGGCGCGGAGCGACTTGGGCGCAAATCCAGCGGTCGCGGTCGCTGAGTGGTCGGCCCTCGCCGCGACCGCCGGCCGCCAGGTTGGCGCGAGTCTCGCCGGTTTGCGGAATCCGCGCCAGCGCATACGGCACCGGTTCACTGTCGATCAGCAGAATGCGTTTGTCGCCGGCCGTGATCTCCGGCAGATAGCGCTGCGCCATGGTCAGTCGTTGGCCATGCGCGGTGAGGGTTTCCAGAATCACATTAATGTTGGGATCATCCTGTCGCAGGCGAAATACCGAGGCGCCACCCATGCCGTCCAGCGGTTTGACCACGATGTCGGCGTATTCGCTCAGGAACGCCTTGAGCCGGGTCGGTTCCCGGTCGACCAAGGTCGGTGGGCAGCACTGCGGGAAATTCAGAGCGAAGAATTTTTCATTGGCGTCGCGCAGGCTGCGCGGCTTGTTGATCACCAGTACCCCGGCCGTTTCCGCCAGTTCCAGCAGGTAGGTGGTGTAGATGTACTCCATATCGAACGGCGGGTCCTTGCGCATCAGGATGACATCCAGTTGCGCCAACGGCAGTTCCCTCTCGCCGTGGAAGGAAAACCAGCCGTTTTTATCGTCCCGCACGCTCAGTAGGCGGGCGCGGCCGAACGCCGTATCGGCGCGGGCGTACAGATCGGCCTGTTCGAAGTAATGCAGCTCCCAGCCACGGGCCTGGGCAGCGAGCAGCATGGCGAAGGTGGTGTCTTTCTTGATGGTGATGGTGGCGATGGGGTCCATCACCACACCGAGCTTGATCGTCATGGCCGGCGGGTCCGTAAGGTTGCGTGGATGCGGTCCGAACCATCCGCGCGGGACGCTCGAAGCGCATCCGCAGAGTGCGAAATAGGGACGGATGCGGATTCTGTCATGGCATCGCAGTCATTAGTATGCTAAAAATCACAATAAAAAAACTAATGTGTTGTGGTACGGTCGGGCATGCTATCCAGTCTGAAGACGATCCATCGATCCGGCAATCCGGGCTTCACGAGGCCGTTCGTCCGGCTCCATCCCGCTCAGAGGACCATTTTGTGGCAGATGCGGCAATAACCACCACCCCTGCGACACCCCCTCATCCGTTGCATCCGTTCGATGTCCTACTGCAACTCGACAAACGCATCCGCGAGCGCGCGCCGGTCGCCGCGACCGGCGCGCAGCAATCGGAGATTCGCGGACGGTTGGCGCTGCGCCTGGGTGCGTGGAACCTGCTATTCTCCATGGACGATGTGGCCGAAATCATCCCGGTTCCCCACATTACTTGGGTGCCTGGCGTCAAGCGCTGGCTGCTGGGAATCGCCAACCTGCGTGGTAAGGTCATCTCGGTGACGGATTTGCGGGATTTTCTGACGGGCCGGCCCACCACGCGGCTGCCGGGCAGTCAAATCGTCGTCGTGCGTGCCGGAGAATGGGATTATGGCTTGCTGGCCGATGAGATTATCGGAATGCGGCATTTCGGCCCGCAGCACCGTCTGCCTTCGCTGGATAACGTCGACGAGGGATTGCGTCCCTATGTTTCCGAGGGTTTTTCGAACAACAACCAGCACTGGTTGGTTTTCGATACCGGCAAGCTGCTGGCCGACCCCGGATTTCTGAATGCGGCCAGCTAGGTTTTCGAGAGTTTCCCCGCGGCAAGATCGGACGGGGTCGGTCAGGATCAAGTTCAACGAGAAATTGAAATGCGTGACTCGCGAGATCATTCGGCGCTGAAAGGATTTTCCATCACTTACCTGGCATTACTGGGCGCGCTGGTGCTGTCTGTCGTGCTGATGGGCGTTACTTTTGTCCTGCTGGAGCGGCAGGACGCGCGCAACGAAACTCAGTTGAAGCTGGCCGGCGAACAGCGCCTGCTGTCACGCTCGATCGTCACGGAAGCCTTGGGGGCCGCTCGCGGCAAGGAGGCCGCGTTCGCCAAGCTCAAGCAAAGCCGGGACCGCTTCGAACAGATACTCAACGATCAGAAGAGCGGCAGTGAAACATTGAACTTGCCGCCGCCGCCGGCCGAGCTCAAGCCGTTTCTGGAGGATCTGAGTAACCGCTGGAGTCCGGTCAAGAACGAAAGCGACATCATTCTGGCCGGACGCGAATCGGTGATCTCGGTCAGCAATTTCCAGCCTTTGCTGGAAAGTTCCCTGACTCAGATGAGCACCTTGTCCGATGAGATCGCCAAGAGCATGGCCAACAGCCGCGTCGATCCTCGGCAGGTCTATCTGGCCACCAACCAACTGCAACTGATACAGCGGATCGAAAGCGACCTCAGGCGCATGCTGACCGAGGGTGGCTTGAGTGCCGCCGCCACCGCCGACCGATTCAGCCGCAACGTGAACTTGTTTGGTCGGGTTCTCAAAGGCATGCGGGAAGGCGATACCCGCCTTGGAGTCGACCGCGTGAGCATCCCCGACAGCGCCGGCAAGCTGACCGAACTAGCCGATCTGTTTAAAACGATTGAAACCGAAACCACTCGCATCGTCGACAAGGCCTCGGAACTGGTGAAGGTCCAGAGCGCCGCGCAAAGTATCGCGGACAAGGGCGACGCCTTGCTGGAAGCGGCCAGCAAGTTGCTCGAAGCCTATGCCGGCGGCAGCCGCCAAGCAAACCTGTTCGGCATTCCCCTCAGCTATCGGATCGCCTACATCCTGGGGGTGATCGCCCTAGCGTTGCTGATCGTGCTGTTTTACATTCAAAATAATGCAAGCCGGGGCCGTTTGATTGAGGCCGAACTGCGCAAACAGGAGACCGAGGAGCAAAACCGTCGCAACCAGGATGCCATCCTGCGGCTGCTCGACGAACTGGGCAATCTGGCTGAAGGCGACCTGACCGTGCAAGCCAGCGTGACCGAAGACATCACCGGAGCCATCGCTGATTCGGTCAACTACGCCATTGAGGCTTTGCGCGATCTGGTGTCCACGATCAACAGTACCTCGGGGCTGGTTGCCGCCGCCGTGCAGGAAACCAGCGCCATTGCCGATCGACTGGCCAAGTCCAGCGAAATCCAGGCCCGGCAAATCGAGAACGCCAGCGCCACCGTCATGCAGATGGCGCAATCCATGGACGAGGTGTCGTCGAAGACCGCCGCCTCCGCCGAAGTGGCCGAGAAATCGGTGGGCATCGCCCACGAGGGCGGTGACCGGGTGCGGCGCACCATCAACGGCATGAACACCATCCGCGAGCACATCCAGGACACCTCCAAGCGGATCAAGCGGCTGGGCGAATCCTCGCAGGAAATCGGCGACATTGTGGCGCTGATCAACGACATCGCTGACCAAACCAACATCTTGGCACTGAACGCCGCGATTCAGGCCTCGGCGGCGGGCGACGCCGGTCGTGGCTTTGCGGTGGTCGCCGACGAAGTGCAGCGGTTGGCGGAACGCTCCAGTAACGCCACCAAACGCATCGAAACCCTGGTCAAGACCATTCAGGCCGATACCAACGAGGCGGTGATCTCCATGGAAAAGAGTACCACCGAGGTGGTCGGCGGCGCGGGGTTGGCGGAAAAGGCCGGCGAGGCGCTGGAAGAGATTGAAAAAGTATCCGCCAATCTGGCCGAACTGATCGACGAAATCTCCAAATCCGCCGGCCGGGTCTCGGAGATGGCTTCGCGGGTGTCGGGCGCGATGACGTCCATCAACGAAATTACCGGGCAGACCGCCGAAAGCAGCGTGGCGACCGCATCCGCCATCGGTAAATTGAACCAGTTGGCGCAGGAACTGCGGCAATCGGTGGCCGGGTTCAGGCTGCCTGGTTGAGGTTGACTGGTAAAGCGGGGTTGGGGATGCAAAAGCGCACGGTTATCCCGAAAAGCTCGGGGCCGAATGGCAACGGCCAGTCGAACCGGGTATCCGGCGTGGAGGTGGCATAATGGCCTCTTCGCATCGTAACGTCGGTAACCCTCTAACGCACCTCAAGGACGACCTGCTACTCGCTCTGAGCCGGTTCCGGCCCAATCTGGATATCTATCGCGAGGATGGCGCCGATCTGGCGTCGCTGGAAGCGATGCTCGGCGCCATTGAGCGGATCCGCGACCCGTTGGCGATGCTGGAGCATCGCGAAGCGGTCGTCCTGTTGGACGAAATGCGTTCGATGATCTTGGCGCTGATGGATGGAACGTTCCAGCCTCCCGATCTGACGATGCTACAGCAGGCCGCCGAACATCTGATCGACTATCTGAATGCCTGTCTCTCTCCCCACGATCAGCGCCCGGATGGCCAATTGCTGGAGATGGCGGACACCCTGCGGTTGGCGCGATCGAACGCGCCAACCGCCGATACCGATACCGGCATCGATGCCGAACCCGCCACCGATCCCATGGAAGCGTTCACGGCGCTGCACGCGATCATGGATGTTCTGAAGCGACTACAGCAAACCGTCACCACCGAACTGGAAAGTACCGCCGATCAGCCGGAATCCTGGGCAGCCCTGCGGGATGATCTGCGGACGCTTCATCAGGTGCTGGTCGAACGAAAATGGACCCGCGCCACCGCAGTGCTTGGCCGGCTGAACCGGATCGTCGAGACGTTGGCTGCCGGTGCCGCCGAACACTACGGTCCGCTGGTCAACGGGGTCTGTGCCGAGATCTTGGCTGGGTTGGGCCACTGTCTAGAACCTCTGAGCGGTGGGGGGCCGGCACCGGCGGCAGTTTTGCTCGCGGCGGAAGAACAACTGGCTCAGATGGAGACTTTGCTCAATTTGCCGGCCTTGACTGAACCATCGATGCTTCCGCCGCTCTGCCTCGTCTCCGGCTCGGCCGGGCTGGAGACGGGGCAGGGGGTATCCGAGATCGATAGGGTCGCGCTGTCCACGCCAGAGACAGCAATCGGTGTACCCGAGTTAGAGACTCTGCTCGGACTGACGGATGCCGACCCTGAATTCATTGAGGTTTTTTTGGAGGAAGCACGCGGCGAACTGGCCGCTGTGCGGGAGCAATTGCTCTGCTGGCAGGAAAATTTACAGGATCATGACGCGCTGGCCATCGTCCGCCGCGCTTTCCATACCCTCAAAGGTAGCGGTCGCATGGTGGGCGCGACCATAATCGGCAATTTTGCCTGGGAATACGAAAACTTACTGAATCAGATTCTGGCCGGCAAGGTACCCGCCAGCCAGATCATCATTTCGGCGATTGCCGCGGCGGTAGCGGCGTTGGAACCGCTGGTGGGTGAAACACCGCTGCGAGGGGGTGAGCTGGATGCCTTGCCGGTACTGGCGGCGCGGGCACAAACCTTGGCCACCGAAAGCGATGAAGCCGAAATCGAAGAACCGATCACCGCGCCGCCGTCGTTCCGGGTGGAACCGATCACCGCGCCACCGTCGTTCCGGGTGGAGCCGGTCACCGCGCCGCCATCGCTCCGGGTGGAGCCGATCACCGCGCCGCCATCGCTCCGGGTGGAGCCGGTCACCGCGCCACCGTCGGAGCGCGTGACCGCATCCGCGATCGACCCGGAATTCATGGAGGTGTTTCTTGAGGAAGCGCGCGGCGAGCTGGCCGCTATTCGCGAGCATTCGATCCTCTGGAAGCGAAACCTGGCCGATCGTCAAGCATTGGTCAGCTTGCGCCGGGCTTTCCATACCCTCAAGGGCAGCGGGCGCGTGGTCGGCGCAACCGCGATCGGCGATTTCGCCTGGTATTTCGAAGATCTGCTGAACCATGTACTGAACAACACGGCATCGGCGTCCATGGCCATGGTCGAGTTGGTCGAGGAAGCCGCCGGCGCGCTGGAGCCGTTGATCGGCGAGACACCGGTAACGGAAGAGGCGTTGGCGACATTGGCGGCGTTGTCGGCGCGCGCCGACGTACTGTTGCAAGGCGCGCCAGACGAAGTCGCCCCGACAGCAATCGAACCGACCAAACCGACCAAACCGGCCAAACCGGCCGAGCTGGTCGAGGTCGAGCCGCTACCGGTTGCGGTCGCGCCAGCCAGTCCGATCAGAATCGAATTGCCACCGCCCGTGGTTCAGTCCCCGGCGCCGGCCGAACCTGTCGCCGCTGAACTGGAATCGGGCGCGCCTCCGGCGATGGATTTGGAGCTGGCCCAGGTTTTCCAATACGAAGCCACCGAAATTCTCGATGCCAGCGATGCCATCCTGCAGCGGCTGGGTAGCGAGCCCGATCAGCCCGGCCTACTGAATGACCTGCGTCGGGGCATGCATACGCTCAAGGGCAGCTCGCGCATGGCTGGCTTCATGACGGTCGGTGATCTGGCCCATGCCGCCGAATCGGTGTTGGACGTG
>Ga0209607_1000741_pt1 | contig 28639 bp, 29 predicted proteins | sample AD_UKC117_MetaG_FD_184413 | JGI IMG/M metagenome (GOLD analysis project Ga0209607, IMG submission 184413) | Active sludge microbial communities of municipal wastewater-treating anaerobic digesters from Hong Kong - AD_UKC117_MetaG (SPAdes)... | ecosystem: Engineered > Bioreactor > Anaerobic >... | reverse complement strand
AGGTCACCAGCGCCGCGCCCGGCATGCTCAGCCCCGGCTGCGGGAAGGTGAACAGCGCCGGTCGCTGCGCGAAGCGCATCCAGGCGACGAGGTTCTGGTGCACGATCTGGTCACGTTGCGCCTTGGGCAGTTGGTCGAGCTTCGGCCCGAGGCGCCCGAGGGTGGCCAGCAGCTCCGCCGCGATGGCATCCTGGGCCAGCTCCACCGCCGCAAGTGGCCCGGGTTCGGCATAGAAGCCGGGAATGTCGAGCGGCTTCACGAAGCCGTCGAAGCGCGGCGCCGACGGGACCGAAGCGACCCACTGCAGGCCGGCGATGCCGGCACCGACCCCGTCCGGGTGTGACGCCGTCCCGTGATCCGCGATCGACCACCGATTGAGGGTCGCCTGGGTGAGCGACATGATGTCCAGCAGGATCGGCACCACCTGGGACTGCGGATCGTCCTGCAGGGTCGCCACACCGGCGCGAACGGTCCCCACCGTCGCCGGATCGGGCAGCAGGTCACCCCGCAGATGGGCCGTGGCCACGACGACCGAGCCCGCCTTCCGCTCGATGGTGGTCAGCAGCTCCGAGACCCCGCGCACTGGATCGTGGAGGGCAAGGAAGACGAGGTCGTTGGGGCCGGCGGAGACCGGAACCTCCAGGGTCATCAGCCCGTTGCCGCGCATGGCGCCGGTCTGTACCAGGAGCGGCGGACCCAACACGGTGAAACCGGCGGGGGCGCGGAACGTCGGCGACAGCGTGCCGGTGCGCAGGTTCCACGACGTGGACGAGGGGAACATCCCCCCGGGTGCGGTGAGCGTCAGCCCGTCGTAGGGGCTGTTGGCATCATCGATCGTGATGGTGCCACCCGCACCACCGATGGTCCCCGTGGTGAACTCCGTGCCCGGCGTGATGGTCGCCTGGATCTCGACCGGAGCCAACGAGGGGACTGCTGCCGTGAGACGCTGTGGACCGGATGGCCCAAGGACCCAGCGCGAGATCCTGGCAACCCCGCTGGCATCGGTCGCCGGCGTCGCGCCCTGGATCGTCCCGCCGCCGCTGACCACGGAGAAGGTGACCGTCACGCCGGCGACCGGCTCGCCGGCGGCGTCCCGGACGACCACCGATGGCGCCAAGGGCACCGCCTCGCCAGCGGCGGCCTGCTGACCACTGCCGCCGTGGACGGCGAGGCTTGATGGGGTCGAGGGTTGAGGGCCGCTCGGCGGGGGATCGCCACCGCCGCACGCCGTGGCGATCGCGGCGAAGGTCAGGACGGCGACGGCGGTCCGGCGGGACTCGACTGCGTGCATGCTCCACTCCTTGCGGGTACCCGTGAGGTGGGGCGAGACGCCCCGTCAGCGAGTACGCGCAATCGGAGTGGAAGAGGGCTCATCCGCGGGCACGGCGGGCGCATCCGGCCCGCTTCAGCGGGCGTCCTTGCCGAGCAGCGGCTTCAGCCGCTCGCGGCGAGCGGCTAGCTCCCTGCCAACCGCAGGATCCCTCGTCGGCGCAGCCCCGCGGGGCTGCGCCACTCGGGATGACAGGTGCGGAGATCTAGTTCCCTGCCAAGCGAAGAACCTCCGCCGCCAGCGCCCGCACGCGGGCCTTGTCGATGGCGCGGGCGACGTCGCCCTCGAGCTGGCCGGCCAGCGTGCGGAGTGACCGCGCCCGCGCGGCACCCGACGCCTGCTCCGCGCCATCGAGTGCGCGACGAATCGCGGTGATCCGCGCCGCCGGCAACCCGTTCCCCCGCTCGAGCTGATCGACGTAGCTCCGCACCACCGGGAACGCCGCCGGCCAGGTGATGTGCGGCTGGCTCTGCGGGTTGTACTGCTCGTAGCGCACCAGGCGCGCCGCCTCGAGCTCGTTGGCGCTCAGGTAGTGGCTGGGCTGCAGCTCGAGGATGTCGAGCCCGCGCGCCATCTCGGAGGAGTAGATCAGCCCGTTGTACCAGTAGGCGCCCCACGAGCCGCCGATCGTGCCGCGACCGCGCGCGGCGGTGTCGCCGGGCGCCCGCGGCGCGTCGATCGGCCCGCGATCGAAGTAGGCGATCTCGATCGGACGATCCGGATCGGTGAAGTCGATCACGTTCACCCCGCCCTGGTACCACCCCTGCACCATGATGTCGCGCCCCGGCACGGGGACCAGGCCGCCGTTGTGCGAGACGCAGTTCTCGTTCGCCCCCTGGCCGGTCGGGATCTTGAAGTAGGCGTGCTGGGTGTACTTGCCATCCTTGATGGTCAGGGTCGTGTTGCCGCCCATCTCCAGCATGCTGGTGGCCTGGCACATCGGCGAGGTACCGCCGCCCCACTCGTCGGTGAACACGACCTTCGACCCGTCGTTGCTGAAGACGGCGGTGTGCCAGAGCGAGAAGTTGGTGTCGGCCGCCGCGTCGAGCCGCTTCGGCCGCATCGGATCGGAGATGTCGACCAGCAGGCCATGGCTCGCGCAGGCCCCGGCGAGGAGGTGCATCGCCGGGTAGGCGGTCACGTCGTGGCAGTTGCGGGGCCCGGTCGGGCGCGCCCGGCCACCCGAGCGACTCGGCGCCGGATCGAGCCCGGTGAAGATCCGCGCCCCCGTCACCACCGCCGCCTGCTCGGGGTTCGCGAGCGGCACCCGGATCACGTCGAGCCGGAAGAGCGAGTTGTTCTCGTCGGCCGGGTCGTCGCCGCTGACGCATCCCTCCATGTCGGTGCGGGCACCCTGGTTGCCGGAGACATAGATGTACACCACCCCGGCGTCCTTCGGGTCGGGGATCACGGTGTGAGTGTGGCTCCCCTTGCAGGTCTGCACATTCTTGAGCAGGCGGGGCATCGTCGGATCGGAGACGTCGTAGATCCGCACCCCGGCCATGTGCTCCGACGGATCCTGCACGCCGCCCTTGGCGCAGTCGTTCCGGTTGCCGCCGCCTTCCGCCGAGACGAAGAGCAGGTTCCCGACGATCGACGGGTCGCCCTGCGAGGTGATGCACTCGACCACCGACACCATCCTCGGGTTGGCCGGGGTGCTCACGTCCCAGATCGAGAAGCCGGCGAAGTTGCCCTGGTAGATGTAGTGGCCGCCGAAGGCGAGGTCGGAGTTGACGAAGGTCAACCCGCGCACCGAGTCGAACGGCGCCGGCTTCGGCGCCGAGGCGACGAGGCGCATCCCCTCCATCGCGAGGCCGGCGGTGGTGAGCCCGCTGCCGAGCCCGTCGCGCGGATCGCCGCCGGCGGGATAGGACTGGGCGGTCACCGCCGGGGCGGCGAGGGCGGCCACCACGGCCGCGAGGGCAACATGTCGCACGATCCGAATCATGAGCTGCTCCCTGAGGGTGAGTCTGCCCGGCAACCGGGGCAGGAGGCCTGCTTCAACGTACCACGATCTCGTCGGCGAAGATCCACGCCAGCTCGCCCGCGCCCGAGTGCCAGGACGGCAACCGGCGGCCGCCGCGCGCGATGACGCGCAGGTAGCGGGTCTCGAGCGGCGCGGCGAGCGGCACCCGCACCAGTTCGCGCGACGCGGCGTCGGGGCGCACCGGCCGATCGATCACCGAGCGGCCGACGCGCTGCCACTGCTGGCCATCGACCGAGGCGTGCAGTTCGACGACCTCGGGGAAGAGGATCCAGCTGTTCACCTGTTCGAGGAGCGAGAGGTCGACGGACCGCACCGTGCGCGAGGCGCCGAGGTCGATCGTGGCATCGAGGTCCGGGCCGACCCAGCCGTTCCAGAACCCATCGTTGAACGCGGTGCCGCGTGCGCCATCGACCAGCGTCAGCGGGCCGGTCCCCGGATACCGCGCGTCGGCCGGCGTCGCGAGCTGGATCGGGCGACCGAGCGCGAGGTGGTCGACGACGGTGATGGTGCGCGGTTCGCCCACGAGTGCATCGCCCCAGCGCGGGCTGACCTGCCACGTTCCCGGGCCGGGAAGCGGATCGCCGTCGCGCAGCGCGCGCGGGGCGACCCCCTCCCGCTCGAGGCGCAGGACGAGGCCGGGCGTCGCCCCCGCCTGCGTGACCCGGATGCTCCCGCTGGCGCTGTCGTAGCGGAACCGCAGCGCGACCAGCGCGCGATCGGCCGGCCCGACCGCGACGCCACCCTGCCGCATCGCGTCGGCCACCGCCTCGACCCGCCCCGCGAGCGCGACCGAGTCGGCGGGTCCGTGCCAGAGCACATCGGCGACCGCGAGCAGCCGCGGCCACCACATCAGCTCGGCGTTCTCGGGCGACGTCACGTGTTCGGTCCAGAGTGGCGCCTCGCCGCCAAGCAGCCGGCCGCCCGCGCCGGTGGCCTGCGCGGCGGCCGCCGTCGCCGCGGGGTCGAACTGCGCGACGCGCCCCAGCGGCAGTTCACCCGCCTGGCGGTTGAGATAGACCCATTCGTGGGGCGAGGCGATCACGTCGGCACCCGCCGCGAGGGCCACTCCGATTCGATCACTCCCCTGCCACGCCTGCACCACCGCGCCGGGCGGCAGCCCGCCGTCGAGGATCTCATCCCACCCGATCAGCACCCGGTCGCGCGCCGCGAGCCAGCGCCCGATCCGGGCAATCATCCATCGCTGCAGGCCGTGCTCGTCGCCGAGCTGCTCGCGCCGGATGATCTCCTGGCAGGCGGCACATGCTTCCCAGCGCTGCTTGGGGACCTCGTCGCCCCCGATATGGATGTAGCGCGACGGGAAGAGCTCGAGCACCTCGCCGAGCACCGTCTCGAGGAAGGCGAAGGTCGATTCCTTCCCCGGGCAGAGCACATCGGAGAAGACGCCCCAGGTCGAGGGCACCGGGAGCGAGTCCCCGGTGCAGCCGAGGTCGGGGTAGGCGGCGAGGGCGGCGCGGCTATGGCCGGGCATCTCGATCTCGGGGACCACCGTGATGCCAAGGAGGCGGGCGCGCTCGACCACGCGGCGGACATCGGCCTTGCTGTACCAGCCGCCGTAGCGGGAGCCGTCGGCCTCGGTGCGCCACGCCCCGACCTCCGTCAGGCGCGGGTACGCGTCGATCGCGAGTCGCCAGCCCTGATCCTCGGTGAGGTGCCAGTGGAAGACGTTGAACTTGTGCCGCGACATCCAGGCGAGATGCTCGAGGATGTATTCGACCGGAAAGAGGTGCCGCCCGACATCGAGCATGGCGCCGCGCCAGCCGAAGCGCGGCGCGTCGCGAATCGCGACCGCAGGAATCGTCGCGCGCGATTCGCGGTGCACCACCAGTTGTCGCAGCGTCTGCACGCCCCAGAGCACTCCCGCCTCGCCGGGAGCAGTGACCTGCACCGACGTCGGGGTCACCTCCAGGCGGTACGACTCGTCGGCGCCGTCGGCGGCGAGGGAACGGAGGTGAATTGTGCCGTCGCCAGGCCCGCCATCGCGCACCCGTGCAAAGACGCCCTCGTCGGCGAGGTTCGCCACCAGGATCGCGGCGATCTCCCGCATCCGCGGGCTCGTCGGCGCGAGGGTGACGGTGACGGTGTCGGGGAGCACGAACGCGCCGGTCCCCGCCTGCACCTCGCTCGGCAGCGGGACCAGCGCGGGGATCTGGGCGTTCAGGCGGGGCGCCGCGAGCGCGGCGAGCAGCAGCGCGAGACCGGCGACGCGACGCGGGATCATCGACCCGAGGTCGGCCGCGCGGGCGGGGCGGGAAGGTCGAGGAGCATCTGGCGCATCAACCCGATCTCCGCGGTCTGCACGGTGTGGATGTCGTTGGCGAGGACGGAGATGTCGACTTCCTGTCCGGCGCCCGGCGTGTCGAAGAGATCAGCCACCATCGAGAGTGCACCCTCGTGGTGGCGGATCATCAGCTCGAGGAAGCGGCGGTCGAATCCGGTCCCCTCGAGCGAGGCGAGCTCCTGCAGCTCCTCGCGCGTCAGCATCCCGGGCATCATGATCGTGCGGTAGGACGACGTGTCGGGGGCGGCCTGGCCGTGATCGACCAGCCAGCCGCGCATCAGGCGGATCTCCGCCGTCTGCGACTGGTCGATCTTGATCGCGAAGCGGAGGAAGCGCGGGTCGGCGCCGTGCTTCGCGGCGAGGTGCGACATGTAGATCGCCTGCGCGTGGTGGGCGATCATCCCCTGCATGAAGTGCACGTCGGCGGGGGTGATGTTGACGCCAGCAGGGATCGGCCGCAGCTCGGGCATCCCCGTCATCGTCATGGCACCCATGGCGTGACCGGCATGGTCCTGCGCGGCGAGCGGGGCGGCGACGCAGGCCACCGCGACCAGGAACGGGACGGAACGGATCGATGGCATGCCGGAACCTGCCGCGCGTCGGGGCATCCGGCAAGTTCAGGTGCGGCCGTCGGGTCGCGGCCGGTGCGACCTGACGGTCGCACCGAACGGGCCTGGCGCCGAGCCGACGCCCATTGCCTGCGACCGTCAGGTTGCAGACCATATCTTCCCCCATGCCCCCCGCCGGCACCCCGCCTCCCTTTGCCTACGCCGAGCGGCGACCGTCGCCCGCGCTCGCGCCGTGGATCCGCAACTACTGGATGCTGGAGGTCGGCCCGGGCGCCCCGCCAGTCCACCATGTCCCACCGGATGGCTCGACCGCCGTGGTGGTCGGGCTGCACGGCGGAGGCCACGGGCCGGTCCTGCTCAGCGGGCCCTGGCTCACCCCGCTGGCGGTCCCGGTGCGCGAGGGGGACCGCTACCTCGGTGCCCGGATCCAGCCGGGGGCGCTGTTCCCGTTGCTCGGCGTCGAGCCGAGCACCGTGCGGAACCGCGCGGTGCCGGCCGGCTTCGTCGGTGGCGACCGGCTCGCCCCCCTCGGCGCGGCGCTGGTCGGCACCACCACCATCGACGACGCGGCGGACCGACTCGATCGCTGGCTCGGATCGCTCGCCGAGGCGGCGGAGCGACCCGACCCCCTGGTGGCGGCGGCGGTGGAACGGCTCACAGCGTCGGGTGGCGAGGCGCCGATCGCCACCCTGGCACGGGAGCTCGGCACCTCGGAGCGCACCCTGCGACGGCGGTTCGGGGCGGCGACCGGACTCTCGCCAAAGCAGTTCGCCCGAATCCGGCGGGTGCTTCGAGCGGCGTGGGCCGTGGCGACGGGAACGCCGACCTGGGGACGGGCCGCACACGAGGCGGGCTACGCCGACCAGCCCCACCTGCATCGGGACATCGCCGACTTCACCGGCCTGACCCCGGGTGAACTGGGCCAACGGATCCGCTCGACTGCACATGACCAGGTCGTGCCCTGACCGATTCGTTCAAGCGGCCGGGGCGCCGCGACGCAGATTCCATCGCAGACCCCGACCGGAGCCCTCGATGCGCACTGCCCCGCTGCTCGCCGCCGCCGCCCTGCTGACCGGTGCCCCCCAGCTCGCCGCCCAGGATGGTGGCTCGCTTGGGGTGTTCCGGGACCTCACCGGCGAATGGTCCGGCGAGGCGTGGATCATCATGGGCCCCCAGGGGAAGCAGACCCTCACCCAGCGCGAGTGGGTCGCTCCCGCCGCCGGGGGAATCGTGATCACCGTGCGCGGCCTCGGCACCGAGCGGATGCCCGATGGCACCGATGCGGTGCGCCATGATGCCTTCGCCATCATCCACCTGGACCACGACGGGAAGACGCCGTTGATGCGCGCCTTCACCGCCAACGGCAACTGGATGGACATGGACCTGACCATCCTGCCGGCGGGGTACGACTGGAAGATGAACGACCCGCGCGCGGGAGAGGTACGCTACGAGATGCGCTTCGACGATCAGGGCCGCTGGGTCGAGAAGGGGTACGCCACTCGCGATGGCGGCACGACCTGGTTCCAGTTCTTCGAGATGACGCTGTCGCGGGTCGCCTCCGCGCCCTGATCCTGCTGTTCACGGGCGACCGTCAGGTCGCCCCGTGCAGAACCGAATCCCGGCGCTCGACGTTCTAGGGGTGACCCGCCACACGGAGCCCCGATGACGATTCGCCCAATTCCGGCCGCCCTCACCGCCCTGGCCCTGCTGGCCGGCGGCCTCGCCTTGCGGAGTGCCGGCGCCGACACCGCCCGGACCCTCCCCGAGGCCAGCGACCCGACCCCGCTTAGTGCCATCGCGGGCCGCGACTCGGTCATCTTCGCCGGGGGCTGCTTCTGGGGGGTCGAGGCGGTGTTCGAGCGGGTGAAGGGAGTCCTCGAGGCGACCTCCGGGTATGCCGGGGGTCACACCGCGAATCCGACCTACTACGAAGTCGGCAGCGGCGCGACGGGACACGCCGAGGCGGTCAAGGTCGTCTACGACCCGTCGGTGGTGAGCTATGACCAGCTGCTGCGGATCTTCTTCTCGGTCGTGCACGACCCGACCCAGCGCAATCGACAGGGCCCCGACGTCGGCACCGAGTATCGCTCGGCGGTGTACACCGCCAGCGCCGCGCAGCTCACGGCGACCCGCGACTACATCGCGCAGCTCACCGCCGCGAAGGCGTTCAGCCGGCCGATCGTCACCGAGGTCGATGGCTGGAAGACGTTCTGGGTCGCCGAGGACTACCACCAGGGGTACTACGACCTGCACCCCAACCAGCCCTACATCCTGATCAACGACAAGCCGAAGGTGGCGGCGCTGCAGCAGGAGTTTCCGGGGTTGTACGTGAAGAAGTGAGAAGCGGGTCCTCGGAGTCGTCATCCCGAGCGGAGCGGCCCGGAGGGCCGCGAAGTCGAGGGATCTGCACCTCGAACAAGGGACGTGCGGATCCCTCCGCTCCGGCCGCTGCGCGGCCTCCGGTCGGGATGACGATTCCCCTCTCGCTTCTCCCTTCTCGCTTCTCGCTTCTCGTCTACCCCCCCACCACCTCCCGCGCCTGCGCCAACCCCGCGCGCGCGTCTCCCGTCGGCATGAACTCGTGCGCGAGCCACCCCGTGAAGCCGGTCGCGACGATCGCCTCGGCAATCGCGCCGTACTGCAGCTCCTGGTGCGCGCTCAACTCATTGCGCCCCGGGTTGCCGGCGGTGTGATAATGGGCGAACCACTGGTGGTTGTCGCGGATGGTGCGGATCACGTCGCCTTCCATGATCTGCATGTGGTAGATGTCGTAGAGCAGCCGGACGCGGGGTGAGCCAACCCGCTCGCACACGGCGACACCGAACGGCGTGGTGTCCCCCTGGAACCCGCGGTGATCGACCCGCGAGTTGAGCATCTCGAGAATCACCGTGACGCCGTGGCGCTCCGCCGTCGGCGCGATCCGGGCGAGGGCACCGGCGCAGTTGGCGATCGCCGCCGCGTCGTCGATCCCGTCGACCCGATTGCCGAACATCGCGATCACGTTGGGGATCCCTGCGGCTTGGGCCGCAGGGATGACAGACTCCAGCTCTGCGAGGATCATCGCGTGGTTCGCCGGGTCGTTGAGCCCCTTCGCGATGAAGTCGCGCCGTGGCGAGGAGTTCGCGGTGCTCACCGCGAGGCCGTGACGATGGACGGTGGCCCAGTCGCCCTGATCAACGAGGTCGACCGCGCCGAAGCCGAGGTCGCGCACCATGGTGCAGAAGGCATCGAGCGGCATCCCGCCGAACGGCCAGCGGCAGACCGACTGCCGGAGCGGTGGGATCCCGCGACGCGGGGCGCTCGCAGGCAGCGGCGCGACGGCACCGGCGAGCCCGCTAGCGGCGACCCCGGCGACGGTGGTCTTCAGGAAGGTGCGACGGGTGGGCATGCAGAGCCTTTCGTCCGTGGCCGAGTCCTCATCCCGAGCGAAGCGACCCACTGGGTCGCGTAGTCGAGGGACCTGCTGTTGTGACCGAACCGGGAAGAGCAGATCCTTCGACTCCGGCGGCTGCGCCGCCTCCGCTCAGGATGAGGAACCGCGGCACCGCTCCTCAGACCTCCAGCGCCTTCAGGTAGCGATACGACGTGTTGATGCTCGCCATCGGGTCGCTCGGGTTGTCGTGCTCGACGTAGTAGTGCTCGATCCCCGCCTCCTCGCGCCGCGCGAAGATCTGCGCGAAGTCGATCGTCCCCTTGCCGACCTCGGTCATCGCGTGGTCGGGCGGGCCGGCGGAGTCCTTCACGTGCACGAGCGGGAACCGCTTCGGCCAGCGCTGGAAGTAGGCGAACGGATCGGCCCCGGCCTTGGTGATCCAGTAGAGGTCGAGCTCCACCTGCACGCGCTCGGGGTCGGTCTCCTCGAGGAGCACGTCGAAGATCCGGCGCCCCTCGACCTCCTGGAACTCGAAGTCGTGGTTGTGGTACGCCAGCTTGATCCGGAACGTCCTGGCGTCCTCGGCGGCGCGGTTCATCAGCTCCGCCGTTGCCTTGATCGCATCGATCGAGTTGCGATCCTTCTCGGCGAGCCACGGCACCACCAGCCACTTCTGGCCGATCTCGGACGCGTCGTTGAGCGTGCGGTACCACCCGCTGCGGAGGGTGTCGAGCGAGACGTGCGCCGAGGGTGACTTGAGCCCGTTCCGATCGAGGAGCTGCCGGATCGCCCGCGGCGGCCGGTCGAAGTAGCCGGCGAACTCGACCTCCTTGTAGCCGATCCGGCCGACCTCGTAGAGCGTCCGCTCGACGCTGCGGGCCATCTCGTCCCGGATGGTGTAGAGCTGCAGCCCGACCTTGTCCATCGCGAGCCCCGCACCGGCGGGGCGAAGCGATCCCGCAGCGCCGAGCGGAGCCGATCGGCCCCCGCGTGCGGCATGCGCCACGCTCGGGATGCCGGCCACGGCGGCCCCAACGGTTCCCAGGAACGAGCGACGATCCATCCTAGAGTTCCTTCCGGTTGAGCGCGCCCACTGCATGATCGACCGCGCGGGCGGTGAGCGCCATGTAGGTCACCGACGGGTTCTGGCACCCGGACGAGGCCATGCTGGCCCCGTCGGTGACGAACACGTTCGGGGCATCCCACACCTGATTCCACTTGTTGAGCACCGAGTCCTTCGGACTCTTCCCCATCCGGGCGGTTCCCATCTCATGGATCGTGAGGCCGGGCGGGGTGTCGTTGTTGTACGTCTTCACGTCGGTGCAGCCGGCCGCCTCCAGCATCTCCGCGGCGGCGGTCTCGGCGTCGGCCATCATCGCGCGCTCGTTCTCGCGCCACTGCATGTCGATGTGCAGCACGGGGATCCCCCACCGATCGACCCGCTCGGGGTCGAGGGTGACCCGGTTGTCGGGGTGCGGCAGGCACTCCCCGAACCCGCCGAGGGACATCCGCCAGGAGCCGTACTCGGGCACGCGGAGCCCGTGCTTGAAGTCGGCACCGAAGCCGCGGCGGGTGCTCCCGCGCCCCCACCCCGCGACCGAGCGGTAGCCGCCGCCCTGGTAGCCGTAGCCGCGCAGGAAGTCGGGATGCTGGTCCTTCACGTTGCGGAACCTCGGCAGGTAGATGCCGTTCGGCCGGTTGCCGAAGGTGCGCTTGTCCTCGAACCCCGGCACCAGGCCACCGGCGCCGTGCTGCATCGTGTGGTCCATCAGGTAGCGGCCGAGGACACCGGAGTTGCCGCCGAGCCCGTCGGGGTGGCTTCGTGACCGCGAGTTGAGCAGGATCCGCGTGGACTCCAGCGCCGAGGCGCAGACGAACACCAGTCGGGCACTGAACTCCAACGGCGCCCGGCTCTGGCCGTCGACCACTCGGACGCCAGTGACCTTTCCGGCGGTCTCGTCCCAGATCAGCGAGTGCACCACCGAGAACGGCCGCAGCGTCGTGCGTCCGGTCGCCAGCGCATCCTTGAGGGTGGTCTGCACGCTGTTGAAGTAGCTGCCGGTGCTGCAGCCGCGATGACAGTCGCCGCAGTAGTGGCACCCGGGCCGGCCATTGTGCGCCTCCGAGAGGACCGCGACCCGGCCGATCGTCATCACCCGCTCGTCACCGTAGGCCTTGCGCAGGTTGTCGCGCACCCACTGCTCGCTGCAGGTCAGCGGCATCGGCGCCAGGAACGGGCCGTCGGGAAGCTGCGGGAGGCCGAGCCGTTCGCCGGAGATCCCGGCGTACGACTCGACGTAGTCATACCAGGGCTTGAGGTCGCGGTAGCGGATCGGCCAGTCGGTGCCGTGTCCGTCGCGCGCATTCGCCTCGAAGTCGAGGTCGCTCATCCGGTAGCACTGGCGGCCCCACATGATCGACTTGCCCCCGACCTGGCGTCCGCGAATCCAATCGAATGGTCGATCCTCGGGCGTGGTGTAGGGGTTGTCGACGTCATCAACGAAGAACTGCGTCGCCCCCTCGTCGCAGGCGTAGCACTTCCGCTGGATGCGTTGCCGGGTCGAGAGGTGGCGTTCGTCGCCCATGTAGCGGTAGTCGAACTCGTAGGCCGGCGCGTTCATCAGGAAGTCGCGCGCCGGGTCGATCGGCCGGCCCGCCTCCAGCACCAGCACGCGCAGCCCCTTCGCCGAGAGCTCCTTCGCGGCCCAGCCGCCGCTGATGCCGGAACCGATCACGATCGCGTCCCACGTGTCGCGACGCCTCATCGCGGCGCCGGGGCGATCGGGGCGCAGCCGTCGAAGCGACCGGGGAAGCGCACCGTCTTGAGCTCCTGCTCGATCCCGATCTCGGAGGTGTAGTAGCCGAAGAGCGTCAGGTACTTGAGGTCGCGCCAGAAGGTGTCGGGCTTCATCGCGCCCGCTGCATCGTAGGCATCGGCCTCCAGCGCGCCGAGCGTCGCGTCCTGTGCTGGCGCGGCACAGTCGATGAAGAGATGTCCCGTGCTGCTCGAGGCCCGGCGGTCGAGATCGATGAGGCCGGAAACGAAGCGTCGCTGCCGCGGCAGGTCGTAGCGATCGGCGACGATCAGCTCGGTGAAGCGGTGGCACCGTGCCGCCATCGCACCGGGGGTGTCGGTCGCGGGGAGGATCCGCTCGCCCGCGGCCGCCACGGTGTGCATCTGGTGCGTGTCGAAGAAGCCGAGCGGAGACCGCTCGAGTTCGATGCGCCGATGTGTCTCGCGTCCGACCGCGAACAGCTCGGCGGGCGCGAGACCGCCGAGCACGGAGACGCCGCCAAGGAGGCGGAGGAGATCGCGGCGCTGCATGGAGATCCTCGGGAGGGGTGCCCCCAAGGATACGGCCGATCAGTGCGGGGTGTCCATCCGCGGCGGCTCCGGGAGCCGGTCGAGCTTGGCCGTCAGCACGCGCGAGAGGAAGTCCTGGGACTCGGTCAGCCGCTCGAGGTGGTTGGTCAGGACATCGACCTGTTGCTCCAGCTGCGCCAGCCGCGTCTCGCCGGTGGACTCCTCGGCAAGGTGGGCCCGGGACAGCACGTGGCTCCCGATCCCGAGCGAGCGCTCGAGCTCCTGGATCCGGCCGCGCGCCTTCGCATACAGGAACCCGATCGTCCCGATGACTGCGGCGGAGGCAAGGAAGAGCGTCATGAAGGCTTCCGCTGGACCCATGGCGACCACTCCGGTTGAAGGTCAGTGCTCTACGCCCAGGACGTCCGTGGGGTTTCGTGCTGAAACGATGGAACGCGGGCCGTCCTACCTCGGGCTCATCCCGCCGCATCCCGCGGCCTCGGGCGGATCGGCGGCGCCATAGCGGCCCCGAACCGTCATCGCGGCACCGCCCGGTGGGGCAGGTCGGACCAGGAACATCCACTGGTAGGCGCTCTCGCAGAGGTCGCCCACATCGCCGCTGCCGCCGAGGGCCGCGACGATCGCCCCGACCGTGTTGCTGTGGCCCACGACGAGCACCGTTCCCCCGTGCCGCATCGCCTCGGCGGTGACGGCCGCCGCGTGGGTGTCCACGCCACCTGACACCGGGACCACGATTGGTGTCAACCCGTGGCGGGCGGCCACCGGCGCGGCCGTCTCGGCGTTGCGGCGATAGGGGGTGACGATGACCGCGGTCACCCGGGCGTCGGCGAGGGCGCTGTCGAGGGCGAGCGCCCGCGCGCGCCCGGCTTCGCTCAGCGACGGGTCACGCGAGGCATCGGCCTTCTCGGCGTGGCGGACCACCACCACGGTCGGGGGCTGGACGGTGTCGGCCGGCGCCTGGGGCGCCAGGGCGAGGAGCAGCGCAGGGAGGAGAGAGGTCATGGGCCGAATCTACCCTCCCTCCTCACGCTTCTCGCTTCTCGCTTCTCGCTTCTCGCTACTCCGCCATCGGTGTCTGCCACAGCACCTGCATGATCATCCACTTGCCGTCCATCTTCGCCAGCAGGAAGTAGTCGGTGCCCCAGCTCGCGGTGAGCTTGGCGATCGCGGTGGCGTCCTGCACGTCGAAGACCTCGACCACCTTGGTCGCGGTCGCGGGGTCGACCTGCGCGTTGTCCTTGTTCCAGCTCGCCGCGAGGGCATGCAGCTGGTCGTAGGTCATCGGCATCGGGCCGCGGTAGGTCTTTGCGTCGCGGGAGACCATCCCCTGCTTGTGGAGCGTGGGGTGCACCGAGCGCGCGATCCGCTCCGGCTGGACCTGGTAGATCCCCTCGACATAGTCGAGCACGGCGTCGCGCACGCCGCGATGGTCATCGGGACCCTGCGCGACCGCGGGCGAGGTGAAGGCGAACAGCAGGGCGGCGAGCAGGGGCAGGCGACGCATGACGGCTCCGAGGGAGAGGAGCGCGGCACTACGGCGCGGGTGGAGGCGGCGTTTCAGGCGGAGAAGTGAGTCATGAGTCCTGAGAAGTGAGGGGCGCTGAGGCCACACCCCTCACTTCGCAGGACCCACACCTCACTTCTCCTGCCAACTCCCCCCCAACGCCCGGAACAACTGCACGCCGCTCGTCAGGTACGCCTGCTCGACGCCGGTCGTCGCCAGCTCGGCCTCGAAGAGACTCCGCTGGGCGTCGAGGACCTCGAGGTAGCTCGACACGCCGCTGTCGTAGCGGCGCACCGCGAGGTCGTAGGCACGGCGCAGGGCGCGCACCTGGACGTCCTGGGCGAGCAATTGCTCGTGCGTGGCGCGGACGGCGAGCAGGGCATCGCTCACCTCGCGCAGCGCGGTGAGCACCGCCTGTTCGTAGCGGAACCGCGCCTGCTCCTCGCGTGCCGACTCGGCCCGCGCGGTGTTGGCCCGGCGGCCGTTGTCGAACAGGGGGATCGCGACCCCGGCCTGGATGGTGTAGATCTCGGTCGTTCCCTTGAAGAGGTCGGCCGGCGACTCGGCCTGCGAGCCGTACTGGCCGGTGAGCAGGAACGACGGCAGCCGCGCCGCGCGCGCGGAGCCGGCACGCGCGGCGGCGGCCTCCAGGTCATGGCTGGCCCGCAGGATGTCCGGCCGCTGGGCCACGAGGATCGAGCTGACCGAATCGGGCAGCACCACCGCGCGCGCCACCTCGGCGAGCGGGCGGCCGCGATCGATCGGACCCGGCGCGCGACCGAGGAGCTGGCTCAGCTGGTGCTCGGTCTGGGCGATCGCCAGCTGGAATTCCGCGACCCGGGCGGCCGGACCGGCGACCTGGGCCTCGAACTGCCGCACGTCGAGCTCCGAGATGACACCCTCCGCGAACCGGCGCTCGGCCAGCCGCAGCGTCTGGCGCCGCGAGGCGAGGGTCCGCTCGGCGATCGCGAGGTTCTGGTCGAGCGCGCGCAGCCGCAGGTAGGCGCTGCTCACGTCACCGACGAGCGAGAGGACGGTGGCGCGAACATCCTCGCGTCGCCCCTCGAGGTCGGCACGTGCTCCGGCGACATTGCCGCGGATCCGCCCCCAGAAGTCGAGTTCCCAGCTCAGGTTCGCGGTGGCCACGAAGGCGTCGAAACCGAAGGTGCCCAGGCTCCCGAACACCACCTGTTGGCGCGCGGCCGAGCCGGCGAGCGTCACCTCGGGCAGCCGGGCCGCGTTGTCGACCCCGAGCTCGGCCCGGAACTCCAGGATCCGCGCCCGGGCGATCGCGAGGTCGCGATTGTTCGTCATCGCCTCGCGCACCAATCCCATCAGCACACTGTCCTGCAGCAGCTCGGTCCACGCAACGGCGGGCGCGCCATCGGCGTCGAGCGAGAGCGTGCCGGGTCGCGCCACCGCGCCGGGTGCGGTGGCGAGCGAGTCGAAGAACTGGCGCAGGGAATCCCCCGCGGCACCCGGCGTCGTCGAGAGACGGGTGACGGGGAGTGGCGCCACCGGCGGCGGGGTGCGCACGGCGCAGGCCCCGCTCAGCAGCAGGAGGAGTGGCAGGATCGAGGGGCGCGACATCACTCCACCTCCGCGGCGACCGGCGGGCGTGGCTCGCCCCGCTCGACGAACCGGCGGATCAACGTGAAGAAGAGCGGGATGAAGAGCACCCCGACCGTGGTCGCGGTGAGCATCCCGAAGAAGACCCCGGTGCCGAGCGACCGCCGCGAGGCGGCCCCCGCCCCCGAGGCGATGGCGAGTGGCAGCACGCCGAGGATGAAGGCGAAGGAGGTCATCAGGATCGGCCGGAACCGCTCGCGCGCGGCCTCCATCGCGGCGTCCGCGATCGACAGCCCGCGATCGCGCAGCGCGGTCGCGAACTCGACGATCAGGATCGCGTTCTTCGCCGCCAGCCCCACCACCGTGATCAGCCCGACCTGGAAGTAGATGTCACTCGACATCCCGCGCAGCCAGACGCCGAGGAACGCCCCGAGGATGCCGAAGGGGATGCCGAGGAGCACCGCGAACGGGATCGCCCAGCTCTCGTACTGCGCCGCGAGCACGAGGAAGACCAGGATCAGACCGAGCGCGAAGACGAGGCCGCTGTCCCCGGAGGAGTTGCGCTCCTGGAACGACTGGCCACCGTAGGCGAACCCGAGTCCCTGGGGCTGGTACTTCTCGGCCATCAGCCGCTCGACGGCATCGAGCATCTGGCCGGAGCTGGCCCCGGGTGCTGGCACGCCGGTGATCAGCGCCGAGGTGAGGCCGTTGAAGCGCGACAGCAGGTTCGGGCCGCTGGAGAACTCGGTGCGGCTCAGCGCCCCGATCGGGATCATCTCGCCACTCGCCGAGCGCACCTGCAGCCGGCCGATGTCCTCGGGGCGCTGGCGGAACGGCACCTGCGCCTCGGCCTGCACGCGATAGGTGCGGCCGTAGAGGTTGAAGTCGTTGATGTACAGCGTCGACAGCGACGCCTGGGCGGTCTGGAACAGCTCGGTCAGCGACACGCCACGCGCCTTCGCCGCCTCGCGGTCGACGATCAACCGGAGCTGGGGGACGTTGGCCCGGAACGTCGTCTGCACCCCGCCGAGCGCCGGGAGCTGGTTGGCGTCACCCACGAACTCCTGCACCCGCTGGGCGAAGGTCTCGAAGTCCTGGTTGCCGCGCGCCTGCAGGTGCATCTCGAGCCCGGACGTCGTCCCCAGCCCGGGCACCTCGGGGAAGTTGAAGGCGAACGCGAGCGCATCCTGCATCGCGAACAGCCCGCCATTGGTGCGACCCACCACGGCCTCGATCGAGAGGTCGGGGGTGGTCCGCTCCTCCCACGGCTTCAGGTTCACGAAGATGATCGCGCTGTTGGTCTGCGCCGCGAAGGAGAGCGCGTCGACGCCGACCAGCGCCGCCGCGTGCGCGACCGCCGGGTCGGCGAGGAGCATCTGCTCCACCCGCTCGACGACCGCCTCGGTGCGCTGCTTCGAGGCGCCATCGGGGAGCTGGATCGCGACCGCGAAGAACCCCTTGTCCTCCTCGGGGATGAACGCGCGCGGCGTGTTCCGGTACAGCACCGCCGTCAGGCCGATCAGCACCGCGAAGACCGCCATGATGGTGCGCGGCCGCCGGATGAACCCACCGACCGTCCGGGTGTAGCGACCGGTCAGCCCGTGGAACCGCCGGTTGAACCAGCCGAAGAAGCCGCGGTGCTCGACCTCATCGACCGACTGGCCCGGCTTGAGCAGCATGGCGCAGAGCGCCGGCGTGAGGCTCAGCGCGACCACGCCGGAGATCACGACCGAGAGCACGATCGTGATCGCGAACTGCTCGTACATCGCCCCGGTGATGCCGCCGAGGAAGGCGACCGGGATGAACACCGCGCAGAGCACCAGCACGATCGCCACGAGGGCGCCGGCGACCTGCCCCATCGCCTTGTCGGCCGCGGCCCGCGGCGACAGGCCCTCCTCCGCCATGATCCGCTCGACGTTCTCGATCACCACGATCGCGTCGTCCACCACGATGCCGATCGCGAGCACCAGCCCGAACAGGGTGAGCACGTTGATCGAGAAACCGAGCATCAGCAGGCCGAGGAAGGTGCCGATCACCGACACCGGCACGGCCAGCACCGGGATCAGCGTGGCCCGCCAGCTCTGCAGGAAGACGAACACCACCAGCGTCACCAGGAACATCGCCTCGGCGAGCGTCTTGACGACCTCGGAGATCGACTCCTCGATGAACGGCGTCGTGTCGTACGGGGTGATCCACTCGAGCCCGGGCGGGAAGTCGCGGGCGAGCTCGTCCATCCGCTCCTCGAACCGGTCGCGGACGTCGAGCGCGTTGGCGCCGTTGCGCAGGTTGACCAGCATGAACGTCGTCGGCTTGCCGTCGAGTCGGGCCACCTGGTCGTAGTTGCGCGAGGCGAGCGCCACGTTGGCGACATCGCGCACCCGGATCAGCCGCCCGTCCGGATCCGCGCGCACGATCACGTCGGCGAACTCCTCGGGGGTCGTGAGGCGACCCTGGGTCGTGACCGGGACCGTGAACTGGGTCCCCGGCGGCGCCGGCTCGCGGCCGAGGCGCCCGGCCGGGTTGGTGGTGTTCTGCTCGCGGATCGCCCCGGCGACGTCGCTGACCGTGAGGCCGCGCTGCGCCAACTTGTCGGGGTCGAGACTCACCAGCATCGAGAACTCGAGCCCGCCGAAGACGAAGGCGTTGCCGACGCCGGGCAACCGCTTGATCTCGTCCTCGATGTTCAGCTGGGCGTAGTTGTGCAGGTACGCCGCGTCGTAGCGCGGGTCGTCGGAGTAGAGCGCGGTGGCGAACAGGATGTCGGCCTGCGCCTTGGTCACCACGATGCCGTTGCGCCGCACCTCCTCGGGGAGCAGCGGCTCGGCGACCTTGATCGCGTTCTGCACGTCGACCGCGGCCAGGTCCTGGTCGCGACTGATGTCGAACGTGACGTTGAGCGACATCACGCCGTCGGACGAGTTGGTCGACTGGAAGTAGAGCAGTCCGTCGAGGCCCGAGAGCTGCTGCTCGATCGGGGCCGCGACCGCCTGGGCGACGTCCTCGGCGGTGGCGCCGGGATAGACCGCGACCACCGAGATCGCCGGGGGCGAGATCAGCGGGTAGCGGTTGACGGGCAGCCGCTGCAGCGCGAAGAGCCCGAGCAGCGTGATGACGATGCTGATGACCGCCGCCATGACCGGGCGGCGGACGAAGAAGTAGCGCGGCTCGTCGGGCGCGGCAGGCGCGGGGTTCGTCCCTGCGCTCACGAGCCGGACTCCGCGCCCGTCGTATCGGCCGGGGCGTCGACCGGTCCCGGATCGGTGGCACCGGCCACGCTCGGCGAGACAACCGCCCCCGGCCCGGTCTTCTGGAAGCCGTCGACGATCACCCGGTCGCCGATCGCGAGGCCGGAATCGATCACCCAGCGATCACCCACCCAGGGCCCGACCTTCACGTCGCGCACGCCGACCGTGTCGCCCGGACCGACCACGAACACCACCTGTCGCCCAAGTTGTGACTGGACGGCCCGCTGCGGCACGGTGATGACTCCCGGCCGCGTGAACCCGCTCAGGTGCACCCGCACGAACGCCCCCGGCACGAGCCGGCGGTCGGCGTTGCTGAACCGGGCGCGGTACTCCCGGGTGCCGGTGGCCTGGTCGAGCACCGGCTCGATGTAGTCGAGGGTGCCCTGGCGCCCGAGGTCGGAACCGTCGGGAAGCTGCACCGAGATCGGCAGGTCGCTGCCGGGACGCAGCAGCCGCTCCGCCGCCGGCGAGGTCCCCCACGACGCGAGCTGCAGCGCCGAGGGGCGGAAGGCGACGTACACCGGCTCGATCTGGTCGATCGTGGTGAGCAGGTCGGCCGGCCCGGAGACCCGGGCGCCGAGCTCGAGTGCCGCGCGGCCGACCCGACCGGCGATCTCCGCACGGACGGTCGCATCACGCAGCGCCTTGCTCGCGCGGTCATATGCCGCACGCGCCTGAAGCAGCTCGGTCTCGGCGTCGTCCATGTCACGCTGGGCAATCGCGTGCTCCGCCAGCAGCGGCCGCAGCCGCGCCACCTGCCGCTCGGCGTTGCGGAGCCGCGCCTCGGCGCCGCTCGCGTCGGCGGCGTACACCGTCGGATCGATCTCGTAGAGCACCTGGCCGCGCTGCACCTCGGCCCCCTCGCGGAAGCTCCGCGCGGTGATCACCCCCGCGACCGGACTGCGGACCTCGACTCGACGGTACGGCTGCACGGTGCCGGCGAGCTCGACGGCCTCGTCGACGGTCGTGGTATCGACCACCTCGACGGAGACGGCGGCGGGCGGCGGCATGAAGCCCTGCTCCTCCTCGCCGCAGGCGGCGAGCAGGAGCAGCAGGATCGGCACGGCCGAGAGGGAAAGGGTCTTCGCTGCGGGGAGACGTCGCATCAGCAGTCCGTCGAATCGGAGGAGTGGTCGCGGGGCGCCGTCGGGAGCCCCAGGAGTTGGTCGATCGCCAGCAACAGGCGGGGCAGGGCCCCATCACAACACGGCGGGCTGTCGGTGCACCCCGCGACGAAGTGCATCTGCAACACGGCGCCGAGGAACAGCGCGTCAATCACCTGCGCAGTCAGGCGGGGATCACCGACATTGAAGGCGCCGGCAGCCTGCCCGGCGCCCAGCAGGTGCTCGATCCGGGCACGGCTGCGCTCGGAGAGCTGGCGGAAGAGGCTGCGCGCCGACTGCGGGAAGTCGCGCATCTCGGAGAGGACGGTGAGCGTCATCTCCGGCATCCCCGGCCGGGTCAGCTTGGCCCACTTGGCCTCGAGGAGTTGGTGGAGGGCGTCGAGATAGCGACCGTCCTCGACCACCACGGGGGGCGTCTCGGCCAACTCGAACGCCTCCTCGGCCACCATCGCCTCGAACAGCCCCGCCTTCGACCCGAAATAGTGCGACACCGTCGCGGCCGAGACCCCGGCGCGCTCGGCGACATCGCCCAGGGTGGCCTTGGCGAATCCGGCCTCACCGAACACGACGCGCGCCGCGGCGAGAATCTCGGCGCGGCGCTCGGTCGGCCGGCGTTGCCACCGGACGCAGGGAGGGGAATCCATCCCGAAAGGATAATTGAACTCCCGCCCAATTGTGTAACAATTTCCAAACTACTGGTAGACAACGAGTTAGCACGACAATCGTCCGGCCACTCAATTATCCGGATCGGACACTCCCCGCACCGCGGCCTCGTAGCGATCGACCAGGTCGTCCACCGCGCGGGCGATCCGGTCGTCGCCGGGTTCCGACCCGATGGGGGACCAGGCCGGCCAGGCGATCCGGGTCATCGCGGCGGCGGCGATCGCGACCACGACGGCGGGGAAGAGGGCCCGCGGCCCCAGCAGGCGCGCGAAGGCGAACATCGAGGTGACCCAGCTCGCGGCGCCGACGAGGAACATCCGCCGGCCGGTCGCCGCACGGCGCTCGACGAGGGTCCGTCCGGAACTGCTCCACGCCAACCAGCGGGGCACGCTGCCGCGGGCGGCGGGGAGCGGCACTCGCCACCAATCCTCCCCTTGGAGCCGCCGGGCGAGCCCGAGGTCGCCCGGGCGGGCGGGCACGGCACCGATGACCTCCGGCGCCGTCGAGGCATACAGCGCCAGGCGCTGCACCGGGTTCATCGACCCGTCGCCGCGCTCGGCCGCCCGCCGGGCGTGGTGCTCGACCACCGCCCAGGGATCGACGGCGCGCTCGGGGAGCTCCGGGTCGGTCACTGTCGGCGGGTGATGTCCATCACCGAGCCACCGATCACGCAGGTGGAGACGTTGGCCCCCGCGCACGCCTTCGCGATGCCGTCGGCCATCGCCCGCGCGGCCTCGAGCTGCACCAGCGCCGGGTTGCTGGCGTACGCCGCCGCCCGCAGGCGGGTCGCCTCCGCCTCGGCCTGGGCGCGGATGACGGTGGCGCGCGCGGCGACCGAATCGATCTGGAACCGCTTCAGGGTCGAGTCGAGCACCTGCGCCTGGGCCGCGGCGCCGATCCGGGCGTCCTCGATCGCCTTGGGGATCTTGATGTCGCGGACGTACGCCCGCTTGATCATCGCGAGGTCGCCGAGCTTGCGCTGGATGTGCTGCTGGACCGAATCCGACAGCTCGGCGCGACGCTGCGAGAAGATGTCCTCGACGGTCCAGCCGGCGAGCGCCGTCCGATACCCTTCGCGGATCGCGTTCAGGATCTCGATCTCGGCGGCCCCGGGAGTCCGCTTCGCGATGAAGACGCGGTTGACCGAGGTCGGGTCGTAGGCGTACACGACACCGACATCGCCGGTGACCGTCACCGGGTCGGCGGTCTGCGCGTCGATGGTCTCGGTCTGGCCGGTCGCCGGGAAGTTCACGTCGGTCAGCGGGAAGCAGGTCGCCTCGCTGAAGACGGTGAGGGCCATCCCGGTGGCCATGTGCTCATCGACGACCTTGCCGAAGCGCGTCTCGATGCAGTACTCGGTCTGGTCGATCTTCGTGCAACCGGTGAAGACCACGGCGAGGATCACGACGGCGACCAGCAGCGTGCCACCGATGGCACTGATCTTGGCGAGCATCGAGGCTCCAGGATGGGGAGTCGGAAGCGGCAGCCCGGCGAACCCGCGAAAGATCGCCCCGACCCCGCCCCGGCGTCACCCCTCGCTCGCCGCGCAGGCCTCGCGTTCGAAGGCGTTGTCGTGGTACGGATCCTGGCCGCGGAGCAGCGCCGCGAGCGAGGCGCCGGCATAGGCCAACGGGAAGAGGGGTCCCCAGCGTTCGGCCTGCTCGACGTGCACCCGCTCGTGTCGACGGGTGCAATCGAGTGCGCCCTGGTCGACCGCGAGCACGACGTGGCCGACCGCCATCGCGATCGGCCGCACGCCGACGCCGAGCCGGGGGAGGAGCGGGGCGAGGAGACCCCCGTGGGCTTCCACGACGCCGTCGCGCACGACCACCGCGCCGCCGGTGGCCCGCGCGGCGCCGGCGAGCACGAGGCCGGGAAGCGTGAGCGGACTGGCCCAGGCGTAGGCCAGCGGGTGCCGGGCCGGCTCAGCCACGGCGGCGATTGGCCGTCAGGAAATCCGGACGGCCGTGCCCGACGCCGAGACCATCAGCATCCCGCCGCCGGAGCCCATCTGGATGCTCTCGTAGTCGAGGTCGACGCCGACCACGGCATTGGCGCCGAGTTCCTCGGCGAACTCGCACATCTCCTGCACCGCGAGGATCTTCGCCTTGCGCAGTTCCTCCTCGTAGGCGGCCGATCGACCGCCGACGATGTCGCGGATCCCCGCGAAGAAGTCCCGGAAGATGTTGGCGCCGAGGATCGCCTCGCCGGAGACCAACCCCATCACCTCGAGGACCTCGTGGCCCGCGACACCGTCGGTGGTCGTGACGAGCATCGGCTCAGGCCTCCTCGACCTTGGCCACCGGCGCATCGCGCTGCACGGCCTTGATGCCGTTGAGGCAACCCGCCTTGTCGGTGTATCCCTCACCCGACGACGCGATCTGGGTCCCGTTGCCGCTCTTCAGCCGCCAGCGATACTCGCCGGCCTTGTCCTTGTACACCTCGAACTTCGCTGCCATCCGTTCCTCCTGTGCGTGAGTCAGTCCTTGTTCATCATCCCGACGACGGCCAGGATGATGATCGCCCCGACCACGGAGCCGATGAACCCGACGCCCTGGCCCCAGCCGATGCCGCGCACCAGGAAGCTGCCGACGAGGGAACCGCCGATCCCGAGCAGGGTCGTCTTGATGAAGCCGGCCTCCTGCTTGCCGGGCATGATCGCCCGCGCGACGAGGCCGATCAGGAAACCGATCAGGATGGTCCAGAGGATGCCCATGGTCGCTCCGTGTGGGGGTGGTGGCCTCCCCTCGCCCGCGGGAGTCCACTCCAACTATAGCACCCGCCGGGGCCCGTGGGGTCAGCGAAACGTGGCGATCTCGTGCAGCGGCTTCTTGGTGATCACCGGCACCTGCGCGCCCGCGGCCGGGTGGCCCGCCACGACGAGCATCACCGCCCGCTCCCGGGACGGCCGCTCGAGGAGCTCGCCGAGGAAGGCCATCGGCGAGGGGGTGTGGGTGAGGGTCGCGAGGCCGGCGTGGTGCAGCGCCGTGATCAACATGCCGCAGGCGATGCCGACCGACTCCTGCACGTAGTAGTTGGCCTGCCGCTCACCCTGCGCGTCCACCCCGTGCCGCTCCGCGAAGACCGCGATCAGCCACGGCGCGATCTCGAGATACGGCTTGTGCTCGTCGGTGCCGAGGTGCGCGAGCGCCGCGAGCCACTCGGCGGGCGCGGTCGCGTAGAAGGCGCGCTCCTCGACCTCGGCCGCCTCGCGGATCCGGCGCTTGAGCTCCGGGTCGCCGACGGCGACGAAGTGCCAGGGCTGGCGGTTCGCGCCACTGGGCGCGGTCCCCGCGGCGCGGATCGCCTCCTCGATCACCTCGCGCGCCACCGGTCGGTCGCTGAAGTGGCGCACGGTGCGCCGCTGCTGCAGCTCCTCGCGCATCGCACGCGCCCGCGCGAGCATCGCCTCGGGCGGGAGGGCCGCCCGCGGCGGCAACGGCTGCATCACCGGCTCGGGCACGCTCACTCGACCGTGTCGGTGTCGATCTGGCCGGTCAGCTTGCGCGAGAGGTGTGACCAGCTCATCCCGATGGTGAGCAGCACCGCGACACTGACGAGGATGATGTGCGCGATCGCCGCGCCCTGCATCGCGACGATCCGGTAGCTGGTGAGCAGCCAGACGATCCCGCCGCAGATCGCCGCGACGAGCACCGCGCCGGCGAGACCGAGGGAGCGGCGCGTCGCCTGCACGTACACCACCCAGCCGATCACCAGCGCGATGCCGAGGAGGAACTTGACCGGCGCGTTGGCCGCCGCATCGCCGGTACCGCGACCGAAGAGCGGCAGGATCACCCAGTGCGTGAACGACTTCGCCATCGGGTTCCAGGTGGCGTACACCAGCAGGAGGGCGAAGACGAATCGCGCACCGATCCCGCCCCACGAGATGCCATCAGACGAGGAGGCCATGCACCGTTCCTGGAGAAAGGGAAGTCGACCCCGGGGTCAGGCGAGCCCGAGCAGCCACCCCACGATACGCACGGCGACCCAGATCGCGAAGACCAGCGTCCCCGCGAGCCCCGCCGCCACGGCGACCAGGACCAGCGTGCTCCGCCGCTCGGCGTGGGCCGGCGTCGCCAGCCACCGTTCCAGCAGCGCCACGTTGCGGCGCTGCGCCTTCCAGCCGATGTCGAAGAGGTCGCCCAGCAGGGGGATCGCCCCGAGCAGCGCGTCGGTCCCGATGTTCAGCAGCATGCGCCCCAGGACGCTGGCGGGCGCCCGCAACCGCGCCGCCACCACGAGCCCCCACGAGGCCACCAGCGCCCCGGCGACATCGCCGAGGCCCGGCACCAGCCCGATCAGGGCGTCGAGCCCGATCCGGCGCCCGAGGACCGGGACCCGGACCAGGTCATCCCAGAGGCGGGCGAGGAGGCGCAGCCGATCGAGCGACGCCTCCCCGGACCGCGGCGCGGGGGCTACGGCGTCTCGCACTCGTCGCAGACGCGCAGCAGACCCCACACCTCCAGCCGGACGAGGCCGGTCTCCGGATCCTCGCGTCGGACGACGACCCGATCCTCGCTGGCGCCGAGGACGATCCCCTCGGGCACCGTGACCCGACCGAGCAACGCCCCATCGGCCGAGAACACGCCGTAGGTGAGCACGCTATCGACGCCCGGGAAGCCGGTCGTGGCCCACAGTCGCCCGATGTTGTCGGTGGTGAGCTGCCCGATCGCGGGATGGTTCTCCGCGAACGGCGTCTGCTCGATCTTCTGGAGCTCCGAGTCGAGGATCTGCGGCGGCATGATGCCGAGCGAGCGCGCCCGCTCGATCCCCTCGCGCTGCACCTGCTTGAAGTGCTCGCGATCGGCCTCGGTGACCGGCCGGGTGGCCATCGGGATGCGGACATCCCGGATGCGAGTCCCGGTCTGATCGTAGGCGCGGAGGGTGAACTCGTTGCCCGGCGTCACCCAGAGGGTGTTGCCGGAGATGGCCTGGGTCGAGTTCGCGCCGTAGGCCAGCGGGCGTCCGATCGGGATCGACTGGCCGCCGAAGTCGACGGTGCTCCGCACGCTCACCGGTCCCGCCACGCTCATCAGCGAGTCGAGCGTCTCGCCGCCCTCGCGCCAGGTCGAGATCGTCTGCCCGTTGCGGAACTGCTCCGGCGCATCGTCGGCGGGAAGGTTGAGCTGGTCGAAGGCACGGAACACCCACATCCCGTCGGCCGTGCGGCCCACGAGCTGTGGCGGCTTCGAGGCGTCGCCGGTGAAGGGGATCTGCAGCCGGCCGACCTCATCGCCCTCGGGCGAGAAGAGCAGCCCCTTTCGCGACGCGAGGTCGTAGATCGCGATCGTGTCGCCACCGAGGCGGGTCAGGCCGGTGATGATGCGATACTCGCCCGGCCCCTCACCGGCGCGACCGATCAGCGTCCGCGAGCTGCCATCGGCCGCGAACAGGTAGATCTGTGCCGGCTGGATCGTGGTGGCCGCCACCAGTCGGTTGTCGCTCAGCAGCGTGCCGAGCCCCGAGCTCGACAGGTCGAGTTCGGTGTCGTTCGGGTCGCCGCCGACGGTGGCCATCGGCGACGCGGAGAGCTGCCAGGCCGGCGCCTGCTCCCAGGCCTCGGCGGGGTACTCCATGATCGCGACGCCGGCGGAGTCCCGGGTGGTCGCCGTGAGGGCGGCATCGCCCCCCTCCGACCCGCAGGCAGCGAGGGTGGCGAGCAGGGCGGTGACGGCGATCGTGGTGGTCTGGCGGCGCATCGGCATTCCCGGTCCGGAGTCTGGGGGCTCCCTGAAAGGTACGCCGGGTCAGCGCGAAGGTGTCACATCACGGCTCGACCTTGAAGGTCGGGTGCTCCACGATACCGAGGACGTTGCCGTAGGGATCCTTGACCGCACCGATCCGCACGCCGTGATCCTCGATCGGCTCGTGCGGGGTCGCGCCGAGCTCGAGCAGCCGGGCATGGGCGCTGTCGGCGTTGGTGACACCCCAGTAGGCGACGCCCGACGTGCCGCGCGTCACCGGCCCCTCCTCCGGCATCAGGCCGAGCTCGAAGCCCCCGATGTTGAACCCGACGTAATACGGCTCGTCGAAGTAGGGCGTCACCCCGGTCGCTTCGGCGTACCACGCCTTCGCAGCGTCGAGGTCCGGCACCCGATAGATCGCGGTCCGGAGACCGAGGAAATGGCGCGTGGTCACGGGAACGGCTCCGGCGGTGGAGTCTGAGGCGGCGCGCCGGGCACTGTCGGCACGCGAGGGTGGTACCTGCTGGAGGCGGCAGCCAAGGAGCAACGGCAACGCGACGAGGCACGCTCGGGTCACCAGGCGTCGATGCATCAGTGTCCCTCCGTGATGGCCACCACCTCGGTCAATTCCGCCCGGAACCACCCGCCCTCGATGACGAGCGGCCGCATCGCCACCCCGGGCTCGACCGCGAAAGGATACAACCGATCGAACCGTGCCGCGGCGATCACCGCACCCGTTGCGGGGTCGCGCACCTCGAGGACGGTGTCGAAGGCGTCGTCGGGCCGCAGGATCGACGCCGTTCCATTCATCACCGGAACGAGACCGCTCGCCCACTCCGGGTCGGCCACCTTGCCCAGCACCCAGAGTCTCCCATCCGCGCCGAGCCAGATGCCTTGGACCGCCGGCTGCGGCGGTCGATCCGGCCCGGGGGCATCGAGGCGATCGTACGGCGCGAACCATTCCGGCGCCTGGTCGAAACGTCGCAGCCACCGGCCTGCGGTGTCCCACGCCTCGACCACGAACCGATGGGTCATCGTGACGGTCCAGATCTCGCCGCCGTTCCCCGCCACGATGCGCCGTGGACTCGGCAGTCCGGGCGTCGCCTCCCCGACCGAGCGCACCTGTCGACCCGCCGCATCGACCAGCAGCCATTGCTGTGGTGCCGCGAAGGTCGATGAGGTGAGCGCGATACGGCCGTCGGCGAGGAAGGCCGCATCCCATGGGGCGACCGGCAGGCGCACGGTGCGGAGGTAGCGACGCGCGGCATCGAACACGAGCGCGCGACGCGCCGCGTCGAAGACCCACACGGTCCCGTCGGGGGCGACGCGCGCGAAGAGCGGGCGCTCGAACCCCTCGGCGGCGCGGTCGCCGGGGTCGAGCACGCCGAGGAAGTTGCCGCCATCGTCGAAGGCGAGCGGAGCGAAGCCGCTGCTGCCCGGCTGCGGCACGACGACGCGGTAACCCGCCGGGTGGCGCGCCGAGACCTGGGGCCATGTCGGGATCGCCGCCACCCCGGAGTCCGCCCCGAGCCACGCGAACGGTGTGAGACGGAACGGCCCGAGCTCGGCTCCATCGCATCCCGAGGCCGCGAGCAGCGCCAGCGCCGCGATCACGCGCCGGATCACGACTCCTCCTGATCGTCCCGGGCCAGTCCCGCGGGGGCGCGGGCCCGACCGACGGCGCTTGCGAGCGCCACGAGCGCGAGGAGGTAGGGGAGCGCGAGCAGCAGTTGCCAGGGGACCCCACCGTGACCCGAGGCCTGGACGAGGTACTGCAGCGCGGTGGCCGCGCCGAAGAGCAGCGCCGCGAACGGCCGCCGCACGCGCAAGCCCGGCGTCAGCGCGCAAAACGCCGCCGGCACCATGCCGTTGAACACCACGCGGGTCAGGACGGTGAAGACGATGCCGTAGCGGGTCTGCCAACCCTCGAGATGCCGCAGCAAGGCGTGGAAGTCCGGCGAAAAGTA
>Ga0209607_1000739_pt1 | contig 28698 bp, 16 predicted proteins | sample AD_UKC117_MetaG_FD_184413 | JGI IMG/M metagenome (GOLD analysis project Ga0209607, IMG submission 184413) | Active sludge microbial communities of municipal wastewater-treating anaerobic digesters from Hong Kong - AD_UKC117_MetaG (SPAdes)... | ecosystem: Engineered > Bioreactor > Anaerobic >... | reverse complement strand
GCAATAACCCTGGGCATATTGCAGCTTGGCGTCACAACCGCCGCGATCGCGGGCGTATATGCTCTTGTATGTGCCGTGGAAACCATATTCTTCCCCCGTTTTATCAAGCGGGCTGTGCAGCAGTATAAGGATGCGGCGTTCGCGGCGCTGATGAAGAAGGGCATTTCCGCCTTTTCGGGCGAGAACACCTCCACATACATCTCCGCGCTGTCCAACGATGTGAACAGCATAGAGAACAACTACCTCTCCAACACCTTCACGCTTGTCATGAACATCGGAACGGGCTTGGGCGCGTTGGCGCTCATGCTGTATTACAGCCCTTTACTCACGCTTATTGCGATAGGGCTGACACTCATTCCTCTGTTGGCGTCGCTGCTGACGGGCAAGCGGCTTCCCGCTGTGGAGAAGGAGGTCTCGGCGCGCAATGACAGCTTCATGGGCGTTCTTAAGGACAGCCTGTGCGGGTTCTCGGTCATAAAGAGCTTCAAGGCGGAGGTCGCCATCATAAAACAGTTTCGCGCAAGCAACGACGCGGCGGAGACGGCAAAGCAAAAGCGCTTTAGGCTGCAGCGCGTCATTGCGTCTATCGGAATGTGTACAGGGTTCATCGCTCAAATGGGTGTGTTCCTGGTGGGCGCGGCGCTGGCTATTTCGGGCAAGGGCGTGACTGCGGGCATAGTGATTGCCTTTGTGCAGCTCATGAACTATGTGATTGAACCCATACGCACAGTACCTTCCATATTGGCCAACCGAAAGGCGTCCCGCGCTCTCATAGAGAAGCTGTCCAACGTGCTTTCCGAGAATGTGCGCGAGAAAGGCGTGAGCATACCCAAGCGCTTGGAGCGGGGCATAGAGCTGTCACATGTGCATTTTGGGTACGAGGCGAATAATGAGGTGCTGCATGACGTCAGCCTGCGCTTCGAAGCGGGCAGGAGCTACGCCTTGGTCGGGGGCAGCGGCAGCGGTAAGTCCACACTTTTGAACCTGCTCATGGCGGCGTACAGCGGTTACAGCGGAAAAATCACCTATGACGGAATTGAGCTGAACACCATCGACAGCGAATCGCTGTATGACCTCATTTCCATCATTCAGCAGAATGTGTTTGTGTTCAACAGCTCTATTCGGGATAATGTCACCATGTTCAGCTCCTTTGTTGACGCCGAGGTTGAGCGCGCCATGTCGCTTTCGGGGTTGAATCAGCTCGTCAAAGAGCGCGGCGACGGCTGCCTTTGCGGTGAGAACGGCTGCGGGCTTTCTGGCGGCGAAAAGCAGCGCATATCCATAGCCAGAAGTCTGCTGCGCGGAACTCCGGTGCTTATGGTCGATGAGGCTACGGCTGCTTTGGACGCGGAAACAGCCTTCAAGGTGTCTGATTCCATACTCAAGCTCAATAGCCTTACGCGCATAGTCGTAACACACGCCTTGGAGGAAGCGCTGCTCCGTCGCTACGACGGGATAATCGCCCTCAAGAACGGCGTTGTCGTTGAGCAAGGGACGTTTGATTCGCTCATGGCAAAGAAGGGTTACTTCTATTCGCTGTTCACCGTCGCGCAATAGGCCCATAGTAGGTTTTAATCACTTGATTAGCAAAAAAGCACCTCTCCACGATGGGGGAGTTGTTTCTTATGTGGGGGCGAACTGTGTTGATCGTGGCTTCCCGCCCTTAACACAGGGGGAGCGGCTCTTATCGCCGCAAGCTTGTTTCAAGATCCTTCGTCGCTGCGGCTCCTCAGGATGACAAGGGGGTGTGGGGGAGCGGGGATTTGGGGGACACGAAAAGCCGCTCACTTGCAAAGGAGCGGTTTTAGCGGATAAAAGGAAACGATCCGCCACGGAGCGGTTTAGCTGGTAAAAGGAAACGATCCACCACGGAGCGGTTTAGCTGGTAAAAGGAAACGATCCACCACGGAGCGGTTTAGCTGGTAAAAGGAAACGATCCACCACGGAGCGGTTTAGTGGGTAAAGGAAACGATCCACCACGGAGCGGTTTAGTGGGTAAAGAAAACGATCCACCACGGAGCGGTTTAGCGGGTAAAGGAAACGACCCACCACGGAGCGGTTTAGCGGGTAAAGGAAACGACCCACCGCGGAGCGGTTTAGCGGGTAAAGGAAACGACCCACCGCGGAGCGGTTTAGCGGGTAAAGGAAACGATCCACCACGGAGCGGTTTAGCGGGTAAAGGAAACGACCCACCGAATGGTGGGTCGTTTCAAAGGTTCTCCGGCAGCTGCCTATCTTCCCGGGCCGTCACCAGCCAAGTATTGTCGGTGTATGTGGGCTTAACTTCTGTGTTCGGAATGAGAACAGGTGGATCCCCACAGCTTAACCACCGGAAACGTCCGTTGCCAAGCAACTTGATAACTGCATTTCAAAATAGCTTTCTTCGCTTCGCCTGATCCAATTAGATCAAGCCCTCGACCTATTAGTATCGATCAGCTTCGTACATTACTGCACTTCCACCTTCGACCTATCACCTTGTAGTCTTCAAGGGGTCTTACCTCATTGCTGAGTGGGAGATCTTATCTTGAGGTCGGTTTCACGCTTAGATGCCTTCAGCGTTTATCCGATCCGCACTTGGCTACCCAGCTGTGCCGCTGGCGCGACAACTGATTCACCCTTGGTGCGTCCATCCCGGTCCTCTCGTACTAGGGACAGCTCCCCTCAAATCTCCTACGCCCACGATGGATAGTGACCGAACTGTCTCGCGACGTTCTGAACCCAGCTCGCGTGCCGCTTTAATTGGCGAACAGCCAAACCCTTGGGACCTAATCCAGCCCCAGGATGCGACGAGCCGACATCGAGGTGCCAAACCTCCCCGTCGATGTGGTCTCTTGGGGGAGATAAGCCTGTTATCCCCGAGGTAGCTTTTATCCGTTGAGCGACGGCAATTCCACTCTCATACCGCCGGATCACTAAGTCCGACTTTCGTCCCTGCTCGACCCGTCGGTCTCGCAGTCAGGCTCCCTTCTGCCTTTGCACTCTGCGAATGGTTTCCAACCATTCTGAGGGAACCTTTGAACGCCTCCGTTACTCTTTCGGAGGCGACCGCCCCAGTCAAACTGCCCATCTGACACTGTCTGAATGCCGGTTCACGGCCATTCGTTAGAACTCCAGTAACACAAGAGTGGTATCCCAACGTTGGCTCCACAGATACTGACGTACCTGCTTCATAGCCTCCCACCTATGCTGTACATATGTTACCAAAATCCAATGTCAAACTACAGTAAAGCTCTACGGGGTCTTTCCGTCCTATCGCGGGTAATGTGCATCTTCACACATACTACAATTTCGCCGGGTCCCTTGTTGAGACAGTGCCCAAGTCGTTACGCCATTCGTGCGGGTCGGAACTTACCCGACAAGGAATTTCGCTACCTTAGGACCGTTATAGTTACGGCCGCCGTTCACCGGGGCTTAAGTTCCGTGCTTCGGTTGCCCTAACACTTCCCCTTAACCTTCCGGCACTGGGCAGGCGTCAGCCCGTATACGTCGTATCTCTACTTCGCACAGACCTGTGTTTTTGCTAAACAGTCGCTTGGGCCTATTCTCTGCGGCCTCTTTCGAGGCTCCCCTTATCCCGAAGTTACGGGGTCATTTTGCCGAGTTCCTTAACAAGGGTTCTCCCGTTCGTCTTAGGATTCTCTCCTCGCCCACCTGTGTCGGTTTGCGGTACGGGCGCTCATTTGCTCCTTAGCAGCTTTTCTTGCCAGTGTGAATTCAACAAGCTTCCTACTGATGTTCGTAGCTCACACACCCACTCCTGTTGATACGCGTACTTCACTACGTATCGGCCTCGGTGTGCTCATGGGGACTACCATCGCCCCACTTGTCTATCCTCCTGTGTCACTGCTTCGTATAACGCTCTTGAGCGGTGCAGGAATATCAACCTGCTGTCCATCGCCTACGACTACTGTCCTCGGCTTAGGCCCCGACTTACCCTGAGAGGACAAGCCTTCCTCAGGAAACCTTAGGCTTTCGACGGCAAAGATTCTCACTTTGCTCGCGCTACTCATGCCGGCATTCTCTCTCCAATACAGTCCACGAAACCTTACGATTTCGCTTCAGCCCGTATTCGTTGCTCCCCTACCAATGATATCTTCATACCATTCCAAGACTTCGGTGTGTGGTTTAGCCCCGGTACATTTTCGGCGCACATCCACTAGACCAGTGAGCTATTACGCACTCTTTAAATGAATGGCTGCTTCTAAGCCAACATCCTGGTTGTTTGTGCAGTTGCACATCCTTTTCCACTTAACCACCACTTCGGGACCTTAGTCGTTGATCTGGGCTGTTTCCCTTTCCACGATGAAACTTATCTCCCACCGTGTGACTCCCAGTTATCAATTATCCGGTATTCGTTAGTTTGATAGACTTCGGTAAGCTTTGTGGCCCCCTAGGTCATTCAGTGCTCTACCCCCGGTAATCTTATTTCTGAGGCTAGCCCTAAAGCTATTTCGGGGAGAACCAGCTATCTCCGAGTTCGATTGGAATTTCTCCGCTATCCACAAGTCATCCCCGCATTTTTCAACATACGTCCGGTTCGGCCCTCCACGGCGTCTTACCGCCGCTTCAGCCTGCTCATGGATAGGTCACCCGGTTTCGGGTCTACTGCGTGCAACTATTCGCCCATTTGAGACTCGGTTTCCCTTCGGCTCCGTCGCTCTACGACTTAACCTCGCTGCACACTGTAACTCGCCGGCCCGTTCTACAAAAAGTACGAGGTCGCTTTCGCTCCCTCTGCTTGTAAACACAAGGTTTCAGGTTCTCTTTCACTCCCCTCCCGGGGTTCTTTTCACCTTTCCCTCACGGTACTATTTCGCTATCGGTCACCAAGTAGTATTTAGCCTTGGGGGGTGGTCCCCCCGTCTTCCCACCGGATTCCTCGTGTCCTGTGGTACTCTGGATACTCGCCTTACTCGCAACTTGCGCCTACGGGGCTGTTACCCTCTTTGGCTCGGCTTTCCAACCAATTCCGCTTCATTGCTTCGTAATCCCGCGAGTCCTAAACCCCGCTCGTCCGTAGACGCTCGGTTTGGGCTCTTTCCATTTCGCTCGCCGCTACTCTGAAAATCGATGTTTCTTTCTCTTCCTCCGGCTACTTAGATGTTTCAGTTCACCGGGTTCCCCCCATAACACTATGTATTCATGTTATGGTGATACGACTGCTCGTACCGGGTTTCCCCATTCGGAAATCCATGGATATATCGCTCGCTTACAGCTCCCCATGGCTTATCGCAGTTAACCACGTCCTTCTTCGGCTCTTGGTGCCAAGGCATTCACCCTGTGCTCTTATTAGCTTGATCTTATTTTCGATCTTGTTTCTTAACTCTGATTCTCCATACAATTATTTGCATGAGTTTCTCGGCATTCTATGAAATTGCAGTAGAATAATGTATATTACCTACTTTGTTCTTTCTTAATGTCTTTGATTTTTGCTCCGCGAATTTACTATTTCTCTATGCAGTTGTCAAGGTGCTTGGTGGGCTCAAGTGGACTCGAACCACCGACCTCACGCTTATCAGGCGTGCGCTCTAACCAGCTGAGCTATGAGCCCTCGTGTCTCCTCTGCGCTCACCTTCCCCCCCTCGTTACTTGTCGTAACTTGGTGGAGGTAAACGGATTCGAACCGATGACCCCCTGCTTGCAAAGCAGGTGCTCTACCAGCTGAGCTATACCCCCGTGTTCCGGTTCGCTCTTTGGCCTCTCTTACCCTTTGAATGTACTCGCCGTACATTCAAAACTATATAGCGCTTACTGACAAACCCTACGCTCTCTCTCTTGAGTCCTTAGCACCATGCGCTTCCTGTCCGGAAACCATGGTTGTGTACTCCCTAGAAAGGAGGTGATCCAGCCGCACCTTCCGATACGGCTACCTTGTTACGACTTCACCCCAGTCATTGATCTCGCCTTCGGCGGCTTCCCCTTCTCAGTTAGAATACCGACTTCGGGCGCTCCCAACTCCCATGGTGTGACGGGCGGTGTGTACAAGGCCCGGGAACGTATTCACCGCGGCATGCTGATCCGCGATTACTAGCAACTCCGACTTCATGTGGGCGGGTTGCAGCCCACAATCCGAACTGGGACTGCTTTTATGAGATCCGCTTCAGCTTACGCTGTCGCTTCCCTTTGTTACAGCCATTGTAGCACGTGTGAAGCCCAAGACATAAGGGGCATGATGATTTGACGTCGTCCCCACCTTCCTCCGAGTTGACCTCGGCAGTCTCGCCGGAGTCCCCGACTTTACTCGCTGGTAACCGGCAATAGGGGTTGCGCTCGTTGCGGGACTTAACCCAACATCTCACGACACGAGCTGACGACAACCATGCACCACCTGTCTCACTTCGTCCGAAAACACCTCATGTTTCCATGAGTTTAAGTGGATGTCAAGCCTTGGTAAGGTTCTTCGCGTTGCGTCGAATTAATCCACATGCTCCGCTGCTTGTGCGGGCCCCCGTCAATTCCTTTGAGTTTCAACCTTGCGGCCGTACTCCCCAGGCGGATTACTTATTGCGTTTGCTGCGGCACAGAGGGAGTTGATACCCCCTACACCTAGTAATCATCGTTTACAGCGTGGACTACCAGGGTATCTAATCCTGTTTGCTCCCCACGCTTTCGTGCATCAGCGTCAGTTACAGTCCAGTAAGCCGCCTTCGCCACCGGTGTTCTTCCCAATATCTACGCATTTCACCGCTACACTGAGAATTCCGCTTACCCCTCCTGCACTCTAGCGCCCCAGTATTGGATGCAGACCCCAAGTTAAGCTCGGGGATTTCACATCCAACTTAAAGCGCCGCCTACGCACCCTTTACGCCCAGTAATTCCGGACAACGCTCGCCCCCTACGTATTACCGCGGCTGCTGGCACGTAGTTAGCCGGGGCTTCCTCACAGGGTACCGTCACTTTCTTCGTCCCCTGCGACAGAGGTTTACAATCCGAAGACCTTCTTCCCTCACGCGGCGTTGCTAGGTCAGGCTTTCGCCCATTGCCTAATATTCCCCACTGCTGCCTCCCGTAGGAGTCTGGACCGTGTCTCAGTTCCAGTGTGGCCGATCAGCCTCTCAGCTCGGCTACCCATCGTTGGCTAGGTGGGCCTTTACCCCGCCTACTACCTAATGGGACGCGAGCCCCTCTCTTCGCGGATTTCTCCTTTGACCCCTTTGCCATGCGACATTGTGGTCTTATGCGGTATTAGCAGTCGTTTCCAACTGTTATCCCCCTCGAAGAGGCAGGTTGCTCACGCGTTACTCACCCGTTCGCCACTAAGTAAATACCGAAATATCTACTCCGTTCGACTTGCATGTGTTAGGCACGCCGCCAGCGTTCGTCCTGAGCCAGGATCAAACTCTTGAGTTTAATCCATAAACAACTTCCGTTGTTATGCTCTCTTTTTCTCGCTAGTCGTCTCAAAATTAATTGCGTTTGCTCTTTTTGCTTTCACCCCCTAAAGGGCTACTTGCTTGATGCTTCTTGTTTGTCTCTTTGCACTATATAGTTTTCAATGTACGTCGCTGACCCCTTCGGAGCCTCCGCTCCTCGCGACAGCTTTTGTATTTTAGCACCCGCCCACCCCCTTGTCAACACCTTTTTTGAGATTTTTTTGATATATTATTTTTCGGCAAAACTTCCCCTCTGGGGGTTCGAAGGAAGTATTGGAGCGGTGCGGGGTTAGAGCCTCAGCACGGCGACAAGCTCCTCGCCGTCCTTTTCGCCCGTCTCCATAAAGCCTGCCGAGGCGTACAGCGACTTGGCGACTTCGTTTTCCGGCTCATAGGAAAGCCAACAGAACTCCGCCTCGCCGCACGGCTTGGTGCGAAGGTAGTCAAGGGACGCCGACAGCGCCGCTTTGCCGAGACCCCGCCCCTGAAAACGGCTGTCTATCATCAGTCTCCATATGCAATAGCTGCTTTGCGCGACCTTAGGCTCGTCCTCGTCGCCGATGGAGCCGAAGCCAAACATAACGAAGCCAACAAGAGTATCTTCACTATAAATAGCAAAGGGCAAGGCAATCTTGCCTTCCGAAATCGTGGCGTACGCTTGCAATATACTCTCCGTATTGCTCGCCACAAAGCTCTCCTGCTCGGCGTTCACGGACAGTCTTACTACCTTCCAGATGTTCTTAGTGTCTATCTTCCTAAGCTCTGTCATTTCATTTGCCTCGAACGTTTCGTTTTGATGATTTTAGCACGAGTTACGACCAAATACAATCGCTTCCACATATTTATTACAACTTGCTGCGGCGAATAAAAAACACAGGGACGGCTTGCCAAGCAGGGGGAAGTTGCGGTATACTTTAACAACACAACGGAGGTGTGCTATGGCTGCATTGCGCTACACCCTGAGCGTTCGCCTATGGGGGGACGACAAGGTTTTCGGCCCCGGCGTCGCGGAGCTTTTGGAGAAGGTTGACGAACACAAATCCATACGCAAAGCCACCATGGCTATGGGCATGGCCTACTCCAAGGCGTGGAGTATCATCAAGCACGCCGAGGAGGGGCTCGGCTTCGAGCTTGTTCACGGCTCCTCCGGCGGCAGGGGCGGCGGCGGCGCCGAGCTTACCGACAAGGGGCGTGAATTCCTCAAAGCCTATCGGGAATTCGAAGGCAGGCTGCGGCAATGCGCCGATTCCGCCTTCACCGACATATTCAAAGGAGAATGATATGGATTTCATAAAAATGCATGGACTCGGAAACGACTTTATCATGGTTGACGAAAGCGCGGTCGAGGGGCTGAACCTGCACGCGCTTGCCCTGCGGCTTTGCGACAGGCATACGGGCATAGGCGCGGATGGGCTTGTCGTCATCTGTAAATCGGACATAGCCGACGTGCGCATGCGCATTTTCAACGCCGACGGCAGTGAAGCGGAGATGTGCGGGAACGCCTCTCGCTGCTTTGCCAAATACGTTTATGAGCGCGGCATTATCAAGGGAGATGAGTTCGGGGTCGAAACCCCCGCCGGTATTATCGTATGCAAGGTGAACGCCGAAGCGGGCAAGGTGCAAAGCGTAACCGTCGATGTTGGCGCACCGCTTTTAGACTGCTCCGACATACCCGCCTTGGGCGAAGGGCGATTCGTTCTGCGTGAGCTTGATGTCTGCGGCGAAAAGCTGAATGCCACCGCTATGTTCATGGGCGTTCCGCACTGTGTCATATTCGAAAACGCCGTTGACGTCGCGAGGGTGGAGAGCGTAGGCCCCGTTGTCGAGCATCTTCCCCTGTTCCCGCGTGGAACCAATGTCAATTTTGCTCACGTTACAGACCCCGAAAACATAGAGCTTGCGACTTGGGAGCGCGGCTGCGGAAGAACTCTTGCCTGCGGCACCGGCTCCTGCGCTACGGCGATAGCGGGCGTGCTGTGCGGCCTTACTAAGCGCAGGGTGAACATCCACCTCGCTTTGGGCGTACTTACAATAGAATGGAAGGAAAACGGCAGGGTATACATGACCGGCCCCGCCGCGATAAGCTTTGTGGGCAGAGTGGAGCTGTAAAGCGGCGTTCATCGCGATTTTGGGTAGCGTACAGTCAACAGCTTCGGTTATGCGAAGCGTGTTTCTACTATTATTATATAAGAGGGTATTATGGAAGAATGGATGGATGGGTTCAACAAGTCCTTCTTTGGAACTTTGGAGGGGAGCCTTGAAAAGCTGCCCAAGGAGCTTTTGGGGGAGCTGTACAGGCCCTGCGCCGTCGCCTGCGTGCAAGCCTATGTGTTGGGTGAGCAGCGGCGGCAGTTCGCGGAATGCGGCAACAGCCTCGACCTGCAATACGAAAAATACGGCAGGTCGGAGTACTTCTTCGCGGACATCATCGAACGGGGTCATGTCTATGAGGTAGGCTATCCGCGCTGCCTTTGCCCCGTGAAGCAGACGGGCTTTGCCTGCCCGCCCACGCACTGCGAATGCTCCAGGCAGAGCATACTATATGTGCTTGAAACATTGCTTCCGAACTCGACAATCACGGTGGAGCCTATGCATACGGTCTTGGGCGGCGCTGATGAATGCCGCTTTCGCGTCACCGTTGAGTAGACCTTCGCACCGTCACACAAGGGATACGGGTATGTCCCCATTGCGGGGAGCCGCAAAATGCAGCAAGCCTCGGCATTTCCCTATAAATTCACATTTACATTTAAATATATTGACAAAACCGCTCCAAATCTTGGCGGTTTTGTTTGACTTTGAGGGAAGTTCTCGCTATAATGAACACGGTTATATAGGCGGGGCTTGCCTCGCCAAATCAATACAGGAGGAATAATATGGCAAAGACCATGACCATCGACGGCAATACCGCGGCTGCGCATGTAGCATATGCGTTTTCCGACGTCGCCGCCATTTACCCCATCACGCCCTCGTCCCCTATGGCCGAGGTCGCCGATGAATGGGCCGCCAACGGCAGGCTCAACCTCTTTGGACAGAAGGTTCGCATCGCGGAGATGCAGAGTGAGGGCGGCGCTTCCGGCGCGGTCCACGGCTCCCTCAAGGGCGGCGCTCTGACCACCACCTTCACAGCGTCCCAGGGTCTTCTTCTGATGATCCCCAACATGTATAAGATCAGCGGCGAGATGCTGCCCGGCGTATTCCACGTTTCAGCGCGTGCTTTGGCCGCTCATGCCCTCTCCATTTTCGGTGATCACAGCGACGTCATGGCCTGCCGTCAGACCGGCTTTGCCATGCTCGCCTCCGCTTCCGTACAGGAAGTCATGGACATGGCTCTCGTTACTCACCTCTCCGCCATTAAGGCGTCCCTGCCCTTCGTGCATTTCTTCGACGGCTTCCGCACCTCCCACGAGGTTCAGAAGATCGAAGCTATCGACTACGAGGACATGGACAAGCTGCTTGATCGCGACGCGGTCGCGGCCTTCCGCGCACGCTCCATGAATCCTGAGCATCCCCATCTCGGCGGTACCGCTCAGAACCCCGATATCTACTTCCAGAATCGTGAAGCCACCAACAACGAGTACGCCGCCATCCCCGCCATCGTCCAGGATTACATGGACAAGGTCGGCGACATCACCGGCAGGCACTACCATCTGTTTGATTACGTCGGCGCACCCGATGCGGAGAACGTCATCGTCATCATGGGCAGCGGCGCGGACGTCGTTGAGGAAGCTATCAACTACCTGAATTCCAAGGGCGCCAAGCTCGGTCTTATCAAGATTCGTCTGTATCGTCCGTTCTCCACCAAGGCTTTCGTGGACGCTATCCCCGCAAGCTGCAAGCGCCTCGCCGTCCTCGACAGGACGAAGGAGCCCGGCTCCGTTGGCGAGCCCCTCTATACCGACGTCATCGCGGCGTTGGTTGAGCAGGGCAGAGATGGCGTCGAAGTATACGGCGGCAGATACGGCCTCGGCAGCAAGGAGTTCACTCCGACCATGGTCAAGGCTATCTATGACAACCTGGAGCTTGACAAGCCGAAGAATCACTTCACCGTTGGCATCATCGACGATGTGAGCTTTACTTCCCTGCCTATGCCCGCGCACGTCGCGGCGGCTCCCGCCGGCACCATCGCCTGCAAGTTCTTCGGTCTCGGTTCCGACGGTACCGTCGGCGCCAACAAGAACAGCATCAAGATTATCGGCGACCATACCCCGATGTACGCTCAGGGCTATTTCGCCTACGACAGCAAGAAGTCCGGCGGTCTGACCGTTTCGCACCTGCGCTTCGGCACGACCCCCATCCAAAGCCCGTACCTCATCGACCATGCGGACTTCGTGGCTTGCCATAATCCCTCCTACGTCACCCGTTACGCGGTGGCCGACGGCATCCGCGACGGCGGCGTGTTCCTGCTCAACTCCCACTGGTCCCTTGAGGATATGGAGCGTGAGCTGCCCGCTTCCCTCAAGAACGCCATCGCAAGGAAGCACCTCAGATTCTACAACATCGACGCGGTCGATCTGGCCGTCAAGGTCGGCATGGGCGGCAGAATCAACACCATCATGCAGGCCGCTTTCTTCAAACTTGCGAACGTCATCCCCGCGGAGGACGCCATAACCTACATGAAGGCCGCCGCCAAGAAGTCCTACACCCGCAAGGGCGAGGAAGTCGTAAAGCGCAACTATGACGCTATCGACATCGGCGCTTCCGCCGTCACCGAGGTTCACTACCCCGAATCCTGGGCAACCACCACAGAGGGTGCAATCGTCAAGGACGTCACCGACGATCCTTACTTCAAGGACTTCATCAAGCCCATCTTGGCACAGGATGGCGACAGCCTGCCCGTCTCAAAGATGAGCCCCGACGGTACCGTTCCGACCGGCACCACCAAGTACGAAAAGCGCGGTATCGCCGTCAAGGTTCCCGAATGGGTTCCCGAAAACTGCATACAGTGCAACCAGTGCGCACTCGTCTGCCCGCACGCCGCCATCCGCCCCGTGCTGCTTAACGCCGAGGAAGAAGCCGCAAAGCCCGAGGGCTTTGTCACCAAGAAGGCTGTCGGCAAGGAAGTCGCAGGACTTACCTTCCGTATGCAGGTCTCGCCCTTGGACTGCTCCGGCTGCGGCAACTGCATAGACTGCTGCCCCGCCAAGGTCAAGGCTCTGCGCTACATCCCGCTTGAGGACGCCAAGCAGGACGAGTCCTTCTGGGATTGGTCAGTCACTATCCCCGAAAAGGATCTTGCCTTCAACACCAAGACCGTCAAGGGCAGTCAGTTCAAGAAGCCCCTGTTCGAGTTCTCCGGCGCTTGCGCGGGCTGCGGCGAAACGCCTTACATCAAGCTCGTTACTCAGCTCTTCGGCGACAGGATGATCGTTGCGAACGCCACGGGCTGTACCTCCATCTACGGCGGCTCCGCCCCGACCTGCCCGTACAGCACCAACGACAAGGGTTTTGGCCCCGCTTGGGCAAACTCGCTGTTTGAGGACAACGCTGAGTTCGGCTTCGGCATCAACCTCGCCGTTTCCTACCGCAGGAAGAACCTTGCTCAGGTCGTTGAGAAGCTGATCGCCGTTGACTGGTGCTGCGAAGATATCAAGGCCGCCGGCGCCGAATGGCTCGCCAAGATGGACGACGCCGAGGGCTCCCGCATTGCGGGCGAAAAGCTGCTTGCAGCATGCAAGGACGGCGTGGACGTGGATCTGACCGGCACCGAGTGGGAAGCAGACTGGCTTGCCAACGGCAAGAAATGCCCCTGCGACGCCTGCACGTTGGCCTATGAGGTCATCGCGAACGCCGACCTGCTGACCAAGAAGTCCGTTTGGATTTTCGGCGGCGACGGCTGGGCTTACGACATCGGCTACGGCGGACTCGATCACGTTCTGGCCATGGGTGAGGACGTCAACGTTCTCGTTCTGGACACCGAGGTCTACTCCAACACCGGCGGTCAGTCCTCCAAGGCTACGCCTACCGGATCTATCGCGAAGTTCGCGGCTGCCGGCAAGCGCACCAAGAAGAAGGACCTTGGACTTATGGCGATGAGCTACGGCTACGTCTACGTCGCAAAGGTCTGCATGGGCGCCAACCCCAACCAGCTCATAAAGGCGGTCAACGAGGCCGAGGCCTACCATGGCCCGTCCCTCATCATCTGCTACGCTCCCTGCATCAACCATGGTATCAACATGAACCATTCGCAGGAGGAAGCCAAGAAAGCGGTTGAGGCCGGTTACTGGCCCCTGTACAGGTACAATCCTGATCTGACCAAGGATGGGATCAACCCGTTCGTGCTGGACAGCAAGGATCCTACCGGCAGCTATCAGGCCTTCATCATGGGTGAAGCAAGGTACGCCGCACTGAAGCATCAGTTCCCCGAGGTCGCTGACAAGCTGTTCGAAAGAGCGGAGCATGAGGCCAAGGAGACCATAGAGTACTACAAGAAGCTTGGCGATATGTAATCGCAAAAGCAACTGCGGCGGGCGTTCTAAAGCGTCCGCCGCTTCAATATTGAAAGGAGAGTTCATCATGGATAAATTATTCATAGCAACACCCCAAGCCCCCGCCGCGATAGGCCCCTATTCGCAGGGCGTTGTGGCCAAGGGCGCTCTCGTGTTCGTCTCGGGGCAGCTTCCCATAGACCCCAAGACCGGCGCGTTCGCCGGTGAAAGCATCACCGAGCAGACCGCCCAGTCCATTCGCAACATCGAGGCCATTCTGACGGAGGCGGGAACCAACCTTGACGCCGTCGTCAAGACCACCGTGTTCCTCGCGGACATGAACGATTTTGCCGCCATGAACAAGGTCTACGCCGAGTTCTTCTCCAAGTCCCTGCCCGCAAGAGCGGCGTTTCAAGTGGCGCGTCTGCCAAAGGACGCCAAGGTCGAAATCGAGGCCATAGCGATCGTGGGGTAAGCAAAAGCTGATGGCGTGAAAGCTCCGTGGTATATGCGGGGCTTTTTTTGTCCTCAATATGCATTTTTTATCCCCGTCTGATTCGAGGGTTCGCGCCGTTTACGAAAATTTTGCGTTAATTGCAAGCTTTTTTGTGCAAAAGCTTTATGGTTTGTATAATATATAATTGTAAATATCTTGAAAGCGTTATGCACATCTGCTATAATTTATCGGTTAGGAGAGTTTCTATTAAACAAGGAGGGTATTATTTTGGCACACAAGTATGTTTATCTGTTTGACGAAGGAAACGCGGGAATGCGCAACCTTCTGGGCGGCAAGGGAGCCAACCTTGCTGAGATGACCGGACTGGGGCTGCCGGTCCCATACGGCTTTACCATCACGACCGAGGCCTGCACTCGTTACTATGACGACGGCAAGATGATTTCGGACGAGATTGTACACCAAATCTACTCGGCTCTTGCGACCGTCGAGAGCGCCGTAGGCAAAAAATTCGGGAGCGTCGAGAATCCCTATCTCGTATCAGTTCGTTCGGGCGCACGCGCTTCCATGCCGGGCATGATGGACACCATCTTGAACCTCGGCTTGAACGATGACACCGTTTTGGCCATGGCTCGTCTCACCAACAACGAGCGCTTTGCCTTTGACAGTTACAGGCGTTTCATACAGATGTTCTCCGACGTCGTTATGGGCGTAGAGAAGGCGAAGTTTGACAAGATTCTTGACGCCGCGAAGAAGGCTCACGGCTGCGAGAAGGACACCGATTTGACCGCCGACGACCTCAAGGAGATCGTCTCCGCTTACAAGGCTCTGTACCTTGCACAAAAGGGCGAGGCATTCCCGCAGAACCCCCATGTGCAGCTCATCGAGGCTGTCAAGGCCGTGTTCCGCAGCTGGGACAACCCCCGCGCTATCGTATACCGCCGCATGAACGACATCCCTTACAGCTGGGGTACCGCCGTCAACGTGCAGTCTATGGTATTCGGCAACATGGGCGACGACTCCGGCACGGGCGTTGCTTTCACAAGAAGCCCCTCCACCGGTGAGAAATCCCTGTTCGGCGAGTTCCTGATGAACGCGCAGGGCGAGGACGTTGTCGCGGGCATCCGCACGCCGTCCCCCATAAGCGTCCTGGCCGATACCAACCCCGAGGTCTATGCGCAGTTCGTGAGGATTGCGGACATCCTTGAGAAGCACTACCGCGATATGCAGGATATGGAGTTCACCATCGAGAAGGGCAAGCTCTATATGCTCCAGACCCGTAACGGCAAGCGCACCGCCGCGGCCGCTTTGCAGGTGGCCGTTGACCTCGTTTCCGAGGGCATGATCACCCGTCAGGAAGCCGTCGCCATGATAGATCCCAAGAGCCTTGACGCGCTGCTGCATCCCACCTTTGACGCGAAGGCGCTCAAGGAGGGCAAGGTTATCGCAACCGGTCTGCCCGCCTCCCCCGGAGCCGCCGCGGGCCGCATCTACTTCGACGCGACAGAGGCTATGGAAGCCGGCGAGCGCGGCGAAGCCGTCATTCTTGCTCGCAAAGAGACCAGCCCTGAGGACATCGAGGGCATGAACATAGCCAAGGGCATACTCACCTCGTTCGGCGGTATGACCTCCCACGCCGCCGTCGTTGCGCGTCAGCTCGGCACCTGCTGCATTTCGGGCTGCAAGGACATCAACATCGATGAGGCGTCAAAGCTTATTACCATATTAAAGAGCGGCGAAACCCTCACGGAGGGCGACTGGCTGAGCCTTGACGGTTCCACGGGCAAGGTTTACGAGGGCGCAATCAAGACCGTTCCCGCCGAGCTGTCCGGCAACTTCGCAACCATCATGGGCTGGGCGGACGCTATCCGCAGGCTCAAGGTTCGCACCAATGCCGACTCGCCCGCGCAGGCCGCCACAGCGGTTCGCTTCGGCGCCGAGGGCATAGGCCTCTGCCGTACCGAGCATATGTTCTTCGATGAGGATCGTATTCCCGCCGTGCGTGAGATGATAGTAGCCAAGAACGCCGAAGAGCGCGCAAAGGCTCTTGCCAAGATTCTGCCCATGCAGAAAGAGGACTTCAAGGGTATCTACAAGGCCATGGGCGCACGCCCTGTCACCATCCGCTTCCTGGATCCCCCGCTGCATGAGTTCCTCCCCCACAAGGATGAGGAGATCGCGGATCTTGCCAAGACCATGGGTCTGAGCTTTGAGGAGCTGAAGGCCACCGTGGACGGGCTGAAGGAGTCCAACCCGATGATGGGTCACAGGGGCTGCCGTCTTTCCGTCACCTATCCGGAGATCGCGGAGATGCAGACCCGCGCCGTCATAGAGGCGGCTGCCGAGGTTCGCGCCGAGACCGGCCTTGATATCATTCCCGAAATCATGATCCCGCTCGTAGGCGAGGTCAAGGAGCTTAAGTACGTCAAGGATATAGTTCTGGCCACAGCCAAGAAGGTGTTTGTCGAGAAGGGTCTGAAGTTCAAGTTCTTGGTCGGCACCATGATTGAGATCCCGCGTGCGGCTCTTACCGCCGATGAGATAGCGACCGAGGCCGAGTTCTTCTCCTTCGGCACGAACGACCTTACCCAGATGACCTTCGGCTTTAGCCGTGACGACGCGGGCAAGTTCCTTTCCGACTACTATGCCAAGAAGATCTTTGAGAGCGATCCCTTCGCAAGGGTTGACCAGATCGGCGTAGGCAAGCTCATGCAGATGGCTGTCAAGCTTGGCCGTGAGACCCGCCCCGACCTGCACCTTGGTATCTGCGGCGAGCATGGCGGCGACCCCTCCTCCGTGGAGTTCTGCCACAGGATTGGCCTCGACTACGTCTCTTGCAGCCCGTACAGAGTTCCCATAGCGAGACTCGCGGCGGCTCAGGCGGTCATCAAAGGCTCCAAGGCCGGCAAGTAATCCGACAAAGACAAAACTCGAGTGGGAGCTAACCATTAGTTGATTAGCCGACCTCACACACCGCCATAAGCCGTTTGGTATACGGCGGTTCAGTCACAAACGCAATACATGGACTCGTGCTATTCGGATGATAGTATCCGAATCGTGCGAGTCCTGTGTTTGTGATGGTTTAGCCGCTCGCATGCCCATCCTGTATGCATCAAATTATCCGGCTTTCATGTAATTATTCTCTGCCAACCCTCCCCCTGCTGGCATCCAATTATGCTCCGCCAACCCGCCCCCTTGTCATCCTGAGCGAAGTCGAAGGATCTTGCCGAAAGCTTAGGGGTCAAAAGGCGCTCCCACCTCGTGAACTGCTTGTCACACAGGGGGAGCGCATCTTTCTCATTATGCTTGTTTCAAGATCCTTCGTCGCTTTTGCTCCTCAGGATGACAGTGAGGGTTTGCCGCCGGAGCATTTATCCTATGACGTGACAGTGAGTTTTTGCCGCCGGAGCATTTATCCTATGATGTGTTTGTATTGCAAACCCTCCCTCGCTGTCATAAACCTCTTGCGTGAAGATCAAGGGTCAGGCTGCCGACGCTCGTTACTGCTCCTTATCGCGCTTGTACTGGCTGTTCCACGCCTTGCCCACCCTGATGGTGGTAACTATGCCCAGGAGGAAGGCCAAAATGCCCACTATCTTGTCCAAGTGGCGCAGGAAAAAGTTGTTGCTGTTCAAAAAGTGCAGCATCGGGTTGAACTCGTCAAGTATATCAAAGGTGACATAGACGGCTCCGAGCACCACGCAAAGAACTGCCAGTGTTATCGCCAAGGTCTGAAGAAATCTGTTGACGTTTTTCGTTTTCATGTCGGCCTCCTAATCCTGCACTTCGCCGATATAAAGTATATCGCTTGTTTTGCGGGTATTATGCCCCTCAAGCGTTCCCATGTAATACAGACCGCAGGAGCCGCCGCCGTCAAGATTGTACGCCGTGGTGCATCCGAGGTCCGCGAACAGCTGCGCAAGTCCATCCAGCGTGATACCGTCGGACTTCTCATCCGAGTTGTCCCTTGTACCCAGCACGGTGATAAAGCAATAATGCCCCGGCTCGAAGTAGCCTATCGCGGTACGCGGGTTTTCGGTGCGGAACCGAGTAGGCGGAAAGTCGGTGCGGGCGGTGCCGTCGGCGTTCAGGAGGGCCGGCCCGAAGTAGAATATCTGATAGGGATACCGCGCCGTGATGGCGGCGGCGTCTATCTCCTCACGATAGTCGTAGGTCTCCATCGTGCCGTCATAGTAGATGACGCAAAGGTCGGAGGTGAAGCCCTTGGTGGGACTTCTAAGCTCAATCCCGTTCCGCACTATCCAGCCGTCGGAGGACTTGGTCATGTAGTCGCCGTTGACCGCGACAACAGCATTCGCTTCCTTGGCAAAGGTGCGCGTCCACTCGGCCGCATTGTCGTTGGTAACGTAGGCGGTGCGGAAGCACTCTATTCTTTGAAAATAGACGTCGGTCACATAGTAGACGAGCCTGCTTTCCGTGACCTTGGTGACGGTAACGCTGACGTCCTTGCTCTTGTAGGTGGTCTCGGTCTGAATTATCTGCCCGTCGGTAAACCGCCCCGCGAAGTAATCGCCAAAGTAGCCGTAGGGGGTTGGGGTGGGCTCAGGCGTCGCCGTGGGTTCGGGCGTCGGGGTCGCGTTCGGTTCCAAGGTCGGGGTGGCGGTAGGCTCCTTAGTGTCGATAACGACAGGGACGGGTTCGGCCGTAGGCTCTGTCGTCGCGGGCGGCGTACTAAGCACGACCGCGTCGGAAAAGCGCGATCCGTTTATGTTGAACCAGTTGAACGCAACGGCAACAATGGCAAGGGCTATAACAAGGAATCCCAAGACCTCGGCCAGGATTACCGCAATCAGTTTCGGAGATGTTTTCATGATTTCTTTCCTTTAACGAATATGTATTTCCGCTGTATCCAGAAGCACAGCGGGTAAGTCACAGCCTGTATGATTATGTAGAACGGAATCCACGGCAAGCCCCAATGCGCGACAATCAGTTCCTGCAGACCAAGCTGTACCAAATAGTTTACCACGAACAGCGCAATATATTTAAGATAGCTGCTGTGATTTCCGCCGCCGAACACCAGCTTGAGATTCAAAAAGTAGTTCAGCGTACCGCTCCCAAGCCTTGCGGTCGCGGTCACAAACGCCACGGCAATCACAGGATCCCATGAGCCTGTAACGAGCTTTAGGAGGGTGACAAGCAGCAAGTCCACCAGGAAGCACAGCACCGACGACGAGATATATCCCAAGATTATGCGGTATATGCGCCAAGAGTCGCGCCACGGATGAAAGTGTGAGGACTCGTTATCCATAATGTACACGGTTTCTATGGGCGTTTCAAGTATGGGAATGCGCTCCTTCGTGCAGTGCAGGAGCTGAGTTATCTCATACTCATAGCGTTCGCCCTTAAGCTCAAGCATCTCCGGCACGCGGGATACCGCGAACGCCCTAAGCCCCGTCTGGGTGTCGAACACCTTCACCCCCGTTGAGGCGGCGAATACGAACCTTGTTATCGCGTTGCCCGCCCTGCTCTTGAACGGCACGTCGCCCAGAAAGCGGCGCGAACCCAAAACCAAGGCTTCCTTGTTCTGCTCCCAAGTCTTGGCGACATTGAGTATGTCGGAGGGCAGGTGCTGTCCGTCCGCGTCAACCGTGATTATTCCCTCATCCTTGGGGAAGTTCTTCGCGCAGTACTCAAAAGCCGTCTTCATGGCGCGTCCCTTGCCGCGATTCACCTCATGATGCAGGACTGTCCCGTAAGGCTCCAGCGCCTCAAAGATTGGCTTGCACCGCTCCGCGCTGCCGTCGTCTACAATCACTATTGGATAGCCGCAGGCCTCGCACAGCTCCGCTACGAGCTTTGTTAACTTCTCGTCCGGCTGATAAGCGGGAATAACAATTATCATCAAAACCTCCGTGGTATCGATAACTCAATACGCACTGATTATCATATCCCACATTGTCACTTTGGTCAAGTGCGGCGCTACTTCCTTTTGCATCCAAATTGTTAAAAGTTTGTAATTTGCGAAATCACATCGTAATTGACGCCTATCCTGTCGCCGCCCATCGCGCTTTGCATCAAATTTGTTAAATGTTTGTAATATTAATCCCCGTTTGTGGCAAAGTTATTTGAAAAGCATTAATATAGTGGCACAGGCGTTTTTCGTCCGTATGGAGGTTTTTCTTATGAACAAAAAGCTCAAATGGAGCATTATCGCAATAGCGGCCGTGGTGGTCGTGGCGGCGGCCGTGATAGTCGGCGGCAAGCTTGCCAACATACTCTACAACCCCGACTATCAGGGTGGGCTGTTTGATCGCGCAACCGCGACGCCCGACCCGATTACGGTCGTAGTGGACGAGCCTACGCCCGAAGCTTCCGGCGCCGTCTCCGGCACCGGCGAGGCTATGCCGACCGAAGCGCCGTCCGCAACGCCCTCGCCTTCGCCCACGATTGACCCCTATGACGAGCTTATGTCACAGGCGGACGCGACCCTCTTGGAGCAGCATATAGTCAACTTCCTCTTGATAGGCGTTGACTATGAGGAGGCGCGTGTTGAAAATTGGAACGGCAAGGACGGCAACTCCTTCCATTCAGACGTCATGATGGTGCTTGCCGTCAACTTCGACGAGGGCCGAGTGGATCTTATCTCGCTGCCCCGCGACACCTACGCCAACATCCCCGGCGTTAAGGGCATATACAAGCTTAACGCTTCGCTCAACTGCGGCACTGACGGCACCAATTACGGCCTGTTTTGCAAGAACGGCGAGGGCTTTGAAAAGGTCTGCGAGGCCGCGGAGTGGATGCTCGGCGGAATTGAAGTCAACTACTATTACGCGGTCACGATGGAGGCCGTAAAGCAGCTTGTGGACGCTTTCGGCGGCGTATGGTACGATGTCGAGGGCGACTTTGACAACGGCGGCCGCTACTATAAGGCGGGTTATCAGTTCATGGACGGACAGGCGGTTTTGGACTATATGCGCGTTCGCAAGGCGGGGCACACCACCATGCCCCTCTCGGACTCGGCGCGTGTCAACCGTCAGAAGAACATGATGGTCGCGATATACAACAGCATGAAGGCCAATAACCTAATGGTCAAGATTCCCGAAGTTCTCTCCGCCTTTGACGGGGCGCTCTTTACGAACTGCACCATTGAGCAGACCGCCGCGCTTGCCGCTTTCGGCACAAAGATGAATTCGGACAACATCGGCCTGTACTCCATGAGCGGCAGTACGGCCACGCTCTTCCATTGGAATTTCTGCTTCACGGATCAATCCAACCGCAAGGAGATTATAAAGACCGTCTACAACGTGGACGTCTCCGGCTATGCCAAGTACACGAAATCCTACGCTCAGTATCGCTGGGCTGATATGCTTTACGAGGTTTACGCGGACAACTGCAAACCGCTGACCGAGTATGTGCAGAAGCTAATTGAGGCCGACGACCTGCTGCCTGAGTTTACGGCTACGCCGGAGCCTTCCGCAACGCCATCCGCGACGCCCACGCCCACCTCGATAATCACGATTCCAACCTTCACACCCGCCCCCACAAGCACCCCGACCGAGACCCCTTGGATTATCGGCGACGCGGGCGGAGCGGTCAGGCTGTCCTCGTCAAACGGTACCGAAACGCGCAAATACAGCGAGGAGGACAGACAGCAGTACGCGGACTACCTCACAGCGCTTGAGGAGCTTGACGAGCTGAAGAAGACCGCCGACACGCAAGCCTCGCGCCACGCAAGCGGTAAAAGCTCATCGCTGTCGTCCGCCGCAGCCAAGTACCTGGAGAAGCTCAACGAGGTTCAAACAAAGGCGATTGCCCTCGCGAAAACCTTCGGTTACAGCAAGAAGGGCTTCGATATCGCCTGCTCTTACAGCTCGACCTATGTTTCCGGCTCGCTGTGGGGCCTCAACTACTGGAACGATAAGTCCTTCAACGCCGTCAAGGTCAACTTCAACTAACAGAAAAAATCAAATGATATAATCTCGGACAGGTCTAAAGCCTGTCCGATTTTTTGTCCGTTTGAGAAAGACATGGATGAGCCGTCCGCCCTGAAGCCGTGTTGGGAGGCGTTGTTGTCCGCGTGCGCTCGGTATGGATAGCAGCGAGTTGTGATAGCTCAGGATGACACGAAGGGTTGAGGAACGAGGGTACGGTGGGAGCGGGGATTGACTTTTATGCTTTCGGCAAGATCCTGCGCGATAGCTCAGGATGACAAGGGGGTTGGTTGACGGAACAGAATTGGATGACACGAAGGGTTGAGGAGTGGGGTTGTGGAGGGAGTGCCTTTTGACTTCTAAGTTTTCAGCAAGATCCTTCGACTAACGCTCAGGATGACAAGGGGGGTGGGAGGACGATGCAATCACGTCATTGAGCGAATGTGCAGGCGGTATACCCCCTTTGTCATCCTTTGATAGGCGCGGGGTGACGGCAAAGGCCCTCCTGCCGTACAAAAAAGCGGGGGCTGCCCCCGCTTATGTGTCGTTATTGCTCTGTCAGGAACTTCACGGTTTTGGCCATGTCCATGGACAGCGACGCCTTCACAAGCACGGTATCGCCCTTTTGGATGAGCTTTGGCAGCGCCTTCAACATTTCCTCCTGTGTCCTAAACCACACCGTATTGCCGCAGCCCACGGCATTTTGGGACAGCTCGCCCACACAAATCAACAGGTCAACGCCCTTGTCCGCGGCAAAGCGCCCCGTCTCGCGGTGGTACTCAGGGCCGTTTATTCCAAGCTCTCGCATATCGCCGAATATGCACACCTTGCGCCCCTTTGCCTCGCACAGCACCTCGATCGCGGCCTGCATGGAAGTCGGATTGGAGTTATACGCCCCATTCAGCACGGTAATGCCGTTATGCTCTATAACGCTCATCCTTCCGGAGGGCGGGGTAAAGTTCTCTATCCCCCGTGCCATTTCCTCGCTCGGCACTCCCAGCAGACTGCCCACAGCTACTGCCGCAAGCGCGTTCGCGACCATGTGCCTGCCCGCCGCGTGGACGGTTGTCCTAAAGCTCTTTCCCCCGTAATGCACGGTAAAGCTTGTGCCGTTAAGTCCGTTCGGGATTATTTCGTCCGCGTACACGTCGTATTTGGGATCGAAGCCGTAGCAGAGGTCGTGCGGCACGGTGCAAAGCAGGGGATCATCCCCATTCACAATCACCTTGCGCCCCTCTCTCGCGTAGTTCAGCATCTCAAGCTTGCCCTTCAGTATGCCCTCCCGTGAGCCGAAGAACTCCACATGCGCGTCGCCTATGCAGGTGAACAGGCATATGGTGGGTTCGCTCATGTAGGACAGGCGATCGATCTCGCCGAAGTGGTTCGTGCCAAGCTCCATTACGGCAAGCTCATGCTCGGGCTTGAGCATGAACACAACCTGGGGTACGCCCGTCTGGTTATTGAGATTGCCCTTGGTGGCAAGCGTGTTATAGCGCTGCGACACCACGGCGTTTACCATGTCCTTGGTGGTGGTCTTTCCCACGCTTCCCGTAATCCCGACCACGGGTATGTCGAATCTCTCACGATAGTCCCGCGCCAAAGCCTGAATAGCGTCAAGGCAGCTCTTTACCCGAATGTGCGGGCGGGCCGTCTCCTGCTCCGACAGCGTAAGCACCGCGCCGCGCTCAAACGCCGCGTCGATGAAGCGATGCCCGTCCAAGGACAGCCCGTGTATCGGCACATACAAAGCTCCGCGCCTTAGGGTGCGCGTGTCAATGGATACCGAGTCAAAGCTCCCGTTTCCGTCCGCGCCTTGCAGCGTTCCGCCGCATATTCGGGTGGCGTCGGCAAAAGTGTAAGGTATCATCTGTATTTTTCCTCCGACAGGGCAATGATTTTGCAGCACAGGGCAGAAAAGTCTATTCCGACCGCGGCGGCCTCTTGGGGCAGAAGCGAGGTCGGGGTCATGCCGGGCAGGGTGTTCGCTTCCAACAGGAACCATTCGCCCGCCTCGGTCATGATAAGGTCCATGCGCGCATAGACCGCAAGCTGTAAAGCGTGAAACGCCTTGACCGACAGCTCCTGCGCCCTTAGGGTGGCGGCGGCGTCCACATGGGCGGGGGTCTGCTCGGTGACGGCGTTGGGCTGATACTTGTTCGCGTAGTCATAGAAGCCCTGATGCGGAATGAGTTCGATAAGCGGCAGGGCAGCGCCGTCAAGCACGCCGCAGGAGAACTCGCGCCCCTTGATGTACTGCTCTATGATAATCTCGTCCTCCTTCTCAAAGGCAAGGTCGAGAGCCGCTTCAAGCTCATCAGGCTCGCGGACAATGGAGATACCGATGGACGAGCCGCCGCTGTTGGGCTTCACCACGCAGGGCAGTTCAAGCTCGGGGCAAGGCTCGCCGCGCTTTAGGCGTATGCCGAAGGGGGTCGAAAGCCCCGTTTCGTTGAAAATACGCTTGCTCGCCCATTTATCCATGGCAAGGCGGCAGCCCTCCGCACCGCTTCCGGTGTAGCGTATGCCCTCGGCGTCGAAAAGCCTTTGAAGCATACCGTTCTCGCCAACGTCTCCGTGTAAGGCCATGTATACGATGTCGCAGGCGCGGCATAGCTCAAGGACGTTTAAGCCGATCTTCTCGTCATAGCCGGTTTTTCGGGTGGCGGCGATGGCGGCAAGGTCGGGTTCGGTGCGCGAAACGCGGTAGGGCGGCACGGGCTTTGCCGCGTCGAAAACGGAGTATATATCAGGGGGCAGCGTCGGCAGCCCGAAAAAGAGATCCACTAGTACGGCCTTGTGACCGGAGCTTAGGAGGGTGTTGCAGGCCAGCGCCGCGCCTGAAAGCGAAACGTCGCGTTCGGGGGAAAGGCCTCCCGCCAGTACTACTATGTTCATCTATGCCTCACAATATCGCTTGGGATAGTCGGCGCGAAATCGCACTAACAATAAATTATAACATATCCTATGCGCATACCGCAAGTTCTATTTCCCACGCTGAACGGCGTCCGATGATGACAGTCCGTTGACAGGGGCGGGCGGGGCGGCAAAGAGGCTCGCTGATAACTTTGAAAGAGTGTAAGAAACTAAATTTTACTTGCTATCATTCCGCGTTGGATATATAATGAAAAGACCTGTTACCGTTCCGTTTTCGGATTGAAAGGAGCAAGGATGAAGGTTCCGTTTTCGCCGCCTGACATCAGCGACGCCGAGATAAACGAGGTTTGCGAGACCCTGCGTTCCGGCTGGATAACAACCGGACCGCGCACCAAGGAATTTGAGCGCCGCATAGCGGAACGCTGCCGTGCTGACAGAGCCGTGGCGCTGTCCTCGGCCACCGCCGCGATGGAGCTTGTTCTGCGTATGCTGGGCATAGGCGAGGGCGACGAGGTGATAACCACCGCGTACACCTACACCGCGACCTGCAGCGTTATCTGCCACGTTGGGGCAACCCCCGTCATAGTGGACACGGCGGAGGGGAGCTTCTACCCCGAACCCGAAGTCATAGCGGAGCATATTACAAAAAAGACCAAGGTCATAATGCCTGTGGACATAGGCGGAAGGATGTTCGACTATGCCGCGTTGTATCGCGCCATAGAGCCTAAGAAGGGGCTGTACTCGCCCTCGACGCCCTTACAGCGCTGCTTTGACCACCCGATAATCCTTGCGGACGCCGCGCACAGCTTCGGTTCCGTGGAACACGGGATTCACAGCGGTTCCGCCGCCGATTTTACCACCTTCTCCTTTCACGCCGTTAAAAACCTTACCACCGCCGAGGGCGGAGCCGTGGCTTGGAAGCACAACGAAGCCCTTGATTCGGACAAGCTTTACCGTGATTTTTGCCTCATGAGCTTACACGGTCAGTCCAAGGACGCGCTTGCCAAGATCCAAGCGGGCGCATGGGAATACGACGTGCTGTACCCCGCCTACAAGTGCAACATGACCGACATTCAGGCGGCCATAGGCCTTGTGCAGTTGGATCGCTTCGATTCGCTTATCGCAAGGCGGCGAGAGCTTGTGGCGCGCTATGACGCAGCGTTAAAGCCGCTCGGCATACTCACCCTTGACCATTTGGAGGAGGGCAACGCCTCCAACTGCCATCTGTATCTGACGAGGATTCCGAGCTGTCCACTAAAGCGCCGCAGCGGCATAATAACCCGCATGGCGGAAAAGGGCGTGGCCGCCAACGTGCATTTCAAGCCCCTGCCTTTGCTCACCGCCTACCGCGATTTGGGCTTTGACATAAAGGATTATCCGAATGCCTACGCCCAATACTCCAATGAGATTACCCTGCCCCTGCACACCAAGCTCACAAACGAGCAGGCGGATTTCGTGATTCAAAGCTTTATCGAAGCGCAGGCCGAGGTGTAGATGTACGGGCGTTATGTAAAACGCATACTTGATATCGTGCTGACCCTGCTTGTCGCTCCGTTTGCCGCGCTGCTGACCTTCAGCTTCGCGCTTGCCGTGATAATTGAGGATGGTTCGCCCGCTTTCTACAACGCCGTGCGCGTCGGCAGGGGCGGCAAGGAGTTCATCATGTACAAATTGCGCTCCATGAGGAACAATTCCCCCGATTTGCGCACCGCTGACGGGGCTACCTATAACGCCGCGGACGATCCGCGCACCACGAAGGTGGGCAAGCTGCTCAGAAGAAGCTCCGTTGACGAGCTTCCGCAGCTTCTGAACGTATTCAAAGGTCAGATGAGCCTGATTGGGCCAAGACCCGACCTGCCCGACGAGGCGGAGCGCTATACCGAAGCGGAGCGCAGACGGCTTGAGGTTCGCCCCGGCATAACGGGTTACAGCCAAGTTTACGGGCGCAACTCGATAACCTACGCGCAGAAGTACCGCCAGGACGTTTACTATGTGGACAACCTTAGCTTTGAGCTGGACGCAAAGGTTTTCTTCAAGACCATAAGCGCGGTACTCGGCGCGAAGGGTGTGTATGTCGCGGACGATACCACAGGCGAGCTGGTGGCGCGTGGGAGGAACGAAGGATGAAGGTCGTATTCCTCTGCTGTCAGGCGCAGTCGCTGCTGTCATTCCGCAAAGAGCTGATGTGCGCGCTTATGGATAAGGGCTGTGAGGTTTTGGCTTTCGCGCCCGAACCCGAGGCACAATGGAGAGAACGCTTTATTGAGATAGGCGTAAGCTATGGTTCGTTGAAGCTGCAAAAGAACGGCACCAATCCCTTCTCCGACCTTGCGGGCATGGCGGATATACTGAAGAAGCTCAAGGCTGTCAAGCCCGACGCCGTGTTCTGCTATCACGCCAAGACCGTGATTTACGGTTCGATCGCGGCCAAGCTTGCCAAGGTCAAGCGCAGGATTGCGCTTATCGCGGGCGTGGGTTCGGTGCTGCGGGACAAGCCGACAAACCTAAAGTCGCGTTTGGTGCGCGGCATACTGGCGCTTGAATATCGTGCGGGGCTTTCCGCAGCGACTGCCGTGTTCTTTCAAAACCATGACGATTCCGAGCTTTTTTTAAGCAAGCGACTTGTCAAAGAGAACAAGATAGCCTACATCAACGGTTCGGGGGTCAACCTTGAGCGTTTCACGCAAAGCCCCGTTCCCGAGGCGAAGCGTTTCCTCTTTGTGGGGCGGCTTATCCGCGACAAGGGGCTTGTCGAGTATCTGACAGCGGCGCGGGAGCTGAAAAGCCGTATGCCAGACGCGGAATTTGGGGTGATAGGGTATTTCGATACCAACCCGACTTCGCTGTCGATGGCTGACATTCAACCCTTCATAGACGATGGGAGTATAGCGTTCTATGGTTTTCAAGAGGATGTGCGCCCCTGCCTTGACGCCTGTTGCTGCTTTGTGCTGCCCTCCTATCACGAGGGAACGCCGAAGTCCGCGCTTGAAGCGCTTGCGGTGGGCAGACCCGTGGTGACCTCGGACACGGCGGGGTGCAGGGAAACTGTGGTCAACGGCGAGAACGGCATACTTGTGCCGGTGGGCGATTCGGCTGCCTTAGTGAAGGCGCTGGAGCGTATCGCGGGCGATTATGACATGTGCCGCAGTATGGGCGAGCGTTCGCACAGGCTTGCGGTCGAAAAATTCGACGTCAGGGCGGTCAACGGGATTATCGTGTCCGCCGTTTTGGGGGATAGCTATGGGACTTTATGAGGAACTCTTGGCGGGCGGGGAAAAGCTCGCTCTTGTCGGACTTGGGTATGTGGGTATGCCTATCGCGGTGGCGTTCGCAAAGCGCGTCAAGGTCATAGGCTTTGACGTGAACGCCCAAAAGATTGAACAGTACCGAAGCGGCGTTGACCCCACCATGGAGGTGGGCGACGAGGTCATAGCCCACTGCGGCGTGGACTTTACCGCCGACGAGACGCGCCTTAGGGAGGCGAAATTTCTGATAGTCGCGGTTCCTACGCCCGTGTACTCGGACAACAGGCCGAACCTTGAGCCGGTGATAGGCGCCTGCGAGGTCGTAGGCAGGAACCTTGTCCCGGGGAGTGTGGTCGTGTTCGAGAGCACGGTCTATCCCGGAGTGACCGAGGAGCTGTGCCGCGGCGTCTTGGAGCAGACGAGCGGATTGAAGTG
>Ga0209607_1000737_pt1 | contig 28726 bp, 13 predicted proteins | sample AD_UKC117_MetaG_FD_184413 | JGI IMG/M metagenome (GOLD analysis project Ga0209607, IMG submission 184413) | Active sludge microbial communities of municipal wastewater-treating anaerobic digesters from Hong Kong - AD_UKC117_MetaG (SPAdes)... | ecosystem: Engineered > Bioreactor > Anaerobic >... | reverse complement strand
GATGGTGGGGCGGTTGTTTTCGCTGGCGCCCACGGTCAGCACGTTCTTGGCCGTGCCGGGCGCGCCCACGGTCTGCGCGCCGGGGCCGGAGTTGCCCGCCGCGTAGAGCACCAGGTAATCCTTGTTACGCCAGATGTAGTCGTCGACCAGGCTGGAGAGCATGCTGTAGCCGCCGTTCGTGCTGGCGCCCCAACTGTTGGTGGAGATGCGCGCCCCTTCCTGGTAGCCCTTGGCCAGGAAATCGCCGTTGACGTCGATGCACTGGATGCCGCCGCTGCCGTCGGTGTTGAGCGCCATGAAGACGAGGCGTGCTTCGGGCGCGGTGCCGGCGTTGGAGCCGGTGTAGCTGTGGGTGGCGGCGTTGCTGCCCGAGCGTGCGCCGCTGCCGAGGACGGAGCCGGCGACATGGGTGCCGTGGCCGTTGAGGTCGGTGTAGGTCGTCTTGGCCTTGCACTGCGCGCTGGAGAGATTCATCTCGCTGGGGGCAAAGGCGCGGATGAGACGGCCGGCGAAGTCGGCGCTGAGCGCACCCTGCACGCTGAGCCCGGAGTCGGAGATGGCGACGATCTGGCCGGCGCCGTAGTAGCCGAAGGATTGCCAGACCGCCTCGGCGCCCATGACCTTGCGCCCTTCGGCGTTGGTCGTGGAGGGCTGGATGTAGGGTTCGACCCAACTGACGGCCGGCTGCTGCGCCAGCGCGGGCAGCACGGCCAACGGCGCCTGCGCCCGCACGATGGGGCCGATGGGCGAGTCGCCCGTTTCGACGATGGTGGCGCCCTGTGCGGCGAGAAAGGCGGTCAGCGTCTGGACCGATTCGCCGGGGAAGGCGAGCACGCTCAGGTCGACCGGCGCGGCAGCGGAGGCATTGACGGCGGTGGCGGCTTCGACCAGGGCCGGGGCCACCTTGTAGGCGGGGCGGAAGGGGCCGACCCAGCGCACGCCGGGCAAGCTCTGCACGGCGGCCACCGTCCCTGGCGCCATACGCACGATGTGGGTGTCGTTGGGCACGTAGCCGACGACCTCGCCGCCGAGCGCGGCCACCTGCTCCAGCCAGAGGGGTTGGACGGGGCCGGTGAATTGGACCAGGTAATAGGGGGACGCGTGCGCGCCGGCGTCCGCTGCGGCAGTCACCGCGCCGGCGGCCAGCGGGTCGAAGGCGCCGGTCTGGAGGTAGATGGTGCCGTCCGACAGCGGCGTTTCCTGGGCGAAGGCGGGGACGGGCAGCCAGCACAGTACGCACAGCAGCACGAGGCCGGCGAGATGCTTGCGCATGAGAGTTCTCCTCTTGTGTGGGAATTGGGGCCACCTGCGCGGCCCGGACGGACGCGCATGGGCAAGGGTGAAGTATGCAGGGAAATGGGGAATGGGGCAAGGAGGGGTGAGGGAATACCAATGGTCAATGGGCAACGGTTAATGGTCAATGAGGCGAGGGGCGAGGAGCGAGGGGCGAGGGGCGAGCCTGATCCATCAGCAATCAGCAATCAGCAATCAGCAATTGATGACGGTCAACGGTCAATTGTCAATGAGGCGAGGGGTGAGGGGCGAGGGGCGAGGGGGGTGAAGCGTTGTTTGTGCGGGGGCGGGGTTGAAGCAATTGGGCAGGTCGTGGATAATGGCGCTATGGAAGAGAGCACATCAAAGAATCGCTGGGCGGGCGTGAACCGCTATTTGACGGCATTGTATGGGCGCCCGATGGAGAGCACGGATCTGCTGCGCGGGCTGGGCTTCGGCGAGGCGTCGATTGCGATGCTGCGCATGGAGCACCAGGAGGAGTTCGCCGAGCGGGTCGTGGTGGGTCTTCACGAGCAGTTTCTCGATTCGCACAACGGCGATCGGCTGTTCTATGTCATCACCCACTTCTACGGGCTGGATGGCGAGGCGCCCTGGCTGGCCGAGGAGATCGCCGCGGCGTTGAAGATTACGCCGACGCGCGTGCGCCAGATTCGCACGCGGGCCATGCGGCGGCACAAGAGCGTGCAGGAGGTCGGCCGCCTGGAGGAGATCCTGCGCGACGCGGCGGACGGCTGCCTGGACGCACCTTAGCGTACGGTTTTGGTGAGCCAGGCGGTCCGGAAATGGTTCACCGATGAGGCGTCCCCGCGCTCGGCGGGAAAAAAGCAACATGCGGAGCGGTCGATCGGGCCGAGAGCGCTCCGGCAGGTGAGGAGTAGGGCGCCATGGCGCAGTTCAAAGTTGAGACCCGGGCGGCGGGCGTGGATGCGTATCTCAGCGAACTGTACGATGGTCCCGTGCGTCTGCGTGACATGCTGGCGCGGCTGGGCTATGACGCGGACGCGATCGAGACGCTGCATACCCAACACCTGGCTGCGCTGGTGGAGCGGGTGGTGGCGGGGATCGGCGTGCAGTATCTGGAGGAACCGGACGGCGAACGCATGCTCTATCTGATGACGCGGCGTTATGGGCTGGACGGCGCTCCGCCGTGGTCGTGGCTGCAGTTCAGCAATGCGCTCGAGATCAGCCGCAATCGGACGCGGCAACTGACCACCACGGCGACGCGGCGCCGCAAACGTCCCCAGGATCTCGCCCGTCTGGAGTCCGACGTGCGCATGGCCGCCGACCGTTGTCTGGGTCTTGTGGAAGCGAACGAACCTGCCGGCGAGGATGACGAGGAGAGGTGGGGGAGTAATGCGTGAGGCGACACGAGTCAAACGTCATGCGTGATTTGTAACGAGTAATGCGTGAGGCGACGCGAGTCAAGCGTCAAACGTCATGTTTCGTCATGCGTGATTCGTAATGAGTAATGCGTGAGGCGTTGGGCTGGGCGGGTGGTTCGCTTGTTGTCTGATATGACAGAGTGAGGGGCGGGGCCCGTGTTCTCGATTTTGCGGTTGTGACGGTTTGCGATGTTTGCTCTCCTGGAAGGGGCTGAGGTCGTGACGACTGCTCCTGAACGAATGTGATTGTTTCCGGCGTCGAGGCGCCGGTTTTTTGTTTCGGCCCACGGGCGCTGAATGGCGGTGTCCTGTTTCGGGTTGTGACTTCTTTTCATCCGGCGCGTGTGAGCCATCCTTCATCGCTCGTGGACGATCCTTCAGCGCTCGTGGACGATCCTTCAGCACTCATGGGCCATCCTTCAGCACTCGTGGGCCATCCTTCAGCACTCGTGAACGATCCTTCAGTGCTCGTGGACGATCCTTCAGTGCTCGTGGACCATCCTTCAGTGCTCGTGGACGATCCTTCAGCGCGTGTGAACCATCCTTCAGTGCGTGTGGGGAGTGACAAGATGAGGGAGTGAGGGTGGTGTGTCAGATGGCGTGCGTCCATGGAAGCGGGGAGTGGTGGAATGAGGATCAAGGATGTGGCGCGCCCGCTATGCGATGCGCCGTCACTCCTGAACCGGCACTGCTCACCCCCTCATTCCCTCATCGTGTCATCCATGGGGCGGGGCGCGGCCGGGCTGGGGCTCGGCGATCCGGGAGGGGCTTACAATCTCCTTGCAATGATGGTCAGGGGCTTGCCGTGCGGCGGGGATTCTTTTAGAATAGGCGTGTCACTGCATTGCTTCAGATTAACAGACTCATGAATTCACGGTGCCCATCGTAGTGACGATTTCAGTCGTTGCCACTTCCTGGAATGGCTGAAGCCACCGCTACAAGTCGTGAAACCCTGAGATTGACCTTTCGTTGAGAGTCGATGGATATGCAATTCTCAAATGCGCTGTTCCCCGACCGCGACCCCGTGCTTGCCACGCGTTCCGGCTCGCTGTTTCTGAAACTTTGTGAGGCGGTACCGCGTGTAGCGGTTCCCGATCTGCTGCAGCGCGTTGAGGCGCACCTTGCAGAGATACACGCCCAGTATCGGCAGAACGAGTTTCTTGATATTGAGCTTGCGGATCGGGTGGCCGAGCAAGTGCGCCGCCTGCTTGGTGCCTATGCAGACTATGGCGCCGAACAACAACGCCTGATCATCGGCGCCGCCCGCTATTTCGCGGCCGCCAACGATGAAGAGTCCGACATCCATTCGATTTTTGGGATGGAGGACGACGTCCGCATTCTCAACTACGTTCTTGCCCAAATCGGTGAACCAGAGCACAGAATCGAGCCATAGCGCCCCATGGAAGATCAGACGAAATTTGCACCCGGTTCGCGCGTGCTGGTTCGTGGCGAAGAGTGGCTGGTCAAATCTACCCTGTCGACCAATACAGGCGGCAACGCTATCCGCTGTCTTGGACTCTCCGAGTTGGTCCGCAACCACGAAGCACTATTCCTGACCGACCTGGATCGAATCGAAGAACTGCGCCCGGAAGAGACGATCCTCTGCCGCGACGACAGCGCGCAGTATCGCCGGACGCGGCTCTACCTGGAGACGCTGCTGCGGCGCACCCCGGCCACGGACGAGAAGATCTACCTGGGCCATACGGGGGCGATGAATCCTGCGCGCTACCAACTGCAGCCGGCGCACATGGCCCTGTCGGCGCTGCGTCCGCGCATCCTGATTGCCGATGGGGTGGGGCTTGGGAAGACGATCGAGGTGGGCGTACTGCTCAGCGAACTGATCAAGCGCGGGCGCGGCGATCGCATCCTCGTTGTGGCGATTCGCTCCATGCTGACGCAGTTTCAACAGGAAATCTGGGCGCGCTTTGCCATTCCACTCGTTCGTCTCGATTCGGTTGGCCTCCAGCGCGTGCGCTCCAAGATCCCGGCGAACAAGAACCCCTTCTACTACTACGATCGGGCGATCATTTCGATCGACACGCTCAAGAACGATGCCCAGTACCGGCACTATCTGGAGCAGTGCCGTTGGGACGTGATCGTCATCGACGAGTGCCATAATGTCGCCAATGCCGGCAGCCAGCGCAACCGCCTGGCGGGGTTGCTGTCGCGCACGTGCGACAGCCTGATCCTGACGTCCGCCACACCCCACAACGGCCGGCCGGAGAGCTTTGCCAACCTGATGAACATGCTGGAGCCGACGGCGATTGCCGATGTGCAAGACTATACGGCCAGCGAAATCAAAGGGCTTTTCGCGCGCCGCTTCAAGAAAGATGTGGAAGACGAGGTGGGCGAGCACTTCCGCGAACGCACGGTCGAATTGGTGAGATTGCCGGCCGGCCGTGCCGAAGAGGCCTTCTTTGCGGGGCTGGCCAGCGCCGATCTGCACAGCCTGCAACGAGGGCGGATCAACGACGAACTCTACCGCATCGGTCTGCTCAAAGGCTTTCTGTCCAGCCCCGCCGCGTGTGTCGAGAGCATCGACGGGCGGTTGAAGCGCATTGAACGCCGGATCGAACAGGTGCGCAACGGAGAGGCGCCGGCCGACCTGGATGAAGCCGGCGCCGAGCTTTTGGAGCCTGCCGCCGCGCAGGGCGTCCTATTTGAGCAGGAAAGCGAGCAAGCCGCGCTGGCTGCCCTGGAGAAGGATCGCAGCGAACTGGCGCGCCTGCGCACGCTGGCGGCGGCCGTCGACGTGGGTTCCTTTCGCAAGTATCAACACCTGCTGGCGCTGCTGGCGAAGCTGGGCGTCGACGGCTCCAGACGCAGCGAGCGCGTGATCATCTTCTCCGAGCGGCTGGCCACGCTTGCCTTTCTCCATGATCACCTCACGGCCGACCTTGGCGCGGGCGAGGGGGCGATCGTGCAGTTTCATGCCGGGCTCTCGGATATCGACCAGCAGCAGATTGTAGAGTCCTTTGGCAAAGAGGACAGCCGCATCCGAATCTTGCTGGCATCGGATGTGGCGTCGGAAGGCGTCAACCTGCACTACTACTGCCATCTGATGGTTCACTTCGACATTCCCTGGTCGCTGATCACGCTGGAGCAGCGCAACGGCCGCATCGACCGCTTTGGCCAGCATCAGACGCCGATGATTCACTACCTGTTGACGACATCCGAAGACGAGGCCATCAAGGGCGACCTGCGCGTGCTGGAGCGACTGATCGAGAAGGAGCAGGAAGCGCACAAGAACATCGGCGATGCGGCAACGCTGCTGGGGCTGCACGATGCGGGCAAGGAAGAGGAGCATATTGCGCGCGGCCTGGCCTCCGGCGCGGCCGTCGACGCCATCCTGCCCGACGCGCCGCAGGATGCGCCCTGGTGGCTGGAGCTGATGGCCGAGATCGACCAGGAAGCGGAGGCCATCGACGTCGAGGGTGCGACGCAGAGCCTTTTTGCCAGTGACTTTGCCTTTGTGCAGACGGCGTTGAATGAATTGTACGATGCGCGCCTGCTGGAGACGTTGCCCCAATATCACCCGGATCACCCGGATCTCTTCCTCCTGGCCCCGGAGGATCTGCGCCGCCGCTGCGATTTCATGCCGCAGGAAGCAGTGCCCGCCAACTGGACCTTTCACCTCAGCACGGATCGAGCGCGTGTGATGCAGGCGATTGCCGACGCGCAGCGGGAGGACCGCACCTGGCCGCAGGTGCAGTTGCTCTGGGAATTGCACCCGGCAATGGAATGGCTTCAGGATCGGCTGCTGGTGCGCTTCAACCGCCACGAGGCGCCGGTCGTGATTACGCGGGCAATGCAGCCGCAGGAGCACTTCCTGTTGTTCCAGGGCATTATCTCCAACAAGCGGGGACAGCCCGTGATCGCCGAATGGTTCGGCCTGCTGCACGACGGCGAATATGAATGGGCCGTCTACTCACTGGAAGAGGTGCTCGGCTTCACGGGGTTTGGCGGCGTTGTGCCGAGCACCGGGCAGGAATCGACGCAGTTGGCGAAGATGCGCGCCGGGCTGCCCGACGCGGTGACCAAGGCACGCAAGCACATGACTGCACTGCGCGACGCGCGCAGCAAACACGAGCGCCGACGGCTGCAAGAAGATGTGCGCAAGCTGCGCGAGTGGCTGAAAGCGACCGAGGCGCGCTTGCAGCCGCAGATCGAGGCGGCCACCGGCGCCCCACGCGCACGGCTTCAGCACGAGTTGAATGAGGCGCGCAAGGTCCATCAGCAGCGCCAGCAGTGGCTGGCCGAGAGCTATCAAACCGACGAGAACGCGTACATTCGTCTGGCCGCGGTCTTTACCGGCGCGTAGCCGCACAGATGGGCCATTTCCTCGGCAATGGGTGCGCTGCCTGGTGTGGCTGACGCTGCGACCTGCCGTTCTAGTGGTGTGTCAATCGTCATTCTGTGGCCCGACAAACCAGGTTTCTCGCAGAAACCTGGTTTGTGAACCGAAAGACTCACGATTGACGACCCACTAGCGGACTGAGTAGAGAGAAGAGAGACCGTTCGACCCCATGGCTATCGACCTGACCGGTATTCAAAATGTAGGTGAGTTTTACAGCCACCACTATCTCGACGCGCTGCTGGAGGGCGACCTCAAGGCGCTCTTTGCCCAGTGGCGCGCCGACGACGAGCGCACGCCGGACCGGCGGCTGAATGGCTGTGCCGGCGAGTACTTTGCCGCCAAGCAGCAGGCCGGCGAGGCGCGCGATGAGGCGGCGGCCTTCCCGGCGGCGCACGCCTTTCACGTGGCGCTGATGCAGGCGCTGGGCTATGGCCACACGCCGGGGGTGCGCTATCTGCTCGACGGCGGCGCCGTGCCGGTGCTGGGCGCGGTGGCGCGCGACGGCCATCCCTACCTCGTGCTGGTCGAGACCCATTTCCCGGCGCCGGATCAGTCGCCGCTGGGCCATGCGCTGCTGCCGCGCCAACTGGCGGCCGCCACGGGCGAGAAAGAGTTGAGCGCGCTGGACGCCTTGATGCCGGCGGGGCTGTGGGAGGATCTGATCGGCGAATTGCTGCGCGTGGACGAGCCGCCGCGCTGGATCGTGTTGCTGGCTGGGCGCTTTGTCTATCTCTTTGACCGCACCAAGTGGGGGCAGGGGCAATATCTGCTCTTCGACCTGGACGAGATTTTCGGGCGGCGCGAGAGCAGCACGCTGCGCGCCGTGGCCGCGCTGCTCTCCAGCGATGCACTCTGCCCCATCGAGGGCATCCCCCTGCATGACACGCTGGACGAGAACAGCCACAAGCACGCCTACGCCGTCTCCAGCGATCTGAAGTATGGCGCGCGGCACGCGGTGGAACTGCTGGCCAACGAGTATGTGTGGTACATGCGCAACGAGCGCAAGCGCGCGCTCTTTCAGGACGACGCGCTGGCGCGCAAGCTGACCGACGAGACGCTGACCTGGCTCTACCGCCTGCTCTTTCTCTTTTATGCCGAGGCGCGCGGCGGCGAACTCGATCTGGTGCCCATGAAGAGCGAGGCGTACCGCACGGGCTACAGCCTGGAGATGTTGCGCGACCTGGAGCAGGTGCGGCTGGACACGCCGCAGGCGCAGAACGGCTATTTCATCCACGAGAGCCTGACGCAGCTCTTTGCGCTGATGCACCGCGGCTATGCGCCCGGGCAACTGGCACTGCTGGCCGGGCAGGAAGGCGGCGCGGAGAGCGAACTGTTCGACAACCACGGCTTCCGCATCGAGGGCTTGCAGGGCAATCTCTTTGACGCGGCCAGGACGCCCCTGTTGAGTTCGGTGAAGTTTCGCAACGTGGTCTTGCAGGAGGTGATCCAGGCGCTGTCGCTCTCCAAGGAGGGCAAGGGCCGCAACAGCCAGCGCGGCCGTATCTCCTATGCGCAGTTGGGCATCAACCAACTGGGCGCGGTCTATGAAGGGCTGCTCTCCTACACGGGCTTCTTTGCACGCGAGACGCTCTACCCGGTGAAGACGGCGGGCGCCGACGCGGAGGACGAGAAGACCCAGATCTACTTTATCAGCGCCGGCCAGCTCGACCGCTATACGAGCGACGAGTTCATTTACGAGGAAGGGCCGAACGGCGTCCGCCAGCGCAAGCAGATTGCCAAGGGGACCTTTGTCTACCGGCTGGCCGGCCGCGACCGCGAGAAGTCGGCGTCGTACTACACGCCCGAGGTGCTGACGCAGTGCGTGGTCAAGTACAGCCTCAAGGAACTGTTGCCCGGTCTGAGCGCCGACGACATTCTCGACCTGCGTGTGTGCGAGCCGGCCATGGGGTCGGGCGCCTTTATCAACGAGGCGCTCAACCAGCTTGCCGACGCCTATCTGGGACGCAAGCAGGAGGAGTTGGACCGGCGCATCGCGCCCGACCAGTACCGCGAGGAACGACAACGCGTCAAGGCGCATCTGGCCGGCCACAATGTCTACGGCGTGGACCTGAACCCCACGGCGGTGGAACTGGCCACGGTGTCGATCTGGCTGAATACGATCCACCGCGCGGCGGGCGCGCCGTGGTATGCGGCGCGGCTGGCCGTGGGCAACAGCCTCATCGGCGCGCGGCGCCAGGTCTACACCGCCGAGGATGTGCGCAGCGGCGCGTACGCCGCGCTGGCGCCCACGCCGGCGCCGTTGCGCGGGCCGCGGCCCAAGGGGAGCGTCTATCACTTCCTGCTGCCCGACAAGGGGATGGCGGCCTTTGACAGTGACAAGGTGATCAAGGAGCTGGCGCCCGACGCGGTGGCCGCGATCAAGCAGTGGCGCAAGGAGTTTACGCGCAAGATCGATGGGGCGGAGTTGAAACTGCTCCAGGCGCTGAGCGACCGCGTCGACGAGCTGTGGACGGAGCACGCGCAGGCGCGCCAGCGCCTGCTGGCGCGGACGCACACGCCGGTGGCGGTGTGGGGCCAGGAGGAACGCGGCGCAGCGCGGGAAACGCTGAGCGTGGCGGCCAGGGATCGCGCCCTGGCCGAGCTGGCCGCGCCCACCGCGGCCGGGCGACGGCTCAAGCTGGCCATGGATTACTGGTGTGCGCTGTGGTTCTGGCCGCTGGCCGAGGCGGGCCAGTTGCCGGAGCGGGCCGACTTTCTGCGCGACCTGGAGACGATTCTGCGCAGCGGCGACGAGGGCTTCAAGCTGCTGGCCGAGCAGCTTGCGCTATACGCGGCGAGCGCACCCGAGGCGGAGGAAGACGCGGCGGCGCCGGCGCTGGTGAGCGACCCGGAACAGTTGCGGCGCGCCGCGCTGGACGATCTGAAGCTGAGCGACACCGATGCGCTGGTGGCGGAGATCGACCGGCTGGCGCTGGTCAACGACGTGGCGCGGCAGCAGCGTTTTCACCACTGGGAAGTGGCCTTTGCCGAGGTCTTTGCGGAGCGCGGCGGCTTTGACCTGGTGTTGGGAAATCCGCCGTGGGTGCCAATCTATTTTGATCAGGGCGGCGCATTGACCGACTATGAGCCGCAGATTTCGGTGCGTGGTTGGTCGTCCAGCCAGATTGCCAACGCGGCGCCCGATATCTTGACGACACAGCCTGACGCACTGCCCGGATATCTACAGGAGTTCATCGGCCAAACTGGATCAAAGAGCTACCTGGGCGCTACAGCCAACTATCCGCTCCTGGCCGGCAAATTGAACTCGTACAAGTGTTTTCTGCCAAAGGCCTGGGAGATCGGAAGTCCTGCACGCGGTGTCGCAGCCTACCTGCATCCCGAAGGCGTCTACGATGACCCCAAGGGCGGCCCGCTGCGTGCGGCTGTCTACCCGCGTCTGGCGGCGCACTTTCAGTTTCACAACGAGCTGAATCTCTTTGCCGAAGTTGATCATCATGTCACCTACAGCGTCAACGTCTATCGGCCGCGGAGTAACACAGTCGGGTTTTCGCACATTGTCAATCTCTTCCATCCCAGCACGATCGACCGTTGTTTCGCACACGATGGCAGCGGCGTTGTTCCAGGCATGCGCGACGACAACGACAACTGGGAGGTGAGCGGTCACGCCAGACGGATTGTCCACATCGACACCGAGAGATTGCGGCTGTTCGCCAACCTGTATGACACAGAAGGCACGCTGGCATTGCAGGCTCGTCTGCCCTCCGTGCATAGCGAACAGGTCGTCAGCGTTTTGGCGAAATTTTCCAACCAGCCCATGACGCTTGGGCAGATGAGCGATCGATACTACGCGTCGCAGTTCTGGAACGAAACAAACTCGCAAAAGGATGGAACTATCCGGCGCGAGACACGCTTCCCCAGAGATATGACAGAATGGATCGTCTCCGGCCCGCATTTCCATGTGGCGACGCCGCTGAACAAGACGCCCAACGAGGAATGCAAACACAACCTCGACTACAGCGACATCGACCTGACCGCCATTCCTGACGACTATCTGCCGCGCACGAACTATGTGCCGGCCTGCGCGCCGGCGGAGTATCAGCGGCGTATCCCGCGCTGGAACGGCGAGCCGATCACGAAGTTCTATCGGCATGTACATCGACGCATGTTGAGCCAGACTGGGGAAAGAACGCTCATCAATGCTTTGATACCGGCCGGAGTTGGTCACACCAATACGGTTATCTCCCTCTGCTTTGAGTCCAATGCTGATCTTGCCCGATTTTCTGGCTTCTGCTCGACCATTGTCTATGACTTCTTTGTCAAGAGCACAGGCAAGGGCGATTTGTACGAAGACCTTACCGCGCTGCTGCCATTTCCCGAGGCAACGAATGTTTCAGCAGCATTGATTTCCCGCACGCTCCGTCTCAACTGCCTGACGACCCACTACGCCGCGCTCTGGGAAGAACTCTACGACCCGGCCTTTGCGGCGGACGGCTGGGCCAAGGCCGATGCGCGGCTGGCGCCGTGGGTGGGGCTGACGCCGCAGTGGCGGCGCGATGTGGCGCTGCGCACGCCCTTCGAACGGCGCCAGGCGCTGGTGGAGATCGATGTGCTGGCGGCGCTGGCGCTGGGGCTCACGCTGGACGAGCTGCTGACGATCTATCGGGTGCAGTTCCCGGTGTTGCAGAAGTACGAGCGGCGCATGCATTTCGACCAGCGCGGGATGGAGGTGCCTATGAAGACGAGCGGCGGCACGCTGGGGGTCGACGAGAGCAAGCCGGAGTTCGCGGCGATGGTGCCGCCCTTTACGCCGGTGGATCGCGAGGCGGATTACCGGGAGGCGTGGGCGGTGTTTGCGGCGCGGTTGGGGTGAGGGCGGATTGGATTGCCGGCGGAATCGTGACCGCCGAATGAAGACCGCCGAATGGTGACCGCCGAATGGTGACCGCCGAATGCAATTCGGCGTCTGGTAGGAGAAACGTGCCGAGGCACGTTGGGGGAGCGGCGTCGAACAGGCTTGAGCCTGTTTTCCATGTCAGGCGTCGGTTTGCAACCGATGCGTTGGGGTGGCGGTGGCGGCGTTGGTGTGCGGCCCGCCGAATGGTGACCGCCGAATGGTGACCGCCGAATGAAGCCCGCCGAATGAAGACCGCCGAATGCAATTCGGCGTCTGGTATGGGAAACGTGCCGAGGCACGTTGGGGGAGCGGCGTCGAACAGGCTTGAGCCTGGTTTCCATGTCAGGCGTCGGTTTGCAACCGATGCGTTGGGGTGGCGGTGGCGGCGTTGGTGTGCGGCCCGCCGAATGAAGACCGCCGAATGAAGACCGCCGAATGCAATTCGGCGTCTGGTAGGAGAAACGTGCCGAGGCACGTTGGGGGAGCGGCGTCGAACAGGCTTGAGCCTGTTTTCCATGTCAGGCGTCGGTTTGCAACCGATGCGTTGCTTTCCATGTCAGGCGTCGGTTTGCAACCGATGCGTTGCTTTCCATGTGAGGCGTCGGTTTGCAACCGATGCGTTGTTTTCGGTGTCAGACGTCGGTCTGGAACCGATGCGTTGGGGTGGGTACATATTAGCGAAAGGATCACCGATGCCATTCTGGCGAAGCTATGGTCATGTAGTTTGGGCAACCAAGAACCGCGAAGCGCAGATTGCCGCGTCCTTCGAGCAACGGCTGTACGCACAATTGGTCAACAAAGCGGCAGAGATCGGCTGCTATGTGTATGTCATCAATGGCATGTCCGACCATATTCATGTGGTGCTGACCATACCGCCCAAGCTGAGCGTTGCAGACGTTGTAAAGACGCTCAAGGGCTCGAGCGCCCATTTCGTCAATCACATCATCCAGCCGCCAGAGTATCATTTTGCATGGCAACGGGGATATGGATATCTCTCATTGGGACACAGGCAGCTAGCAGACGCAATTGCCTATGTAGAGAGGCAGAAAGAGCATCATGCAGGGGGCGCCTGCAATCAATGGCTTGAGCGCTGCTCCGAACTCGACGAGGGGCCGGAGATCTATGCCACGGCAGAGGACAAAGTGCAGGCATTACGAGAAAACGGCGACGTACCATACAGCGTTGAGGAACTACCATTCTAGTCAAGATCGATATTTGCGGGAGGGTATAGTGCCAAAAATCCTTCATACGGCTGACCTTCAGCTCGATGCACCGTTTGGATTCCTGGGACAAAGGGGCGATGCACATCGCCAACAACTGCGCGAGACGTTTCGCAAAGTCGTCGAGACGGCCAGAAGCCACGATCTTCTGTTGATCGCGGGCGACCTCTTTGACAGCAACCATCCTTCGCGTGCGACGGTGGCTTTTGTCCAGCAGCAACTCCAGCAATTGAGCATCCCGGTCTGTATTTTGCCGGGCAATCATGACTGTTACGATGCCCAGTCGATCTACCGACGCGAGAAATTCCCTGCCAATGTGCGCATCTTTGCCGAGACGCCCACATTCGTCGATTTTCCCGAGCTGAACCTGACGGTTGCGGGGAATCCTCTGCGCAACAACTACGCAACCGACTCCGTGTTTGACGGTATTACCCGCTCGGGTGGGCGTCAATGGTTTGTGGTGATGGCTCACGGCAATCTGCAGATACCGGGTCTGGTCGAGAACACGGCGCGCCCGATCAAGCCGGCGGCATTGGAGGCGACGCGGGCAGATTACGTAGCTCTGGGCGACTGGCATGCGTTCGCCGACTACTCACAAGGGAAGGTGAAAGCCTATTACGCGGGCGCGCCGGAACCAACCGGATCGAATCAGTCTGACGCCGGCTACGTGGCCAGCGTCCATCTCTCAGCCGCAGGGGTCATGGTGGAACGGGTTCGTGTCGGCAGGACCTTCACGCGTGAAGTCAAGCTGAACGTGATGAACATGGACATGGCCGATATTCTGCGTGAGATCGGCCAACATGCGGATCCAGCGTGCATGCTGACCGTCACGTTGACCGGTATGAAATCGGTCGACCGTTTTATCGACACGGAGAGCATAACCAGCCAGTTGGGAGGCGGTTTCTATTGGCTTCAGGTCAACGATACCGCTGTATCAGCCGTCGATCACATTGACCCGGCGCAATTCCCGGCAACGCAAGTCATCGGCCAGTATGTCCGGAATCTGAAAGGGGAGATTGACAGGGCTACAGATGAGCGGCAGCGGCGCATTGCGGAACAGGCATTGCAGATCGGTGTTGCGTTGTTGCAGGGCAAAGAGGTGTTGCGATGATCATACGGAGTCTTCACGCCAGAAAGTTCCGCTGTCTGGACGATGTAACCCTGCTGTTTGGTCCCGGCCTGAATATCATCAAGGGGCCGAACGAGGCCGGCAAGAGTACGGTCCACGCCGCGTTGCTGAAGGTGCTTTTTGAGAGGCCCACCACCAAGAGGGCAAACGAAGATGACCGGGCGTGGCATGCTGAGCAGCTCTACCAACTCACGCTTGAATTTGCCGATACGTCGGCAAAGAGCTGGCGGTTGAGCAAGGACTTTGAACACAACTCCGCAAGCCTTGTCAGTGGAACAAATTCTGTTGTCACCCACCAGGCTGTCCAGGACAAAGTCAGCGGCATGATCGGGACGAGTTCCGAGCGTGTATTCGTGAGCACCGTATGTGTGCGACAAGATGCAATTGCGCAGATTGGGGATGGAAGCAAAGAAATCGCCCAGAGCCTGGAAGAGATTGTGACTGGCGGCGAGGAAGACATTTACTCGCAGGCAGCGATCAAGAAATTGGACGATGCCGTACGCGACCTCAAGCGCGGCCACCAGACCTTTGCCGGAAGAAATCCGGGGCCGATTGCGGGGCTCACAAAGCGTAAGGCCGACCTGGCGGCGGCGGTTGACAAACTGACTCCGATTGTAGAGAGACGAACCAGCGCCGCAGTACGTCATCAGGAAGACAATGCGCGGATAGCCGAGATTTCCGGAAAGCTGGCGATGAACAGGAGCACAGTCGAGGCCTTTCGGGTCGGGCAAGAGCTCCAGAAACAGCTTGACGAAAGCCGAACCGAAGAGGCGAGAATCGAACGGCAACTGCAGCAGCTTCGCGACGCTGAAGCGGCGAGGGTAGCGGCGCAATCGGCGCTTGGGCGGGAGAAAATTGCCAGCTTGAGCGAGGACAAGATTGCGGAGATCAGTAAGCTCAAATCGCGCGTCGACGTGTATCTGGAGCGTCAGGCAAACGAACGCCCAGCGCTTGTCGAGGCCGGCGTGGCTTCGGCAGCGCACGTGCAAGCGTCGACACCTCGCCGGGGACCGGTGATCTTCCTCTATGTGGCCGCCCTTCTGGGGCTGGGTGCGGCTGCAGTTCTCTATTTTCAATATCCAGATCTGCTGATGCCTGCGCTGGTCAGTGCGGGTGTCGGTCTGCTGTGTTTGATTGTTGCGATCTCCATGCAAGTCAGGGCCGGACGTCAGCCGGAAAGTGAAATGCCGGCCAGCGCGGTGGAAACCGGTGGTTTGACCCCCGGCGACGAGTTGGCCGCTGCGCAAGCGGCGTTGGCAGCGGGTCTCAGGGGGATCGGATGCGAGAGTTGGTCGGAGTACGAGCAACGGCTGCAAACCGCTCAGCACTTACGAACAGAAGCGGCCAAGGCGGATGTGCACCTGTCTGCATTGACTTCAGCAACGTCGTCCGAAGAAAGCCTGGAACAACAACGACGAGAAGTCAGCCGAAAACGCAGAGACCTTGAAGAGCGTCTGGCAGAACCGAAGTTCCAGTTGGCACTGGCCATGAAGTTGGCGGAGTTCAACGAGGTGGAACGGGAGACGGCGAGTCTCGAAGAGGAAAACGTGGCGTTGACGGACGAGGCTCTTCGTCTGCACTATCAATTAGGGGCCGATTCCGACGTAGAAGCTGAACTGCTCAGAAACCAGGACGAGCTTGCAGCGGTTACGGCAGATCTGGAGCGATTGCTCGAAAGACTCGCTGTCTACGAGCTGGCGTTACGGCAGCTTACTGCCGCCCGTGAGCAGACGTTGGTGCGCGCCAGCGACCTGCTCGCACCCAGGATTGGAGAATATGTGTCCGGGCTGACCCATGGCCGGTATCGCTCGGTCGCTGTGGGCACGAATCTCGCTATCGTCGTCACTTCGGCATCTGCCCCGGGCGGTCAGATCACGCCGTCGAACCTTTCGCGCGGCACGCAGGATCAGATCTATCTTGCCGCCAGACTGGCCCTGGTGGATCTCCTCTTTCCTGATACGCGTCCACCAATTTTCTTGGATGATCCGTTTGTCACGTTCGACGCGGAGCGTCGGGCTGCCGCACTGGATATGTGCCAGCGAATTGGAGAGCAACGTCAAGTCTTTCTCTTCACCCATGCGAATGACTGCGATCATCTAGGCAACGTGATCGAGCTGCCGGTTCAGCATGGGTACAAGGTCGGGATAGGGTAACCGTTCACACCATGATTCCATCGTCCGTCGCCAACCAGGTGCGCGCCACCTTGCTCGATTACCTGCGCACCACCACAAGCTTTCAGGACCCGGCGCTCGACGCGGCGCTGACGACATTCCTGGAAGCCGAGTTGTTCAAGGGGCCGTACATCGACCTGCGCCTGCCCTTCCGCAAGGCGCAGGCAGCGGATGATATTCCGCTGGAGGTGGCGCCTTCCTTTACGCCCTATGTGCATCAGCTCGAAGCCTTCCGCCGGCTGACCACGCAGGACGAACACCAACCGCAGCCGACGCTGATCACGACGGGCACGGGCTCGGGCAAGACGGAATGTTTTCTCTTCCCGATCCTTGACCATTGCTATCGCCGGCGCGGCATGCCGGGCATCAAGGCGATCATCCTCTACCCCATGAACGCGCTGGCCAGCGACCAGGCGCGGCGTCTCGCCGCGGCCATCCACCAGGATGAACGGCTGCGCAATCACGTGACGGCCGGCATCTATGTGGGCGGCGACCTGGAAGAGAATCACACGAGCATGGGGCCGGACTGGCTCATCGATGACCGCGAGGCGATGCGCCGCCAGCCGCCCGACATCCTGCTGACGAACTTCAAGATGCTGGACTTCCTGCTGCTGCGCCCGGAAGACAAACCGCTCTGGGCGCAGAACGGGCCGGAGACGCTCCGGTACCTGGTGCTCGACGAGTTGCACACCTACGATGGCGCGCAGGGGTCGGATGTCGCCGGGCTGGTGCGCCGCGTGCGCGCCCGGTTGCAGATCCCGGAGGGGGCGCTGTGTCCGGTGGGAACATCGGCGACAATTGGCTCCGGCGGTGCGGGCGAGGCCGGTGTTCCCGACACCCTGCTGAAATTCGCCGCCAATGTGTTTGGCGTGGCGTTCGACAAGGCAAGCGTTATCGGCGAGAACCGCATCACAGCCGGCGAGTTTCTGGCAACGGCGCCGACGCGTGACGCCCTGCCGCGCGACCTTGACGCGCTGGTGGAGACACCGGGCGAAGCCATGGACAGCTATCTTACCCGTGTCTATGATGCCTGGTTCTTGCCGCCGGACGGCAAGTCGCCGCGCCTGCCGGACGCAGTCGAAGTGGGCGCGCTCCTGCGCAGCCACACCTTTTTCCATGCGCTGGTCACGGCGAGCGCCGGGCACATTGCGCCGTGGGCAACGTTGTGTTCGCTCCTGGCCGCCCGCGATCCCGATTTCGCCGCGTTGCCGCCCGACCAACAGGGATTGGTGTTGGACTCGTTCTTGGCGCTCGTTGCCTATGCCCGCTCAAATGCAGATGGGCGGGTGGCGCCGCTGCTGACGCTTCAGGTTCAGCTTTGGATTCGCGAGATGACGCGGCTCATGCGCGCGGTGGGGCCGAAGCCGGACTTTTTCTGGCGCGACGATCACCCGGAGCAGAGCGATCGCCTGGGCTTGCCGGCCTATGTCTGCCGCGAGTGCGGGCACAGCGGCTGGGTGGCGTTTCGGCACGACGGCGACAAGCATTTGACCGACGCTGTGGAGCGCATCTATCGCGCCTACTTCGACCGCAGCCAGTTCATGTGCTATGTCCATCCGGGTACGCGGCCTGACATGCTTGCTACCGTGCAGGATCGTCTCTGCACGTCATGTCTGCGGATTTCCTATGCGGATGAGTGTCCTGACTGTGACCTGCCCACGCTGCCTGTGGTGGTGCAGCGCTCGCTCAGCCAGCCGGCCGGCGCCGCCCACCATCCACAGGATCTGCGCCGGTGCCCGCTCTGTGACGCCGACGATGCGCTGAGCATCATCGGCGCGCAGGCCGCCAGCCTGGCCTCCGTTGCGATCTCCCACCTCTTTACGGCGCCGCTGAATGGCGACAAGAAGCTCCTCGCCTTTACCGATTCGGTGCAGGACGCAAGCCATCGCGCAGCGTTTTATGGGGCGCGCACCTACCGGTTCAATTTGCGTACCGCAACACAGGCGGCGTTGATCGACGCGACGTCGAAAAAGCGCGACTGTGACACCAACATTGCACTACCGGGCGCCACCGGCGTTGCGCTGACGCACCTGCACGAGCTGATGATGGAGTATTGGCGCTGTCGCTGGCAGGAAGAGCCGCGGCGAGAACAGCAGCTTGTGGCGACCTTCATGCCGGCCGATCTCAACGACCGTCCCGCGTATCGGGCATATATGCGCAGGGCAGGCGGTTCAATTCCGCCACAGGTTGAAAGCGAATTGATGCAACGGCTGGCCTGGGAAATGGTCATGCAATTCGGCTTCAACGCCCAGTTGGGCCGTTCATTGGAGAAGGTGGGCAGCGCGGTAGCTCATCTGAGCGCTGAATTGGTCGAGTCGCTGACGCCGCGTCTTCATTTGCGGCTGAGCGAGGAGTTCGGAATGCTGGCCGCGCTCGAGCCGGCCCAGGTTCGCCATTTTCTGACGGGGTTTGTGGAGCGGCTGCGCACGCGCGGCGGCGTCGACCACCCTTTCCTGCGCAAGTATATCCTGGCCGATGGAAGCTGGTTCCAGCTTACCAAGAGCATGCAGCCGTTGTTGTCGCCGTTCCATAAGAATTCGCCGCGCTTTCCCAAGTTTCTGGTCGATCAAAGCCCCAAGAACGTGTTTGACAGCTACATCAGCAAAGGCGGTAGAACCACGTGGTATCTGGACTGGGCGCACCGCACCCTTGCGCCGGCGCTTGATGCAGTCGTAGCGAATGACATCTACCGGCTTGTCGTCCAGGAGCTGGTGCGGGCGGAACTGCTTGCGGAATATAGCCCGGCGGCGAACAGGCATGTCTATGCACTGCGACCGGAGAGTCTCGAAGTCACGCCATTCACGGCCAGTGTTCGCTGTGATGCGTGCAATTTGCAGCGCACGGTTGCACATGCCGACTTACCGGCGTGGATAGGCCAGGCTTGTCTCAACTATCGGTGCGTGGGCAGATTTCAAGAGGATGCCCAGGACAGTCAGTACTATTACCGAGCGCTCTATGCTCGGGGCCACGTCAAGCGCATCTTTGCCCATGAGCACACGGGGCTGCTGGAGCGCGAGGTCCGCGAGCAACTGGAGAAGCAATTCAGCACGCAGGCCAATGCCGACGCACCCAACCTGCTGGTGGCGACGCCGACGCTGGAGATGGGCATCGACATCGGCGATCTGTCGGCGGCAATGGCCACTTCGGTGCCGCCGACGACGTCCAACTATCTTCAGCGTATCGGCCGAGCCGGTCGCAAGACGGGCAATTCACTGATTTTGACGCTGGCATTGGGGCGCCCCCACGATCTCTATTTCTACGCGGAACCGCTCGAGATGATGGCGGGGGCGGTGGGCTCGCCCGGTTGTTATCTGGATGCGCCGCTCATTCTGCAACGGCACTTCCTGGCATTCTGCATGGATGCCTGGGTCGCGCATGAGGCACAGACGCGCGATTTGCCGCGCAATGTCCAGTATCTGCTTGCGGCGGATACCCGCGGCCACTTCCCACAGAAATTTCTCGCCTATGTCGAGCGGCAGCTTGACGACCTGCTCACCGAGTTCTTCGCCCGTTACGGCGATGCGGTTGGAGAGGCGACGCGTGATCGGGTCATCAACTTTGTACGACAGAATGGCATTGCAGTGTCCATCTATGAAGCGATCCAGGATGCCAGGAAAGAGCGCGATAAGCTGCGATCCGCGCGCACCGAGCTTCTGGAGCAGATCAAGCGCATCGAGGCGGACCAGGCTCAAATTGCCGACGCCGAACAGCAGATCGCCGAACGCAGGCGCGACATCCGGCTGATTCTCGACTTGTTGAAACGGGTTGACGAGCAGTACATCCTGAACTTCTTCACGGATGCCGGGTTATTGCCGAATTACGCGTTTCCGGAAAGCGGTGTGAAGTTCAAGGCCATCATTACTGATCTGCCGGCCCAGGAATCAGAGCGTAGCTACGAAGTCCACGAATTCGTGCGTTCGGCGCCGACGGCTCTGCGCGAACTGGCGCCGTTCAATAAGTTCTATGCGTTTGGGCGCAAGATGACGGTTGACCAGATCGAATTGCCGGAGCCGGGCAACGCGCTGGAACGGTGGCAATTCTGCAATCGGTGCAGCCACATGGAATTGGTTCAGGCGAGCCACTTCAAGCCAACATGTCCGATGTGTGGTTCAGTCCAGTGGTCGGATGTTGGACAACAACATGCCATGATCCGTCTGCGCCAGGCCTCGGCGCGCGACAAGCACTACACGAGTCTGGTGGGTGACGACGATGATGAACGCGAACAGGAGCGCTTTCAGACAGCGACCGCATTTGAACTGAAGCAGGAGGATTCAGGCGGGGCGCACCTGATTGCGGATCTGCCATTTGGTATCGAGTATTTTCAAACGGTGACGTTACGCGAGGTCAACTTCGGTTCGACCGATGCGCATGGCCCACAGGTGCAGATCGCCGACGAGGATCGATCGTTCGTGGGGTTTCAGATCTGCAGCGACTGCGGCGCGGTCAAGCCACCAGGCACCCAGGCCGAAGACGACGCCAAGCAGGTCGCCCATTCGTTTCAGTGTAAGAGTCGCAGACCGGGCAAGGCGCCTGAGTATACGGATGTCTATCTCTATCGAGAGCTGACCACCGAGGCATTACGCATCCTGCTGCCGGTGTCGACAACGCTGGTGCAGGAGAAACTTGCGACCTTTGCGGCGAGTCTGCATCTCGGTTTGCAACGGTACCTTGGCGGCGACCCGAACCATCTGAACATAGCCCAACACACGGAGGTGGGGTTTGACGGCACACAACGCCGCTATCTGCTGATCTACGACACGGTGCCGGGCGGGACAAGCTATCTGGCCGATCTGGCGCGCCCCGACAACTTTCGTTTGCTGCTGCAACTGGCAAGGGATGCCCTGGCCAGTTGTGAGTGCCGCAACGATCCATCGAAACGAGCGTGCTATCGCTGTCTCTATTCCTACCAGGCGCAACGTACCATGCAACTGGTCTCGCGGCGTGATGGCCTGCAGATGGTTCAGGCGATATTGAGCGTCTGGGCGGAGATGCAGATTGTCCCCTCGCTCTCCGATGTGGATATGCACAGCGTGCTGGAGAGTGAACTGGAACAGCGATTTGTAGAAGCGATGGAGCACTACGCCGCGCGCCAAAGGGCGACTACATGGCGGCAGACACTTGTCAACGGCAAACCCGGATGGCTGATGACAGTCAACGGTCAGCCGTGGCGTGTCGAGGCACAGGTGTTGCTCGGCAACGCGTATGGCGTTGCGGAACCGAGCCGCGCTGACTTTGTCTTCTGGCCCGACGGCGTCCATTCAGCCGATATCCGACCCGTGGCCGTTTTCACCGACGGCTTTGCCTATCACGCGCAGCCTCACAAGCCGATAAGCCGGCTCGCCGATGATTTGCTGAAGCGACGCTCATTGATGGAATCGGGCCGGTTTCGGGTGTGGTCGATCACCTGGGACGATGTCGAAGAATTTCGCCAGAGTGAAAAGAGTGGCTGGTCGGCATATTTCTCCGAGACTGTTGGAAAAGTCAGGGCAAAGTTGGAGCCAAAGTCTCCAGAAGATAAGCCGTTCGACAACGCCTGCACACAACTGTTGAGTTACCTGGGTGGTTCCGGCGAAGCGTTGTGGCAGAGCTATGCTCAGTCGTGGCCGGTCGCCCTTGTGGTCGTAGAGAATCGACCGCCAATCGACGAAGAACTGGCTGAGGCCACGTTGCGCCGGATGTGCATCGAGCCTGATATGCCCGATTTGGCGATCCAGCCAGTCGCTCCTCATGGAGCAACCCAGTACGGTGTCGTGTTATCCGAGCGGATGCTTTTCTATGCATATATTGCCCGTGCCGCGTTGACGGACAAGGCATTCGACCAGGTCGCCGGTGTGTTGCGCCTTGACGACGTCAGCGAAAATCGTCGACAGGCGTATTTCAAACAGTTCTGGCGCAGGTTTTGGCTGTTGGGCAACGTGATGCAGTTTGTCCCACGATTCCGGTTGGTTTCGTCAGAGTTCGTGACTGCATTCCCCGATGCAGCGGAGCGGTCAATCGGAGTTGATAGTATCCGGACAGAAGACTCTGCCACCGCTGCTGCCTGGGACGAAGCCCTGGCGTTTGTTGCCCCCGATTGTCAAACATTGGTGAGAGCGTGTCGTGAGAATGCTTTGCCGATCCCTGAGGTCGGGTATGAACTTACCGATGAACGCGGCATGGTGATTGGCGCAGCCGAACTTGCATGGCCGGATGAGGGAATCGCCGTTTTTCTGGAGAAGTTGCCCAGCGAGGACAGTGCTGAGTTCGAAGCCGCCGGCTGGCAGGCGCTGCACTTCACTGATCTGGAAAAGATTGTGCAGGCATTACGCGCGACGAATAGCGTGCGATGAGTCTCGCCCGACAAGCACGTTGGGCTGAACTCCCAATCTCGATCGTTGGAGACCTTTATGACCAAAGTTGCCATTTCTACTGACTTCCTCTCGGCCCTTGCTCGGATTCCGCTGGCGCAGCAGAAAAAGGTTCGGTCTTTCATCTCGCGCTTTCAATTGGACCCGACCGCGGCCAGCATCAACTACGAGCCGATCCATAACACGCGCGATTCTCGAGCGCGGACGGTGCGCATTGACCTGGCCTATCGCGCCATCGTCTTGCATCCGGAGACGGGCGACATCTACGTCCTGGTCTGGGTCGACCACCACGACGAGGCGATGGCGTGGGCGCAGAACAAGCAGTTCGAGGTGAATCCGGTGACGGGCGCGCTCCAGGTGTTCGACACGGAGGTGCTGGAACGCGTCGAGGGCGCGGCGGCGCCGGCCGAGACGGCGCAGGCGCCAAAGGCGCTGGATGCCTATGCGCTCTTCGAGACCTTTGGCGATGACGACCTGCTGCGCACCGGGCTGCCGGCGCCGCTGCTGCCGGCCGTGCGCGCGCTCAAGCAGACCGACGACCTGGATGCGCTGCAGCAATATCTGCCGGCGGAAGCGTTCGAGGCGCTCTATTGGATCGCCAACCTGAACTACTCGGTGGAGCAGGCGCTTGCGTCGGTGGGCGGCGCGGCGCGCCCTGCGCATGTCGACACGGCGGACCTGGCGGCAGCCTTCGCCCAGCCGGACACGCTGCGCCGCTTTGCGATCATCGAGACCGCCGCGGAGTTGACGGAGATCATGAACGCCCCGCTGGAGAAGTGGCGCGTTTTTCTGCACCCGAGCCAGGCGGCGCTGGTCGGGCGCCACTTCAACGGGCCGGCGCGCGTGCTGGGCGGCGCCGGCACCGGCAAGACGGTGGTGGCCATGCACCGGGCGCGCTACCTGGCGCGCGAGGTTTTCAACGCGCCCGACGATCGCATTCTGGTGACGACCTTTACGCGCAACCTGGCCAACAATATCGCCGACAACCTGGCGAATCTGTGCGGGCCGGAACGGGCGCGGATTGAGGTGACGAATCTGCACCGGTGGGCGGCGCAGTTCTTGCAGAGCCACGGCTTCCGGCTCGACGTGGCCGAGGATCAGGCGATCAACGAGTGCTGGCGGGGGGCCGTGGCGGCGGCGGACACGATCGGTCAGACCGAAGCGTTCTACCGCAACGAGTGGCGGCATGTGATCCAGGCGCACAGCATCAGCGAGCGCGCTGGTTATCTGCACGCCTCCCGGCGCGGGCTGGGCACGCGGCTGAACCGCCCACAGCGCGCGGCCATCTGGCAGGTCTTTGAGGAATACCGGCGGCTGCTGGCCGAACAGGGAAGGCTGGAATGGTTCGATCTCGTCCGGCAGGCGCGCGAGTACCTGGCAGCGCAGGGCGACATCCTGCCCTATCGGGCGATCGTGGTGGACGAAACGCAGGATCTGCATCCCGAAGAACTGCGCCTGCTCCGGCAGATGGTTCCCCCCGGCCCCAACGATCTCTTTTTTGTGGGCGATGCGCACCAGCGCATCTACGGGCGGCCCGTCGTGATGAGCCAGTGTGGCATCGAGATTCGCGGGCGGTCGAGCAAGCTGCGCATCAACTATCGCACGACGCAGGAGATCCAATCGTGGGCCATGCGCGTGCTCACCGGCCAGCCGGTCGATGATCTCGACGGCGGCAGCGACGCGAACGACGAGTATATGTCGCTGATGCACGGCGTCGAACCGGAAGTCTGTCACTTCACCACGATGGAGGAGGAGACTGAGTATCTGGTGGCCGAGCTGGCGGAGTTGCTCAGCGTGACAGCGGCCGAGTCGATCTGTGTGGTGGCGCGGGCGCACTGGCAACTGCGTGACATCTATCTGCCGGCGCTGCGCGCGGCCGGTATCCCCTATCACTACCTGCAAGCGGAGACACCCGAATATGCCGGTTCGGGCGTGCGGCTGGCGACGATGCACCGCGTCAAGGGGCTGGAATTTCCCCACGTGCGGCTGGTGGGCGTGAACCGCGGCGTCATCCCCTACGTGCCCGACGCGGCGGATCTGGATGCCGTGGCGCAGGAAGAGGCGGAAGTGCGCGATCGGTGCCTGCTGCACGTGGCGGCGTCGCGCGCCCGCAACACGCTGGTCGTGACGGGGTACGGCGCGCCGAGCCCGTTTGTGGTGGAATAGTGGAATGCTGGCGGGTCGTGGCACCTTGGGCAAGATATACATTGCCAACGACGTCCAATGCCCTGTGAATCTATCAAGAGTGCGCACACAGAGAACTTATTTCAAATGACTTGGCGGTAGGTCATGTTTATTGGCGATGGAATACTCCCGCTTGTCAGGCATCTAGAGGAACGAAACGCCAGTATTTTTCACGCTTGCCAACTAAAGGACCTGCGATCATATCTGAGTCTGGGCGGCGTTCCCTCACACGCCAGGCTTGAAGCCTATCGAGCGCAATACACTCGTATGGACACCGATGAGATCGACAGGGTCAATGATGTATGGGACAAAGTCTTCGTCAATCTTGGCGACTTTGGAACTATTTTTGCGAGGGGCGGGTTTGCTACGCCGACAGCATACGGACCGATCACTCTTCAGCTTCATCCGAGAGCGCTTCTTGAGGCCGTTGATGTGGCAATCTGCTTGCGTTCCGCCGGGGGGCGCGGGTTTGATCGATCAAGAGAGTCGCTCAAGACACTAAACGACGTAAGTCAACTCTATCGTTATCAGGTTGGCACCCGGTTTCCTGACTCACAAGAGTTGAAGTTCGGTGATACATTGCAGGCCGTCTTTCCCGAGGCAAAATGGCCGGAAGTCAGTTGCAGTGTCATTTCGGGCCAGTTCGGAATTGCTCATGTCGTTTGTATTCTGGTCGATCCGTATGAGATAGCCGGCTCTTCGCTGGCTGAATTGGTTCAGCACGAAATGACAGTGCGGAATATGCCTCATAAGGTTGTGGAGCGAAGCTGTCAGTGTGAGCGGCGGAAGCTCTATTCCGAGTTGGCTCGGCTTGCGAGTGAGGGTGTCGATACTCTTGAGAAAATAGTGGCAAGACCAGACGTTAGTACGCAGCTCTATAAGCTGATGCAGGTGTTGGCGGAACGAAATTTGGCGTATCAAGTGGATCGCTATCTTCGTTATCTGTGTGAAGGCACCCTGATTCCTGCTTGCCCTTACTATGCAAAGGAGTTTAAGTGAGTATTCTACAGCGTACGGTCTTTGTGCAGCCCGATGCAGGTACGGGCATTGAGGCGCTCTTTGAGCAACTGAGCCTTGATCTCCGACAAATGGTTGTGTCTTGGCTGGGAAAAGACTCTGATTACGAGTTGCTGGCTGGCTGGCCGGACATCAATCTGGTCATCGGCAACCGACGGGTTGTTGTTGATGCATGGCAATCACAACGGATGTTACTCCACCGTCTTCTCACGATCGAGTTGAAGGATATCCGCCCTGCTTCTGACTCGACATCTGTTTTCAAACTCGGAATGTTGAATGGCGGAAACGTCGTACTGTACGAAGGGTTCGATGTTCATCCTTTGCAGGCAAGGTTACCGGTGGATGAAGTACCTCAACTCACCGATTTCCTTGCAGGACATTCATGCAAAGACGAAGATGAACTGATACCAGGTAAGCCATATGTGCTGTCGCGTGAAAGGCTTCCGCAATTTCTCAAGTTTTTGCAGAGTCCTCAAAACTTGAGGCAACTTCCTATCGTTTTGATATCGACAACATTTGGGCGCGTCAGGCAACATCTGCTGGATCGACAGATGCTTGCCTGGCGGATTGCGCGGATTGCACATGTTATCGCAGTTGACGCAGGAGATGCCTGGTATAAGGATGACATTCCTTTCGAGCATAAGTGCTTTGGTGGGGCCGTGCGTATCTATCTGCCCGGATATCGTTCCGACGATCCACTGAAGTTACATCCATTGTGGCATCCCGATAGACTTGAGGCCGCAAATAGCACCACAGTCATGGATGAAATTGTGCGGTATATCATTGAGAAACATCATCTGTTCTTCCGGATGAACCCCATGCTCGTACAACTTGAGCGGGAGAGGTCGGAGAGTTTCCAAGCTGCGGCTTTTCAACGCCGAATCGATAGTCTGCGTGAGCAGATGTCAGAACGAGAGAACGAACGATTCAGCGAGTTCCTGTCTGAATATGAGGCGCTTGAGAATCGTTACAATGAATTGAGGGCTCAGCTCAAACAGCGCGACGATGAGTTGCGGAATGCTCGCTATCTACTAAACAAGGAATGGAGTGCTGAAGACTCAAATAAACCAAGTGAGGTCGAATACCGCGAGACGCCGAAACTTATGTTGTCAAACAGGGCGCTGGACGTGTACCAACGAATGGATAAGAACGAACAGGAGCGAATTCGTAAGACTCTGCTTGTCAAGCTTCTTGAACCTGAACTTCGGGAGCAGCAATCCGAGGTGCGGGCGGCGGTGGATACTACATGTTGGATCTATCCGCGAGGTCACTCCAGTAACGGGCAGCGAGCGATCTACATAATGAGAGGGTCTAGCGTTCATGTTTGCGAGCTATTTGCCAATCACGCCGATTATGAAGAAGCCTGGGCTAAAGGTGTGTCGGTGGCTACCTACGAAGTCTTCGACGAATTTCCGCTATAGACCGGCTCCTCGATACTCCATCGAACTAGACCAGTAGTATGGTCGGTCCCGGTGTCGGCTGTCGCTTTTTTTGCTCATCACGACTCACCAAGAAACCATATTCTTTGGTCTGCGTTCTCACTTAGCCATGATTCGCCTGTTGGCTTGAACCTCTTCTGACCGCTGACGTCGCAGCGTGCACGTTATACCTTACGGCCCCTTCTAAGTCCATCCAACCATTACAACTTGGTAAGCTGCGTGCTACACTGAGGGTGAACTTATTCACCGCTGGTTGTCGGCGGCACGGCTGTGGTTGGATGACGAGGAGGACGCAATGGCTTGGCAATTATCGGGCGGGATATCCGCCAGAGTGGCATTGGGCGGCAGGCCGGGCGATCAGGGGCTTCAGGGACGCCGCGGGGCGTACGCGCTCGTGATGCTATTCGGCGTGCTTCTGGCTGTGACGTTTTTGGTTCAGCCGTGGCTAGCCGAGGAAGGCAGCGGCAGCGGTTGGCTGTGGCGCAGTCCTGGTACTGCACGAGGTCAGCAGGCCCCTCTCCTCCTCGCCCCCGCCGCGCAGGCCGTGCCCAACCGCTATCTTGTCGTGCTGCGCAGCGATCGCGTCTTCGCCGCCGGGGCGGCCGGCAAGGCCATGCAGGCCGAGCAGATGCTGGGCGCCACCGTGCACCAGGTTTACCAGCATGCGCTCTCCGGTTTTGCGGCCACACTCTCCGACCAGGCGGTGCAGGCGCTGCGCAAGGACTCCGATGTCGCCTTTATCGAGCAGGACCAGGTCGTGACGATTGCCGACAGCCAGCCCAACCCGCCGTGGGGGATCGACCGCATCGACCAGCGTGCCCTGCCGCTGGATGCAAACTACAGCTATGCGGCGACGGGCAGCGGCGTCCATGCCTACATCATCGACACGGGCATTCGCAGCACGCATGGCGAGTTCACCGGGCGCATCGGCAGCGGCGTCGACTACATCGACGGCGGTGCGCCGGACGACTGCAACGGGCACGGCACGCACGTGGCCGGCACCGTCGGCGGCACGACCTATGGCGTAGCCAAACAGGTGACGCTGCACGGCGTGCGCGTGCTCGACTGCGCGGGCAGCGGCTACACCACCGGCGTCGTGGCCGGCATCGACTGGGTGACGGCCAATGCCGTCAAGCCGGCCGTGGCCAACATGAGCCTGGGCGGCGGGGTGTCGTCCGCCATCGACACGGCCGTGCAGAACTCGGTAGCCTCCGGCGTCGTCCACGTGGTGGCGGCGGGTAACTCGGCGGCTGATGCCTGTGCTTCGTCACCGGCGCGCGAGCCCACGGCGATCACGGTGGGCGCGACGGGCTCCACCGACGCACGCGCCTC